>Ga0209022_1000318_pt1 | contig 63674 bp, 56 predicted proteins | sample PinacodermPK_FD_187300 | JGI IMG/M metagenome (GOLD analysis project Ga0209022, IMG submission 187300) | Host-associated microbial community of the marine sponge Aplysina aerophoba from Gulf of Piran - sponge pinacoderm, lysed by proteinase... | ecosystem: Host-associated > Porifera > Sponge >... | reverse complement strand
TAAACACATTCTAGAATAAAGAGATTAGTAAGAAACACTGGATCTAGTAACAGACATTTGGTCTAAATCGGTGGTATAGTTGTCAAATCACCAGGTTGAAAGGCTTAGAGGAAGTTCATTACCAGCATATTATAGAGGCTATACGCAAGTTTGTCAAAATCGACATTCTAGTATTGATAATCAACCACTTATAAATCTATTCACTACAACAAAGCCCTCTTAGTTGAACCGTTTTGATCGGTTCATTAGGGGAAATTATTTGGTCAAGATATCCTGTCTACAAAAGGAGAATGCAGCCTTATTTTATTTTTGATTTTGGGGATATTGATTTTTGTTTGTATAGGCATATAGTAAAATTTGCAGAGGCTAAGATAATAAAATACCTAAACCTACAAAATATATCCACTACAACGAAGCGTTCAAAACAAAATTATATATATGGTATTTAAATCTCTTCATGAATATAAATGTAACAATAGAAAGAATTGATAGTTGTAAATTATTCAATAAAATGAATGAAAAAATTTTTACGAAAGAAAAAAATGCCCTTCTGACAAACTTGCGTATAGCATACAATTTAAGGTGTTCTCCAGGATAGAGCGTCTAATAAAGATAGAAAATAAGCCTATAAGGGTGTGATATGGACAAATATTTAACAAAACATTATCAAGAAAAAGATGACTTAACCCGAATAATTCATATTGGGGGGGGGATCTTTGGGTTTATTCTATTAACTTGCAGTTAGTTATATTCATTTTATAGTTCCATAAAAATCATTGACTTATAAATTCCATCTTTTATCAAAAAAAGAAGGCTGTTACAGCCGATTTCAGAGGGGAGAGAGCTACTTCAGATTGTCGAATATCGTCTCCTTATTCTGTGAAAGATTTATCTGGTGGTTCATCATATGAAAAGACACAAAGTTGAGTCCCTTGTTATACCATTTAAACACTATATTTACTCATATAAGTTTTTAGTGTATAACTCATATTCCGTAATGGATTTTATGAGCTTAGGATTGAGATCATTAATCATTTGAGCTATTTTAGTTTGAAGGGCTACAACATCTTCAAAGAATTTCATAACCACTCTTTCTTTCATCCATTGCCATACCTTTTCAGCGGGATTAAGCTCTAGGGTATGGAGGAATTCTGATGAGCTTGATGTTTTCTGGAATGGTCATATTCTAAAAAGCATGAAAGCCAGCATTGGCTAACATTTAATTATTTTACTTAGATGGAACGCCTAGCGCTATGCGGTTGTCTATAATCATGATTTTAAGTTCTTTCGGATTTTGCTTGCTCAATTCTTGTAGAAAACCCTCGAAAATAGTATTAGACACTGATGATGTTTCCCGATAGAAGTATTCCCTGTGATAGGTGAAAAGCAACCCCATAACCAAAGCGATTGATAGCTGTGCTGATACTTACAATAGGCTTGACACCTTTGGAAACCAACACATGCCTTTGTTTGGCCATCAATCCAAAACGAGATTCATCTTGAAAATAAAGATTGAAGGAATCAAACTTAGCCTCATCTATTTCGTTTTTAATCTCAAACAGTTTACCCGGAAGATTTTCTTCTTTAAACTCTCTTGTAGCCTCTTCATCTTTTTTATGATGAGATATTCTTGAAATAATCAGCACACTATTGTGGTGTTTCCGACAGTGATTATAAAGTACTTGATAACTTATATTGGATCGGTGATTTTTATGCACCCAATCTAATAACTTGACATAACTAATAATCGTTGTTGAAGGATTTGCAAGCATAGATGCTATGGCTTCTTTGGTTTGTTCCGTTATCCATGGCCGAATACCACCTTGCTGTCTGATAGCAAGTAATTCTTTTAAACCGCCTTGTTCATATAACCTAAGCCAACCCGTAGAGCTAGGCGCTCCCGAAGTTCGAAGCATAGCAGAGAACCATTCGTTAAACCTAGTCAATTGTAAATAGCCTTACGGCAAACCTCAAGAATGGGGACTAAATCCTTAGTATACATCGCTTTTTCCTGTTTTACTTGTAATCCTTATGGTATCAAAAAGATCTCATAGCCGATGATATCGTTGGCTTTACATCATTTTCATAGTCAAAGTAAACCTTCGCTGGGTTCCATTGATAGCCTCAAAAATTGTAAGTTTGAAACTAAAAAATAACCTAAGATGAGTATAGAGTTGGTCATATTAATACTAATTGGTTTAAACCTTTTAACCACAGTTTTAGTCTTTAGCAAAAAAGAAAAAAAATCAGATATTGATATCAATGATATCGTTGATCCAATAAAAAAACAATTTGATGAGAAAATAGATAAAACTCTGAGGGAAGAGTTTAGGTCAAATAGAGAAGAAAGTAACAAAAGGGCTACAGATTTAAGAGGTGAATTGACCAAATCCTTCGGAGACTTCAAACAAGGGTTTGACAACAATATCAATAAACTTAATGAGATACTAGAAAGTAATTTTAAAGTTTTTGAGAATAGACAGAAAAGATTGAACGATGATGCTGAAAAGAGAATCGCAGCTGTTAAGGATAATATCGGGAGGGATCTAAAATCCAACAGAGAAGAAAGTAACAAAAGAGCCACAAACTTGAGAGGTGAATTGACCAAATCATTCAGTGAATTCAAGCAAGGGTTTGATAACAACATCACCAAACTCAATGAGATGCTCGTAGGAAACTTTAAGGGTTTTGAGACCAAGCAAAAAGACTTGAATGACGAGGCTGAAAAGAGAATAACAACCGTGAAAGATGCCATCAGTTCAGAACTAAAAAATATTCGCCAGGACAATACCAATCAACTAAATGAAATGAGAAAAACTGTTGATGAAAAACTCCAAAAAACCCTCAATGATCGATTAAGTCAATCATTCAAGGCTGTCAGTAGCCAACTAGAATCTGTTCAAAAAGGCCTTGGAGAAATGAAGAGCTTACAAAGCGACGTGGGTAGCCTTAAGAGTACTCTAACCCATGTCAAAAAGCGTGGTGTTTTTGGTGAGACACAACTGGAAATGCTCCTGGAAGAGATGCTCGCACCCCAACAATGGTCAAAAAATGTAACTACAAAAGAGGGAAGTAGTAAAAAAGTAGATTTTGTTGTCAACTTACCTGGAAAAGACAATAACAAGCCAGTGATGTTACCCATCGATGCTAAATTCCCTCTTGACTATTACGAGAAACTCAATAATGCTTACGATGAAGGAGAACGAGAAGCCATAGAAAAAGCTCAGAAAGAATTTCGTTCTGGGATTGCTAAAATGGCTGAATCCATTAGCAATAAGTACTTGAATCCCCCTTATACTACAGATTTCGGACTGATGTATGTCCCTACTGAAGGTATATTTGCGGAAGCCACCAGGTCTGCCCAGCTGGTTGAAGATTTGCGCCGAAAATATCAGATCACAATTGTAGGCCCAACAACACTCTCAGCAATACTCAATAGTTTACAAATGGGCTTTAAGACCCTTGCGATTGAGAAAAGAACAAATCAAGTGTGGGATGTTCTTACACAAGTCCAAACCGAATTTAGAAAATTTGAAGATCTAATGGACAAAGCCAAAAAGAATATCCAACAAGGGCTAAACAAGCTAGACGATTTGTCGGGAGTCAGAACTAGACAGATAAATAGACAATTGGACAAGTTCACCAACTTGGATCCAAGCGATAATCCAAACGAGACCCCTCAACTAATGCCAACCGAAGAAAAAGATGAGGAATTTCCTTTCTGATGTTCAACTCAATGACTTTTGACAGGTACTAATGGCTGAACTTGTCAAACAATCAAATTTTAAGACTATATTTTCCGCCTCCCGAAATAAAGAGAGTCAAGAAACCTGTTGCATAAAGTAAGGCTAATTCATAATCACCGAATGGATCTCCGGCCGCTATATGTACCGCAAAAATCGCACCTAGCATAACCAAAACCGTTGAAAGAGCAGACAATCGCACATAAACCCCCAAAATAATGAGTATAGGTGCAATAAATTCTCCAATGGATGTTAAAATAAGGGTGGCTGGAGCACCAATCCCAATAGGATTTCCAAAAGAAAAATCTCCCTGGAAAACTTTAGAGATTTTCCCCCAACCATGAGTCAACATAGAAATGGAAAAAACCACTCTTAAAATCAATAGACCTAAATCAATCTTCGAACTAAATAGACCTGAAATAATATTCTTCACCATAATAAAAGTATTTGACCACTAAAGTAAAAATTTTTCTACATAATGATACACTGTTTTTTTTAATCCATCCTCAAATTTTGTGAAAGGCTTCCATCTTAGATGATCCCAAATCTTTTTCCTCTCAAGGGAATAACGAAAATCATGTCCTGGTCTATCGGGGACAAAAGTGATTAAATTTCTTGAAGTGCCCTTCGGTTGACGAGTGTATTTATCGACTAAATCAGTGATTCTGTCGGCAAGTTCAAGGTTTGTTAATTCATCCTTTCCGGAAATATTGTAGGTATGACCATTTAATCCACTGCTATAAATCAGTTGAATTGCATCAACATGATCTTCTACAAAAAGCCAATTACGAATATTATCTCCCCTACCATAGATTGGAATAGGTTCTTTTTTTAAGGCATTAGTTATTATTTTGGGGATAAACTTTTCTTCGTGCTGGAAAGGACCATAGTTGTTGGTGCAATGAGATATTACCATAGGTAACCCGTAGGTGTGGTGATAAGCCCGGACTAGATGATCTGCAGAAGCCTTCGAAGCGGCATATGGAGATCTTGGAGCGTAAGGGTCTTCTTCTTTAAAAGACCCCGATTCATCCAGATGCCCAAATACCTCATCGGTGGAAATTTGATAAAACTTACCAAACCAAGGTTTATTGATACAATGTATCCTTGCTAATTCCAGTAGATTTAAGGTTCCCAAAACATTAGTCCTCACAAATTTTTTTGGTTTGGAAATGGAACTGTCCACATGAGTTTCGGCTGCAAGATGTATAATGCCAAATAATTCATGCTCTTTGAACAGATTGCTCATCTGTTGATAACTACAAATGTCTAACTGATGGAATGTATAATTTGGATATCCATCTAACTCAACTAATTCTAAAGTATTGCTGATAGGGGTTAGACAATCTACATTTAAAAAGTGAAAATCCGGATACAAATCAAGCATTTCTTTAAGCAGATGAATACCAATAAAACCTGCCCCACCGGTAATCAAAACGGACCCTTTATCCATCTTGTTGAATTAATTTGATACAATCCTCCAGAGCTAGTTTCCACAACCGAGGATTAATATTGAACTCTTCACGTATCCTTCTCGTGTCCAAAACACTATAAGAAGGGCGGCGGACTAAGCCATTTGTCTCATTATTAACAATGAGCGAAAAATGATTTTTTGGTTTTATTTTATTGATAATTTCTTGTGCAAAATTATACCAAGTAGTTGGGCCTAAATTGGCAAAATGATATAACCGATGGTTTAGTGAATCAATGTTCTCTGAAAGATAAAGGATAAATTGAGCAAGATCTATGCCATAGGTGGGTAACCCTTTTTGATTAGAGACTACTTTAAGTTTTTTTTTGGTTTTTAATTGGGTCAGAATCGATTTTAAAAAATTATGACCAAAGGGACTAAATATCCAGGAACTTCGTATGATGATTGCAGTGACCTTTGATGCCAAGATATCCTTTTCGGCTTGCTCTTTTGATTTTCCATATTGATTGATTGGATTTGTTGGGTCATCTTCTTTATACGGCTCTTTCTTTTGCCCATCAAAGACATAATCAGTGGAGAGATGAATCAATTTTGTATCATACTTTAGGCACATTTTGAGGATATTTTGCACTCCGATGACGTTGGTTTGATAGGCAAGACCAGGATTTGATTCTGAAAGGTCAACATGTGTGAAAGCAGCACAATTAATCACTATGTCTATTGTATTTTTTGCAAAAAACCGTTCAAGCTGACCTAAATTAGTACTATCTATAGTTCTTTTATCAATAAAATAAACCTTTTTTTGGGGATGGTCTGAAAATACTGAATTGAGACAGCGCCCCACTTGTCCTTTTCCACCAGTAACTAGATAATTTGTACTAGATTGCGGATTGGTCATAAAATAAAGGTGCTTCGGAAAATCCTTTGGAAGTTTTGTCTGACCTAGATGCGATGATCGATTTAGGATCTATGGGCCAATTTATGTCAAGTTCAATATCATCAAAGGCAATTGATGCCCCTGATGTAGGGTGATAGTAATTATCTAATTTGTAAAGTAATACAGATTCTTTGCTCAGGGTCAGAAAACCATGTGCAAACCCACGAGGTATATATAGACTACTATCCTTGGAATCGGTTAATTGGAATTCAAATACTCTTCCAAAAGTGCCGGACCATTTTCGTAAGTCTATAACCACATCATAGACTCTGCCCTTTAGGACAGTAATTAATTTGGACTGGGCATAGGGCGGTAATTGATAATGGAGTCCCCTTAGAACTCCTTTTTTGGAATGTACTTTATTCTCCTGACAAAACTCGGGCAATTTGGTTTTGAAATACTTTTCTATGTACTCTTTTCTAAACGTTTCGCTTAGATATCCTCTAGAATCTCCATGCTTGACTGGATTAATTAATAGTAGTCCAGTCTTTTCAACCGGATTAATATGCATACATAAGAATTAAGAAAAACGTTGGGTCAGATATCTGCCATACGGAGTCAAGCCCATTGCATTACCACGCATCAAGACCTGAGTTTTGGTAATCCATCCCTTTTCATAGGCTATCTCTTCGAGACATGCGACTTTTAATCCCTGTCTTTTTTCAATAGTACTGATAAATTGAGATGCTTCTAGCAACGATTCAGGACTTCCTGTGTCTAACCATGCAAACCCTTTTCCAAGACGTACAACTTTGAGCTGCTTTTGAATCAAATAGGTTTGATTAACCGATGTTATCTCTAATTCACCCCTATCGGAAAAGGGAATTCTTGAGGCAATATCCACAACTGAGTTTGGATAAAAATACAACCCCGCAACTGCCATATTGCTAGATGGGGTAGGGGGTTTTTCAACTATTGAGATGGCTTGATTATTTTGGTCGAAATTGACTACTCCATACTGTGAGGGATTATTCACTCGAACCCCAAAAACAGTTGCACAATTATTGCTAGTAGCATTTTGTTTTGCTTCAAACAAATGGGTTTCAAGATTTGGTCCATAAAAGACATTATCACCTAAAATCATGCAAACGGAACTTGAACCAAGAAATTCCTTTCCCAAAATGAATCCTTGAGCCAGCCCCTGAGGTTTTTTCTGAATAGCATATTGAAGCGAGATACCCCATTGTGTGCCATCACCAAGCAGTCTTTTGTATAAACTCAAATCTTCCGGAGTGCTGATAATTAATATGTTGCGAATCTCTGCTAGCATCAAAACCGAAAGAGGATAATACACCATTGGTTTATCATAAATCGGCAATAGTTGTTTGGACACCCCATGAGTGATTGGAAACAATCTAGTGCCTTTCCCTCCAGCAAGTAAAATTCCTTTCATATCATTACATTACCATCTTAGTCCTAAGGGTTATCCTAAATTTTGATTGATTCAGATGGTTGTGATTCTTAGGGTATTGACCATTCCCTTTTCGGTAACGGGAATGTAGGTCAAATTGACCAGGTAATCACCTTTTTCAACATAACCTTTATCTAGAGCAATTTGATTGACCTCTTCGACTACTAAATCGGTTTTGGTACCCTCCACGTAGTAAAAAGTTTTGACTCCCCAAAGTAAATTTAACTGAGAGAGTAATTTTTTATTTGAAGTAAAGACCAAAACAAAAGATGAGGGTCTGCAGGCAGAAATCTGGTATGCCGTATAGCCGCTGTTGGTTAGGGTGCAAATGGCCTTAGCGTTAATTGCATTGGCGATTTTAGCTGCTTGGAAACAAATAGAATCGGTAATAAAACGTGTAGTTTGGATGCTTTTGGGCTGCTTTAGGGGTATATTTATCAAATCTGCATTTTCTACGGCGGTAAGAATGGAAGTCATCATACTGATCACTTTAACCGGATGCTTTCCCACTGAAGTTTCTCCCGAAGTCATCACGGCGTCTGCGCCATCGAAAACGGAATTAGCTACATCATTAACTTCAGCACGGCTGGGAGTCAAACTATCAATCATGTTTTCAAGCATCTGAGTTGCTATAATAACAGGTATACGTGCTTTTTTCGAAAGCAACACCAGTTTCTTTTGTACAAGTGGCACCTTTTCTGCAGGAATCTCAACTCCTAAATCTCCTCTAGCGACCATTATTCCATCAGATAATTTAATTATGTCGTCCAAATTTTCTATAGCCTGAGGCTTTTCAATTTTTGAAATGATAGGAAAGACCTGTGGGCTATATTCTCTCATCAGTTTTTTCAATGCCAGCAGATCTTCTGCTCCTCGAACAAAGGATAAAGCAATCCAATCAACATCTTGGGTAAAGATAAACTTGGCATCTTCGATATCCTTTGGTGTTAAAGCCCCAATTGTCATGCGTGTATTTGGAAGATTAACACCTTTTTTCGATTCAAAATCACCCCCTTGTATGGTTTTGGCAGTTATTTTTTTTATTCGATCTGAACTGACTGCATGGAAAATAAGTTTTCCATCATTTATCAAGATGCGATCCCCGATTTCTACATCTTTAGCCAAATAGGGGTAATTGAGATAGGCCTTTTTAGAATTTCCAATGAAGGGCTTGTCTGTATAAAAATCAACCAAGTCACCAGTATTTAAGGTTGACCCAGGTTGGATTTGACCGATTCGAAGTTTTGGACCTTGCAGATCAGCCAAAATAGCCGAATGACAATGGTGTTTCTTGTCTAATTCACGAATCATTTCAATTTGCCTGGTGGCAACTTCATATGTGACGTGAGAAAAATTGATTCTAAAAACATTGGTCCCGGCCAAAATCATTTCTTCAAGAGTACTTATATCTCTAGTTGAGGGACCCAAAGTAGCTACAATCTTGGTTTTTTTAAAAAAGCTCATTACTCAAATATTAACAATCGTGGATTCTTTATTTGCATCATGGAAACCAAAAAGCTGAGCGTTACCCCTTGTATTTTCTTTAATTCAGATTCGAATATTTTGCCCCTAATTTGATCATGAAGTTTAATGAAAAAATCCACTTGCTTGAATTGTGTCAGTAAATATACTTTTTTAAACCAAGGGGTTTGCAAGTCTTTGAGCAGTTCAAGGGTATTATCTTCTGGGCTAAGCATTTGATCCAAATGATTAGAGAATATATATTCGGGTGGTGCATTCTCAGAGAATTGCCAACGATAAATGGGCCATCCTTTTTTCATTTCTCCCATTACGATATCGTCATCGGTACGGGCGAAATGACTATGCATTAAATAATTTATGTGGTAAACCAATTCAAATATTTCAAGTTGACTTTGTACAGCCACAAGCCAGAATTCTTCCGTAAACTCAAGTCTTAATCGTTCAGGTCTTTGCTGGGTATATTTTTTTTTGGGCACAACTACATTATGGATAGTTATTGAACTAAATCGTGAGTATTTTAGAGATTGATTACAAAATCTACGGATGCGTATTTCCCCAGAACTTCATTGATATAATAATCATGGGTATAGTGGTATCCTCTGTCAACAAATACTGCCCCAATTAGTGATTCAACTAAATTACCGTGAATGTTTTCACCGAGGCACATATGGTTGTTACCGGTTTGTAAGAAATCCGTCAGGTTCATTTTTTCCCCAATATGGTTTAGATGTTTTCTGCAGTTTATTTGATTATTCAACTCAGAAGCAGTACTTGTCGGTATGGACCCAAATCGAAAATAAATTTCTTGGGCGATTATGAGATTGATTATGGCATCGCCCAAAAATTCTAATCGCTCAAAATTTAAGGGATTGTCATCACAATCTTTGACACCGGCCACACCATGGGTAAAAGCCAGTTTATAGATGTTGAGGGTTTTAGAGTTTACCTTGAGATGCAGTTCCTTATTTAGTTGATTGATAAACCTTTTAGCGTTTAGTTCTTTATTCCTCTTCATGGATAAGCACAATCTATTCAAAAAAAATCATATGAAGTGCCATTTTAAAATTACCTATAACGGATCTTGTCCATATGGTTATATCTCATCGGCATTTTAATTATTTGATAGTCGGCTAAAAAGTGCAATGCAATTTGTTTCTACAACTATACTCAATTTTGTTGTACGGGTTTATAATAAACATTTGATAAATAAATAGTTAGGTAAGTGTAGTTACAATTTTTTTAAAAAAGAGAGAGCAGTAACTTCTTGAAATCATTATCGGGTTTTGATTCAAACTTGCGAAAATTAGTCTTCTTTGGATTAAACTGTTGTCAAAAACAAATACTTTGTTCACTTTATCTACCACTTCTAAGAAGTTCGTATGAGAACGATTAAACCTTCGGATTATGTCTTCATTTCTGACATCATGTCCACCTTCAACAACCCTTTTTTCACTCTGTCAATACAATCTTGAGAATTTAGAACTGTCAAAAAATAAATTCGTACGAGGTAACCAATCTTTATGGCTTCATCAATCAACCTCTTTTCTGTATTTCCTGATAGGGTAGTTTCAATAACAAATTCCATTTTTTGAAATAACAGCTCTTTTCGTCGAGAAATAGCCGTTTTTGATGCTTCCAGATCAGTGAGGGCATCCCTTGTTTTAATTTCATCGGGATTGATTATTGGCAAGGTATGATCAATATACTTTTTTTTTGAAATTAAAAATTTTATGAGGGTAGTTTTTCCTACACCATTAGGTCCAGCGACTATTGTCAGTGCAGACATTTACCTGTCTTTTCTCGGTGGTATTTCCTTAATCATGGTTTCTGTTTTTCCTTTGGTAATAACAATAAAACGTTTGCCATTCGGATACTCCTTAATTTTTTTACCTGGATACTCTAAGTCTCTGTAATAAATTGGAACTCCATTTGCTAAAGTTTTTTTTGCTCCCCAGTCAGCTTCCCTCTCAAGAGCTGGAATTATTATTTCATCATCCCAGGTTTTCATATATTTTAACGTTTGACATACGAAATTACACAATAATAATTTCATAGGTAATGCGCGAGTATCCCAAAATCTTTGTAAATAGGTAGAAAGTTGGCACAGAAATAATGTATATATTTCGTTTTATGTTTCTTTACATTAGACGGGGTAGTTCAATAAAATTTTTTGAAGTCCGTTACGGATACTGAACTTTAGCCGTAACTACACTGAAAACAGTAGAACCTTTCTTTTTAGGTAAATGGGGACTCGAACGAAATAAATACGGTTGAAAATCTCTTTCATCTATTTAAGATGGACATAATTGATTCTTTTGGTGATAGGTAAACACGATGAGCAAATCACAGACTATTCAGCAGATACTGAGTCTTTGATATAGGCCAATAACTTATGCTTCTCAACCATGGGGTTCAAAATGTACTGGATAGAGAAGGTTTGTACCGCATTATAGCCAAAATCTAGAAGAAGCCTACCCAATAACCCTTCCAAAAGCACTCTGTTTATTTGTTTTTTTTGAACTTTTCCCCATTTGATTGTTCTGGCGAGCTTCAATAAATTCAACTTTTTTCCAAAAAAATCGATCAGTTCATTACTACATAGGTGGTTTTTTAATTGACTCAATTCTCCCTCGTCCAAATTTCGAAACTCTTCGTAAAGCCACTCGGTACAAATCGTTTGGATTGTAACATGCCCCAAATGGATAAGATATTTATAGTCTAGATCAAGTTTTTTTTGATTTTCCAGATCAAATACTTTTAGATAATCTCCATGTTTTTCTAGTGGAATTTCAAGCTGAAACCCAGAGAAGATTTCTTGAAGAGGTTTGGGGAAGGATTTGTTTGTATGGGACTTTTTCTTTGGGTAAAGCCTCATAAATATCAATCAAGCTTTTTAAATACCAAGCAAGCATTGTGCCCTCCAAAGCCAAAGGTGTTGGACATGATATAATTTACTTTTCTGCTCTGTGCTTCGTTAAATGTGAAGTTAATCCGAGAATCAAAGGCCTGGTCAATAGTCTGGTGATTAATTGTCGGTGGAATGGTCTGGTGAAGAATCGACAGAATGCTCGCTATGGACTCTACCGCGCCTGCTGCACCCAGTAAATGACCAGTCATCGATTTTGTTGAATTCAAATTCATCGAATAGGTATGTTCTCCGAAAACTGATAGTATAGCATTTGCTTCAGCTACATCACCAAGTGGAGTAGAAGTACCGTGAGTATTTATCGAATCAATATCAGTTGTTTTGAGTCTAGCGTCCTTTAATGCGTTTTGAATTACCCTAATTACGCCAGAACCTTCTGGATGGGGAGCGGTCATATGATAAGCATCAGAAGAAAGACCAGCACCGACAAATTCTGCGTAAATCTTTGCCCCTCTCGCTTTGGCATGCTCATAGCTCTCTAAAATTAATGCCCCAGCACCTTCACCCAGTACAAATCCGTCCCGTTCTTTATCATAAGGTTTGGAAGCCCCAGCTGGATCATCGTTTCTGGTAGAAAGAGCATGCATGGCATTAAAGCCCCCGATACCGGTATAGGTCACCGTGGCTTCGGATCCACCTGATAAAATCAAGTCCGAATAGCCCCATCTGATGTAGTTTAGGGCATCAATTAAGGCATGGGAAGAAGATGCACACGCTGAGTGGGTAGCAAAATTAGGTCCCCCAAATCCATATTTTATTGAAATCAGGCCAGGAGCAATACTAGTAATCATTTTTGGGATTAGATAGGGATTGAACCTCGGAACCTTTCCGTTTTCAGTAAATCGGATCAATTCATTTTCAAATGTTCCCAAACCACCTATTCCTCCACCCCAAATGACTCCACAATTGTCTTTATCCAACTTGTTAAGATCAATTCCCGAATCCTTAATGGCCTGATCGGAAGCGATCATTGCCAATTGGCAAAAACGATCCATCTTTCGAGCATCTTTTCGATCAATGAAATTATGAACGTCCAGATTCTTTACTTCGCAAGCAAATCGGGTCCTGAACTTTGAGGCATCAAAGAGAGTGATGGGAGCTGCTCCACTTACCCCAGATTCCAATCCTTCCCAGAGACTTGAAGAATCATTTCCTATTGGGGAAAGCACACCCAAACCGGTGACAACAACTCTTCTTGAGGTCATGGTATTATTTGGCTTGCTCTTTGATGTAATTGATGGCTTGTTCTACTGTGGCAAATTTATCAGGTTGGTCATTGGCAATTTGAATGTTGAATTCTTTTTCAAATTCCATTACTAGTTCGACGATATCTAATGAATCGGCTCCAAGATCGTTGGTAAACGAAGCATCTGGTACTACTTCACTTTCATCGACACCGAGCTTGTCGACTACTATTGCTTTAACTCTTTCTGTAATGTCAGACATAATAATTATTATTTAGACAAATTTATAAACTTTATTGTAAGATATATGCAAATTGTAATTTTGCCCTCTCCAAATTTATGTTAAGATTTTTTAAAAGGTGAACCCCATGTCCAAGATCGTGCTCTTTGCGTCAGGAAACGGAAGCAACGTTTTTCGAATATGTGAGTATTTCAAAGATAACCCCAAGGTTAAAATAGAACGTCTTTTTTGTAATAATTCTAAGGCTGGAGTGCTTCGAGTAATTGAACCATATGGTATTAAAGCAGAAATTTTTTCTAGATCACAACTCCATGAGGGCGAGCTAATGGGGAAACTTAATTTAATTTCACCTAAGCTGATTGTACTAGCGGGGTTTTTGCTCAAAATCCCTGAAAATATTGTAACCAAGTATAAACAGAAAATTGTTAATATTCATCCCAGTTTATTGCCTAAGTTCGGAGGTAAAGGAATGTATGGGATCAATGTCCATCAGGCTGTAAAAGATAGCGGTGATTCCAAAACCGGGATATCCATACATTGGGTTGATAACCAGTATGATTCTGGAGACATAATTTTTCAAAAGTCGGTAGAGATAAATCCGGAGGAAACACCCGAACAAATTGCTCAGAAAGTTTTAAAACTAGAGCACTATTATTACCCTAGTGTGATTCATGCTTTGGTTGAAGATCTTCCTTATGACTGGTAAAATAACGATATATACTGATGGCGGTTGTGAAGGAAACCCTGGTATAGGGGGTTATGGAATTATCATGGAATATAACGATGGGAATAAGATAATTTCTAAGGAATTTTATCAGGGATATGAAATGACCACAAACAATCGTATGGAATTACTTGCCGTAATTGTTGGCTTAGAGAAAATAAAAAAGGAAAATCAAAAAGTACAGATATTCTCAGATTCAAAATATGTTGTAGACCCTGTAGCAAAACAATGGCTATTTAATTGGGAGAAAAAGTACTTTGCCAAAGGTGGAAAACCTAGAATAAATGCTGATTTGTGGAAAAGATTTTTGCTGGTGTATCGTAAGCATCAGGTAAAAATTGAATGGGTCAGAGGCCACGATTCAAATCCGAGAAATGAAAGATGTGATCATCTGGTTGCAATAGCGAGAAAAGGAGAATTATTAATTGATAAAGGATTCCCTCCCATTTAAATTCGAATAAGCTCTTTTGAAGTTTTCATTTCACATTGCACAATTTAATGAAGGGGGTAAAGTTTTAGGACTTTTTAAGTTTGACAAGCTTGTAGGTTATACCATTTACACATTAAAGTTGCTCACAGAAAATTTAATGCCTAAGTTGTTTAGCACTAGAGTAAATACATAAACTTATTGAGCAATATAGTGTTCGTTACGGTATTATTCATCATCAGAAACCGATATTGTTTCATGTTAGTAGGAAATAATCAATTGAAAATAATGTATAAAAAATCAGAGTCTAAATCAATGAACAATCTATACCAAGTAGGAATTTAACGTAATCTAATGGCTATACTTGTTAATTTTGTTGGGTGAAAAGGGGGGTAATAGTTCTTGGTTCGGTTGCTTATGATGATATTCAGACCCCCTATGGTAGAGTGAGTAAAGTATTAGGGGGAAGTGGATCCTACATAGGGGTAGTTGCTTCTTATTATGATATATTTTGTTCTTTGGTTTCAAAAGCCGGCAGAGATTTTTCCGATCAGGATCGTTTTTTTCTGGAAAAATCAGGAGTGGACCTGCAGAATTTAGAAATTGATGGTAGTGATAACACCTTATTCTGGAGTGGTGTTTACGACCAGGATAACATTAATCGTCACACCAGAGAGACCAAAATAGGAGTATTTAATCATTTTGATCCGGACATTTCTAAACAATTGTCAAGTCCCTATGCCCTTATTTTGGGAAATATTGATCCAGTAATTCAACTAAAGGTTTTAGAAAAGTTTTCTTTAAAACCCAAGATCACTTTATTAGATACCATGGATTATTGGATTCAAAACCGATTAGATTCATTAATGGAGATAATTCAAAAAGTAGATATATTGTCTATCAATAACCAAGAAGCCTATAATCTCACAAAGAAGCATCATCCAAAAGATGCTGCTAGTGAACTATTGAAATTGGGGGTGAAATTTGTGATCATCAAATTAGGTGAATATGGATCCTTTATTTATTCGGGAGACAATTCATTTTATATGCCTTGTTACCCCATTAGTGTAGCCAAAGATCCTACGGGGGCTGGGGATTGTTTTCTTGGTGGTTTTGCCGGTTATTTGACCCAGACCGGAGAAAATAGTTTTGATAACATGAAGCTAGCTATGCAACATGGAACAGTAATGGCCTCTTTTATAGTGGAAGACTTTGGGTTAAAAAACTTAAGTCAGTTAAATAAAGAAAATTTCTCGGAAAGATTCCAATATCTAACGAAATTGATCCAAACCTCAAAGCCACCTAAATCTGTGCTATAATGAGTGATTTTATGAAACATGAATGTGGACTGTCTTTAGTTCATCTCAAAAAGCCATTAACCTTTTACAAACTGAAATACGGGAGTGTTTCTTATGGGTTGAATAAGATGTATTTGCTCATGGAAAAACAGCACAATCGAGGCCAAGACGGTGCCGGATATGCAAGTATAAAGATTGACATGCGGCCCGGACAGAGGTATATAAGCAGAGTTCGTTCAATAGAATCGCATCCTATAGCAGATATCTTTAAGCGAATCAATCAGAGACTTGAGGAACTCTATCAAACCCAACCAGAATTGTGGTATGATATAGAAAAACTCAAATCCACTGTTCCTTATTTGGGTGAAGTTATGCTCGGTCATGTTCGATACGGGACTTATGGGTCCAATAAGATTGAAAATACTCATCCATTTTTACGTCAGAACAATTGGAAACACAGAAATCTCATATTGGCCGGGAATTTCAATATGACCAATGTGACTCAACTTTTTGACAATTTAGTCAATCTGGGGCAACATCCCAAAGAGCGAGCAGATACAGTAACAGTACTTGAAAATATAGGTCATTTTCTTGATGAAGCGGTGGAGAAGATTTATAAAACCCTTAAAAGTGAGGGCGTTTCAAAATCCAATGCATCGGAGTTAATAGCACAGAGGTTAAATATCGCCAAACTGCTCAGAAAAGCTTCAAAGTATTGGGATGGAGGATATGCTATTGCTGGTCTATTGGGTCATGGAGATTCTTTTCTTTTAAGAGATCCCAATGGTATTCGACCGGCCTTCTATTTTTCTGATGACGAAATGACTGTTGTGGCTTCAGAAAGACCTGCGATCCAAACCGCATTTAATATTCCGTTCGAAAAGATAAAAGAGGTTCTCCCGGGTCATGTTTTGGTGACTAAAAAAAATGGAGACACTTCAATGGAGAGGGTTCGTGATCCAGGTCAGATACTTTCATGTTCTTTTGAAAGAATTTATTTTTCAAGGGGTGGAGATGCTCAAATATACAAGGAGAGGAAAAAGCTCGGAAGCTTTCTTTTTCCGGAGGTACTAAAGAGAATCAACGGTGATTTAGAGAACACAGTTTTCTCATATATACCTAATACCTCTGAAACATCATTCTATGGCATGATTGAAGCTGCTCAGCAATACATCAATTCGGTTATCAGAGAAAAGCTTAATGCCGGTGAAAAAGTCAACTTGGAAGAAATTGAGGCGATCTTAAAACTCAATCTTCGTATCGAAAAGATAGCCATAAAGGATGCCAAGCTCAGAACTTTTATTGCTGAGGACCAATCTAGAGATCAGTTGGTAACCTATATCTATGATGTGACCTACGGAATTTTAAAACCATCTGATACTTTGGTCATCATTGATGATAGCATAGTTAGGGGTACTACATTACAGAAAAGTATATTGATGATGCTTGACCGATTAAGTCCAAAAAAAATCATAGTGCTTTCTAGTGCTCCACAGATTCGATATCCAGATTGTTATGGAATTGACATGGCTAAAATTGGCCAATTTATTGCCTTTAAAGCTGCTTTAGGTCTCCATAAGGATAGAGGTACATATGTTGACGTAACGACTCGAGTATATAACTTATGTCGAAAATCATTGTCTCAAAAAGGTCATATCAAAGAAAATTACGTGAAGGAGATTTACAAAGCCTTCAGTTCTGAACAAATATCTCATAAGATTGCTTCGATGGTTAAAGCGGATGACATCAAAGCAGATATTGAAGTTGTTTTTCAGAGACTAGAAAATCTTCATAAATCCTGTCCAAATCATCTTGGGGATTGGTATTTTACGGGTAACTATCCAACAAAGGGGGGAAATAGGGTTGTCAATCAAGCGTTTGTAAACTTCTATGAAGGCAAATCGCAAAGGTCTTATTAACCGTCTGTATCCAGAGAAGATGTTGTTTTATTACCGTAGTGAAATAATTGGCCTTGGTCAATCTTCCAGAAGGGATTCTCTCCTTTTTGCTACGGTATCCCAGTTGATAAGGTTAAAAAACGCGGATATATAGTCGGGCCGGCGGTTCTGATAATTTAGGTAATAGGCATGTTCCCATACATCAAGACCCAAAATCGGTGTGCAATTGCAACCAACTCCCGGCATAAGAGGATTATCTTGATTGGGACTAGAACAGATGCATAATTCTCCTTTATTTGAAGAACATAACCATGCCCATCCAGAACCGAATACCGTGGCTGCAGTATTGGAAAAAGTATTCTTGAATGAATCAAATGAGCCGAATTTTTTATTGATTTCATTGAGCAAATCTCCACTTGGAACATTTTCTGAACCAGTTGGTGGTCTCAGGATTTGCCAAAACAGATTGTGGTTGTAATACCCTCCTGCGTTATTTCTTAGGGGTTTATTATCTAGGTTGAGGTTTTTTAGAATTTCTTCTATAGATTGCCCTTTTAGATCAGTATTGTCAAGAGCAGCATTGAGCTTAGCAGTATATCCAGCATGGTGCTTGGTATGGTGGATTTCCATTGTTTTGGCGTCGAAATGGGGTTCTAGTGAACCGTAAGAATAGGGTAAATCAGGTAGTTCGAATGGCATAATGAATCAATTTTAAATCTGACTGCTAAGTTACAAATTATCTGAACTCTAAAGGAGTATAATTTATGGGTAGTCCAGTTCAATGTTTTGAGATTTTAAATTATAGTACTTGGGGTTTTAAAGAGGGGGGATCTCACTATCAATGTAAATAGAAATCAGTGATCCAAACGGCTCTCTTTAATTTTTGTCTTCTTCAGTGTGGTTTACCAATGCACACTTATTACAATGTACAATCAATCTGAAATATAGACTGATTATTTTAGATTGTAGTATTTTAGCGGAGTTGGGAGATAATTTCAAATGTAATATGAGAGAAATCAAAAGGCTTGATGGGCGATAGATGTTTTAAAAACCAATGAACAAGTCACCTTCGAGATTTCAAATAATCAACGCTTCTGCCGGATCAGGTAAGACATCTGCAATAGCTAAGGCTTATCTATATAGATTATTGAGCAGTAAAGACAAGTATCCCTTTAAAAAGCAATTGGCATTGACTTTCACCAACAAGGCAGTCAATGAAATGAAAACTCGAATCCTAGATCATTTAGCTGAATTTGCAGCTGGACAAAAATTAGACGGTTATGTTGCAAAAGATCTCTGTAATTGGTTGAACATAAATCCATCAGGATTAAAATATAAGTCAGAGAATATACTCAAAGGCATTCTCAAAGATTATGGTTCCTTCCAAGTTATAACCCTTGACAAATTCACAAATCGCATTGTTCAGATTTTTTCTCGGGATCTGAAACTACCTCAAAATTTCAATATAGAATTAGATAGCAAGAAAATGTTTAGCGATATCGTAGATGAAATGGTTTGGGAAGTATACAAAGATGCAGACAATGATTTGACTAAAAAATTTAGATTCTATTGCCAAGAATTAAGTACCAGAAATGAAAGTTGGGATCAATTGACTCCAATAAAAAATCTATGTAATGAGATCTATAGTGAAAATGATTACCAATATATTGATAAGCTGAAGTCTATTTCTGAAGATGATTTAACGGAAATAGAAAAAAAACTGACAGAAAATAGAAAAGTTCTTCAAGAAAACATGATTCGACTGATAGATCAGATTGTGATCTATCTGAGAAATGAAACCTTTACACTCAAAGCACACCAATTGAAATACTGTGTAGATAGTTTTGATGTTAAAAAAAGAGAATTAATCCGAGCAAAGTCATCGAATGTAAAATACTTTCTTCCTCTTCGTCGCTATAAGGAGCTAAGTGGGTCAAGTGAATTCCTTAGACTCTTTGATAAATTTAAATGCCTAGCTCTATTCTTTACCCTTCATAATAAAATTTTAAAAAACTGGGGTCCTTTTTCTATGCTTCAACTATTGGCAAAGACAATCAGAGAATTTCAACACACCAAAGGAACCATGCTATTGGGTGAACTCAATCAGAAAGTTAGTCAGGTAGTGAAAAATTCCCCAACTCCATTTATTTATGAACGTTTTGGAGAAAAATACAAGCACTATTTCATTGATGAATTCCAAGATACTTCTATAATGCAATGGAATAATCTTATACCATTAATAGAAAATTCTCTTGAACCTCAAGATGACCAATACAGCGATTCTGAACAACATGACAATCATGACGGAAGTTTGTTGTTGGTTGGAGATCCCAAACAAGCAATTTATGGTTGGCGCGGGGGTAAAAGTGAGCAGCTAATTGATATGGCTGAAAAAAAAGTAAAGCCATTTAAAGAAGAACAAAAGGTTGACAATCTGGAAACTAATTTTCGTAGTGCGGATCAAATTATAAAGTTTAATAATGCCATGTATAAATTGGCATCAGAAATTTTTCTTGACCCACATTTTAAATCAGTCTATGCAGAGGGTTATGAGATGAGCGGTGCAACTCAAAAGTACAATGATAAAAAAGGGGGTTACATCTGTGCCGAACTCATCAGACCGACAAAAGGAAAATCCCAAAAAGGTTCAGAATCAACAACTAAATATCACGGTAATTCTTCTAAAGCAAAATCTATAGAGGACCAGCCTCAAAATTTAAAGAATTATACTCTGGCGGATTCTGAAATTGGTTTTTCTAAATCAGATGATGATCAAAAAACGGATAACAGCGGTCCGAGCTGTTCCCAAAGTTCTACAGATACATCAGACATACCTAGTCAAATAAAACGATTAGAACTTGAAGAAAACCAATATGAAGGGAATAATATTGACCCCCTTTGTATAATTAAAACTGCTAAGGCCATCTATCAGTCCAGACAGCAAGGCTATGGATTTTCTGAAATAGCAGTATTAATTAGAACCAATTTACAAAGCACCAAAATAGCCCAAAAATTATCGGATTATGGTATTCCTTTTATTTCGGAAGGTTCTTTGAAACTTGAAAACTCTTCTGAGGTGCTGTTCATCATTGATTTGTGTGAACTATTGGTCAGCGAAAACGAAAGGACGATCCACAAAAAAATAGCGGAAAAATTATGGTATCACCTCATGTCTGAAGCTCAAGAGGTAGAATATCACGAATTTGTCACTAAATTAATTGATCAAACTAGTGATGAACCTGAACCAAATGTGCAGTGGGGTAGATTAAGTTCTCAAGAATTTTTCAAAAGAATTAAATCTCAGTGTGGGTTTAATTTTTCTTGGTACGAATTTAAATACCTAGGGCTGTATGAATCGATAGAATATGCAATTTCAAAATTCGATTTTCTTCATTCACAGAATCCAGCTTTGGCCTATTTCTTAGAAGATGTTTTTGAATTTTCAGCCAATAATGATGTTTCGATCTATGAATATCTAGATCATTGGGAATTCAAAAAATCCGAGCTTTCTTTTGAACCGAACGTCCAAACAGATTCAGTTACTCTATTGACTATCCACAAAGCAAAGGGATTGGAATTCCCTGTAGTGATCATCCCTTTTTGCACGCACAATTTTTTGCCGCAAACAAACAGTTCAGCATGGTCTCCAGTAAAATCAGACCAGAAATTGAATATATCGTTGGATAAAGTTTGGCTTCCGGTATCTCAAGATTTAGAAAATTTTCAACTTTTCAAAGTAAAATCTCCATACAAGTCAAACTACGCAATCAATTCAATAAGTTCTTTTTATGAGGATTTGAATTCTAAGACGCTAAATGAAGAGATGAATAATTTTTACGTTGGGACAACTCGTGCAGTTGAAGCTCTTTTCTTATTTACCAAATTCATTCCAGAAGGAAACTTGGAAAGCGATGATAGGAAGCCATCCTTGGAATGGTTGATCAATATCTTCTTTAGACAGTCAAATGAGTTCAGTCATGTTGCCCGAGAGAATGCGGATATTTATGAGATAGGAATGCTCAAGAAGATCACAAAAGAAGGAGCAGAAGACAAGGAATCTGTGGTATGGCAACCCCAAGTCAATCCCATTGAAATAAATATAAACACATCCTTAAAGTGGCGGGATAGAATCGCCCACCAAACTGATTCAAAATCAATTGCATCAATAGAATCCGGAAATATCTTGCACCAAATTCTTCAGGATATCATAGGACCTCAGGATATTGATAAAGCTATTGAAGCCAATAAAGAATGGTTTGTTGATAACCGAAAACTAGAGCATCAAACTCGTGAAGTAGTCAAGAAAATAGTCAATCATCAAGAGTTGTATTCATTTTTTTATTTAGAGGATTCATCCGTGGTGCATTGTGAAGTTGGAATATTAGATAGAGATAAAAGAATCAAACCGGACCGAGTTGTAGAATTTGATGAAAAAATTGTAGTTATAGACTACAAGACAGGCAAAGCCATTAAAAGTCATCAAGAGCAAATTGAAAGTTATGGTCAAAAGTTAGAGCGGATGTTTTGCAGACCAGTTGAAAAATATCTTGTATATATCGATTTCAAAAAAGAAAGGGTTGATGTAGAAAAAGTCCAAAGCTCAACTACCTGATGGAAACATTTTTAAATAGGGTGGTGAAAGGGATTTTAAAGAATCAATCAAAATACCCTTTGACAAGATGCCGATTTATTCTTCCCAATAGCACGGCTGTCCGTTATTTCAGGCAGAGTCTTGCCAAGAAAATAGATAGGCCAATTTTCGATAATAATATCATGACTTTTGAGCGTTTTGTGCTCAATGAAGTTGGGTATGATAGAATTAATCAAATTCAGTTATTGTATCGCTTTTACGAAAAGTATAAACGATATGCTGATAAAACCGAACGGTTCAGAGGCCAAACAAAGCCTGATGAGTTTAATGAATATTTAGGATGGGGGTCAATGATACTAGGAGAATTTGATGAAATTGATGCTCATGGTAAGTCTGTCAAATGTATTTTCTCTTATCTGCATGAAATGAAGAAGATAGAAAAGTTTTTAGATTCCGAGAATAGTGCATATAAAAAAGCAGTTACTGATTATAAAGACTTCAGTCTTCATTTGATTTCAGCATACGAAGATTTGGTCGAAGATTTAAAGTCAAATAAATTGGCATACATTGGAATGGCGGTGAGAGAGTTTTCGAAGGATGAGAATATTGAGGCTTATATTGAAGAGAATTCAAACAAGCACCATTATTTTATAGGTTTAATGTCTCTTAAAGCAGCTGAGGAAGCCATTATAAAAAAAATCCTAAATGTAGATATGGCAACGGTTTACTGGGATATTGACAAGAGTTTCTTTGATGACAAAGACCATCCGGCAGGTCATTATCCTCAACAGTATATCAATGGATGGGATTATTTTAAAAAACATCCAAAACCAACTTTGGAGAATTTTTTCAATAGAGAAAAAAACATACACATTGTTGGATTGCAAAAGGGTATCTCTCAGGTAAAATTTGCTGCACAGATCATTGAGAACAATAGCGATAAAGATAGCAGAACAGCGTTGATTTTGGGGGATCAATCACTATTGATTCCAGCTCTTTCGGCAGTTTCTTCTATTGAAGTAAAATGGAATGCAAACACAGGATATTCCCTAACTAATACAGAGGTTTATACATTTTTTTCTCGTTTACTAGAAATGCATCAAGGGTTTGATGGTAAACATTACCGTTATGACTCGGTATTAAGATTGTCCAAAACTTGTTATTTAAGTAAAATATTTCAGTCCTATCGATTCAATTTAATCAGATTACTTGAATCATTGAAGAAAAATCATATCAGAGTCATCAACCTGGAGTCAATAAAGAAATTGGATGAGAATGCTAAGTATTCTGGAGAAAAATCCTTGTATGGTTTGTTTTTCGATCCACTAAAAGGCTCTAATTCCATAAAACAACTTCAAGCAATGGTGGATATTTCTGAGTTTTTCTTCAGCCAAGGTTTACCTACCTTGAAATTAAAAAAAGATCCCAAGGCTGATTACTTTCAGAGGTTTAGAAAATTATTTCAAGAAATCCTGCAACTCGAAAAACAGAATGGATATATACAAAAGTTGTCGGATTTAAAATTTCTCTTACGTCAGCTGGTAGCCGAAGAAACGGTTGAATTTAGGGATGTAAAAGATCCCCAAGTGCAGATAATGTCATTATTGGATTCTCGATTGCTAGATTTTGATCAGGTGATTATCACCAATCTCAATGAGGGGACTTTACCCGGTGGAATAAAGTCTGGCCAATGGATACCTAATGAAATCAGACGCTTGCCAGAATTTAAACTGGATACCTATATCGAAAAAGATTATCTCTATAGTTATCACTTTTTTAGAGTAATTCAAAGGGCATCAGAGGTTTATTTGCTCTATAATAAAGATTCAAGCGGATTTAGTCCGGGTGAAAAAAGTCGTTTGATTAGGTATTTAGAGTATTTTCCTAAAAAAAACCATAAAATCAACTATCCATCTATTGGTTCAAAAGATCCCAAACCTCCTTTACAAAAAACAATCAAAAAGAATGACCAGATAGTATCCATAGTTGAAGACTTACTTTTTGAAAAGGGTATTTCCTATACCGGTATTTCAGAATATCTCAAGAATCCTTCAACATTTTATGACTTGTTTGTTCTAAAGGTTAAGGAACTTCCATCCACTGATTTTACTATTGATGCTATGAATCGAGGAAATGTGATACACAGAGTATTGGAGAGTCTCTTCAAAAGATTTGTGGGGCAGTACATGACTATACACTATTATGATGATATGATTAAAGAATTGGAAGATGCGGTTTACCAAGCTTATCGTGAAGAGTATGGGGGAGATAAAACAAGTAAAGGAATCAATTACTTGTTCTTAGAAGTAACCACTCAGCATCTAAAAAATTATCTTGAGTCAGAAAAGAAGCAGATCAAGAACGGGCAAAGCATAAAAATTCTGGCAATAGAACAGGAGTTCGGGTATGATGTGAAAGTACCGTTTGGTATAAATGAGCGTACTAGGAGACCTTATTTATTAAAAGGCAAAATTGATCGTATAGATTTGATCACTGAAAAAGGTTACCAAACTTTACGGATTATTGATTACAAATTAGGACAAGGGGCAATCGGAAAAGTTGATATAGAAAAAATATTTGAGGGTAATGCCACTTATTCTGATTACTATAAGCTGCAGTTGGTTTTTTATGCTACTTTATGTAAATATGGTTTAATGAGTGAACAATTGACTAGATATGGACATCGTTCTTTTGAAACTAAGGAAACGCCTGGCCCTTTGGGGTTGGTTCAAAACCAGACTTCTACTGCACTATCTAGTATTGACATATGGGAATACATAGATAAGGATCAGGTTCAATTTGGAGATATATCTTTTAAAAGACATTACCCCAGATTTGAAGCACTAGGATACCCAGTAACAAACAGGGTAGACAAGTCCCCAACTACGCTCAGAGATTTTTTAACCGAATTTGATCAAAGACTAAATGATTTATTAGCTGAAATTATCAATCCAGAAATTGATTTTGAATTCCGTGAGAGCTTGGTAAACTATCCCAAAAGGTTATAGAGTCGCTGATGGTATTACTGTTTATTTTGTTGAGCAGATTGGCGACTAATTTTCAATGATTGCTTAGATTTCGTAATAAATAACTGCGTACAATCGAACATAAAGTCAATTGAAAAAGAGTGGGTTTTAGGTCTTGAAAATATTTTTAAAAAAGACCAATAAAAGTGTAACATTTATTCTTCTCATTCGTATTATATGTGAGCAACCATTAAATAGTATAATCATGAAGACTCAAACACACACAAGATTTTTCACCCACTCATTGGTGACACCATCTTACAACAGAAGAGCGAACCGAAGAAATCTTCGTTTTAACAGAAGCAACACAAGACTAAACTCTGCGATAATTTAATTATCAAGCAGTTGTTTGAAAGGTGGGTCTCTTTTTGTTAAGTTCAATAGTGTTGATATAGCAGGGTTTAAATAAACCATAAAAGAGACTCCAACAGCTAGGGGTTCGTTCTTGAAAATCACATTTAAAAGACTAGCAACAATGCTAGTCTTTTTTTTTGTTTAACTAAAGGTAGTTATTTGATAAAGAAAGACCAAAGTCGGTGAATTGAGGCAATATTTACCCCTATTTTATAGGCATTGAAAATTGTTTTTTTGTGAAACAATTCATCTGAGTACGTTGCGGATAAACTTCCAAAAATCAATAAAACACGTCCATAGGCGGATGTGGCCTCAAAGAGAATATTTCAAATGATTTTAGTCGTTGTTCATACGCAATCTCTATTATCAACAATCAAGTTGTTGAATTGTATTTATTGTATTGTGGGTTCGGTTAATGGAGCAATAATAATACTATCCATGTTTTCAGTGTCCAATTCCTTTAGGTTGAGGGAATCTTCTTTGACTCTATTTATTTCGGAAAATGTAGCTTCAATGCGTGCCATTAAAGCATTGTAGGAAGTAAAAAATTGACTGAGTGCTATTTCTAGTGAATCCGGACGATATGATCGTATATAGAAAATCGATTTTTGAGCCAAAGCTCTAACTAATGCCATCCGGCTACGAATTGCTACAGTATCAAACCCTTCGGGAAAAACTGATTCCTCCATTTCTTCTAAATGTTTATCGACATCAAGTAGATATTGATCGGCTGCTTTAGGGTCAAGACCCAATAAATCCAGAATAGATTCTTCTAAATCTATTAAATCTTCCCATTGCTCTTCTAGCTGGGATTCTTCATAAAAGTCGCTTGAAATTTTATTTATTTCATGTTGTATTAGTATTCGTTCTTGAGTTATGGAATCTGTATTTTCATTGACAGTTTCAACTTTATCAGATTTGTTACGTTCAAGACAACCTACTAAAAGGAAAATCAAAAGTGGAGATAATCTATAAGACATTGATGCGAATATAATTGATAAACTGAGAGTACTACTACGAGTAGGTGCAAAAATCTTACTGAATTGTTTAATTCTACGCTATACTTGCAATGAATGGTTTTTTAAGAGCAATAATTTACTCGTAAATTGCGTTAATTTACCAAAGATTGATTATCCCCGTTTCAAAAGACTTTTTTTCGATGAAAATATGGGTTATTACCACCTCCTTGGTTATAATATTTTCATTGAACCTTCTTTGGGTGAATGGACAGTCTGTGGATGAATATTCGGACTTAGAAGATAAGAAAATACTTCTAGTTTACGGGGGTTGGGAGGGTCATCAGCCAGAAAAATTTGCTGGGATTATTACCCAGTGGTTAGAGGAACAAGGGGGCAGAGTTATTGTTTCAAACTCCACTCAAATATATACCAATCAAGATTTGATCAATAGTGTTGATTTGATTATCCAGAGCATTACCATGAGTGAACTTAAAAAAAATGAGTCTCGTGGTCTTTTGAAGGCAGTGAAATCGGGGGTTGGATTTGCTGGATGTCATGGTGGTGCTGGAGATGCCTTTCGTTCTGATACTGAATATCAATATATGGTGGGCGGTCAATTTGTTAGTCACCCCGGTGGTCAATTGGAATACCAGGTTCAAATTGTAGATTCACTTCATTCTATCACAAGAGGAATTAAGGACTTTTCAGTACATACGGAGCAGTATTATATGCATATTGATCCCAATAATACTGTACTAGCTACAACCCATTTCACTTCTGATCATCACCATTGGATTCAGGGTACCGTGATTCCTGTTGTGTGGATTAAACATTATGGAAAAGGACGTGTATTTTATAGTTCTTTAGGTCATGCACCAAAAGATATCACCCATCTGCAATCTTGGAAAATCCTTACAAGGGGGATAGAATGGGCTGCAAATAGTAAGTCCGATGAGCATCTGAATCTAGTTTCTCCGATATATCAAAATAGAAATCAGTAATTTCCAATTTTCGTATTTGCCATCATTTATTAGATACTCAATGGGAAAGAATCGTATGGTAGATATCTACTCAAAAGGTGTCTTTATATACTTTAAATAGATAATCAATAAAATACAGATTAATGAATGTCTATTGGGTATATAGCATAAAACATATGAACGGAGAGTCTATCGTGAAACTAAAAAAGATTTGAATTAAAATGAGTAAGAAAGTAATTGTCATTGGTTCTGGATTTTCATCACTTTCAGCTGCTTGCTATCTCGCCAAAAGTGGGTTTGAGGTGACTGTATTGGAAAAACATTCAACTCCAGGGGGGCGTGCTCGGGTACTTAAAAAAGAGGGATTCCAATTTGATATGGGACCATCATGGTATTGGATGCCAGATATATTTGATACTTTTTTTAAAGACTTTGATAAATCAACCGAAGACTATTTCAAGCTACATAGATTAGACCCTGCATATAGTGTTCATTTTTCCGATAATCGCCAGATTACAATCGGTAGTGGATTAGAGAAGATCATCTCTTCATTTGAGAAATATGAACCTGGTAGCCGGCATAAACTTGAAAAATACATGAAATCTTCTCATCGGAATTACCAGATTGCCATGAGTAAAATTGTCTACCGTCCTTGTTTGACCATTTTTGATCTACTCACACGGGAAACGATTCTCAATGCGAAGTATTTTATCCAAAACATAAAAAAATCTGTTTATCGAACCTTGAAAAATCCTGATTTGAGACTAGTACTACAATTCCCATCATTATTTTTGGGTGCTATGCCTTCTCGCACTCCCTCGTTTTTCAATTTTATGAACTATGCTGATTTCGGATTGGGGACATGGTATCCTGATGGAGGTATTGGCAGTGTGGTTGAGGGTATGGTAAAGTTGGCCAAGTCTTTGGGTGTTGAGTTTAAATTAAATGCTAGTGTACAACAGATAACAGCAAATTATAATGGTGAAGTATCTGGTGTCATTGTTAATGATTCTTATTTAAAAACTGATATAGTAGTTTCCGGTGCCGATTATCGACATACTGAAATGCTCTTAGAAAAAAAATATAGGATGTATTCAGCAAAATATTGGAGCAAAAGAGTGTTTGCCCCATCGGCCTTATTATTTTACATTGGTTTTGATCGAAAACTTGATGGGGTCACCCATCATGCTCTTTTTTTTGATGTCGATTTTGAAACGCACATACAATCGATTTATTCAAATCCTAAATGGCCGGAAAACCCTTTATTTTATGCTAATTTCCCTACTGTTACTGATTCGAGTATAGCACCTTCAAAAAAGGAATCGTGTGTTTTGTTGGTCCCCATTGCTACTGGTTTAGAATCTGATGAAAAGCAGCACCAGAGAATCTTTGGTCAGATAATGGATAGAATGGAAAGCCGATTCGGTTTATCCTTAAGAAAACACATCTTATTCAAAGAAGTTTACAGCATTGATGATTTTAGGAGGGATTATTCTTCTACTGAAGGAAATGCCTATGGTTTGGCCACAACTTTGAATCAAATTGCACATAGGAGGCCTAAATTCAAGTCCAAAAAACTAAAAAATCTTTATTTCACAGGTCAGCTGACTGTCCCTGGGCCTGGTGTCCCTCCGGCCTTGATTTCAGGAAAAATTGTAGGTCAATATATAGCCAAAATGGAAGAGATGGGGAGTTAAAAAATATTTGGATGAGGGATTGTAAAACTTAATCAAAAGCATTTGTAGGTTGATTTTGAACAGTGAAAATATCTAATAAAAACTGAAAATCAAGCTAATATTAAATTAATCGGCTCTAATCACTTTGTTGTGGAATCGGTAATAATGAAACAAAAAGGTTTAACTATATGAGACCTTTGCACTAAATTTCAGTAATAGCATTAGAATATGTGAATTAATTGAGTTTAGAAAATTATTTGACATTGACTTAAAATACTTGTATAATTCAACTTATTGTTGTATCCTGGATCTCGCAATGCGTTTCAAATCATATCATTCTAAACAAATGAGTTTTTTCGAACCACACCAAACTAGGAGTGCCTCTTCATCAAGCCAATTTTTCAAACAAATCAACACCATCATTGACTGGAAACCAATCGAAGAGTATCTAGTCAACCATTATAAGCCCGGTAAAAAGCAAAGAGGTCAAAAGGCCTATCATCCGATGATCCTATTTAAAATGCAGCTGATTTCGGTATGGTATGGTCTTTCGGATGTTCAAACAGAAGACTTGACTATGGATAGTATCAGTTTTTGTCGTTTTTGTGGCTTAGAATTAATGGACAGTGTTCCTGACCATAGCACCTTATCCCGATTTCGTTCAGAATTGACTAGAAAGAAGTTGTATCAACCCATCATGTTGATGGTCAACAAACAATTAGCGGAAAAGGGGTTGATGGTCAAAGGCACAGCCATCGTTGATGCATCGCTTACCTTGAGTCCTTTTTCTCCGAAAGGGAAGTTGGATCATAAAATGGCTGAGGATAGAAAAGAAGATACCCGTTCAGATACGGAAGTAATGGAAGAAGAGGAATATCACCAGAAGAAAGAAGAAGAAAGTCCCCATGCAGATCATGATGCTCGGTGGTTTAAAAACAGGTGCGTCAACTGGCAGCGTTTAAAGACCTACTTTGGCTACAAGAGGCATATAACGACTAACGATGATGGCTTGATACTCGGGGTTCATACCATTCCTGCCAATGAGCATGAAAGTCAGGGGTTAGGAGATCTCATGGAGAAGGTTCCTGAAGATGAGCGTACAGAGGTGATGGGGGACAAAGGGTATAAGTCCAAGAAAAATGATCGATTGCTGGAAGAAATGGGCAGTAAGTCATTGATTATGGAAAAAGGATATAGACACAAGCCCTTGACAAAGGAAAAGAAAAAGAAGAATAAAGAGATTAGTAAGAAACGCTGGAGAGTAGAACAGACTTTTGGTGGTTTACATCGGTGGTTTGGTTGTCATATCACTAGGCTGAAAGGCTTAGAGAAAGTTCATCATCAGCATATACTGGAGGCTATAGCATACAATTTAAAGCGTTCTCCAGGATTTGTGTTTCTGATGGTGAAATAAGGTATACAAAAGGCTGAAAATAAGCCTATTAGGGCGTGATATGGATATGTATTTATCGAAACATTATGAAGAAAAAGATGACTTAAGTACGAATTGAGCAATTACAAAGTAAAAAAAAGAACCCAAAAATGGGATTAAGCCAGAAACCCAATTATGCAAAGGTCTCTATATATTTTAGAAAATAAATAAAAAAGTCATTTCTTTTAACTATTTCTGTATTGAGACTTTTAAAAGAGAGTAATAGTACTTTTAAAAAGGATTCCACTATTAATGTCTGTTAGAACAATTGTTAATTTGAGATGTCGTTTAAGTGGTGATAAAAGAGATTATCGACTATTAAACGAAATGTCTGGTGCCAATAGATACCTCTATAATCAGGCATTAAATCATCTATTCAAACAATACCAAGAAAGTATCAACGATACCCGAAAAACCAGAAAATGCGATTATTCTTATCAAGATTTGGGGAAATGGTATACCCAGCACAAAAAGACTGAAGCCCCCTGGTTATCTTGTTATTCACCAGCTAAAACCAAATTGATTTTAAAGGATTTATCTGTTGCTTTTAAGGAATATGTAAAAGGACAAAGAGGCAAGCCGAAATTCAAATCAAAAAGACAAAAGCAAAGTTTTCCGATCACTTTATACCAAAAAGAGATCAAAGAAAACGAAAATGGCAATAGTTATCTTTTGTTAAAAAGAGGACTCTTTATTCAAATAAGAGGATATAAGAAACAGATTTGCCGTTATAGTAAGCCCAGGTTTTTACAAGGGCGTATCATCAAAGAAATTGCCGATAGAAGTAATCCGGAGAATAGAAGAGGACGAAATAAATATAAAGAGAATAAGTGGTATTTGTCTATTCAGTGTGAGGTAGATGCTGTTGAAAAACAAATAGGCCATATAGATATAGATAATATTGTAGGTATAGATAGAACCGAGCTTGCGAGCTAGACGTTCCCCTAGTTCCGTAAGGAACCATAATTAGCCTTAGTCAAATGTAGGTCAAGGCTGATAGTAATGGACAGATTCATTTTCTGGCTGACACCAAAAAGGAAGAAAAGAGGATGAAAGTTCTTCATAGAAGAAGAGCGAAAAAACAACATGGTAGTAATAAAGCCTACAAAACGAATATCCTTATAGCCAAGAAACACAAAAAAATAAGAAACAAAAGAAATGATTGCTTAAGAAAAATATGCAAAAAGATATCCATTAATTCTGATTTAGCGGTATTGGAAAATCAGATCCCCGTCACGGAGTTTGAAAACCAAGAATATGACCAGATCAGCTAAAGGAACGATGGACAATCCGGGCAAAAACGTGAAGCAAAAATCGGGGTTGAATAGAGTGATTTTAAAAACGGCATGGCATAAAATTGATCCCTGTCACAGGGTTTGAAATTTATCTAGGACAAAAAATGCTGGTAATTAAAATTCCTCCTCATTATACCTCACAAGAATGTAGTCGATGTGGGACTAGGGACAAAAAGAATCGAACAACACAATCGGAATTTACATGTTTAAGCTGTGGATTTTCTATGAATGCGGATATCAATGCTGCCAATAACATCAGGGACATCGGAGCGTGTTCCTTCTTCCAAAACCCTCTGAGAGGGAACAACTTTGGGAGTAAAGAGTGTTCATTGTCGAATCGGGCGATGGTACACCGAACCTTTAAAATACCTTGGATCATGCATGGTCGTAAAGGGAAAAAGGGGGTAAGTCAACATGAGTAGATGTTCATCTACATATAGCTTTCGTTTTAAACGAATTCTAATCCACAATAAAGTGATTAGAACCAATTAATTCATATACCTTTGAATCATAATTCAAAAGTTGAATTGAGAGTTCATTGTACGTACAAGAACGTCTTTTAGTGCTATTAGCGTATTTCAAATGAGAAAAAACGATTTTATCCATTATAGCCAATTCAAAGAGACTTCAATAAAGCATGATTCTATTTTTATAAAAACCTCTTTCTCAATTAAGGATCTATCCGATAGTAGTATCATCAATAAAAATGAAACTTTCTTACAACCAACTTTTGACATAATCAGAAAGTCTTTCCTATCATTAAAAGTTGGCGGGCTTCTTTTTGTATATGGAACACCAAAACATCTTCCATTTTATGCAAAGTATTTAAATGATTTTTCAGACCAAAGAGATAAATATCTTTTTAAATACTGGATAGCTCTTGAGTTTAGTCCAATGCAAGTCCACCAGCCTTTACCTCATTCTCATATTGGGTTATTAATGTACTTGAAAACCAAAAAAGGGAAAAGTTCATCTCCGTTTAAACTGAACACAAAGGAGTATAGAATACCACATTCAAATTGTGCATCCTGTGGAAAGAACATAAAAGATTGGGGAGGTAGGAAACATTTAATGAATCCTCTTGGTACGTCTTTCTCTGATGTATGGAGCGATTTAAAGCTATCTGAAAAAGATTTACACAATCCTATAGAGATAATCAACAGAGTTTATAAACTTACACTGACCAATGGTGATAATATGTTGGTTATAAAAGAAGATAAAAACCCAATTTCGACATTTAAAACTAATTATCGGAGTAGAATTGATAAAATAGAAAATAAGGGTTTCCACTATTTGGATAAAGTAATAAACGAGGATTGCATCAGTTTTATGCAAAGGTTAAAAATAGAATACCCAGATGGCATTTTTGATTTAGCATTTGCTGACCCACCCTACAACCTAGAGAAAACATATAGTCATTATGATGATACTAAAAAAGAAGATGAGTATATAAAATGGTGTGACAAATGGTTACGAGGAATGTTTGAGGTTCTTAATCCGGGAGGCTCTTTACTCGTATTGAATATTCCCAAATGGGCTGTTTACCATTTTATTAGTTTGTCTTCTAAAATGCACTTTAGAAATTGGGTTGTTTGGGACGCATTATCTACCCCTTCAGGTAAGTTATTGCCTGCTCATTATTCTTTATTACATTTTACTAAGCCTTTGAAAAACGGAGAGGTAAAATACATTTTTAATGAAAGGTATATTGACAAAAGAGATTATTGTTTAAGACAAAATTGTATAAAATCAAGAAAAATAAATGGTGATGATGAAAAGCAGATTTTAAATGATATTTGGAAAGATGTTCACAGGATAAAGCACAAGAAAGAAAGAGATTGTCATCCTTGTCAGTTACCAATCAAACTAATGAACCGAATCATTGATTTGTATAGCTATGAAGGAGATTTAATTTTTGATCCTTTTGGTGGTGCTGGGACGACAGCAATTTCTGCTAAACTAAAAAATAGATTCTTTACAATTACAGATGTTGATAGTAGATATAATAGTATATCATTAAGCAATTTAGAAAAAATAAAGCATTCAAATAATGGAGAATTACTCTTTGAAAGAGAAGGAGTAAAAAGACCCAAAGATCATCTTATACCTCAAAATGTCATGGAAAAAAAATACTTAGAAATTTGTATTAAGCGTAATCGTTCTATTGATATGACTAACTTAAAAAGCATAGATTTAGAACTTTATCAAAGCATAATCAACGATTACCCTAAAGGATTTAAGTTTTTAAGAAAAATTGCCAATAGACAATTAGAAAATCAATCATTTATTCATCAAAAAGATTTCTAAACTGATTTTTTTCATCCTTTGACAATTGGGAAATAAGATGTTTCTTAATATTATTTTCCCACCTATTTAAAATTGACTTTCTAAGACCTCCTAGAAAATCATTCTTAGTGTTCCAATAAACTTTCTCATTCTCAAAGTCAACCCAATTTTTTGGTCTTATTTTTCCGTCATAAGGCCTATACTTGAGACCTTGACATTCTTCTCTAATTCCGACAGCTTCTCTAAAAAGCAAGAAATAGGCTTTAATAAATTTGTTTTTAATACTATCATATTTAATGACTAGTTTCCACTCTTCAATATATTTATCAAGTCTTTTTTCTTTCAAAGTATCAAGACGACCCATATCAAACCAAGGCTCTTTTGATCTCTCATTTGCTTTTATATCTATTGCATAATTTCCATATTCAGTTTCAATTTTAATATCAGGGTAAGTGCTTTTAGAAGTTGGGGAGGAAATAATACAATTTTCAGGTAATCTGTCTTTCAATAAATTAATTAGTTTTGATGAGGAAATATATTGTAGTTGTTCCCATGCAATAGTATAATTGTCAATATTTGAACCAATACTAGTTAAAACAATTGACACATCTTTTATTATCTGTGGTTTAAGTTTGTTAATTGTATTGACTAACTCCATTACATAAACTGTTCGAGGTGAGCAAACAATTTATGGCCATGATCAACTCTTAAATACAACTTTTTGATAGATTTTTTGAATTATAATTCAAAGGTATATGAATTGGTTTATTATTGGCTTGATTTTGAGATTTTATCATTTTTATTGTATTGGAAAAATGTCGTTCATAGGGAAAATTCATTATTAGTTGTTACATTGTATTTTTGAAAGGACTGATGCCGATGAGTGAATAAATTTTTTGAGGTAATCATCTAATTTCATGCCTTTGGTGTTTATAAACAAACGCTATTATGAATATTTTCAAAGGTCAAAACCTCTTAATACCCTAGAAAAAAGCTGAATGTAATTAATGAAGATTCTACACATGGGTTAATTCATGAAGTTAGAATAAAGAATATGGGATAATACCATAATATCACACTCCTCTTGGATAGATTTAATCTCTAATTGGAGATGACAACTCAATGATAAACCCGACAAATTTTCTTAATGAAACTGAAATAGTTTTATCAACATGAGGAAAAACAAAGAAATCAAAAGAAGAAATGTCTTGATTTAAGAATAAAGTTAAACCACATTTTGAATTGAAATTTTCGCTTTATATGATTAACAACTACAAAGAAATATAGTGGCTTATAATAATAGTATTTCGAAAGTACAACTATAAAGTTGTTATATTAGTGAAATAAATGTATATTTGCAACTATATATATTAAAAAGAGAAATGCCCACTAGTAAAATGGTGGGCAAAAAACAAGAGGTTAGAATGTTTTTACAGGAATTTAAAGCAAAAATCAATGCCAACATTGGGGAGATCAAATAATTTTTAAGCGTGATAGACATAAGAATTTACAGACAATTTTAGAATTAACAAATATTACAATTACAAAGCACTTGACGAAATTGACCTACAAAGATTTTTACAAAGGTCCCACAGAAGATAGAGATGGAGGTCCATGTTTGTGGGAGTTTGGGAAAGGAAGTTTATATTAAAATTACTCTAGGTCACTTAAATAAGCCGGCAGTTTGCATTAGTTTTCATTATCCAATAAGAAGAATTATATATCCATTCAAATGATTTACGAACAAATAGATAGTCCATTTTCAACTAGTAAAGCAAATTTGACTAAAAAATTGAGTTTCTTAAGCTTTCGCAAAAACGAGTTTGAGATAACAGAACACTTTTATGTTTGTGAAGAAACAAAAGAGGAATTTACTACAAGTAAATTAAATGAAATAAATATTAATCAAGTTTATAACCAATATAGAGATAAGTTTGGACTCCCCTTTCCTGATCAAATCAAAAGTGTAAGATCCAACTATGGTGTTTCAGCAGTAAGGATGTCTGAAATATTGGGTCTTGGAGCCAACACTTATCGTTTGTATGAACAAGGCGAAGTCCCAAGTGTTGGAAATGGTAGATTAATCTTAAACGCAGAGAATCCTGAAACCTTTAAACGGAATTTAATAGCAAGTCAACAGTTAATTAACCCGAAAGATTTTCAAAAAATATCTAAAAAGGTTAATGAATTAATAGATATTGAAAGAACTGCTAATTATCATGATCAAATGAAAAATGTATTGTTTGGAAAAATATCATCTGATCAATACACGGGCTATCGATTGCCTGATTTTGAAAAGATATCAAACATTATTCTCTTCTTTTCAGAAAATATGCAGACTTGGATGACGAAACTAAATAAGCTTTTGTTTTATACTGATTATTTATCCTTTAAGCATTATGGATATGGGATATCAGGTTTAGATTATAGAGCAATTGAGTTGGGTCCAGTGCCTTCAAACTTCGAAAAAATGTACGCATTTATAGATGGCGGGTCTGTTAGTCGGGAATATATCAGTTTTGATAATGAAATTTACGGATCATACTTTAAACCATGTTTGACTTTTAATGAGTCTTTGTTTGAAGATCACGAGATAAAGATTATGAATATTGTTTCGAATAAGTTTAAAGACACTAAATCGAAAGAAATTGTTGAATTAAGTCATAAGGAAGCAGCATGGAAAAATAACATAGATAAAAAAAATAGAATTAGTTATAAAGACTATGCATTTCATCTTTGTGCTATATAAATAGAGGACAAGAAAACGTATTCTCAAGTTTAGCAAACGTATTCATCGGTGTTGGAAAAATTACTCTTAAATTGTACGATATATAAGGATTGTATAGTGATAACATACATCATTGCAGAAAGGCCCGAAAATTTAATTATTGATCTGTTTGTAATAAATCAATGTCAGTACTTACGGAGTTAACCTAGATATGGCAGCAGCAGAACAAATAAAAAGCTTAATTAAGTCTTTTGGAGATAGGCATGAATCGAGATTTTTCGCTACAGCTATGCAAATTGCTGCTTCTGAAGCTAGGAAAGGACATTCGGTTTTCGCACAAGAACTTAAAAAATTAATTGAAAAAGCAAAAAAACGACGTTCGGATTCTTATTTAGATCAAGAGAATACTATTCCGATATCTAAACCCAATAGAGAACTTAATGAATTAATCGAAGTATTTCATCCAAAAATAAAATTTGATAGTATGGTTTTGGATGAGGAAGTTAGAAATTCTTTGAATCGCATAGTTGATGAGCAGAGAAAGATTGAACTTTTGAGACAATATAGTTTGATGCCAAAAAGAAAGTTGATTCTAACTGGACCGCCGGGATGTGGAAAAACTATGACCGCACAAGCATTGGCTGGAGAGTTAGGTTTAGCAGTGTATATTATACGTCTGGATGGATTGATTTCTAAGTTTATGGGAGAATCAATTTCAAAGCTCAGAATGATTTTTGATGCCATGGAGAATCATAGAGGAGTTTATTTATTTGATGAGTTTGACTCTATTGGTTCACAAAGAGATCAATTTCAGGAAGTTGGTGAAATCAAAAGAGTATTAAATAGTTTCCTTGTTAATATTGAAAAAGACCAATCAAATAGCATAATTATTGCTGCAACAAATATGGCTGACTCTTTAGATCGAGCTCTCTTTAGAAGATTTGACGATATTATTGTTTATCCTCTACCAAAAGCTGAAGAAATTGAAACAGTTATGAAAAAAAATCTATCTGGGTTTGGGCTGTCAAGAAATATTTCTTTCAAAACAATTGCTAAAAGAGCTGCAGGGTTAAGTTATTCTGATATTGTCAGAGCTTGTGAAGATGCAATTAAAGAAATGATCATTAAAGGTAAAAGTAAAATACCTGTGTCATCTCTAATGACTTCACTTGAAAAGCGAAAACAATAGTGGTCAATGGCGGACCAAGATTTACTAAGACATATAAAAATAAAGGAGATTATATGCTTTTGTAACCATAAAATATTAAAATTTATTCATTATTTTATTTTAGTTTTTTGTATTGTGATGGGCATTACCTACGCCCATTACTTGGACAAGTAAAAATGATTATTTTATTTCAGGTTGATTTCGATTAGTCATTTCCGTCCATTTCTTTTTTCGGGATTCGCATTCTTTTATAGGCAGATACAATCCTTTATTGATTTCACTAGATAATTGATGTAATTTTTCAGATGCCGTCTTGGGGGTGAGAATATTATTTTCAACCATTTGATCAAAAACCCAAAGATGACCATGAACTTCAATAGAATTTTCTTCAGAAAATCTACGAAGTTCTTTATCACTAGTTAATAGAATAGCATTTTTAGAAGTAGTCGATTTTAAATGTTGTGCCAAATAAAATATGGAATAATCTCCTTTCGAAATACGAGGTTTTATTTTATTGAGATTTTCGATTATTTCATGTTCATTTCCTACAATTTTTCTGATCAATAATTTTTTCTGATCAATAAAAAATTGCAAAGATTTCTTTTCAGGCGGGAAAATTTCATCAAGTATAAAATTAGTAATATAAAATTCAAAATTCAAACTAAAAAAAGTGTCCAATAATTTGAGTTTTACTAAATCGACAAGAATGCTTGTGTCATTTATAATAACAATCATATATCCATATAATGCTCTCTAAAATATCCTGTTTTTTCATTACATAATTCTGCTCCTTTGCTCATACTGATGATTTCAGATTCAACGGCTTTATAAACTAGTTGCATGAATCTCATGGGATGCTCCACTTTGCCATCCTTGTATCTTGAGTGATATATACTCCTTTTTAATGGTTCTTCCTCATGGGCATCTATGGCAATACTTGGTGCTTTTCCTTCAAGGGAATGATGCTTCTCATCAAGGGCATGATGCCCATCATAGGATTTTTTGGCTTTTATTAAATCAGATAGTCGATAGGACACACCTTTTTGAAATCTTAGGTAGTCGTATTCAGTGATAATATTTAATCTTCTTGCTCTATCTATTACAACATGAATTGGTATTCCGTATATTTTTTTGATATTTCTCAATTCTCCGATTCTGATTCCATTTTTTCTTTTATTTCCTACTTCTTTGATAAAAGTTTTGTATGGCATGAGCACGGCAGCTGCAAATTCCGAGCATAAATCTTCTTTTTTCTTATCTGTAAGTTTTGATGAGAAATTCAAAAGCAGATATCCTAATTCTCGCAATACGAGAAAACGTTTTTCTTCGTATCCTTGCGGTATGCCGATTAATTCTTCTAAATCGTCGAAAGTATATTCATTGGAGGAATGGTCATTGAGGGGGGGCAATTTATTGTCATTTCTTATCTGTATCTCTACTTTGGGCTTAATGATAATAAAAGGAGTGGTCTTATTTGCCCAGCCTGATAATGCATTGATGCTTTGAGGTTGATGAAATTCCAATACTTTAATTCCTTTATCTTCTATTATTTTGATGGCATTGGGCAATCCGTTGTAACCTAATCCCCAAGCATTGAGTAATGCATTAACAATTTTATTTACATCAGTAACAGAACCTATCGTTTCATTTTTGATGGGATTAGAAAATCCTGTGACAGGCAACCAATTATCAGTGACAGATGACAAAGAGTATGTGGCATCCGACAGACATTTTTCAGAATTGTTTTCTTTTAAATGATATTCAATTTCTGTATAACGCTCCAAACTTTCTGTCACCCTTTCTTTAAGTGAATTGCTCTCATCCGGGTGAAGTGAAATATTTTCTCTAAATCGCACATCTGTATTTCTTATGGTAATAGGATTGAAAAAATAAGCAAATTTTAATCGAAGATGATTGGCTATTTCGATTATTTTCGAACTATCAGGGATTACTAATCCTTGTTCATATTCCACCAATTCTTCTTTGGATATTTTGTTGTCCAGTGATTTAATTAAATCATCTTGGGACATACCATATAAAAGCCGAGCTTTTTTAATCCTTTTGGCAAACAGTTCTTTTATTTCGGTTAAATTAGGGTCAGTATCAATTTGAAACATAGTTAAATATTAAATCTATAGTTAATTATAACACAAAAATACAAAACCTTTTCCCTTAGATTTTCTTTTTTTTGTCCAGAGTCTATTTTCCAGCCATTATCTGCTGGACTGTTCTTTTGTTTGCAAATGATGGTAATATCTCTGCCATACTGATCTCATTTCTGTGTGATTTTACTGCCATTTTGTATGATCATTTATACTATAAATAGAACATAAATCGGGGATAAAATCGGCAGTTCGATGGTTATAAAAGCATATAATTCCCAAAATAAATGTTCTAATGTAGTTTTTGTGTTTATTTTGACTTATTAGTTGAAATAGTTATTTCGAATAGGGTTATAATTGTGTTTAATTTGATTTAAAATGAACATAGATAACAAAGAAAAAATTCTCTTTTTACGAACCTTGAAGGTAGGTAAAAGTGATAGTTGATGATTTGGTATTTTCAGAAAAAAGAAGCAATTAGATATAATCGTTTCCTACTATAAGTACACAAAGTTTTTGTCCACACACTGATAATATCAGTCTGACTCAGCTAGAAAAATCAATTAAGTAGAGGTCTGCAAATATTTTAATCATATGCCCTAAATAATACATAATAAAAAACGTTTATCAAAACACCTGACCTCTTACACAATAACTATAAAATCAGAGAGCATAATGTTACATTAGCAGGGTTGACTATACCATTGATTAAGCTTCTGATATATTAACTCGTAACGAATGGAATCAAAAATTATGAAGATAACATCTACATGCAAATTACACGCAAATGAAAAAAAGCTTAAAAACTCTCAAAAGCTATGCTTATGCTGCTCCCCCTCTTGGACTCGAACCAAGGACCCTCTGATTAACAGTCAGATGCTCTAACCAACTGAGCTAAGGAGGAATTTTTTAGGGAAACAAAAGTAGTTAATTTGACGATAATTTTAGGGCTTTTTTCGTTGAAATATAAGACCTCTATCAATCAAACCAGATATGCACATTTTCTTTATTGACCTTATGTAATTGCATAATGAAGCTGCCCATAACAAGATGGAATGCCCATAGAATTATTCTTGTGCAATTGGCCCATGTGCTTTGGTAAACTCTCACCAAAGGTTTAAACATTTGTTGTTCAGAGAAATCACCTTTCTAAAAACCGAATAAGATCGTTGCCATTTGCATATAAAACAAGGGCAATCAACAAAAGAAATCCAATAATTTGAGCGTATTCTAAAAATTTTTCATGCGGCTTTTTGCCACTGACCATTTCATAAATTAAAAATAATACGTGTCCTCCATCCAAAGCAGGAATAGGTAAAATGTTCATAAAGGCTAGTATAATGGAAATAAAAGCTGTAGTAGCCCAAAATTGTTTCCAGTCCCATGCACTTGGAAATAAATTTCCAATTGTTCCAAACCCTCCAAGTTGGGATGCTCCCTTTTTGGTAAATACATATTTGAACTGAGCAACATAATCATATAGAGTCCAGTAACCATATTGAATTCCTTGAATAAAACTCTGAGATACAGAAAGCTTACGATTAGTCGATTCTATAGATTCAGGTCTTGGAAATATACCGAGTTGACCATCCTGGTTTGTGGTGATTACTTTATTGAACTGGTTTCCATCTCTGAGTATGACTATTTCGAATGGTTGATTGGGTTGGCCTTCAACAATCTTCGTCATATCACCCCAATCAATAATGGATTTGTTATTGATCTGAATGATCTGATCTCCGGCTTTTAATCCAGACATTTCGGCAGGATATCCGGGTATAAGACTGTCCAAAATGGCTCTATTGAGAGGTCTCAGTGGGGTTATTTCACCGCTTTGAAACATTTGGTTCCCGAATCCACTGGGAATTTCAATTCTTTCGTTGATACCATCAATTCTTTGAACTTCCACATAGTCTATAGATCGAAGCAATAAATGACGATTGATATCCAAAACATTATCCAATTCTTTTCCATCAACCGAGACCAACTGATCTCCATTTTGAAAACCCAATTGTTGGGCTATTGGTGACGGACTAAATCCAAGGGGAATGTCTTCAGATTTTAATTCATTTTTACCCCATACAAAAAGAATCATCACGTAGATAAAAAACCCTAGCAATAGATTGACAATGACACCACCAAGCATGATAATTAGTCTTTGCCATGTAGGTTTTGATCTGAATTCCCAAGGTTTTGCAGGTTCTTTTAGTTGCTCAGTATCCATACTCTCATCAATCATCCCCGCAATTTTGACATATCCTCCGAGGGGAAGCCAACCAATACCATAGATGGTATCGCCAATTTTTTTCTTGAACAGAGCAAACTTCACATCGAAAAAAAGAAAAAACCGTTCGACTCGCGTTTTAAAAATTCTCGCGGGAATAAAATGTCCCAATTCATGAAGAATAACTAAAATTGAGAGACTCAACAAAAACTGAAATGCCTTAAGTAAAAAAATATCCATGGACCAACCAAAAAGTGGGCAAATTTAAAGGTATTTACCCCATATTTTCATCAATTGGAATCTATCTCTTTGGCAAACGCAAATTCCGCTAGTTATTCTCTCTATTGTTTACGAAGGATTGTTTATCGTCATCTGATATTAATTGTTTGGTAGATTTATGTGTTTTTGTTTAGAACAATCTAATTTTTTGGATTTTAAACGGTAGGTCGGATTGTAATATCGCCAAAGTCAATAATGCACGATAACTAACTTTGTGCAATTAATTTTTGATGCTTTTCAATTACAAAAGATACCGAGTTCTCATCTGGACACTAGTTTGTCTTTCTGCCATTATTTTGTTTCTGTTCTATGTTCTTTTGACACCCGATAAACAACTTCCAATATACCAACCCAATATGGTTGAAGCACAACTAGTAGATCCTTCAATACAACATATAAAAAGATATCACAGAGTTAAGAATTTTGAAATGCGCAACCAGAATAACCAATTGGTTTCTTTGGCTGACTATGATAATAAAATCTTTGTGGTCGATTTCTTCTTTACCACTTGTCCTACGATCTGCCCTATAATGACGGCCAATATGGCTAAACTACAAAATGAGTTTTTGGATGATGAGCAAATCAAATTTTTATCTTTCAGCGTGACCCCTGAAATTGATTCTGTCCAACAACTCAAACGTTATAGTGTTGAAAAAGGTGTTGTCGATCGAAAATGGAATTTGGTCACTGGGGATAGAAAAGATATTTATGAATTAGCTCGAAAATCCTTTTTGGTGGTCAAATCAACTGATGATCCTCTGCAAATGGTTCATACAGAAAATTTTGTTTTGATTGATCCAGATCGTCGAATAAGAGGATTTTACGATGGAACGAATATCAAAGAAATCAACCAACTAGAAAAAGACATCAAAAACTTGAAAAAACAATACAAAAAATCACATCCTTAACTCTTTTTGCATTTGATTCTACTGATTTTTTTCAAATGGTTTTTCTCCGCGTTTTGTGAACAGACTTGAACTTCATTTTCCTATACCTATCTATTTGTCTTTGATGCTTTATTCTCTGGGCTAAATCGGGTTGATTTAACTCAATAAATTTCCATTGATGGGTGTATTTTTTGTGTTCTCTACAATTAGTTGATTGATGAACTTCAAGGATTCTCGCAGTCTCTTTTTGGGAAGTTCCCGCTTTAAGAACCTCTGATAATTGGGGCCTTTGTTCTTTGGTTAATCCACTGTTTTTCATTTTGAAATTTTGACAAAAACACCAGAATTAACCTCTTTTATATCCTCTGGAAGCTATTTGTCAGAGAACATATCAATGTTGCGATAGCAGGTTGACAATACCAATCATATTCATTGGTCCAAATATAGATTTCATTTTTGGATTCATTATGGATCGCATAAAATTTAGTAGAACCACACATTTATTGGAAAAAAGATTACCTATAAAATCCATTATCCCGAAATAGTTTGTCGTAATTGTTAATTATCGAAATATTATTTTTTTACATTTGCCCTTTATTTAAAATAATTCTAAATAATGATTTCTTTAGATCGATTGAAAAAATATCAATCGGCAGTAATTGATCGATTTGAAACAGATAAATTGCCCATGAAACTGATTGAGATGGGTTGCATACCAGGAAATGAAATAACACTTCTTCATCAAGCTCCCTTTAAAGGCCCCATCTATCTCAAAGTAGATCAATCCTATCTAGCTATTTATAAAGAAACTGCGAAGAATATCATTGTCAGATTGATATCTTAAAATGTCCCAATCAATCAAGGTTGCCCTATTAGGCAATCCGAATACTGGGAAGTCTTCTGTTTTTAATGTGATGACACGGTTGAAGCAGAAAGTTGGCAACTACCCTGGCATTACTGTTGAAAAAAAAGAGGGTGTCTGCAAACTAGATGACGATTTCAAGGCCCGTATTTTTGATTTACCCGGATGCTATAGTCTTAATGCAAATTCAATTGATGAAAGTATCGTCATTGAACTTTTACTTAACAAAAAAGATTCTGATCACCCCGATTTGGCTATTGTCGTAGCGGATGTTGAAAATCTAAAGAGAAATCTTTTGCTTTTCACTCAAGTCAAGGGATTGGGAATTCCTACTATTCTGGCTATCAATATGTCGGATCAAATGAAGAAAAGGGGGATTAAAATTGATGTTGAGAGTTTAAAAAAAGAACTGGATACCCAAGTAGTACTCATCAGTGCACGAAACAACAAGGGGTTTGAAAACCTCAAAAAAGCGATCGTTCAGTACAAGTCAATTTCCAAAAAGGAAATCTTTGATATTTCAACAATCGAACCAAATTATTTTAATGATTTAGGCAAGACATTTCCCAAAGAGTCTCTTTACCGCCTATGGTTACTAATTATTCAAGAAACAAATTTTACCAAACTCAATCGTAAAAGAGTCACCGATACATCAGAGTTTCGAACCTTGAGTAGTTCTGCCTTAAAAAAGCTTCAACAGAAAGAGACAGTCAGACGATACATTTTAATTAATGAAATTTTAAGAAAAACGATGGAGACAGATCCATCTAAAGCCACCGGTTTTGGGGCCGCTTTAGATCGAATACTACTGCATAAAGTATTCGGTTATGTCATTTTTTTTGGAGTCCTCATGCTCATTTTTGAATCAATTTATGATTTTAGCAGTATTCCAATGGATTTTATTGACATCTCTTTTACTCAATTGAGTAATTGGTATAAAAGTAATCTCCCTCCCGGAAATTTAACGGATTTAATTGCTGAGGGTTTGATACCCGGAATAGGTGGAGTGGTCATTTTTGTTCCCCAAATTGCACTTCTTTTTTTGTTTTTAGCTCTTTTGGAGGAAAGTGGTTATATGTCTAGAGTCATTTTTTTGATGGATAGAGGACTGCGTAGATTCGGGTTAAGTGGAAAAAGTGTTGTCCCCCTGGTTTCTGGAACAGCCTGTGCAATACCGGCTGTAATGGCAACTAGAAATATTGAAAATTGGAGAGAAAGATTAATCACCATTTTGGTCACTCCATTTACCACCTGTGCAGCTCGGCTACCTGTTTATGCCATTTTAATTGCTCTGGTGATTCCCGATGTGGGCATGTATCAATCTTTAACCCTCATGGGTTTATATCTCCTTGGATTTGCTGCGGCACTAGTGTCGGCTTTTATATTGAATAAAATGCTAGCCACGTCAAGTAAAAAAGCATTTATTATTGAAATGCCTCAATACAAAATACCCCTATTAAGAGATGTTTTGTATACTATTTGGGAAAAAACGCGATCTTTTATCGTTGAGGCCGGAAAGATAATTTTGGCCATCTCCATATTACTTTGGATTTTGGCTTCCAATGGACCTGGAAAAAACTTTTCAAATGCTCACCAAATTGTAAGCAGCCAGTATAAAGATTTAACACAATCTGAATTGGATATAAAAATTCAATCACATAAACTGGAAAACTCTTATATTGGTCATCTGGGAAGAAGCATAGAACCAGTAATCGCACCGCTTGGTTTTGATTGGAAAATAGGGATTGCTATCATCTCATCATTTGCAGCAAGAGAAGTGTTTGTTGGCACCCTGGCTACAATATATTCGGTTGATAGTGATAAACAAGAGACTATAAAAAACAAGATGGCCAACGAAAAAAGACCGGACGGAAGTCCATTATTCACACTAGCATCAGGGATATCTTTGATGATGTTTTATGCTTTTGCTTTACAGTGTATGAGTACTTTGGCTATCGTCAGAAAAGAAACCAACACCTGGAAATGGCCAGTAGCTCAGTTATTTGCCATGACTATAATAGCTTATATCGCTTCATTGACCGTTTTTCAAATCTTACAATAATCGAACTGTTTCAAAATATATCTGTTTTTGGCTTGGGCTTAGGGGCTCTAGTTTTTTTGATTTATAGGTTCTATCCCAAGAAATCCGAGAAGGTGAAAGGATGCGGAATATCCAAATGCGGATGCCAGCAAATTCAACGAAACAATAAGCCCCGCATTTTTTCTTAACTTTCACCATATTAACCTTAACTTTCAATGATGTTCACAAAACGATTGTTCCAGAACAAATATCGATTGTTCTACGCGAGTTGTTTCGCCTTAATTACGACAGCTTTTTCTTTTAGCATTAGAGCCGGAATCATTCCAGAACTGCAAGACGAGTTTGGTTTTACTTCTGAACAAATAGGACGTATAGATCAAATGTGGTTTCTTGGCTTTCCCATTTCTATGGTATTGGGGGGATTGTTATACAATACCATCGGACCTAGATTGATTATGCAATTTGCATTTTTTGCCCATTCAGTCGGAATCGTTATGACGGTTTTTGCAGGGGGATACGATGCACTATTGATTTCTACTTTACTCATTGGAATCGGTAATGGCTGTACCGAAGCTGCTTGTAACCCTATCATTGCTGATTCTTTTGTTGGGAATCGAATGAATAAACTGATGAACCGATTTCATATGTGGTTTCCAGGAGGTATCTTTTTAGGGGGGTTGATATCCTATTATGCTGGGGTAAAAATTTGGCCCTGGCAAACCCAGATTTGGGTGATTATGATACCAACCGTGATTTATGCCATTTTATTTTGGGGACAAACTTTTCCAAAACCTAGAGTTTCCGGTCCAACTTCTTTGATGACCAATTTAAAGGGAATGGTATCACCGTTATTTTTATTCATCTTGGTCTGTATGTTTTTTACTGCAAATACCGAATTTGGACCAACCAAATGGATTGAATCAGTACTCAAAGGAAGTGGTGCTCAACCCATGATTGTTTTATCGGTTGTGGCAGGCGTAATGGCTTTGGTACGTTATTTTGGTGGCAGTCTTGTTGCTCAGTTCAAACAGCCCTTACTCTTGTTAGGATCTTCAGCGTTGGCAGTTTTGGGGATTTATTTATTCAGCACACAGAGTGGTTATGTGCTCTATATATCCGCTGTAATTTTTGCTGTAGGCGTGGCTTACTACTGGCCGAATATGATCGGGTTTGTGGCTGAAAAATTACCGAAAACCGGAGCTATAGGATTGTCAATAGTCGGTGGTGTGGGAATGATTGCGGCAGCTTCACTTCAGCCGGTTATCGGTAGATGGATAGATACAGCTAAGGCCGAAGGGGAAGCAATGGGGCTCGTGGAGACTCAGCTGGAAATATATCAAGGCCAGGAAACCTTACAGACCATGATTATTTTCCCCTTGATATTGGTTGGATTATTCACCATATTGTTGATTTGGCAATTAAGAGCAAACAAACTAAAAAGTTCATAGGGAAAGAATCGTATTGATTATTTTGCAGAAGATGATTATTAGTAGCGTTATACCATTCGTTTATTGAATACATAAACTTTGTTCTTACAAAAGATCGAATTAGTTAAAACGCCAAAGAATTAACTGAGAATAATCCCACAACTGACAATTTGAAGAAGGGTTAATTCCGCCTTAGAATTTTTGGATTTAAAATATCTGAGTAGAATTGACATTCATAGCTATAGAGGTATGTCAGTTTATTCAGATCGAATAATCCACGGACGAAAATCATTCAAAGTATTGCCTAATTACAAACTGTAAGGTTTGGGTGGTGCCTTTGAAGAGTTGATTGGAAAAGTGTTTGAAAGTTATGGTTATGATTCCTTGGAGAGAATGATAAAATTCAAGGGGAGAGTGTGCGGAAATTACTCTTCTTTATTTAGTATTCAGTAAATAACGTCTTGATCTCTCCTTTCTTGATACAACATAGCGGGCAAATGTATTTGGTATTTCTTATTGTATTTACCCATTGTGTATATCGCACGTGGACCTTTGCCCATATTTATTCTCTTTAAATTCAACTTTGATAACCAGTCCATCTTCCTATGCTTTGAGATGTCTATCACCACCAAGAGTATTTCTGCAAGGTACACGGCCGCTGCCTATTGAGTAACCGAAAAGACTGCCCGTCTGTTCATGCACAAGATCAGAGAGGACATGGAATCCAGTGGCAAGTACCTATGGATGGTATAGTACACGTGGACGAGTTCGTTCTGGGCGGAGTGGAACAAGGAAAAATAGGGCGTAGCTATGATACCAAGAAAAAGAAAGCAGTAACAGCGGTACAGCTAACAAAGGAGGGAAAGCTTAGGCGTATGTATGGCATGGGCATAGAAGATTTCTCGGCACGTTCTCTTGAGTTCATCTTTGCCAACCATATTAGTAAGTCTGCCCAGATAAACGCTGACAAGCTGTTGTTCCCCGTCACGGGGTGGAAAGGATGTAGACCGATAGACAATGCTTATAACATTATCCAGATGGAGAGTAACAAGGGACTGAACTTTGTGTCTCTTCATACGATGAACCACCAGATAAAGTCTTGAATACGTACCACTTATTCATGGTTAGCGACTTTAACCTAAACAGATATTTCAACGAGTTCTGCTTCAGAATAAACCGTTCACAGAGTAAAGAAACGATATTCAACAATCTAACAACAAGGATGATCGACAAGGAAAAAGTCTATCAAAAATATCTGATATGTTCATAAGTATATACCTCAATAAATTTAAAGAAATGCGGAGGCGAAGATAAAAAAAGGGGCCATTCATTTTAAAATCAATAGCATTAAATAGACATATACCATATCAATATAAATGAATAATGGATTGATTCTATGCTGTTTAAAAAAAACAAACGTCTAAATTCCCAAGGTTTTCCTTAGAACTTCTTTAATATCCCTAAGATTTTGCTTCAAATCCCTCTTCGCAATAACATGAGCATCACAAACATTTTTATCTAAATCGTTTTTCAAAATCAGATACAAAAAAACTCCCAAGCCAACAAGGGGAACATGAAAAGCTAATAAACAAAACCAACAAGAAAAAAGTTCTCTATGGATAACAATTGCACGGTTCCATACCACACACCACGTAGACCATACCAACAAAAGCAAACAAAATAAAGCCTGAAAACCGGACAAAAAGAAAACCACCAGACAAATCAAACCACAAATAGAAAGCATGGAAAAAATAAATTTTATTTTTCCGATGGGCTTATTAAACCGATATAGATAAGTATAATCTACTTGCATTTTTATATGACGCTTATTGTCTTTAATGATATGCATAATGATGTATTCTTCTGTTGATAATTGGTTTTTATTATATTATAAACTAGCCTTTTGGATCAAAGAATAAGGCTTCTGATGCTTATCAATCAAATCTATAAAATCTTCCGGAGATTCTTTACTCATTTTAAAATCACGCATAAAAAATTTCAAGCCTTTGATATACGACATGGTATCCCATTGACCTATACCGAAAGAAACCCCCGAATCACTTTTCTTCTGGCCCAATCCGAGTCCATATCATGGCGAATATAAACACCCAGAGCTTCTTTCTCTTGTCTTACCGTAGTATAGCATATATATTCATACATCGATACTTCTATCCCATAGATAGAACCGAATTCTCCGGGCTTGATATCCACTCCACTTCCTTAAACATAGAACGATTATCTTCATTGTCCAATTTATTAATGGTTCGTGTTTTAGATTGCTCCACTATATTCAGGTTCAGAAATTCAGAAACCTCATCAAAATGATCAATATATTTGCTCTGGTTTAGCAAACAAAGCGTATCAGAATGACCAAGTATTGATTTCTTGACTATCTCATTACCGAGAATATCATTCAACTCCTGAGTGACGACAATCGCCTCGCCATTATATTTACGAATGGTATTGTAAAGAAACAAAATATATTCGGCCATCATTGTTGTGGTCAATCATAGTGCGCCTTAAACTGTATAAAAAGAAAATCAGGTGGATCTAAGAAACTCATACGTTTTTTGTGTTTTTTTGGTGTGGATAACGAATCACAATTGATTATTGAATATACTTTTAAGTAACGTCTATCTCGCATGTTTGGTTATCAAAAAATGTATTTATGAATAAATTTTATGTCTTGCGGAGACCCAAGACTTTTTAATCCCGACTTTCGCACTTTTTTGAGTAATACCTTTATGAGTAAATATAATGTTTAAATGGTATTAGAGGCTACAGCATACATTTTGAAGCGTTCTCCGGGATTGGTGTGTCTGATGGTGAAATAAGGTGTAAAAAGGCCGAAAATAAGCCTATTAGGGCGTGATATGGATATATATTTAGCGAAACATTATCAAGAAAAAGATGACTTAAGTACGAATTGAGTAATTACAAAGTAAAAAAAGAATCCAAAAATTGGGTTAAGCCAGAAAACCCAATTATGCAAAGGTCTCTATGATTTATTCTTGCAGAAGAATACGATATTGAGATGATCAATCATTCGTCATGGAATCTTTCTAAAAAAGAAGGTTCTAAGCCATTGATGTTGATATTCATCAATTATTGTTAAACGAGAATGTGTCTGCTAAGCATCCACTATCGAATTCGTAACTTGTTTATCTTCAAAAGGTTGTGTTAGTTAAATAGCTAAGGAATCAACATACCATATACCCACAACAAAAACTTTGAAAAACGGTTAATTTAGACGGAAATTTTGATTTAAAAACCTCGCCTAATTCTGATGATTTATGGCCAAATCCACAACAAGGTCATTTGAATCTATATTTAATTAAATCATATCATATGAGATATAAACCACTTCCTTCAGGCTTATATAGTAATAATCGAAAAGAATTTATGGGCCAAATGGAATTTAATTCTATTGCAATCTTTAATTCAAATGACCAATATCCAGTTGGTGCCGATACGGTTATTCCCTTTCAACAGCATCGGGATCTATTCTATCTAACAGGCATTGACCAAGAAAAAACAATTCTACTGTTGTACCCTAAGGCCATTGAAAAAAAACATCGTGAAATATTGTTTATCACCAAAACTAATCCTCAAATTGCTCTTTGGGAAGGAAATAAACTGAGCAAAAATCAAGCCCAAGTGATTTCGGGAATCAAAACAATATACTGGCTTGAAGACTTTGAAAAAATCCTCCAAACCCTAGCAGCCCAATCGGATACGTTTTATTTCAATACCAACGAACACTATAGACAAAAGGTAGAAACCCAGACCCGAGAGGATCGATTTATTGACTATTGCAAAAAAAAATTTCCTGCCCATCGTGTAGCCAAGAGCAATCCAATTCTGCAGGTTCTTCGATCAATCAAAAAACCAGAGGAAATCAAGCAAATTCATACAGCGTGTCAGATTACCAAAAAAGGATTCCTACGGGTTTTGCCCTTTGTCAAACCTGGCGTGTGGGAGTTTGAAATCGAAGCAGAATATATGCATGAATTCATCTGTAACCGATCCAGAGGATTTGCGTACAGTCCCATTATTGCTTCAGGTAAAAATGCTCTTGTTCTGCATTATATTGAAAATAACCAACAGTGTCAAAAGGACCAGTTATTGCTGATGGATGTTGGGGCAGAATATGGAAATTACGCTAGTGATATGACCCGTACTATTCCGATATCAGGTGTATTTTCCAAAAGACAAAAGAAAATTTATCAGTCGGTCCTTAGAATAAAAAATGAAGCTACTAAAATGCTCATGCCAGGAACGATTTGGAAACAATATCATATTGAAGTTGGTAAACTGATGACCTCTGAATTGCTAGAATTGGGTCTCATTGATAGGGCAGATATTGAAAATCAATCCCAGGAGAATCCCGCTTACAAAAAGCATTTTATGCACGGAACATCACACCATATGGGTCTAGATACCCATGATTATGGATTACTTCATCAGCCCATGAAAAAAAATATGGTATTTACTGTTGAACCTGGAATATACATTCCTGAGGAATCCATTGGGATTCGGCTAGAAGACGATGTGGTAATCCAGGAACATGCTAATCCAAAGAATTTAATGAGTGATATACCTATAGAGATCGAAGAGATCGAAGAATTGATGAATCAAAAGCACTAAATACCAGTTTTCAAATACATTTTATTGATTTAACTCAGGAAATTTATTGATGATTTTCTTTCAAATCAGTTGAAAATAAAAGTTTTGTCTGCAGATTTTTTTGAGAAAACCAGAAGAGGTTTGTTGGATTTGATACCGATTATTTCTTCAAATTGATGTATATTGGAGTGTGTTTTGTTATAAATAAATACTTTTGACCATACGTCTATTCAATGGGTATTTTTAACTCGTCTATACTCCGAAAAGTATCTATGGCCCTATCGGGTCTGTTTTTGGTGGTTTTTCTACTGCAGCATTTTATCATCAACTTTTCCTCAGTGGTTAGTCCAACTACTTTCAATCAATGGTCTCATTTTATGGGGTATAATGTGTTGGTTCAGTTTGTTTTACAACCTATATTGATATTTGGTGTCGTGTTTCATTTTGTAATGGGGTTTGTTTTGGAAATTCAGAATAGAAAATCCAGAAGGATTTCTTATGCCCAGTTCAAAGGAAATAAAAATGCACCTTGGGTTTCTAGAAATATGATTTGGTCAGGTGGCGTCGTATTATTTTTTTTGATTTTGCACTTTATCGATTTCTGGATACCAGAATTGAATCATAAATATATTGAGGGCAGTATGTTTCATGCCGAACTGTCAGATCCTTCAAGATATTATTCTGAATTAGTCCATAAATTCGAATCACTTCTGAGGGTATGTGTCTATGTAGCGGCTTTTGTTTTCTTAGCAATGCATATCTATCATGGATTTTCTTCAGCTTTTCAATCTCTCGGAATGAAAAAGAAACACAAACGATCTTTGTTGTTTTTCACTCAAGCATTTGCTATAATTATTCCTTTAGGATTTTGTTTTATTGCCCTTTATCATCACCTAGTTTCGATTCATACTATAGTCCCCCATGCATAATCAATCTTTAGTTATGAACTTTTTATCAACCATAGACAGTAAAGAATAGAATTATGGGATTGGAAATCAATACAGCAAAAAAAACATCCATTAAATTATCATCAAAAGTTCCTCAAGGAAAGTTATCGGATAAATGGACGACTCATAAAAGCCGGATTCGGTTGGTATCACCGGCTAACAAAAGAAATATTGATATAATAGTTGTGGGAACTGGACTAGCTGGGGGATCTGCCGCAGCAACTCTAGCTGAATTAGGGTATAATGTGAAAGCCTTTTGTTTTCAAGATTCTGCACGAAGAGCTCACTCTATCGCTGCTCAGGGTGGAATAAATGCAGCCAAAAATTATGTGGGAGACGGGGATTCAGTTTACCGGCTTTTTTATGATACTATCAAAGGTGGAGATTATCGTTCCCGAGAAGCCAATGTGTATCGTTTAGCTGAAGTTTCTTCTAATATCATCGATCAGTGTGTGGCTCAAGGCGTACCATTTGCTAGAGACTATGGGGGATTACTAGATAACCGGTCATTTGGGGGAGTTCAAGTTTCCCGAACTTTTTATGCAAAGGGTCAAACCGGTCAGCAGTTGCAGCTGGGTTGCTATTCAGCATTGAATCGACAGATTGCTCGAGGAAAGGTAAAGATGTACTCTCGTCATGAGATGATGGATTTGGTTCTCATCAATGGAAAAGCCAGAGGTATAATCGCCCGAGATCTGGTCACCGGTCAATTACAAAGGCATGGGGCACACGCTGTTGTTATCGCATCGGGAGGTTATGGTAACGTGTTTTATTTATCCACCAATGCCATGGGGAGTAATGTTTCGGCAGGATGGAAAATTTATAAAAAAGGGGCTTTTTTTGCTAATCCCTGTTTTACCCAGATCCATCCAACCTGTATTCCAGTGAGCGGAACCTATCAGTCTAAATTAACCTTAATGTCGGAGTCCCTTAGAAATGATGGACGGATTTGGGTGCCCAAGAGTATTCAAGATGCCAAAATGATAAGAGAAAACCAGTTAGCACCAACTGATGTGCCCGAAGAGCAAAGAGATTATTTTTTGGAGAGGCGATACCCTGCTTTTGGAAACCTTGTTCCAAGAGATGTCGCTTCACGAGCAGCTAAGGAGAGATGTGATGCTGGTTATGGAGTTAATATCACTGGGGATGCTGTATTTCTTGATTTCCATAGTGCTATAAAGCGTTATGGTAAGGAACAAGCACACCTCACTGGACTGGATGAAACCAATCCAGAAATTTATATGGATTTAGGTAGAAAAGTCATCAAAAGCAAATATGGAAACTTATTTCAGATGTACGAAAAAATAGTGGATCAGAATCCATATTACACTCCTATGAAGATTTACCCAGCAGTACATTACACTATGGGGGGAGTTTGGGTTGATTACAATTTGATGACCACCATTGATGGATGTTTTTGTATTGGGGAAGCCAATTTTTCTGATCATGGAGCAAATCGACTAGGAGCATCTGCATTGATGCAAGGTCTTGCCGATGGTTATTTTGTATTACCATATACTATTGGCGATTATTTGGCTGATGATATCCGGACGGGACCTATTTCTACTGACACAAAAGAGTTTGAAGAAGCTGAAGATCAAATCAAGACGCAGATAGATCGGTTTATAAAACAAAAGGGGTCAAAAAGTGTGGATTATTTTCATAAAACATTGGGCCGAATCATCTGGGATTTTTGTGGGATGTCTCGAAATGAAAAGGGTCTCAAAGGTGCTGTCCAAAAAATTAGAAACCTACGAGAGGATTTCTACAAAAATGTGTCTGTTCCCGGAACATCTGAACAATACAATGAAGAGCTTGCCAAAGCTTGTCGGGTGGCTGATTTTTTAGAATTGGGAGAACTCATGGCCATTGATGCTCTGAACAGAACCGAATCTTGTGGTGGGCATTTCAGGGAAGAATCTCAAACCAAACAAGGAGAAGCACTTCGAGATGATGAAAATTTTATGTATGTAGCTGCTTGGGAACATACAGGCGATCTTCAGAATCCCTTATTGCATAAGGAAGAACTTAAATTTCAAGAAATAGAAGTTAAATCCCGGTCATATAAATAAATAAATAAGTTGGAGGAAAATGAAGATAAAACTCAAAATTTGGCGCCAAGAAGATTCAAAATCCAAGGGAAGATTCGTAAGATATGCTTTGGATAGTATTACCCCTGAGATGTCTTTTCTTGAGATGCTTGATGTACTTAATGAGCAGTTGATTTCATCAGGTGATATCCCAGTAGCTTTTGATCATGATTGTCGGGAAGGAATTTGCGGAACGTGTTCTTTATTTATCAATGGTAGGGCTCATGGTCCCGATCGTTTAGTGACCACTTGTCAGCTCCATATGCGCAGATTCAATGATGGGGATACTATTGTAATTGAACCATTTAGATCAAAAGCCTTTCCCGTAATCAAAGATTTGGTGGTTGATCGTTCCTCTTTTGATCGAATCCAACAATCAGGAGGTTATATCAGTATCAACACTTCAGGGAATACTCAAGACGCCAATGCTATTGCCATACCCAAAGCAGATGCCGATAGATCTTTTGAAGCAGCTACATGTATTGGCTGTGGGGCTTGTGTTGCAGCATGTAAGAATGCTTCTGCTATGTTGTTTGTGTCTGCTAAAGTTTCTCAATATGCTTTACTTCCTCAGGGAAAGGTAGAGGCTAAAAATCGAGTAAAAAATATGGTTGCTCAAATGGATTTAGAGGGATTTGGAAATTGCAGCAACACCGGTGCCTGTGAAATTGAGTGTCCAAAGGGGATTTCACTAGAAAATATCGCCCGGATGAATCGAGAATATCTATTCGGTTGATCTTCGTGAAAAATATCCTAAGAAACACCCAGATGAAATCTAGTTTTTAGTTTGGTTTCCAACAATCGATAATCCCTTGGTGAAATCCATTTCTTTTTCACTTTGAGATTTTGCTTTGTATCGGAAATCGCAAGATAAAACGGGGTTGAATAAACTTTTTTTAGATTGTTCAGGTCTATTTTTTTTGGTCTATAGAGAGAGACTTTTATTAGGTGTTCCTCTTTGAGTATGAGATAACCTTTTTGTTGTATGTACAAGACTTCCATGATGAACGCTAGGATTATCAAGCCGTATAAAATAAGAAAATAAATGGGCAGATAATTTTGTATCCAAATAATAATCAATAAGATGGACCAAAAAACACACAAATTCCATTGTACAATGAAATACACGGTATTATATCGGACTTTCAAAACTTCTTATTTGAAGTTAGAAGCAAAGATTTGGTTTTTATAAGGATCATGAGAATAGGGGACGAAAAAGTTTTTTTGATATCCAAAATCACCCGCCAAAGTTAGTAGTGATTGTCTAATTTAACATCATTAAAGAGCAGTTTTTGATAACTACAATTGTTCAGACCACTATTGATTGGCATCAACCCCATTCTAATAGGATGAGAATCCAGCAATTGCTTTCCAAATATCTATTGGACACGGACTTGATTGTCCTACCCGAAATGTTTACCACAGGATTCAGTATGGAACCACAGAAAATTGCCGAGAAGAATAATGGGCAAACCGTTCAATGGATGACTAGTCTGGCAGAAAAGTACCGAGCAGTGGTTTGTGGTAGCCTTGTCATTTTATCTGACGGCAACTATTACAATAGGTTTGTTTGGGTAACATCAGATGGGGCGGAGCATTATTACGATAAACGGCATACTTTCAGCTTGGCAGGTGAGCATTTGAAATATACCTCGGGGAAAAATTCTGGAATATGGAATTATGGAGACTGGAAAATCTGTGCGAGAATCTGTTATGATTTAAGGTTTCCGGTATGGTGTCGAAATAGTTCTGACTATGATCTAATCATTTTTGTTGCCAATTGGCCCTTAGCTCGAACTGATGCTTGGAGGTCTCTTTTGAAATCTCGAGCAATAGAAAATATGTCTTATTGCATTGGTGTAAACAGGATCGGTAAGGACGCCAATGGTCTTACCTATTTGGGTCATTCGGGGATTTACGACCACATTGGAAAGCGTTTGACTCCTAAAATGGCTAATAATGAATCTGTTGTGACTGTTGAATTGGATAAGGATGAACTCAATTTGGCAAGGAATCGGCTTGGATTTCTGAAAGACCGAGATCGATTTGTTCTACATTGAATTGTTCATTGAATTCCCAGTTCGCTTTTAACTCAAGGGTATCTGGGAGATAGACTACTTGTTCAGGTTGAATTTTTTTTAAAAAATTTCCGGTATCCCATTGGCCATTGTTGTTCATATCTTTAACAAGACGGATAAAATAGGTTTGGGGTTGGAGATACTGAAAGATGTAGGTTTCATCTTCGGGATTTTTTTGTTTTGATTGAATTAATTCTCCTTTGGCATCAACTAGTTGTAAGATATAAGGTAAATCTGAATTTGCAATTACGCTGACAATAATTGACCCATAGTCTTCAACACCTAGGGACTTGGTTGATAATTCAAGGGTATCGTTGGTGGAGTCAAAAAAGTCTATTAGTGCACCTGGATACAACCACAATTGGTATTCATCGTTTGGGGTAACCTCAAAGTCCAAGGATATTTTATGTTTGTTTTCATCTATGATGGCATTGTAAGCAACTGCGGCAGAATCAACATCAATAATGGAGATTTGGGTTGTATCAATTTTTACAATTGGTCGATTAGAATTGAGTTCAAAAGTTTTGTTGAGGTGTAGGGTATTTGATGTAAGAGGTCGAATTACCAGTGAATCTTCTATCGGATCTATAAATCTGAGTGTTCTTGTTAAGATGGTATCTTTTGAGGGATATTTGAATTTTAAAGAATCTAGTTCGGCTCCTTTGAACCAATAAAATAAGGTATCTGTTTCTTCCGAATGGGTGATCATGGATTCAAAGGTTTCGGGTACTTGACTAATCATTTCCATTTCTTGGTCTGTATGCTTGCCGAAATATCCCCAGAGAATTAAGTTGTCGTTGAAGTATTTGGGAATATCCCATGAGAAATCTACGATCTCTTTAAATATTCGCAGGCTAACTAGGGTATCTTTTGGTAGTTCAATCAATTGATCGCTGAATCCAATTTTATCGAAGCTTTGGTCAAAAAGGTAATTTTTGTTTTGATCATCTAGGGCGATAATTTGGTATTTCCCTTCTTTTAAATTTTGGAATTTAAAGTAGGTGCTATCAAGGGTATTGGCTACATAAAATGGTTTTTCTAAATAGACAATTGAATCGGTATAGGTACTATCAATGGGATAGAGTTGAAGCGAGATATTTGAAACGGGAAGTAATTCTATAGCATCGGCAACAAAACCTGATAAGGTTAAGGAATCAATCACATCTCCGGTGGACAGCACATAGGCTAATGAAGGCAATATATTGCCTTCATTATAGTCTGCTATACCTTGACCAAAATTGAAGGTATAGGTGGTGTTGGGGTTTAGGGGTTCAGATAATTTAATGGTGATTTTTTTTGTAGCACCAGTTCGGGGATTGAGGGTATAATTTTCAAGTTCAATCGGTGGAGATATGATCAATTGATTATTGATATCTTTTAGAATGATGAATTCATCAAAAGTCATCTTGATTTCTTTTTTATCGAACTTAATGGTGTTCATTTTTGGAGAAACATTAATCAGAACAGGGGGGATTGTATCCTTAGGTCCGCCGCTTAGGGTTCCTCTTTGACCGCATTTGATCAGTCCGAGGCCTATGACGAAAAACCACATAAAGTGTCTTATTCTAATGAGTTTCACAGATTTCAATGGAGTAAAAAAATTTCCTCAAAATTAGCTATAAAATCATACTGAGTTTCGTTTTTTTATATACCTAGCCTTTATTGAGTTCCCTCATCAAGTACAAAATTTTACATTGGTTGGCTAGTAAAAATAAATTGGGTGGTCAGCACAAGGTGCCACGACTTTCAAATTCACGTGAATATGTGGAACAGATTCTTCATTTTGATTCGAATACTTCTTGAAAGAGAGACGTTTGATGTTATTCAACATGAGGTGGTGTTCTGAGGTCGTTTTTTATCAAACTTGCTTATCTTCGTGCTTTGAAACCGATTCACAATAAGGATTTCTTCCGTTGTGAAAACACTTAAAACGGTCTAATTGATTAGATCGTTTTCTTTTTTTAGACAAATGATATTCTTAGATCAGGTACCTCTCCAGCGTAGGAAAAGGCTTTATTGCTAGGTAGTAGAGGATCGAAAAGAAGTTACTGGCTCTCAAGAAGAGATAACCATGGAAGAAAGTTATCAATAGAAGAGGGAAGAGGAGAGAGTCCACTCTGATTATAAATCTCTTTGGTTTAAAAAGGAAAGCAGGATTCTTTTATTTATAAAGGCATATAGAGCCCGGTGATGATGGCATATTTCGGGGTTCATACAATCTTCTCAATGATCTTTGTAGCGATGGTTCGGAAAATTCAACATGACTTTATGATGTCCCATTAGACCTTGCCAGGTTTAATGCAAGTGCCATAACAAATCATTACTTTGTTAGAAATTGGTTTTTCTGAACGATACAAATCAATTCCATTCTCTTTGTTTAAGTTTTGGTATTGGGTTATTTACATGTCATTCTTGTCAGTATTCAGCTTGAAGACTGACGGGATTGTATTTTTCAATTGGCTATGACAACCATATGGTATAGGGAGATATCTTTTTAATTGCAAAAATGGAATGAGTATAGGATAGAGGTATCCAATTAATATCATAAAAGCAAAGTACAAATTAAATCATTTTTTCATGTGTGGTCATCAACAACAAAAACCCTCGTATAATTGGTTTTTAATTATACGAGGGTTTCATAACTTATGTGCTATTACATTTTGGTAAAATAATGAACTTTTGCCAAACTATATGGACAATACTTTTGTTCCATACAAGAGGGTTCTATATTTTAATACGAACAACTCAATGGTGGGTGTTTATCTCTAGTCCAATTGGGATTTGCATTAGAGGCGAAACCAGAACATCTTCTCACCAATGATACTTTCCACCCACTGAGATCTTGATTGAAAGAGGGGGTCGGAGTGTATGATAGACTTTCAAACATGTAATTCATACTTTTCACTTTTCTTGTATTCCAATCATTTAAAGGCTGGTTAAATGATCTAGCCTCCCAAAACATATAATCCATATTGGTTACATTGCTTACATCCCAATCATTTAGTGGCTGGTTAAAAGAAAATGCAGCACTAAGTGTACTTTCCATGTTGGTTACATTGCTCACGTCCCAATCATTTAGTGGTTGATTAAAAGAGTGGGCGTTATAAAATATACGATACATACTGGTTAATTTGCTCACATCCCAAGACCTTATATCTCCATTAAAAGATTTAGCTCCATTAAAAATCCCGTCCATATTGGTAACATTACTTGTATCCCAGTCATTTAATGATTGGTTAAAACCTGAATATGCAAACATCCTTTCCATTGTAGTTACATTGCTTACATCCCAATCATTTAGTGGTTGATTGAAAGAGGGGGTCGGAGTATCTGATTGACTTTCAAACATGTAATTCATACTTTTCACTTTTCTTGTATTCCAATCATTTAAAGGCTGGTTAAATGATTTAGCCTCCCAAAACATATAATCCATATTGGTTACATTGCTTACATCCCAATCATTTAGTGGCTGGTTAAAAGAAAATGCAGCACTAAATGTACTTTCCATGTTGGTTACATTGCTTACGTCCCAATCATTTAGTGGTTGATTAAAAGAGCGGGCGTAATAAAACATACGATACATACTGGTTACCTTGCTTACATCCCAATCATTTAGCGGTTGATTGAAAGTAGACGAACTGAACATACTGCTCATATCAGTTACATTACTTACATCCCATGACCTAATATCTTGATAAAAAGTTCTTCTTGAGGAAGAGTTTAACAGATTATTCATGTCAGTAATTAAACTGGTAACCGCATCCTCTACAAGGTCTCCATTTGCTATTAACTTCAATAATAACTCACGATCCACAATAATATATTCGACTTTTCCTTTCTCATCTGTCCCGTAGTCTACTTCCACGGTTCTACCTATCAAAGCTTTTCCCTCATTATTCAGTTCACCATTTGTATCAAAGTATTTATCTGCGTTGTCTAATTTTATGGTGACACAATTGCTAGCTATACGTAAAGGCGGATCAGTCCCTTTAATTATGTTATCACATTCAACACGAACAAAGCGACAATTATTGTCAGGATCTACTGTCCCGTCACAAATTTCTCTTATATCGATCTTGTTTGCGATAACATTGGGCCTCCATGAACCTAGGTTTTTATTGAACTTTTCCGCATTGTAAAACATACGACGCATACTGGTTACACTATTGATATTCCAACCACTTACATTCTTATTGAAACTGCTTGCTAGGGAAAACATTTCGCCCATATGGGTCACATTGCCTACTTTCCAACTGCCGATATCTTGATTAAAAGCCACAGCCCCCCGAAACATACTTCTCATATTGGTCACATTGCTCACATTCCAACTGCTGATATCTTGATTAAAAGCCTTAGCATTGGCAAACATCCATCCCATATTTTCAACTTTACTGACATCCCAACCACTAATATCCTGATTAAAGGATTCTGCGTTGTAAAACATCGCATACATATTTCTAGCCTTACTGACCTTCCAACCACTAATATCCTGATTAAATTCGGTGGCAGCCGAAAACATATAGGATAAATCTGCGGCGTTACTTATATTCCATTCTTCTAAATTTTGATTAAAGGAAGTAGCGCCACAGAACATACCATAGAAAGTCTCTACATTGCTTGTACCTTCTCCCCACGGACCTATATCCTGATCAAATTTTACAGCCCCGGCGAACATCAAAGTCATATCTCTTACATTACGCACATTCCATTTAGAGATGTCTTGATTAAAGTTCATATTATTTACTTCGGCATTTCTATTGCCTCTATTTTGGTTTCTTGGGTCTATTTGGCTTACACTTGGAGGTGCATCACTCAGTGCAAACATACGCTCCATTGTGGTTACATTACTGACATCCCAATCGCTGATATTTTGGTCAAAACTCGTGCTTCCTAGGAACATCCTACTCATATCCGTCACATTACTGACATCCCAGGAACTGATATCTTGGTTAAAACTTGAGTTCCCCTCAAACATTTTACTCATATCGGTCACATTACTGACATCCCAGGAACTGATGTCGTGATCAATCTCGTCATCGCCCATAAATAATTCGCTCATGTCTTCCACATAAGTGGTCACTACATTCTCAATGTTTTCACCATTTTTTACTTTGCTGCGAAGCATCTCATCATCCACCACAACGACTTCAACCCCATTGAATGGTATCGTTTCCCCAATCTGATCTTCGTTTCCATCTTCTATCTTGATGGTACCATTTTCATCCCTAGTAATCAGCGATTTTTTGGTAAAAACAGCTTCCAAACTACAATTACCTTCAACCATAAACTGGGCTTTAACATTTGTAGCACCTTCAAGAGTAGGACAATTTTCAGTTGTCCATCCACTAAATTGATATCCCTTGTCAGGTATTGCTGTCATAGCGACTGTTTGTCCATAGGTTATGGATAATTCCTCATCAACCTGCTGTTCGTCTCGAAACACACTACCTCCCTGAGAAGATGTCGCTGTGATGGTATATTTTACTTTTTCAAAAACCGCATCTATTGTGCAATCGGCTTCCACAGTAATGGTTATGGTCAATTCGTCAGCACCGAACTCACCACAGCTTCCAGACCAGCCCTTGAAGGCATAGTGTTCATTGGCAGTAGCTGTAATGTCTACTTCATCCCCATGCTCCACAACGGTTGTCGGGGTGATGCTACCACCTTCCTCAGTAGAACTTGTGGTGATCGTTCTGGGCTGTTTCATAAATACTGCTTCCAGCTGACAATCCCCCTGTACAGTAAACTCTACTTCTGGATTTGTTGGTTCCGATAGCGTTGGACACTCCGAATCTTCATTTGTTTTCCATAAGCTGAATTGAAAGTTCTCTTCGGGGATTGCCGTGAAGGTAACCGTATCACCCTGTACTTTATTGAGTTCTGTCTGTTCATCAATGGAACCTCCCGAGGTGG
>Ga0209022_1000317_pt1 | contig 63744 bp, 59 predicted proteins | sample PinacodermPK_FD_187300 | JGI IMG/M metagenome (GOLD analysis project Ga0209022, IMG submission 187300) | Host-associated microbial community of the marine sponge Aplysina aerophoba from Gulf of Piran - sponge pinacoderm, lysed by proteinase... | ecosystem: Host-associated > Porifera > Sponge >... | reverse complement strand
ATCTTTGTTTTGATTTTAAATATATGTATTATTAAAGTTTAATTTGCGAAAATTAAATACAAACAAAGATTAAAGGAGGATTTATGCATAAAATTTTGTTTGCTATTTTGTCTGCAATGACACTAGTGGTCTTCAGCAGTGCCGCTCGTGCCGATATGGCCGCTGCTGAGACATGGGTTGATAATGAATTCCAACCCTCAGTGCTTAGTCGCGACGAGCAGTTAGCCGAAATGAACTGGTTTATTGAAGCCGCCAAACCTTTCTCAGGTATGGAAATCAATGTACTTTCCGAGAGTATTCCAACTCATACCTATGAATCATCAGTTCTCACAAAAGCGTTTGAAGAGATAACTGGAATCAAGGTAAATCACCAAATTCTTGGTGAGGGCGAGGTCGTACAGGCTGTTCAAACACAAATGCAAACCGGTCGCAATCTTTACGATGGTTACGTCAATGATTCAGATTTGATTGGAACGCATTCACGTCTACAGCTGGCTTATAATCTAACCGAAATGATGTCTAATGACTGGGCTGCAACGACGTCTCCAACACTTGACCTAGACGATTTTATGGGAATTCAGTTTACCACTGGCCCAGACGGTAATCTTTACCAATTACCTGATCAGCAATTTGCTAACTTATACTGGTTTCGTAAAGACTGGTTTGATCGGGAGGATTTGCAAGCGGCGTTTGAGGCCAAATATGGCTATCCACTAGGGGTTCCAGTTAACTGGTCGGCCTATGAAGATATCGCTGAGTTCTTTTCCAATGATGTTCAAGAAATTGATGGCGTTCCCATTTATGGACATATGGACTACGGTAAACGTGCTCCAGATCTCGGTTGGCGAATGACAGATGCTTGGCTATCAATGGCCGGAGCAGGTTCAATTGGTGAACCAAATGGTGTTCCCGTTGATGAATGGGGCATTCGTATGGAAGCCGGAACTTGCAATCCTGTTGGTGCTTCGGTATCTAGGGGGGGGGCAGCAAATGGTCCTGCGGCTGTATATGCCATTCGAAAATGGGATGAGTGGCTTCGAAATTACGCTCCTCCGGGTGCGGCATCTTATGATTTCTATCAATCATTGCCGGCATTGAGCCAAGGCAATGTGGCTCAACAGATTTTCTGGTATACTGCTTTTACTGCGGATATGGTTAAACCGCTGTCTGAGGGGAATAATACTGTTGATGCTGATGGCAACCCTCTTTGGCGTATGGCTCCATCACCGCACGGACCCTATTGGGAAGAAGGTCAAAAAGTTGGATACCAGGATGTTGGATCGTGGACATTTCTTAACTCCACGCCTTCCGATCGTGCTCAAGCAGCATGGCTCTATGCTCAGTTCGTGACTTCCAAGACCGTGGACACCAAAAAAAGCCATGTTGGTTTAACCTTTGCACGTGATAGTTCAGTAAGGCATGACAGCTTTACCGAGCGAGCTCCGAAACTGGGTGGATTAGTTGAATTTTATCGTTCACCCGATCGCGTCCGCTGGTCACCAACGGGAATTAATGTTCCAGATTATCCCAAGTTGGCACAAATTTGGTGGCAACAAATCGGTGATGTTAACTCTGGTGCGTTTACTCCACAACAAGCAATGGACCGACTTGCCTCTGAGATGGATGTCACTATGGCTAGAATGCAAGCGGCCGATGAAGCCTCAGGAATCTATGGTGGGTGCGGCCCTCGTCTTAATGAGGAAAGAGATCCAAGTTATTGGCTGAATCAACCGGGTTCACCAAAGGCTAAACTTGATAATGAGAAGCCACAGGGTATGACCGTTAACTATGACGAATTAATCGTTCGTTGGCAGTCGCAATAAAATAATTGATAAGAGGGTGTCATTCCGGCACCCTCTTAGATCTATCTAATATGCAATGATTGAACTCAAAGGGGTATCAAAACTCGTTGGCAAGGTGGTTCATATCAAGCCAACTACGATGATTTTGGAACCAGGACATTTTAATATATTACTAGGTGCGACTGGATCAGGAAAAACATCACTTATTAAACTTATTGCCGGGCTTGATTCTGTGTCAACGGGTCAAATTGTGGTTGACGGTCAAGACGTGACTCGAATTAATACTCAACAACGTAATGTAAGTCTTGTTCATCAATTCTTTGTCAATTATCCAAATATGACTGTATTTGAGAACATTGCTTCTCCATTGAGAGTTGCGAGATTAAGATCTATTGACATTCAATCCAAAGTAGAAGAGGTGGCTAACCTCTTACAACTCGGGCCAATGTTATCGCGTTATCCAAACGAACTATCAGGTGGACAACAGCAACGTACAGCTCTTGCTAGGGCAATTGTCAAAGAGAGTAAAGCGATATTCCTTGATGAACCTCTTGCCAATCTAGATTATAAACTGCGTGAAGAACTCCGTGAGCAACTTCCAACATTGTTTAAGGACCGTGGCAGTGTGGTCGTTTACGCGACATCAGAACCAGAGGAAGCCTTGATGTTAGGAGGTAAGACAGCATTACTCGATGATGGGCATGTTTTACAATATGGACCGACTGCAGAAATTCATCGTAACCCAACAAGTCTTAATGCCGCAAAAGTGTTTTCAAATCCCCCCATTAACTCAATTGCGATAACTAAGAAAGGTAAGATGGCACAGCTTAAGAATGGCTTGAAATGGCTTCTAGAGGGCTCTTCTTCTCAATTATCCGATGGTAACTATATCATGGCGATTCATCCACATCACATATCACCCATAAGAACGTGTGAGACCGACATTGAGTTAGGCGGAGAAGTGATTGTCACTGAATTATCCGGTTCTGAATCAAGCGCACGTTTTAAATGTGCCGAAAATATCTGGGTATCTCTTACTTCAGGTGTGCATCCTTACAATGTTGGTGAGCATCATGATTTTTATATGAATCCAAAAAATTGTTACTATTTCACTCCTGACGGTAATCAAGCGGTAGATCGTGGCACAGATTAGATTGTCAGATCTTAAACACAGCTATTATCCTGATCCTAATGCGGCTGAGGATTATGCTCTCAAAGAAATTAATCTCACTTGGAAAGACGGCGGGGCATATGCTTTGCTTGGGCCCTCAGGATGCGGCAAAACTACACTTCTTAATATTATTTCTGGTTTGTTAACACCCTATCAGGGAGAAGTATTTTTTGATGGTGTAAACGTAACACGGGAGCCACCTGATCGTCGTAATATCGCCCAAGTTTTCCAATTTCCAGTGATCTACGATACGATGTCAGTCTGGGATAATCTTGCGTTTCCCTTAAAAAATCGTGGTGCAGATAATAACGAAGTAGCACGCAGGGTCAATGAAATTGCCGAAATGCTTGAAGTCACTCCTTTGCTCAAGGTTCAAGCCGCTGGATTAAGTCCTGACAATAAGCAAAAGATTTCTTTGGGGCGCGGACTCGTTCGCGAAGATGTCAATGTGGTGATGTTTGATGAACCTCTAACTGTCATTGACCCGCATTTAAAATGGCAATTACGATCAAAACTTAAGGAACTCCACCAAAAGGTGGGTATTACAATGATTTATGTCACTCATGATCAGACGGAGGCTCTTACTTTTGCCGATGAGGTTGTCGTCATGAATGATGGTGAAGTTGTACAAATTGGAACACCAGTTGAACTATTTGAACGACCCGAGCATACATTTGTAGGTCATTTCATAGGATCTCCTGGAATGAATATTATTGAATGCGAAGCTGAGGGAAGAAAGGCAAGGTTTGAGGGATTTGAAGTTGAACTTGAGGGCCCGATTACCGATTCAAAAGGATTTCTGGCAATAGGTATTAGGCCTGAGCATGTATCAGTAAGTCATCATAAAGGTATACCAGCTCGATTAGCTAAAGTTGTTGATTCAGGACGGCATTATATTGTGAACGCTTGGGTCGGTAAAACTGAAATTAAAGCCATAACATACGAACCTTTACCAGGACTTAATTCTGAAATTTATCTGACATTTCAGCCAGAAAAAACTAGAGTTTACTGTGATGGTCGGTTAGCAACAGAGGTGACGCCTTGAAAACAGTCAATCAAAAAGGGTGGTTATTTGTATTGCCGGTATTGTTCTTGGTTACCTTCAATGCCCTGATTCCCATGATGACAGTTGTGAACTATTCGGTACAGGAGACATTTGGCAACAATCAATTTTTCTGGCAAGGTTTAGATTGGTTTGAACAAATATTAAGATCGGACCGTTTTCAAGCTGCTCTGAGTCGCCAGTTTCTGTTTACAGCAACTATATTAGCTATTGAAGTTCCTTTGGGTGTGATTATTGCACTCTCAATGCCAAGAAAAGGATTCTGGGTACCCATATGTTTGGTACTCATGTCAGTTCCAATGCTTATTCCATGGAATGTTGTTGGGGCCATGTGGAACATTTTCACACTCCCCAAAATAGGTATGCTTGGATACTTCATGAATGATGTTCTAGGCATCCAATATGACATGACCCAAGATCCACTTGCGGCGTGGATCACAGTTGTCGTTATGGATGTTTGGCATTGGACTTCGCTGGTCGTTTTGCTTTCGTATGCCGGTCTTGTATCTATTCCTGATGCGTTTTATCAGGCCGCCAAAATTGATGGTGCTTCAAGTTGGGCAGTATTTCGCTATATTCAGCTTCCCAAAATGAAAACTGTTCTAACGATTGCTATTCTGTTGCGGTTTATGGACAGCTTTAACATTTACACTGAGCCCTTCGTTCTAACCGGTGGTGGGCCAGGTAACTCAACGACATTATTGTCAATTGATTTGGTAAAAATTGCTCTCGGACAATTTGATTTAGGACCAGCAGCTGCTATGAGCTTAATTTATTTTGCCATAACGCTATTGGTGAGTTGGGTCTTTTACACACTGATGACAAAGGATGATCAAAAGTGAACACAAGAAATCTCATTCCCATTTTATATATCCTTTTTTTGATGTTGCCAATTTATTGGCTCCTCTCCATGAGCTTCAAAACAACGAATGAAATTCTATCTGGGTTTTCGTTATTTCCCAAGACATTTACGCTTGATAATTACATCACGATCTTTACCGACCCAACTTGGTACTGGGGTTATTTGAATTCCATTTTTTATGTATCGATAAATACCGTTTTATCTGTCGCCGTTGCCTTGCCGGCAGCGTATGCGTTTTCGCGGTATAGATTTCTCGGTGATAAGCAATTGTTCTTTTGGTTGCTCACCAATCGTATGGCTCCTGCGGCTGTCTTTGCTCTTCCCTTTTTTCAATTGTATTCCTCAATTCAATTATTTGATACGCATTTGGCTGTTGCATTAGCCCATACTCTTTTTAATGTTCCCTTGGCTGTATGGATTCTTGAAGGATTTATGCGCGGAATTCCAAAAGAGCTTGATGAGACTGCCTTTGTTGATGGATATGGATTCGGTAGGTTTTTTGTCGTCATTTTTCTACCGAATATTAAAGCGGGCGTTGGAGTCGCCGCATTTTTTTGTTTTATGTTTTCTTGGGTTGAAATGTTGTTGGCAAAAACATTAACAGCCGTAGAAGCAAAACCCATTGCAGCGGTAATGACGCGGACCGCTTCAAGCGCTGGATATGAACTTGGATTGTTAGCTGCGGCGGGTGCCCTCACGATTATTCCGGGTGCCATAGTGATTTGGTTTGTCCGCAACTACATTGCCCGCGGTTTTGCCCTCGGGAGGGTCTAGCATGCGATTGTTAATTCCATTAGTTCTTCTTCCTGAAACCGTTTTAGCTCAAGCTCAATCGGGTTGGGGAAATGTTGGTCAAAAAGAAGAGCAGGGGTTCTCATGGACTCAACCCTTATGGCCAGAGTTATGGATGGCTTGGACACCGGCAACGTTTGCCTTCTTTGTTGGAATCCTTTCGTCCATAGCTTGTATCGGTTTACTTGAAATATTTATTTTCCGCGATGGTATTGAGCGAAAAGGAGTGTTTGGCTTAACAACTACTCTTGGGGACCGGTTATTTATTTCGCTGTTAGGGTCGGCATTTATTTTTTTGGCATGGTTAGGTGTGTTCGGTCAACCCATATGGATTCCCGTTATTGTCGCCATGGCATGGATGATATTTGTTTTTGCAAAGGTATAACCATTCGTATTCCGACTTGGGTCTAAGGGGTCACGTTTGGCATGGTGGTTATGGCATTGATTCACTCAATACTCTTCTGAATGATTATCATATTATCAGTCAAGGCCTTGAGCCATCTAGCAAATCCAATTAATCCTTCCTAAATACTCTCCTCTATAGCCTTAAGAATAGATAGGAAAATTGAATATGGAATCTGAGATACAAGATACACCAACCAAAGGGTCATGGTTAGCGCGCGTGAGACGTAAAATATTCCCCAAAAAAGAAAAGCCCTTGGTGGCAGTCATTCGCTTGGAGGGAATCATTGCCGCGAGTGCAACGGTTCGCCAAAATCAAATCAGTGATCATACACTTGAACCCATTATTGGAAAGGCATTCAAAAAGGGTAAACCTAGAGCCGTTGCGTTGGTGATCAATTCCCCTGGCGGGTCACCCGTGCAAAGTGCTTTGATTGCCAGCCGGATAAGAAACTTGGCTAAAGAGAAAAGTATTCCTGTCTATACGTTTATTGAAGATGTGGCCGCTTCAGGGGGGTACTGGCTAGCCGCTGCCGGTGACGAAATCTACACCGACCCAAGTTCAATCGTTGGCTCAATCGGGGTTATCTCATCAAGTTTCGGTTTTACCGACTTAATCAAGAAAATCGGGGTTGAAAGAAGAGTTCACACGGCGGGTAAAAATAAGAATATCCTTGATCCATTTCTTCCAGAAAATCAAGATGATATTGATATACTCAAGGGTATTCAAACCGAGATTCATAACCAATTCATTGACTATGTCAAAGACCGTAGAGGTGATAAAATACAAGATGAGACTGTGTTCACGGGTCAGTTCTGGACAGGCACAAAGGCCATTGAAATGGGTCTTGCTGACCAAATCGGCCATCTTGCTCCAACAATGAAGGCAAAATTCGGAGAAAAGGTACGGTTCATGCACTACACCAAGAAAAAGAAATTTTTATCTTCCCTTAGCTCCCAACTAGCCGAAGCATTGCTTGGTGTCCTCAAATCCGAAGCGCTTTGGGCTCGTTACGGTCGTTAATCGATCTTATTCTTTTTGGTTTTGGATTGCTGCTATTTCAGCCGTGATATCTTTTGTTTGACTGTACAATCTCTTGAAAAGAGGATATGTTTTCTCGTAAATGGGCTGCGATTGAGCGGTAATCGATTGCTTAATCGGGTTCCATTGGGTAATATCTTCCTTTTTAACCCGGCCTAAGGCGAGTGCGGCTAAAAATGAATTTCCATAGGATGCTCCAAGGGAATGCTTACAAATATGCTGATCAATGTTACACATGTCCGAAGTCGATTGAATCCAAGTATTGTTTTTTGTTCCTCCGCCAACAGCAATTACCTTGCTGGGAAATGCTCCCGCATCTTGATAGGTATCCAAAACCCATCGAGTTCCTGTTGCAATCCCTTCTAACAACGCCCGAAACATGTCAGCCCGACTATGGGTAAGATTGAGTCCACAATACATTCCCCGAGCATTGGGGTCGTGAATCGGCGTTAATCCACCAGAGAAGTAGGGCAGAAATAGCAAGCCATTTGCACCCGATGGTGATTGGGAGGCTTCAGCTTCAAGCCGTGAAAATATATCCTGAGTTGACAAATCTTTGGCAAAACGGTCTTTAAACCAGTGTGTTAGGGTTCCCGCCGTTGGTACACTTGCCATTACTGCAAACTGGTTATGAAACAGCCACGGTGCATACCAAAGCTGAGGATTGGATTTTTTCTCATTTTCAAGCTCAATTATGAAAATGGTTGAACCATACATCATCATCATGTCACCATTATCCTGAACTCCGATACTAACGGCTTCAGCCGCGGCATCAATTGTTCCACATGTGACAGGAGTTCCGGGCATCAGCCCTGTTTTCTCGGCAGCCTTTGGTGTTAAAGTGCCAATGATATCACTAGACCAAGCAAGTTTAGGTAACATGTCTAGGGGTATTTCGCTTGAGAGTTCATCGGTCCAGTCAAGGCGAGTAATATCATACCAAGGAGCAAAATTGACGGCAGTAAAATGGTCAATCACATATTCTCCAGTCAGCTGATAAACAACGTAACTCGTTGAAGTGAGAATTTTTGAAGTCTGGCGCCAGAGGTCAGGATGGGTTTGTTTAAACCACAAGGCTTTTGGCCCTGTAGACTGAGTTGTCAATGCATTACCACATTGTCGGAATATTCTATCGCCACCGATTTGTTCTGTGAGTTCCTTAATTTGGGATGTTGAACGAGTGTCAACGCCGTAAAGAATCCCATTAGTGAGAGGGTGCCCTTCTTGATTGACCGGTAGCATACATGGTCCAATCGCTGAAGTTGCTATTCCAATAATTTGTTTTGGGTCAATATCAGAAGAGTGAAGCAGTTTATTGGCAATAAACACAAAGTCATCCCACCAATCCTCATTGGGTCGATGCTCTGCCCAACCGGGGTGGGGTACAATAAGCTTGTGAGGTTTTGATGCCGAGGCAATGACGTGTCCATGTAGATCCGCAATGACCCCTTTGGTTTCATAAGTGCCGATATCAATCCCTAAAGTATATTCCATACATTTTCTCTTCAATTACTCAACAAGATAAGACTGATGAATTCAGCTCCGATAAATCCGATTTTAAGGTATTGAATTCATAATTCCAAAGCAAAAAATTAATCAATGATGAACACAGTGATTAAGCGGTAATCATGCAGTCAGCTATTGTTAATAAAACTGTTTTTGTTTGCCAATGGAAGAATTGTGAATAGCAGTTTATGAAATTATTTTCATACACTATTCTAATATAAGAATAGGGCTAGCAACGTACTCGGCATATTAACCTTAAATTACAATGACTTAAATCCGACTTGAAGGATAGGCGTGAGATGAATCAAGAACAGAAAGACAAGACATCTAAGCAAGCAGCTTTAATAACGGGTGGCGCGATTCGGCTTGGCAAGAAAATGGCTTTAGCGTTGGCCGGCCGAGGTTATGATATTGCCCTCCACTATCATAAGTCACGTGATGAAGTCACGAAAACTCAAGAAGAATTATCACAATTGGGTGTTAAGGTTGTTACCCTCCAGGCAGACCTTACTGATGACCAAGAGATAATTGAATTGATTCCCCGCACAGTTCAAGCATTGAAAACTCCAATCAATCTGTTGGTAAATAACGCCTCAATTTTCAAAAATGACTCAATTGAAAATGCGACACTAGAGAGTTGGGATGAACACATCTCAACTAACCTGAAAGCCCCATTCTTCTTAACTCGTGATTTTGTCAACCAATTGCCAATGGTAGATGTTGAAGATACTGGCACACCGTTATCTTCAGGTTTAGTTGTCAATATAGTTGACCAACGCGTGCTGAAACCAACGCCTTATTTCGCCACTTACACAGTAGCGAAAATGGCTTTGTGGTCACTGACCCGATCAGCGGCGATTGCACTTGCTCCTAAAGTTAGGATCAATGCAATTGGTCCTGGGCCAACAATTAAGGCCAAAAATCAAAGTCTTTCGCATTATAATAATCAACGGTTCAACACAATTCTTCGTCGGGGATCAAATCCCAATGAAGTTGTCGCAGCATTAAACTACTTGATTGACGCACATTCTGTAACCGGGCAATTGATCTGCCCTGATGGGGGACAGCATTTAACATGGAATCCCAAGTATAATGGTGAGGACTATTAACCAATTGATTCAATTTAAGGTGTAGGGGCTAATCGCAATGACTCAACCAAATCCTGAAACGTCCGAAATTCCTTTTGAGGAAAATCCGAGTTCGGGATTAAGTGGAATTGAATGTATTCGTCATTATGTCACCCAACTTGATGATAGTCCAGGAGTTTATCGGATGTTAGGGGCAAAGGGAGAGGTGCTTTATGTTGGTAAAGCACGCCATTTAAACAACCGGGTGCGAAGTTATTTGAATCCAGCAAGTATGGGCCAACGGATTGAGCGAATGGTTCATAAGACGACGTCTATGATGTTTCTTTCCACCAAGACCGAAGCAGAGGCCTTGCTATTAGAGCAAAATTTAATCAAGCAACTTAAACCTGTCTATAATGTCTTGCTCCGTGATGATAAAAGTTTCCCAACGATATTTCTATCGCATCACCCTTATCCTCAAATCAGAAAACATCGGGGCCGCAAAGAAAAAAAAGGAACTCATTATGGACCCTTTGCCTCAACTCGTGCAGTCAATAATACCATCAATCAATTACAAAAAATATTCCTTATTCGAGATTGCTCAGATGCAACATTTAACAATCGCACTCGACCCTGCCTACAATATCAGATCAAACGATGCTCAGCCCCCTGTGTCGGCTATATCAATAGCGATGAATACGCCCGAACCGTTGCAAATGTCAGAAGTTTTTTATCGGGCAAAACGTCACGCATACAAAAGCAACTGGCCGACCAAATGGATTATTCAGCACGCCACTTGGAATTTGAGAAAGCTGCGGCATTGCGTGACCGGATCCAAGCATTGACTCAAATTCAATCAGTTCAAGGAGTTAACCCCCAGTCCGTTAAAGAAGCCGATGTGGTCGGTTTGTATAGAGAAGGGAGCTTTGCCTGTGTACAAGTCTTCTTTTTCCGGGCCAATCAAAATTGGGGAAATAAGTCTTTCTTTCCGAAAACAGGGGAGGGAGCTCTCGAAGATGAAATCCTGCAAGCCTTTATTGGCCAGTTTTACAATAATAATGCTCCACCTAGGGAAGTTATTTTGTCGCATGAAATTGAAGATCCAGATTTGATTGCTCCCATACTGAGTGAAAAACTTGGTCGTAAGGTTAAATTGACTATCCCTCGACGAGGTGAAAAAGCCATGCTTGTAGAGAATGCAGTTCGTAATGCCAAAGAGGTTTTGCTGAGGCAACTATCAGAAATGGCCAACCAAAAGCGTCTCTTAACCAAATTGGCTCAATCCTTTAACTTGCCAAACACGCCAAAGAAAATTGAAGTTTACGATAATTCGCATATTCAGGGAGCATATCAATATGGAACAATGATTGCTGTCGGGATGGAAGGTTATCTCAAATCTTCTTACCGAAAATTTAAAATCAAAAATTCTGAACTATCACCTGGTGATGACTATGGTATGATGCGTGAAGTATTCACCCGGCGATTTAAAAAGCTCATGGAGGAAACTCCTTCTGAAGGAGAAAACGATTGGCCCGATTTAGTCATTATTGACGGTGGAAAAGGTCAGCTCCAAGCAGTAAGGCAAACTTTAGAACAAATTGGAGTCGGTGAAATTAATCTAGTGAGTGTCGCAAAAGGAGCAAATCGGCAACAGGATATTGAAACTATTCATTTTACTGATGCACCTAAAATGCAGTTAGACAAAAATGATCCTGTACTTTTTTTTATTCAAAGAATGCGCGATGAAGCGCACCGGTTTGCTATCGGAACCCATCGAAGTGCTAGAAGTAAGGCGATGAAAACATCCTCGCTAGAGAGAATTCCGGGAGTCGGAGCAAAGCGAAGAAGGGCATTGTTATCTCATTTTGGTTCACCCAAGGCGGTTGCAAGTGCCGCATTAGACGACCTCAAAGCGGTTGAGGGGATTTCCGGCCAACTGGCAGAGGTGATTTATGACCATTTTCGCTAAAGTTATGAGTTACAAATGAACCAGCCTCATTCAATGATCACATTCCCAACTTACCTGACTATTTTTAGGCTGCTGGCGATTGGGGTCATCGCACTAGGTTTCTTGGTTCTTAGTCGACCACTTGCCGATATTATTGCCTTGGTTGTTTTTTTTGTGGCGGCCATAACCGATTTTTTTGATGGTTTGATTGCCCGAAAGTTTAAGCTTGAATCAATTCTCGGCAAGATTTTAGATCCCATCAGTGATAAAATCCTAGTGTTAATCGCATTCTTGCTGATTATTGCATTTTATGACCTTCCTAACTGGATAATTATACCCGTGGGAATCATCTTTTTTAGAGAGCTATTCATTACCGGGTTAAGGGAATTTCTTGCATCGCGAAACTTATCTATTGGTGTCAGCTTTGTCGCCAAACTAAAAACTTTACTGCAAATGCTAACGATCAATGTCATTTTTATTTCAGGCATCACTGTAGGTGGCTCTAATTTAGGCCAATCTCCACTCTTGGAATTGATTTGCATTGCGTTGATTTGCGTATCAGCCATGCATACATTGTTCACGGGTTGGTTGTATTTTGTTAAGGGCATTCAAATTTTGGAAAAGAGTTAATGGTCAGAGTATTGTATTTTTCATGGATCAGGGAGAGGGTTGGAGTTAACCATGAGGTGATTGATACCAATGCTCAAACCGTCAGGAAGCTTGTTGAAGAACTAAAACAAAGAGATGAACGGTACAGTTTTGCTTTTTCTGACCTCTCATCGGTAAGGGTTGCTATTGATCAGAATATGGGTGACTTTGAATCTGACATCACCCAAGCCAAAGAGATCGCTCTATTTCCACCAATGACGGGTGGTTAGATTGAAGATTTCGATTCAAAAAGCTCCATTTCATATTGCTGATGAGCAACAAATGCTTCAAGCTGCCAATCCTCACGTAGGAGCAATTGTCAGTTTTACAGGTGTTGTACGAAATAATCAGCACAACACCCTCAAGGAATTATTTATTGAGCATTATCCAGGAATGACCGAATCAGCTCTGAGGAAAATGGCACAGAGAGCCATAGCACGTTGGAACCTTGACGGATGCACTGTAATTCATCGGGTGGGTAGTCTTCTTCCTGGAGAAGATATTGTTCTTGTAATCACGGCATCTAGCCATCGTCAGGAGGCGTTTAATGCAGCTGAGTTTATGATGGATTACCTCAAATCAAAGGCACCATTCTGGAAAAAAGAAATCGCACTTGATGGTGCTGAATGGGTTGCCAGTCAAACCCATGATGAAGTTGCCTTAGACAGGTGGAACGAACTAGGGTAAGAGGCCACCTAGATTAAAGAGATTACAACTATTCATGCTTCGTGAGTTCAAAAATGCGGTCTTTGAGTTCATAAAGTTGACTTTGCAGTCTTCTGTTTTCCTCAAGATAAGCAACATTTTGCTGATTAAGTTCTTCGATTCTCGCTTCTAATGCGGCTTTTTCTTGCTGTAAATTCATTTTCTCTTGCTCAGTCTGCAGTTCAATCTGATTGATATAATTATTTAGGTTTTTTACGATATGGTCATCTTCACTTAAGCGAGGACGAAATAGTTTTGAGTAGAGTTTTTCGCCAAGCCAACCAAAAGCTATCAGCACTAACCCGACGACTATAACAAACACTATGAGTTCAACCCTATTCACGCTGACTAGCCTATTCTAAATTAATTTTTATCATTATTAATCATGGGTTCAATTACAATCCGTCGGTTTTGAGCGCGCCCTTCTTTAGTAATATTGCTTACGATTGGATATAATTCACCATAACCGACGGCGACAAAATTATCAATGGGAACACCTGCAAGACTTATCGCAAATAATACCGCATTTGCTCGATCTTGACTGAGTTGAAGATTGCGGTTGGAATTACCTGAACTGTCTGTGTGGCCGCCGATTTCCCATTTAAAGTGAGCACAATCCTTCAGAGTCGGTACGATTGCTAGAATAATGGATTCAGTGGATTCATTGATAGCAACTGAACCGGAATCAAAAGTTATTTTCTGATTATCAAGAACCTGATTTAATCCATCTAAACATTCCTCAATTGTAGGTAAATTAACCGCAAATATGCTCGTATCAACGACGACATTGATTGAGTAGTTATCACGTCCAAGTTTGGAGTTCAACTCAGCAATAATCTGATCTAAGCTTTCTTGTGAAGCCGATGTTCCATTGATGAATAGGGAATTAGTATGAATTAGCACTTCACCTTCATATAACAAATCCAGAGCTTGCATTCCCGCAACTAGCAAGTTGAAATTAATTGGTGGGGCATTGGTATCAACAGTTAAAAAATTACCGATTTGTTGAGGTAACAGTTCTGAATCAACCATACTGATAATCATTTCTCGTGAAAGGGCATCGCTTGCCGTTCCATTAATTGATATAAGACCTTCAACGCCTTTCAAAACCCTGAGGTCATAAAGTTGTTCAAATTCTTGATTACTGTCGGCAGCAATCACTTGTAATGTGAATTCTTCGCTGACCGCATTTTGCGCGGATTGTGTGATTTCAATGATTTGCGTATCGCTAAAATTCATTGGAGTTGTAATCAAAACTGATGTGTCAGAGACGGTGAGGCTAATTCCATCTTTTGCGACCAGAACTTCAACAAGGTTGGTCAGGGTTTGTACCCAGTTCTCCGTGGGTTGCCCCAATGCCAGCAAGCAATTGACATCATCTTTGTTTAATTGTTCAGCGAGTTTCGAATTGAGCTGCTCTAATTGCTCTGGGGTTTCGGTATAGCAAGCCGTTAAATCATGCCCGTTACTGGCAAAGGAGATCTGAAACCGGTAGGGATTAATTCTTGGTAAAGGAGCGGTGATATCAAGGTTTAATTCAACTTCTGGTGGCTTGATATTATTAATTGTATTAATAGCACTTGTGGCTTGGCTTTGAGTATCGAAATAACTGGAAATTGCAATGGTATTTCCGGCCACAGAAATCACTCCCGAATCCAGAAGGCTGAATATTTCTGGGACGAATTCAATGGCAACAATTGATGCGGGTTCAAGTTCAATCTCTTTTGATTGAGTATAATCTAAAAGGGTGAGGCCAAGTTTTCGACTTTTCAGATTAGCAACAAAATTGGCATGAATTTCTTCGGTTGGAAATTGCCCAAAAATCAAAACTTCCTGATTTTCCAGCAGAAACTCAAGATTATAATCTTGCGATTGTGTGTATGAATCGTGCTTAACTTCAATTTGGTCAACAATTTGTTGGGGGTTAATCACTTGCCTCGCCGACGCGATGAAATGAAGGTAGTCAAATTGTTGCGGGGCAATTCCTGTGAAGACGACCTGACTACCGCTTGGTACGGCGGTAAGCCAATGATTCTGCTGAGTTGCAATTAACTCATTAATTACTTTACGGGTATGACTTTCTTGATAGACAACGATAAATAAAGCAACCAAACTGACAAGTAGCAGGGCCAGGAAACAGTAAAGCAGTAGAAATTTGTGAGGAGTATTGAGGTACTCCACAAACTTTTGCTTCAATAAAATTTGAATATCTTTATTCAAGGTTTTAAAACACTATGGCTAAAGCGAGGCCGAATGCTATCAATAGGCCACAATCACGATTAGACCGAAACACGCTTAAGCAAATTTCGGGTGAATTTATATTCAGCTTTTTCAACTGCCAAATTAAATGTCCAGCAAAGAGAAATAATGAGGTGAGAGTAATTATTAAACTAATGGGATTAAAAAATTGCCAATTCCAACTTGCTAGAATCGCTCCACCCAACAATAGGACTGTTAATATACCAAATACACCAAGCCACAACTTGGTGTGACTTCCAAACAACAAAGCTGTTGACTTAATTCCAGAAATTATATCGTCAGTTCTGTCTTGATGAGCATATATCGTATCATAAAATATTGTCCACATGATTCCAGCCCCATACAGCAGTAATGGTGGTAAGTCTAATGAACCAGTATGCGCAGACCATCCCACTAGCGCTCCCCAGTTAAAGGCAATACCGAGAAAAATCTGAGGCCACCAAGTAAACCGTTTGGCAAAAGGATATATGATCACAGGAATCAGTGATATTAAACCGATAAGAATTGTAAAGAAATTAAAAGTGAATAATATTAGTGTGGCCAGTAAGCTTTGAACACCCAACCACAAATAGGCATTTTGTCGCGAAACTCGGCCCGATGGTAAGGGCCGAGATTGAGTTCTGGCGACTAGAGCGTCGAGGTGATGGTCTGTTAAGTCATTCCATGTGCACCCCGCACCTCGCATTAAAACCGCTCCAAGAAAGCAGCCAATCAATATCCATAAGTCAAATATACGGGGCTCATTGGTCGCATTGATGGCAAGCAAAAGTCCCCACCAACATGGAATAAGTAATAGCCACCAACCGATCGGACGGTCCCATCTTGACAGTTGTAGGTAAGGCAGGAACCAGTCTGGAGATAAATGCTCAACCCAAACATTTTGAGCGGCATCACTGACTTTTTGCACAGATATTTTTTTCATTGGTAAAAATAAGGACGAATTCTAAATCATATGAATGGGATATCATAAAAACAGATCACGACTATATGTTGAAAATTCTCTCATTAAAGGGGAGATTATTGCCATTCAAGGTAGTCAATTACATTATCTAAATCATGTTTTAAGGATCAAGAAAGGACAGACAGTTGCGCTTTTTAATGGACGGGATGGGGAATGGCTTTGTGAAATCAGGGAAATAGTCAAGAAAGAGGTCAACGTGATTTGTATCAAACAAACTGCTTTGCAAGTCAATTTACCAGACATATGGTTTCTCCCTGCACTTTTGAAAAAATCCCGAATGGATTTCGCCGTTGAAAAAGCGACTGAAATTGGCGTTTCAAAAATTATTCCGATTGTGACCGAGTACTCACAAATGACACGAACATCAATTGACCGACTGCAAAAAATTGCCATTGAAGCAACTGAACAGTGTGGTGGTGTTTCGGTTCCCAAGGTATCTCATTTAGCAAAACTCAAAGAAATTCTTCGTGATTGGGACAAAAATCGTCTGCTGTTGTTTTGTGATGAAGAAAAATTAAACTTTAATTCTCTCAACTTTGCTACAAATAGACAATGTCCTTTAGCAGTATTAGTTGGCCCTGAAGGAGGGTTCTCAAATTGTGAGCGCACAATGATAGCTTCCTACCCATTTGTTAAGCAAGTGTCTTTGGGGTCGAGAGTGTTGCGGGCTGAAACAGCGGCTGTTGCGGCTCTGACATTGACGAATTTGCTAATCAAAGATGATTCAAAAAGTAATATTTGAAGTCACGGCGAGTTAATAGTATTTCTCATTATTGGACTATTCCTTTCTCTATCGCAGTTTTTGAGAAATTTTATTCAATCTTTCCATCCAATTCCACAGCATCAATAGGATAAGTTATGTCAATTCCACAAAAGGGTGGAAAAAAAATAGAATCATTTGAGCAGTTAGTCAGTTTTTTTGAGGCTGGCTGTAAACCGAAGTCACAATGGCTTATTGGTACTGAACATGAAAAATTTGGCTTTAACCGAATCACTCATCAACCCCTCCCTTATGAAGGTGAATGCTCGATTAAATCGTTGCTTGAGGGGTTAAGAAACTCGTTTAATTGGCAGCCCATTTTTGAAGGCGAAAACCTAATTGGATTGGCTAAAAATGGAGCTAATATTTCATTAGAGCCGGGTGGTCAGATTGAACTTTCAGGTGCTCCATTACACACTCTGCATGAAACTGAAGTTGAGTTAAACCAGCATATTAGGGAAATTGCTCAAATAGGACACTCAATTCAAGCGGAGTTTCTAGCCATTGGGGCTGCACCAGAATGGACCCACGAACAGATGCCTATTCTCCCGAAAGCGCGCTACAAGCTCATGACTGAGTACATGAAGAAAGTTGGTCGATTTGGGGTCAACATGATGTACAGAACTAGCACTGTCCAAGTTAATTTGGATTACAGTTCTGAGACTGACATGGTACAGAAGTTTCGCGTTGCCCTAGCATTACAACCCGTAGCCACGGCTCTTTTTGCTAATTCGCCTTATTTTGAGGGTAAACAAACAGGCTATATGTCCAATCGGAGTCGATTTTGGCAAGATTTGGATTCCTCACGTACTGGTATGCTGCCTTTCGTTTTTGATGAAGGGTTTGGATTTGAACTTTGGACAAATTACGCTCTGGATGTTCCAATGTATTTTGTCATTCAGAATGGTGATTTTCTGGATGCTAGAGGCCTTTCTTTTCGTTCATTTATGCAGGGTAAGTTACCAATATTACCAAACCAATTGCCGATGGATTCTGATTGGGCCAATCATCTCACGACCATTTTTCCTGAAGTGAGAATAAAAAAATTTATGGAAATGCGCGGTGCGGATATGGGGTCGTACAATCATGTTCTTGCACTTTCTGCATTCTGGGTTGGGTTAATTTATGATCAAACTGCATTGGATGCAGCATGGGATTTGGTCAAGGGATTCGATGAGGAAACAAGAGAAAATCTTCGTATTCAAGCGTCTAAACATGGGCTGAAGGGAGCCCACAATGATATTCGTATCCTAGATTTAGCCCGTGAGGCTCTGAAAATATCAGAAGCCGGTCTTAATTCTCGCCGTCAAGCGGCAAAAGGAATCAACCATATTGATGAGTCACAATATTTGAGTCCACTTAAGGAAGCACTTCAGAACGGTCTTTCACAAGCTGAAGTTCTTACTAAAATGGGTGAGGAAAAATGGAAAGGGAATCTCAGCTCAATATACGATTATTGTCGAATTGGGACGGATGTTGATACCTAATTGAGGATTGCAACTCTTGAGAGGACAACTCATTGTGTAGATCAGTTATTTATTAAAGCCAACCTTATGGTAGTTCCTTTCAAAAATAAAAACTCATAATTTTATTTTTGATTCTTTTCCAGCAAAAATGCGTTGGATATTGGGCCGGTGTTTAAGTCCGATGAAAATCAATGCTAAAACTGCAAACCACAAGTAATTAAAGTTCCCTAAAATTATCAAAACAAGTGGATAGGCTAAGGCTGATAAAAGGGAGGCAAGCGAAGCGATTCTAAATATTCCAGCAACCCCACACCAAATTAAAGCTACTACTATTCCAGCCAAGGGTGTCGCGGCGAAAATGACACCAAAAAAAGTTGCAACTCCCTTACCCCCTCTAAATTGATGCCAAATCGGCCATAGGTGACCAAAAAAACAAGCAAGTCCAACAACTTGCACAATTATTGGGTTTTGTGTGACAAACCAAGCAGCAAGGACGGGTAAGAATCCTTTGGCTAAATCCAAGATCAAGGTGAGAGCAGCTGCCAGATAATTTCCTGTTCTTAGAACGTTAGTCGTTCCAATGTTCCCTGATCCAATGTTCCTTAAATTCCCTAGCGAAAATATTCGCGCCATTAACAGCGAAAACGAGATTGAGCCAACCAGATAAGCTAAAATGATTAGTACGGCTATGGAGACTGTATTAGGCTGTAATAATTCTATTTCACTCATGGCTAAACACGCTTATGCCACCAACCAGAGTATGCAGTATCTTTCCCTGAAGAGTTTGCCTATCAAAGGGGGTGTTTTTAGATTTTGAGTTGAGTTTATGTCGATCAAGTATAAAAGGGAAGTTGGGGTCAAATACGATAAGGTCAGCTAGGTAGCCTTTAGCAATTTGACCAGTTTCCAAACCAAATCGACGAGATGGATTTAAGGACAGGGCCCTAAATAGCTGGAGTAAACTTAAATCTCCAGAATGAAAGAGTCTTAAAGCAACGGGTAATAGCGTTTCAAGGCCAACTGCTCCGCTCGCGGCAGCTTCAAAGGGTAATCGCTTTGTTTCTTCGTCTTGGGGAGTATGCATTGAGCACAAGATTGAAATTGTTCCGTCTCGTAAAGCTTCAATAACTGCTTGACGGTCATCCTCAGATCTGAGCGGTGGTTTGACTTTAAAAAAAGTTCGATAATCGCCAACATCAAAGTCATTTAGGGACAAATGGTGTATGGAAACTCCAGCAGAAATATCAAGTCCACGCTGTAAAGCATCTTTAAAGATTCTAACGCCAATGGCAGTCGTAATTTGGTCTGCGTGGTAAATTGCTTTGGTCCCTTCAACTAGAGCGAGGTCTCTTTCCAAACCAATTTTTTCAGCATAAGTTGGTACACTTGCAAGACCCTTAAGTGTAGCGAATTGGCCAGATGTTGCAGATGCCCCTTCACTCAACCAAGGATCTTGAGGGTGCCCCATCACTAAAACATTATTTTGGGAACAGTACTTCAGGCAATTTGCCATGATTTTTGAATTTTTAACAAAGAGGTCACAATCTGAAAAAGCCACTGCACCGGCATGTTTTAAAAGTGCGATTTCCGCGATTTCGTTACCTTCCCGTCTTTTGGTAAGTGTGGCCATGGGATAAATTCGAATGTTTGTTGCCGATTGAGCTCGACGAACGAAAAATTCAAGAGTCTCAGGATTATCAATTGATGGGGTCGTATCGGGTCGAGTAATCATGGTTGTAATACCACCTCTTGCCGCAGCTAGTCCAGCTGTACGAAAGCTTTCTTTATGGCGTTCCCCAGGTTCCCCAATTTTGACGCCAACATCAATAATTCCTGGAGCGACATATTGCCCCTTGCAGTCAATGGCCTCAGTATCAGATTTGCTATTATATGGTCCCGATTGAACCTCAATGATTTGGTCACTTTCTACCGCAATCCAGCCGCAAAATATGTCCTCAGAGGTCGGATTGATTATTTTGGCATTGTGCAAAATCAGCGTCATAGCGAGTTCGATTTCTTTTCGTGTTGAGAATCACATAGGAGTTGCATGACAGCCATACGTGTCGCAACACCGATTTCAACCTGATGCTGAATGACCGAATAGTTGATGTCGTCAGCAAGGTTACCATCAATTTCTACGCCACGGTTCATCGGCCCAGGATGCATGACAATAGCGTCTTTTTTCGCATACTTTAAGTTATTGTAATTCAGTCCAAATTCACTGTAATACTCTCGAATTGAAGGAACATAGGCGGCCTGCATACGCTCGGTTTGTAATCGAAGCATCATGACGACATCAACATCAGTTATCCCGTCTACCAAATTATTGTAAACCTCCACTCCAAATTCACTGATATTCGCTGGAATAAGAGTGCTAGGGCCGACTAACCGAACGCAATTGTTCATTTTGCTTAGTAGAAGCAGATTAGACCTAGCTACGCGCGAATGTTTGATATCACCACAGATTGCAATTGTAAGACCTGTAAGGGATTTCTTTGCTTGTCTAATTGTCAATGCATCAAGTAGAGCTTGGGTGGGATGTTCATGGGTTCCATCACCAGCATTTATGACTGAGCAATGAACTTTGTCAGCAAGTAGGCTTGGAGTTCCTGAAAGGGGATGACGAATGGCCAGCAAATCAGGTCGCATGGCATTCAATGTCATAGCGGTATCAATAATTGACTCTCCTTTGCGTAAGGAACTTTGTTGGATGCTCAGATTCATGACATCAGCGCCTAATCGCTTGCCGGCAATTTCAAAGCTAGCTTGAGTTCTAGTGGAACTTTCAAAAAACAAGTTAATGAGCGTTTTACCTGCCAGCAAATTTGAATGTTTTACTTCTTGGCGATTAACTTCAATAAAGTTTTCGGCATGGTCTAAAATCGACTCAATTTCCGAAACTGAAAGAGTTTCGACGCTTAACAGATGTTTAATAACTATTGTCCTTTTAAGTTGATGTATCGCAGGTCAAGGTATTTAATACAGAATTTTACTTGGAAATACTATTAAAGCAGAAGAGGTTATAAATTTTGCAAAAAATTAAGATGAAGGTGGAAAGAACTATTAATCAGCATCACAATTCAAAACGGAAAAAATCATTGTTTAATTGCTACACCCTAGTGAAATTAGACCCATTGACAACCGACATCTAGCTGAATAGAGCTCTAAGAACTCTTTTATTTATCATTCTGTATAGCGCGCCATTGACAACCGGTAGCTAGCAAGTACTGGTTGGCATTGAATATCTCACTCAAGCAGGTTTTACGTGATCGCCACATACGCACTTGGGTAGAAAAAAGTTATTATCACTTCCCACTCCTCTTCGGTCACATCACATTGCATATAATTGTCAACTCGCATATATTTATCTCAAGCGGGCTTGTCCCACGGCAGCATGTTATACCTCCTTTTTTTTGCTAATGTTTGAAGGTGTAACATACACGTATGCAAGGTCTTTTGTTACCTCATTGATTTATGGAACAGGCTCTTAGACATGATTTGCAAACGAATCTCATATCAAAAACAACATGAAGTCCGACTGAATGACAACATTTTAATTTGGAAACGACTTCTCTCTAAACCTAAAGCAAGGTGCTCCTTCCCTTGACTATCATCTCAGTCTGACAATATCCATCTCTTAGCCAATTGTAAGGCAAGCAAGCGTGAAAAAAATCTTGCTTGATAAAGATTACCACCAGTCATCCACAAACCGGATTGAGCAGTTTCGACCCACATATTGCGTTGCTCACCGATCCAGGGGCCTGGATCCCCTTTGGCTCCAGATCCGTAGCCCCAGCAGGGACCAATACGCTTGGCAGTTTCTGGATCAATCAATGCACTAACCCAGTCGGTCATGTTACCATAGCCAGTGGCATAGATTACTGTATCAGTCGTGATTTCTTCGCCACTTGTCAAATGAACGGCGTATCTCGATAGATGCTTGATACCTTGCCCCGAACGGATTTGGATGCTCCCTTCTATCACCATCTCTGAACCACCTACATCAATGTAGTAACCTGACGCAGTACGACGATATTTCATACCAAGACCAGTTCCGTCTTCGGCAAAATCCACTGTAAAACCGGCATCAGTTAAGTGTTGATAAAAGCTCTGACGGTCCTTGCGAATGCCATCCCAAATGGCCCGATGCTTAGTTTCTAACAAACGAAGAGGGACTGAGGCCTGTATGATATCTGCCCTATCAACTGTGATTCCCTTGGCTAAAGCTTTGGCCGAATAAAGCGATCCTAAAATCCGCTCGCAATAATCTTGCTGGTTTACAACCAAAGTTGATGAACGTTGGATCATGATCGGATGTGACCCGTTTAATGCCAGATCGGAAGCTATATCATGAGCAGAGTTATTGGCTCCAACTATAACAACGGGTTTACCAACAGATGCCACCCCGCTTTTATAATCACTGGAATGCATCTGAAAACCCTCAAAAGTTTCTTGTCCATCAAATTTTGGTACCTTTGGAAAGCCTGAAAGTCCAAGTGCAACTACCAAATGGGTAGGATTCAGAATTTGTGTTTCGCCATTCTTGCAAATTTTAGCGTGCCAATTACCCCGCGTTTCATCATAACGAGCACAAGTTAATTTAGTACTGGTCCAAATGTTGAGCGCGAGCTCATTAGCATACTTCTCCAACCAATCCCCCATCAAATCTTTGGGGGTGAAGACTGGCCAATCCTTGGGGAATGGCTTAATAGGCATGTGGTTGTACCAGACAGGATCATGTAACACGAGACTGTCATAACGCAACCTCCACTGGTCGCCTACACATGGATATTTGTCGATGATTAGATAGGGTACACTGAGTTCTTGCAGTTGTGCTCCCAAAGCTAGCCCTGCTTGACCACCTCCCACGACAAGCACGTATGGCGAAGTCTCTTTTGTGGTTTTGTCGTATTTATGCGGTAAATCATTGAGCATTGTAAAGAGGCTGGTACAAAGGTCATCTTCGACATATACATAACCTCTACCCGGCCCTTCCTTGGTTTGAAAGCGAAAGAAACCTTCATTGTCACATGGCTTACCTTCGAAATGCACCCCCTCAAAACCGGCTGCTGATGCATGATTCGAGCCAAATTGTGCGATGGCTTTACGCCCCTCAATGGTTTGTAGACTCCAACCGAAAGGTAGATAATCACGCCAAAAACCACCTTCATCAAACAACTCTGAGATGCGTGTTCCATCCCCAGTAGCAACAATTTCAGTAAAGTCGGATAACCATTCTGCGGCGTGTTTCATGCCATTACATCCAATCTGTAAAATCTGTGAGCCTATTGAGGGAAGGCGGGTGCACAAGGCCTGGAACCGAGGGTAACTCAACCCTTCCATCTTCAATGTTGATCACATCCCCACAGAGTTCAGAGCGAAGTAGGTTTTCGTTTACGTCTACCTCGCAATAGGAACTCTTGCCTATGGCAGCACTAACTGAAAGGGCCGCAACCTGTCCTACTGCGGTTCCCATGAAATGCGGCCAGATTAATACATCCTCAGGCATGTTTTTTGCTAGATCAAGTGCACCAGAAACACCGCCCCATTTAGCTACGTCCGGTTGGAGCACTTTTATGCCGGCTCGAGTCAGGGCAAGGAAATCTTCAATTCCATAAATATTTTCCCCCGCTGCGAGTGGGATATCTGTACTTGCAACGAGTTCTTCCCAGTCTGAATGTGGTGAGTCGGAACGCAGTGCTTCTTCGGCGAAATATGGCTCATAAGCCTCAATATCCCGCAGTGCTACCTTAGCCTGTTCCAGGGTCCAAGTTTGATTGCTATCCACCATGATACGAGACCCGGCAGGAATTAGTTTGGCAGCATTTTCAACGATTTTTGCATTACCATGTTCGGCAAAACCAATCTTGAGCTTAAAATAGGTTTGCCCCAGCTCGGTATGAAAGGGGATTAGTTGCTCAAGATCCTCGGCATTGATCGAGGACGCATATGAGCGTGCCTTGGTAGACTGGAGTCCCATAAACTGGGCAAATGAAACGCCTTCATGGCGCAAGGCAATATCCCAAAGCGCCGTATCAATTCCTGCCAGAATATGCTCAAATACTTGCGACTGACCTATATGGAGAAAGTAAAGGGATAAGGTTTTACGTAACACCTCTTGGACTTCGTGTGGTTCAGAAAAGGAAATACCTCGCAAATGAGTCTCTATGACATCCTCAATGATATTTGCTTTATGTGTGTTGGCCCGTGGTGGGAAATTCGCCCAGATCTCGCCCCACCCATAACAGCCTGAACTATCCTCAATCTTGACCAAGAGAGCAGGACGAGTTGGCATGGTCCCAAGTGCCATTTTTGGTGAGTAAGTTCCTGATGCACGGATTGGAAAGGCCTTGATCCGGGCAATTTTAATAGTGTCTTGAAAATTCATCTCATGACACAACATAGGCGGCTTGTTTGGTGATGTGGAAATTCACTGCCGTCGGCCCAACTGAATAGGGTCAGCACCTGATTTTTTGGATGGGTTATCGGGATAGACGGTCTCATAGGATATTTTACTGGAATCAAATTCATACTGAAGTCCATGAGTTACCCCTTCTTCAGTATCACCTGATGGGCTGCATCCGTAATGGCCGGCGCGTCTAGACCGAACTTGTTCATCAGATAAGGCGTAGTTCCACCTTCACAAAATTGATCCTTAACACCCACTCGTTTGAATGGCAGACCAATACCTTCCTCAACAAGAACTTCTGCCACTGCTGATCCAAGTCCACCAATAATGCTATGGTTTTCGGCAGTTACAATTGCACCGGTCCTAGTGGCACTTTCAATTATCAACGCCTGATCAAGCGGCTTAATTGAGGCCATATCTACAACTCTTGCCTCAATACCTTCTTTGGCAAGAGTATCTGCAGTTGCCAAAGATTCCTTTACACATAGTCCAGCCGCGATAATGGTCAAATCAGTACCCTCACGCATGATCACACCTTTACCTACCTTCAAGCTTTGGGGTATGAAATCTGGTGGAGTTGTTTCGGGGCGTTTCATGCGAAGGTAGACGGGGCCGTTCCAATCAAGGGCAAGCTTGACCATGGCGGCATGATATTCAGGTCCCGAAGGCTCAAAAATAGCCATATTAGGGACAGCACGCATGATGGCGATATCCTCAATAGCCTGATGCGAAACTCCGAGCATTGTGGCAACACCGGGCAGAAAGCCCACAATTTTAACTGGTAGGTTCGGATAGGCGACTTGCATGGTAATCTGATCAAGTACGCGTTTGGTGATAAAGGCGCAAAAGGAATGGCAGAAAGGAATTTCACCAGACCGGGCCATGCCTCCAGCAATGCCGATCATATTCGCTTCAGCAATACCTACGTTGTGAAACCGTTCGGGCAGTTCGTCGCGAAACAGGTCGGTTTCAGTAGGGGGAACCAAATCGGCACAAAGTGCTACAATACGTGGGTCAGTCTTCGCCACCTTGACCAATGCATCACCATAGGCTCGTGGTAATGGCTTAAACGATCGATTGATGAAATCAGCTGCCTCAAGCTGGGTCAATGTCTCGGTCATAACAACGCCTCCAATTCAGTGCGTGCACTTGCGGCGACCTCTTGAGGAAACCGGAGTTGGTGGAACATCAACCCTTCAAGCGAAGTAACTCCTTTACCCATCAACGTGTTGGCCTTGATAAAGCTGGGTTTGCCTTTGGTCTCTCGTGCCGAATCATAGGCGGCAAGTAAAGCCTCAATGTCGTTACCATCCACTTCTTGGCAAGCAAAGCCAAAGCTTTCCATCTTGTTTATGAGCGGTTCAAGCGACATTACAAGATCCATTGCCCCTTCCGATTGAACAAAATTATAATCAACAATAATACAGAGATTGTCGAGTCCCTGGGCTCCGGCTAACATCGCTGCTTCCCAAATTTGACCCTCTTGCATCTCACCATCCCCGATGATCACGTAAAAGCGGTTTGCCCGGCCTTGGCGCTTGGCTGCCAAAGCACAGCCCACGGCCACGGACAGGCCTTGACCCAGCGAACCACAGGTGGCCTCCACAAATGATCCTAAGCGCTCAGATGAGTTAATCTCAAGTGGTGAGCCGTCGGTGACATAGGTTGCCAAATCAGCCACATTAAAAAAACCTCGCTCAGCGAGAGCGGCATAGAATATCGCAGTGTTGTGGGCAGTAGTCAAGAAAATTCGATCACGATTCGGCCAAGTTGGATCGGCCGGGTCAATAGTTGCCTCGGCAAAGTAGAGTGTGGTAAAAATATCTGCCGCCCCAAGTCCTTGTTGTACATAACCCTGACCTGATGGGGCCACCATATCTACTACATGTAGTCGCAATCGCGTAGCAATATTTGTCAATTCATGCAGATTATGTTTCACTTTCATGTTCAACCTGTGTTAAGATAAAGATATAAAGCTTTATACCTTTGAAATAGAAGGATTGTCAACATGGATCTTCAATCAATGCGACGAACGGCAGTTCCATTGCACGCAGAAGTTGCTGAAGTGCTCCGCCACCAGATACTGTCAGGTAGTCTTGTGTCGGGAACTCGCCTGCCTACTTTGCACAAGTTGACCGAACAGTTGGGCGTAGCCCGGATGACTGTGGTACAAGCGATGAATACTCTTGAGGAAGAGGGGCTGATTGAAAAGCATTCTGGACGAGGAACCTTTGTCAAAGACGTGAAGCGGCCACGGAAACACACGCTTCAACTTAAAATGGAGATTTCACAAATCTATGCCATGGTCGATCATTTGAAAGTTTCAGTTCGCAAGAAATTTGCTGCAATAGAAAAGACCGATGATGGTCGTTATTTCCGCTATTTACGCCGTATCCATGCCAAATGGGGCAAGCCGTTTTGCCAAGTGGATATTAAGCTGGATGATCGAATTTTTGAAAAAGCCCCGGAGCGATTCGAGGAAGAAATTGTTGTGACGGTTCTTAAAGATCTCGGTGTTTCAATTACAAAAGCCCGACAGAATGTAACAATTTCCTATGCTGATTTTGCCATGGCCGAGGCACTTGGTATCAAAGTGAATTCAGCGGTGTTTCGTGTAACAAGGGAATTTATGGACGGCGAAGGACAGCTTATTTATTCGGCGATTCTCTACTACCCGAGCGACCTTTTGGAATTTGAAATGGAGTTTACTGTTGACTGACATATCTCTTGATGTTTCAGAATATTGGCTTGACTTTTATAATTGAGCATGTAAAGATACATACATCTAGACCATTAAGGCATTTCTAAGTGATCTTGAAGCAAGGTTGTCTGGAAAAATTGGCCTTTAAACTGGGGTTAATGAAACAGTTTCAAATTTTTTCAAATGGTATGGAAGTAATTTGAGGCGTTTAAAGAATGGAGAGTAAACTATGAATCTTATCAAATTTGCCGTTTCGAGTATTGCGGTTTTGTGGTTGAGCATGGGGGTCGCATTAGCAGAATGGCCAGAAAAACCAATCACCTATGTTGTTAGTTTTGGGGCCGGTGGAAACGCAGACATTGTCGCACGAATGAATGCCGAAGTTCTTTCAAAGGAATTGGGTGTTCCAGTCAACGTTATTAACAAGCCAGGCGGAGCGCATATCCCAGCAACTATGTCTGTGGCTGAAGCCCCTGCCGATGGTTATACTTTATTCAACTGGTCACCACCATCTTTCATGATTGTACCACTAACGCGTGAGACACCTTATACTCCGCTTGAGGATTTTATTCCGCTTTTTGCAGGAATATCGGCCTCAAATGCACTTTATGTACGTGGAGATAGCCCTTACAATACATTTGAAGAGTTCCTTGAGGGAGCTAGGGAAAATAAGCTTACCATTGGCGTAAACAATCTAGGCGCACCCCCCAACTTGTCAGCAGTCCAATTAGCAAATGAGTTTGGGTTGGAATTCAAGACATTGGCATTAAAAACTGTTCCTGCTACGATGGCAGGCTTGATCGGTGGTCAAGTAGATGTGGCCGTTGGTCAAGTTGCTTCAATTCACGCCTACCAAGATGGCGAGGTACGCCCCTTGATTATCCTTGATAATGGACGTCAGCCTTATATGGAGAAAGACTTGCCAGGTGTACGTACTGTGGGTGAAGCCTTCCCAGGTAAAGAGGCCGGTGTCTGGGTCCATGGTGGTTTGGCTGTTAAGGCTGGTACACCACAAGAGATAGTTGACAAGCTGTTAGAAGCATCCAAGCCCATGGGTGAAGAAGAGTTTATCTCTCAGGTTCCCAAATCTGTCGGTTACAACTGGGTGCATGGAGTAGATGAAACAACAGCCTTAATCCAGGCGGGGATTGACCTTTATTCCCCAATCCTAGATGGTCTTGGCCTTCTCCACAAATAACTTGTGGTATGATCTTGGACACCGTACAATATGGGAGCATGTACGGTGTCTATGATTTGAGGTAGTAATTCATGTTCATCCAACGAATTGCCAACACTGTATTTGCGGTTTTGGTTATTCTGGTAAGTTCCTATTTCGCTTGGGTTGCTGAAGGGTTTGAAGCGACAGGTTTGTTGGCGAGCTCAGGCTTACCGTCAAAATTTTTTCCACAGTTGATGCTAGGCGCCATGGTTGCCTGTGCAATCATCGTCTGTTACCTATATGGGGTAAAGGGCGAAGCAGGTGGTGATACTGGCGAGACTGTGTTCGGCAATAAAGGGGATGCACGTCGTGGGATATTGATGCTGGCTGTCTCAGTTGCATGTTATCTCACCTGGCGTAGCTTTGGTTTTATTCCCATGGCTTTACTGCTCGGGCCATTATCTTTGTTGGCTATGGGGATCAAACAACCTTTGATCTATGCAACCGTTTGGGTGCTCACTGGATGTATCTATATTGTCTTTACCTACCTACTTGGGATACAGTTGGTATAATCTTATAATGATAGAACCAAACGCACTCGCGATTGCAATTGGCCTATTGGCTGACCCCTTTACCATCACTTTGTTGATAGTGGGTATTATTCTTGGGATAATCATTGGTATCTTGCCTGGCTTGGGGCCACCTATTGCGATCGCATTGGCACTCCCATTTACCTTTTATATGGAAACGGTTCCTTCAATGATTCTATTGCTGGGGATTTATTCAGCCGCAATTTACGGAGGGTCAATCTCTGCAATCGCCGTCGGCATTCCTGGAACTGGAGCAGCAATAGCGACCGTTCAAGACGGGCATAAGATGTTTAAGGATGGTAGGGGAGGTGAGGCGCTTGGTTTTTCTCTGACCGGTTCAATTATCGGAGGACTATTCAGCGTCGTCTGTTTGGTTGTGATTTCACCTTTATTAGCAAGTCTTGCGGTCAAGTTCGGCCCACGTGAATACCTAGCTATCAGTGTCTTTGGCCTCATTGTTGTGGTTCGTGTGGCGGGCAAGAGCCTGTCAAAAGGACTTCTTATGGGCACAATGGGTATTTTCCTAACCACTTGGGGGCTGGATGAGTTAAATGGTACAGAGAGGTTCACATTTGGTACATACCATCTTTATGAGGGTCTCCCACTCGTCCCTTTTCTGGTTGGTCTATTCGCTGTATCAGAAGTGTTGATTGGGTCAGAGCGGGCTTTGCAGAGGACCAAATTCAATATGGACAGTTTGAAGGTTAAACTACCTAGTTTAAAAACTTTATCCGGTTTGAAAGATGTGATACTGCGTTCCTCAATTATTGGAACAATCATTGGAATTATTCCAGGTGAGGGAGCGGCTGTAGGTGCCTTTTTTGCCTATTCAGAGGCCAAACGACGCTCAAAGACGCCTGAGGCATATGGTACCGGGATTCCAGAGGGAATTGTTGCCCCCGAGACGGCTAATAATGCAACTGTTGGTGGAGCCTTAGTACCTACATTGACTCTTGGTGTGCCAGGAAGTCCTGCGGCTGCAGTATTGCTTGGTGCTTTGCTGATCCAAGGTCTTACCCCAGGGCCAAAGCTCTTTAGTGACCGTCCTGATTTGATGTATGCGATTTTTATTGGTTTGTTCGTGATCAACATTCTTATGATGTTTATTGGTCTGGTAGCGATCCGTTTTGCTGCACGGCTGATCATGGTACCGACATCGGTTATTGTACCGACGGTATTGTTGTTGAGTTTTGTTGGGATTTACTCAGTCTCGTATTCATTCTTCAATGTAGGTGTGCTTTTGGGTGCTGGTATTCTTGGTTACGTGGTTCGTAAACTCGGTTATTCCATAGCACCTTTGTCCATTGGCTTTGTTTTGGGTCCCATCCTCGAGAATTCCTTGCGCCAATCCCTGACCATCGCAGATGGATCAATTGTCGAGTTCTTCAATACACCCATTGGTCTGACGATTTACGCAGCACTAGCGTTGACTATCTTATTGGGGCCAATTACTTCGCGGCTTAGGGGAAGATCAGCCAAAGCATGACCCATCAACCGAACATATTAATTATCTATGCCGACCAGATGCGGTATGATGCTATGGGTTGTGCCGGTAATTCTGTGATTAAGACTGCTAATATCGACAGATTATCAATGGAAGGTGTGCATTTTAGCCAAGCCTATACGAGTTATCCGCTTTGTTGCCCATTTCGAGCTTCGGTTCTGACTGGTAAATATGCACAAGGCCACGGGATGATTCAAAATCATTTTCCATTGCGCAACGATCAAGGGTTCCTGGCCGAGTATATGCGCGATGCTGGCTATCGCACCGGATATATCGGCAAATGGCACTTGGAAGGTGGACCCAAACCAGGTTTTGTCCCGCCTGACCGGCGCTTTGGCTTTGATCATTTCATCGGATTTAACCGCGGACACTATTACAGGTCCTCGATTTATTTTGATAATGAAGGCCAAGCTTATCACTCAGAAAGATATGAGCCAGATTATCAAACTGACCAACTGATGGAATTTATTGATACCTCGGTCAAGGCTGGAGATAACAAGCCATTCTTAGGTTATATCAGTTATGGCCCTCCGCATTTTCCCATGGATATGCCGGATTATCTCCGCCAGATTTACGACCCAGACAAGATTCCTCTCCCACCCGGTGTGCCGGACCCAGATTTACAGTCGAAGGTACAAAAACACCGCAACGAAGTCCTTTGCTTTGGCGACAAACGGTCTGGGCACAAGAGTCATGCGTCGCATGAAACCAAAGAGGTTGGAGAGGTTGAGACTGAAGCCGAAATTCGTGAGTTTATCGCTGAGTATTACGGTATGATTCATAATATTGATTGGAACGTTGGCCGTATCCTCAACCAACTTGATGCACTTGGGGTGACCAATGATACGGTGGTGATCTTTATGTCCGACCATGGCGATATGTGTGGACAACACGGGTCTTTTTGTGGAATCAAGAATCAAGCATACCGTGCGTCTATGCATGTACCATTGATCGTGCGTTACCCAGAACGATTCCAGCCAAAACGGACCGAAGCGATGGTTGATGTCGGGGTCGATATGATGGCCACTCTCTTTGATCTTGTGGGGATAGAAATGCCAGGTGGACGTGATAGCCAATCCTATCTGTCGGCACTTGACGGTACAAGCGAAACAGCACGTGATTCCATATGGTACCAAGTATTCACTCAAACTGGAGGAAACCCGCATGAATTTGCCCCATTTGCTGAACGTGGAATCCGTACCAAAGACTGGCTCTATATGCGACGCAAGAACCACCGTGCCATGCTTTTCGATCAGCGCAATGATCGAAACGAATTAAATAATCTGGTTGATGATCCCACTTATGCTCAATTAATGGATGAGTTTGATGTGAAATTAGATATACATATGAAAACCACTGGAGATGATTGGGATATGGCCGCCGACTTTCCTCCACCAGATTGGGTGACCCATGCACAGGCTGAAGAGTATCTTCAAAAGGTGCTCCTGCCAAAATCCAAAAACGTACCATGAGTGAATTATGCTGCTGAAAGGCGTTCGCAGTTTTGACCCTGCACCATTTGACGAGATAAGTTATGATCTATGCCGGCGTCGTAAAAATGTGGTGATCATAAGTGCGGACCTCAGTAAATATTGCCAAGTATTTCGAGTGAAAAACGAGTTACCAGAGCAGCATCTTGATGTGGGCATGGCCGAGCAAAATTTGCTGTCAGTAGCAGCTGGAGTAGCTAGGTCAGGATTGATTCCGGTGGCAACCTGTTTTGCTTGTTACATTACCCGGCGAGCTTATGATCAGATGATGATCTGCATGGGTACCGGATCGGGACCGGGAACAAATCGAGCGGAAGGGCCAACCAATATCGCTATTGGCTTTACCCCTGGCATCGCCAACCCAGCTCGAATCCATCATCAAGCCGCTGAGGACCTAGGCATGGTGCGTGCGATTCCCAATGCAACCGTGATTGATCCCATGGATCCAACGGATTTTCGTGCAGCCCTTAACACCGTTGTCGATCTGCCAGGACTGACCTATATCCGTGGTCATCGCGGTGATACACCGCTTTTGCTTGACAGCAAGAAATTTAACTTTGAGATTGGAAAAACCTACCCATTGAAGCGAGGTAAGGGGCTCGGGATAATCGCGACAGGTCTTGGCACCCAATGGGCGCTTGAGGCTTCTGCTCTACTGAGCGAACGAGGAGTCGACCACTCCCTCCTTCATGTGCCGACAATCAAGCCTGTAAATGAAGATGAGATTGCAGATTTTTCTTTTGCCCACGACCAAATTGTAACGGTGGAAAATCATCAGATTGTCACTGGGCTTGGATCATTGGTGGCAGAAATTATCTCTGACATTGGAGGAGGGCCGCCAGTAAAACGTTTTGGCCTACCCAATCGATGGGCACCAGGTGGATCTCTGGCTTATATCCGTGCGCAACTCGGCCTTGATGCCCAGACACTTGCCAATGATATTGCGGAGAATGTACGGTGAGAAGCAACCACTGTATACTGGAATTGGAAATCATTGCTGCTAGGATCCGACGCAATGTACTCGAGATTTGTCGCCAGCGTGGCGGGTATGCAGCGCAAGGGGTGGCCCTCGCAGACATCGCGGCGTGCCTTTATTTTGATGAGTTGCGTCCAGATAATGAGGGCTGGTATTATGACCGGTTTGTTTTGTCGAACGGACATGACGCGATCATGACATACAGTGCCTTGGCAGAAACTGGTCACTACACAATGGACGAATTGCGGACCTACAATGCAGATGGAACAAAAGTGGATCAAAGCCCGATTGAAGGTCAGTTAGGGTTTGAGATTACAGCAGGTTCCTTGGGTCAAGGTCCAAGCCAAGCCGCAGGGTTGGCTTGGGGCTTGCGCCAACTAGGATCAGACCAGCGAATCTATTGCCTCTTTTCCGATGGTGAACTGCAAGAGGGTAACGTCTGGGAAGGAGCGATGTTCGCTGCCCACCAAAAGCTTGATAATCTTTGTTTTATCGTCGACAATAACGATATGCAAGCTTCGGGTCATCCTAGTGATGTGATGAGGGTTGAACCAGTACATGACAAGTTTACTGCCTTTGGTTTTCAAGTTCGCCGGATTAGTGTTATGGATATATCGGAATTACTTAACGCGTTTGAAGAGGCACGAAATACTAAGGGCAAGCCCTTTGTCGTGGTCTGTGACACCCGTCTGTGGGATGGGATTGATTGCCTGCAAAAAGTGCTACCAATGGCACATTATACTGCCAAAAATGCCGTCGATTGGGATAAAGGGTTGGACGAGGTCAATGAGACATTGATTAGATTGAAGGCAGAACTGAATGGTTGATTTACCCCTGAGCGGCAAGGTCGCAGTTATTTCCGGGGCAGGGCGAGGTATCGGGAAAGCGATTGCCCTGCGTTTTGCCAAAGAAGGTGCAGATGTCGCGCTCTGTGCGCGTTCGCAAAACGAGCTAAGCGAGGTAAGCTCGATTATTAGTCGGTTCGGTAGTGCCTGTTTTACCTTACCGATTGATATGGCCAACCCTGCCCAGGTCAAGAGCTTTTGTGATCAAATTAGTCATGAATTCGGTACAACGGACATAATTGTCAACAATGCCGGTGCCTATCTTGAGCGTGGAGCGTTTGAAGATTCTGACCCCGATCTATGGTGGAAAACCCTGGAAATCAATGTCCGTGGACCCTACCTGATTACCCGCCATTTGATTGCGAGAATGAATAAAGGAGGCAAGATAATCAACCTTTCCTCTGGCAAAGGCTATAGTGCAGGTGTAAATAGCAGTGCTTATCATGTCTCAAAGGCTGCATTGAATATGATGACCGAGAGTTTGGCCAATGAGCTTTGGTCCAGAGACATAGATGTAAACACTTTGGTCCCTGGGCCTACTGCCACAGCGACTTTTGACAATGCTCCCCAAGGGCAAGAACGCTCACCGGAGGAAATTCTTGCCCAAGACCGCAGTGCTTTACCCAAGGGACTTCCTGCATGGGAAAGAGTGAAACATCCTGATGAAGTGGCTGAATTTGCACTTTATCTTGCTACGCGTCCCGTAGGAGGGCCCACAGGTCAAATTTATTCGCTTGCCCGCCGTCCACTGTAGACTGTTCATGTGCATGTCTAAATAAACAAGCCTCAGAAATGACAGTTCAACCCTCGCAAAAGCCAAACAGGAAAACCTGCTGTAGTCCCGCCCGTAACGAGAATGTGCATAATGCGAGTGTCCAATCAATCACAAAGAAAAAAACTCATGTGAATTTTGCGACTGTCGAGGTGCCCGGTGGCATTGCCTTTTTGGGAACGAATAATCCACAGATTCCCGACGATGGCGAGAGACCATTGTGTAAAAAGCGAATAAAACCGTTTCGAATAGGTCAGACAGTTGTGACGAATCAAGAATTTCAGAAATTTGTCAATGAGACGGGATATGAAACCGACGCAGAGCGTTTTGGTTGGAGCTTTGTCTTTTGGTCTGAAGTTTCCAAACAGGTACCAGTTACCAAAGGTGTACATGGTGCCAGTTGGTGGCGACGTGTGGATGGGGCGACTTGGAAAGACATAAACGGCCCAGGAACAGAGGCTGAGGTTTGGTATCCGAATCATCCAGTTGTTCAAGTCTCGCACGCGGATGCCAAGGCCTATGCCAAGTGGGCAGGTGGGCGGTTGCCGAGTGAGTTGGAATGGGAACATGCTGCTCGTGCTGGTCAGGGGGATATTCGGTTTCCTTGGGGTGATACCGAACCCAATGATTCTAACAATTTCCCTTGTAATATTTGGCAAGGTGAATTCCCGTTCTTAAACACAGGTGTAGATGGATGGAGAACAACCGCACCGGCAAAATCCTATCTACCGAACGCTTTTGGATTGTACAATATGATTGGCAATGTGTGGGAGTGGGCAGCTGATGCCTATAGAGTTAAATCACGAAAAAAACATGTACGCCGACAAATGAACCAGATGCAGGGGTTTAAATTGCTTAAAGGGGGATCATTTATTTGTCATCGCAGCTATTGTTATAGATACCGGATAGCGGCTAGAACAGGTAATTCACCGGATAGTTCAGCAACCCATCAAGGGTTTCGGGTTGTGTGGGATAAGTGATGCTATTTTGGCCCATAAGAGTGCCTCATTCACAAGGATGATCCCAATGGCATCGTTCTATATCACGTCCTCTCAGTATCGGTTTCAGAATTTCCTCCGATTTTGATCTTCATCAATCAAACGGTCCCGAACAGATTTGTTAATGATAAACGCCTCATTAAGTCCGGTAACAATTCCGGAGTAAATGGATGTATCATGTTCGGATTTTTACCTATCCATGGATTATAGAGTTAGTATCATGTAATATTTCGGAACAGGTTACGAATTCATAAACTTATGGAACTGGCAATAAGCATGGAAAATGATTTGAATTTGAAGGCAATATTGCAGTATCAAATTGATCTAGGTGTTGATGAAGCTATTACAGCAAATACCTTCAATCGCTTTAAGGAGACCAAACTTCAAGGTCAAAAAAAACCTGAAAGAATTCTCTCACCAAAACCTATTCAATCCAAACAAAGAAATAATTCATTACTCAGAGAGCAAAAATCCTCAAGTGTAGATAATATTGCAAATGAGGCAAAACTTGTTGCGGAAAAGCTGGTATCCGAAGTTCAGACACTTGATGACCTGAAAAATTCAATAGAAGCATTTAACGGCTGTGATTATCGTGAAACGGCAACAAATCTTGTTTTTGCTGATGGCAATCCAAAGGCAAAGATAATGTTAATTGGGGAAGCCCCAGGTCAAGATGAGGATAAACAAGGGTTACCTTTTGTTGGTCGGTCAGGAAAGCTTTTAGACAAAATTTTTTCGGAGGCTGGTCTTAGTCGAAAAAGCAAAGATTCATCAAAGGCGATTTATATCACAAACGCTGTAAACTGGCGTCCACCAGGTAATAAGAAACCACCACCAGAAGTGATTGATATGTTCCGCCCATTCATTCATAAGCACATTGAGATGGTCAATCCAAAAATTCTTGTACTTTCAGGAAATTCATCGTGTAACGCAATTATCAATCAGGTAGGAATTACAGGACTTAGAGGAAAATGGATTAAGGGAGAGCGGTATTTCATAATGCCAATTGTACACCCTGCGTTTTTACTTAGAGATCCGAAGTATAAACGGGATACTTGGAACGATATACTGCAAATAAAGCAAAAATTACGAGAGCTAAGTTAGGGTTAACTCTAGAAAAACATCATTTATCAATCAGGTAATTTGGTGATTTAAATAACTGCTTGACACAAATGAAAGCAGGAAAAGCTTGCTACTCCAATGAGAATCCACTGATGTTCTGGCTTGCGGGATACGAACATCTTTAATGCAGGGAAGGCATCGGCTATCCCTGTAAAGGGTGAAATAAGCGTATCGGATGTTTATATATCATTCTCTTTTGGGGAATGCTGACCATAGTGTTATTTTTAATTTGAAGTTTGCTAACTCAGCTTGATTGGATTGACATCGTTCCCCTTTAAGTGAATTACATATTATCGTTTGGCAACCAATGAATCATTATGAATTTAAGTTCTGAAGTAAATTTCATCCCAGTCAACATCGCTATCTTGTCAATTTCAGACACTCGCGATTTGTCTAATGATAAATCGGGCGATATTATTCAAGATAGGGCTCTTGAGTCCGGTCATTCGCTCCATGAGCGTCTGGTAATTAAGGACGACTTCAATGATATAACCCAACAACTCCAGCTTTGGGTCAATGATAATACAGTTGATGTCGTCATCACAACTGGGGGAACAGGCTTGACAGGACGCGATGTAACAGTTGAAGCGCACCAAAGTATTTATGAAAAAGAAATCCCCGGTTTTGCAATTATTTTTGCTCAGCTTTCCTATAACAAAATAAAAGCTTCTGCCGTTCAGTCACGTGCTTGTGCAGGAGTTGCCAAAGGCACCTACCTCTTCGCCTTGCCGGGATCCCCAAGTGCTTGTATTGACGCATGGGACGGCATCCTCAAAACACAACTAGATGTCAGAAATAAGCCGTGTAATTTTGTAGAAATCATGCCACGACTAGACGAACATCGTAGAAAATAATTTTTTTACTACCTTCGTTCAATTATTTCCTTACCAAACCAATAAATGCCCAGTCAATGAAATTAAACCTCAACTATCCAGCAATTGCTGACCTACGGAGAAAGGCCAAACAAAGGATTCCTCATTTTGCCTTTGAATATCTTGATAGCGGTACAGGCAGTCGCGAATTAGGAGTGTCCGAAAATCGCCAAGCCCTTGACCAGGTCAAGTTTTTACCAACAATCCTGAAGGGTGAAATCAAATTCCAACTGGACCAAGAATTTATGGGCGAAACCTTCTCCTACCCCTTTGGTATCGCACCAGTAGGAATGGCAGGAGCCATGTGGCCTGGGGCCGAGAAAATTCTTGCGCGCATTGCTAACGAATTCAATATCCCGTTTAATTTATCCACAGTTGCCACAGCTAGTCCTGAAGATATCGGGCCAATTGCCAGAAATAGGGGATGGTTTCAATACTATCCAGCACGAGACAGAGACATTCAGAAAGACATGTTAAGACGGGTTAAAAACTCTGGATTTACAGCATTAGTGGTCACACTGGATGTTCCTGGAGAAAGTCGACGTGAGCGGCAAAGGAAAGCGTTTCTTGAGTTGCCCTTCAAATTAAATTATAAATTGATTCTATCTATTCTATCGCGACCGGCATGGTGTAAAGCCATACTCTTTGAAGGAATTCCTCGGATGAAATTCCCTGAGAGCTATACGAATTTCGAAAACAAGGGGCGGTTCACCCATGTAGGCAAAAGCATAAGAGGGTATCCAAATTGGGACGATTTCAAGCGGCTTCGTGAGGATTGGCCTCTAAAACTTATTGTCAAGGGAGTATTAGACTCAGAGGATGCAAAAAAGTTAATTGACGAAGGGGCTGATGGAATCTGGGTTTCTAATCATTCTGGACGTCAATTTGAAGGAGGCCCAGCAGCCATCAACCAACTACCGAAAATTAGGGAGGCCGTGGGTGATAACTACCCACTTGCATTTGATTCAGGTCTTGAAGGGGGGTTAGACATTCTCCGTGCCTATGCCTTGGGGGCTGACTATGTGTTTCTCGGTCGAGGTTTCATTTATGCGGTGGCAGCATTTGGAAGCACAGGTGCAAAGCATTTGGTCAATATTTTAGCTGAGGACTTGAAGTCGAATATGGCTCAGATTGGTATTTCCCACCCCAATAATGCTCAGCTTAGATTGATTAAGCAGAGTTAAGTGTTTTGAAAATAGTATCAGCACCCAGTGAACTCATAGGCATTGTCGGGAGTTACGACAGTAAATATTGTTTTTGAAAGGTCAAACTCTCCAGAACTATTGAGTTTGTCGCCCTGTGAGTGAAATTGCCAAACACCATTTTCTTCCTGTCTTCCTTCGGGGTGATGAAAATAAAGCAATTGAGTTGGATCCTCAGCAATTGAAGAAAAAGGAGGTTTAATGCTCATGTCATCAAACCTGATTTGTACATATAAATCAAAAAATTTGTTTGATTCCTCATACCAACAACGATTTTGATTAAATACGGTGTTAAACTTTAATTGTTCGGGCTGATTATCCAGAGCATCTAAAATTTTTTGCCTAGGCAAATTCGCTTGGGGGTCAAGAATAATTTCAATGGGTTCATAAATTGGAATACATACCTCTTCACAAATTCCAAAAACCAACTCACCTTTGGCGTAGATGATTTCACCTTCATTGATAGGATATAAGCTGACGGGGAATATGACTGTGTTGGTATAGCCAATAAATGGTTCTGAATCCTGATATGACAGTGTGGGAGTTGGCCAGTTAATGTGGGTCGTTTTCAAGTTTGTCGTTTCTTCCCAGTCAAAAAACATAGGGAATCCATCTGAACCACTCATGCGCCAATAGGTTTTCCAGCCTGGGCTTAAATCAACTTGAATACCGATGTAATGGAGTTCATCTCCATTGAATTGTGACCGCCAACCCGAATCTAAATTATATTGATAAACATTTTCAAAGTTATCAAAACTAAATGATAAAAGTTTTTTTGCTGTTGGTTGCTGAAGTTCTGGATTACTATTCCACAAAGGAATGTTCAATTGTGCTTGAAGCGGTAATAATAAAATTAAATTAAGTATTATGCTTGTTACAATTGGGACGATAATTGAAATCCTGACTTTAAACATATTTAGAGTTTAATTTGGAACACTTCTTTGCGTATTTTAAATTATGATCCGTTTTGATATACCGTTTAATTTAAAACAATTTGATACTAAACACTTAGAAAAACTAGGTGCAAATCAACCGAATTCACAATATTTTGCGGGTTGCTTGCTGATTGCCATGCCCTCAATGGAAGATCCATACTTTAAGGAAAGCGTTGTCTTGCTATTAGGTCACGATGATTCCAAGGCCTTGGGAATTGTTATCAACAAACCAACCGGCTATATGCAATTTGGGGTCCCCAATGAACATGGCGATGCCGAGATTGATCACAGTACCCAACTTCCTGTTTATTCCGGCGGCCCTGTCGACGGAGAACTTGCTATGATCGTTCATTCCCATTGTCGAACCGAATACGATACAACCCAGGTTGTCAATGAATACTTCAGCATTACTAGTAATATCATGATTCTTGAAGATATTTACCGTGGTGAAGGCCCTGCGTATAATATCTTTTCCTTGGGCTATTCTAGCTGGGAGCCGGGTCAACTAGAAAGTGAAATCCAGGCCAACGCATGGCTTGTGAGCAACAGTTCACTTGAACTTGTTTTTAAAACGAGCACGGATGAAAAATGGTCTGCTGCGATCCGCTCGCTCGGAGTTAACCTCGCGCATGTTTCGATGACTGGAGGATCAGCTTAGGAAAACTTTGTGGGAATTAGCCCGCCATTGAGGCCCTGCGAAGTCTGTCATTGATTGTAATACCTAAACCACTATTAGGTATCGGGGCTATCGCAATCATAGTATATTCTTGGGAAATAGCTGCTTGGTCGGCATCACGGAGGATGGCAAACAGATTCTTTGCGGCTTCTTTTAAACAACCAGATTCAGATAAATTAAATGAGTTTTTTCCTTTAGTCTGTCCAAATGCGACAAACAGTTCACCCTCTTTGAACCGATTCGCATTCAACCTGAGCGGTGTCTTAGGAGAATAATGCTTTGCTAGGGTGCCGGGTGAGAGTACATTAGTTGAATGAAAACTTAGGTCAATTTCAATTCCTGTATCTTTTTGAATCTCTTCAACAGGTATAGAACCATGTCTCAGCAATCTAAAGTGACCCTGATAATACGTTAAGACTGTTGACTCAACCCCGTGTTCGCATTGTCCACCATCAATCACGGCATCAATCTTGCCATGCAAATCCTGCAAAACATGTTGAGGGTGGGTTGGGCTTACTCTTCCTGATTGATTGGCCGATGGGCCTACCAACGGTACGCCGCAGTGGCAGATAAAACGCAAGGTAATTGCGTTAGCGGGGACTCGTACGGCTAGAAAATCAGAATTGGAGCTTACCCGTGACGGAATATTAACAGAATCAGCCTTGGGCAAAATCAAAGTTAATGCCCCTGGCCAATATCGCTTAGCAAGAATGTGTGAGGCTTGATTGAATTGAACAATTTGCGCCGCTTTAGAATAACTTTCAACATGGATAATGAGAGGATTAGTTGAGGGGCGTCCTTTGACACAAAACACTTTTTGTACTGCCGTATCGTTGTAAGCATTAGCCCCAAGTCCATAGACTGTTTCAGTTGGAAAAGAAACAAGTCCACCTGACTGTATTATTCTAGCAGCGTGCTCAAGATCTTTTGTACTCGGTGTCAAAATCTGGGTGTGTATATTCATTTAATGTACTAGATTTTCTAATAAGGAAGATATATTCAGTTCCAACACTACACCTAAGATATGCAATTTTGCCATTCAATCATATGAACTATTCAACATTAATCGACGACTACACACTCATTTTCAAGTCAATGTTTGATTTGAAAGAATTATTAGCTTCAAGCCCATATGAACATATTGATTTAGACGATACAGAGATCACCTTAGAGACAATTTCTCAAGTTGCGCAGTCCACCCTGGACCCACTTCAGCGTTCTAGTGATTTGCACCCGGCAGAGCTTGTCAATGGAATTGTCCAAACTCCACCAGGATTTGAAAATGGTTACAAAACTCTTGCAGAGTTGGGAGTTATGGGAATGACAGCAGAGACCAAATACGGTGGGTCAGGGTTTCCATATTTAGTACAAAATGCTGTTAATGAGATGATCAATGGAGCCTGTATTTCACTGTGCCTCAACCCACTCCTTACCCAGAGCCAAATTGAAGCCCTACAAAAATTTGCTTCAGAACCAATCAAGGAATTAGTTATCCCCAAACTTGTTTCCGGCGAGTGGTATGGGACTATGAATATTACCGAAGCACAAGCGGGGTCAGATGTTAGCGGTATTCAAACTGAGGCCAAATTAGGTCATGACCAAAAGTATCGTGTTACGGGGCAAAAAATATATATTAGTTGGGGAGATGCAGATTTTGTCAAGAATGTATGCCACTTAGTACTTGCAAGGGTTCCCGACGCTCCCAAGGGAACCAAGGGCCTATCGTTGTTTCTGGTTCTCAAGTACTTGGAAGACGCACAAGGAAATTTCACCAAACTCAATCGGTTAAAAGTGCTTTCTTTAGAGAAAAAACTCGGGTTACATGGCTCACCAACAGCGACCATGTATTTTGATTCGGCAGAGGCTTTATTAATTGGTCAGCCGAATAAAGGACTCGAAGCAATGTTCGCAATGATGAACAGCGCAAGGCTTGGAGTTGGAAGTCAAGGTTTGGGCGTTGCCGAGGCAGCATTTCAAAAAGCCAAAGCATATGCTTTGGACAGACAGCAGGGCTCAGTTAATGGACAACCGCAAGTAATTATTCAACATCCTGATATTCAAAGAATGTTGGCAATAATGCGGGTGCAAATTTTTTCGGCCCGGGCAATATGCTCAGCTTGTGCTTATGCTCTTGATAAAGCGAAAATGAAAAATGAAAAATACTGGCATGACCGGGCTGCTCTGCTAACACCAATTGCCAAATTTTATGGCTCCGAAACAGGAGTGGAAGTGTCCAATTTGGCAATTAGAATATTCGGAGGTATTGGATATATTGAAGCGACAGGAATGACTCAATATCTGCGAGATTCATTAGTAACGACCATTTACGAAGGAACAAATGGAATTCAGGCTCATGATCTCGTGATACGAAAATTGGGTAAAAATGGCGAAATTCTCTTTAATATTCTTTCAGAAGTCGAAGCGTTTTGCCAAAATACTCCCGAATTATCCAACCAATATGTTGAGGAACTTGAAAGAGCAGGTAAAGAAATTGCACACACGACACAATGGATTATTAAACAGGTCAATAGCTTTGAAGTTAAAGCTGGTGCTCAAGCATATATGCGAGCATTGGCTACATACCTTGGCTCCTTCTATCATTTACAAAGATATCATTTCTTCACAGCGAATGAAAAGCAAATGGACCTCTTAGAAGTTTGCTTTTCACGATTTCTACCTTATGTCTACCCCTTGTGTACTGAGGTAAAAGCAGGCCATTCAGGGCTTGAAGAATTCGTATCAACATTATAGCAGTTCAATGAAATTAATATTTCCATACCACGACAAGCCTTCGGGTCATCTCCCAGTTCAAATTAATGAAGACATTTATTGGTACAGGCTTCCATTGCCTATGGCACTTGACCATGTCAATGTTTATGCCATTGAGGAATCAAGGGGATGGACAGTAATAGATACCGGTTTTTACTCTGATAGGGGAGTTGATATCTGGAAAAAAATTATTTCTGAAAACTTTGGTGGAAAGCCAGTTAAGAGAGTTGTTGTGTCTCATTATCATCCCGACCATGTGGGCATGGCTGGTTGGTTTAAGCGGCAATTCAATGCTGATATTTACGCCACTCGTATCTCGTGGCTATTTGCGCGAATGCTTACCCTTGATGTTCATGAAAAGCCTACCCCTGAAGCTCTAAACTATGTCAAAGCTTCGGGTGTAAGCAAATCACGACTAAATCAAATAAAACAATCTCGACCGTTTAACTTTGCTGATTGTGTTCATCCCATACCCTTGGGGTTTAAGCGATTACAAGAGGGCGATTGGCTAAAAATAGGATCTCGTAATTGGGAAGTCCGAATCGGGAGTGGACACGCCCCAGATCATGCGACTTTCTGGTCTGATGATGGGAAAATCTGTATCGGAGCCGACCAGTTCTTGCCAGATATTACATCTAATGTTGGCGTGTATGCCAGTGAACCCGATGCAAACCCTTTAGGAGATTGGTTGAATTCTTGTCAGAGATTTTTAAAAATGGCCAATGAAGACATTCTTGTTTTACCAGGTCACAAGGCGCCATTTCGAGGGCTCAAGACGCGCCTACAAGAGCTGATTGACCATCACCACGGGTGCTTGGCTGTGCTGACTAGAGAATTAACAAAACCGACAACAGCAATCGATTGTTTTGATAGTGTGTTCGGCCGAAAAATACCCGATAAGGAATTTGGTTTGGCTCTTGCCGAGACAAATGCTCACTTGAATTTTCTCTTATGGCAAAATAAAATAAATCGAACACAACGAGAAGGGGTCAACTATTGGCAAAATTCAGGTTAACCATAAATTATAGATGAAAATCAAATCAAATTGGGTAAAATTTGTCTTTTCATGAAAAACAAAGTCACAAAATCAGGACAATTGCAAAATGGAAAAAACCAAAAAAATTGAAAATGAATTGTTGAAATCAAGAGAAGTAAATTTCACTAAGTTCCTTCAATACTCTAGGAATGTCGTTATAATTTCAATTCTTGTGCTGATATTCCTTGCCATATTCAACAGCTAAACCGAGAGGATAAAGCAACTCTGTGGTTACGATTACTGTGGTGAGCGATTAAGTAAGATTGGAGCAACCCTGAGGAGTCAGGTAAGCCATAAGGTTGCTTTAATAACCGCCATTCATCTGGGCTTTTTTTCGAGCGAGTTTTCTGGCTCGTCGGATTGCCTCCGAGCGTTCGCGTGCCTTCCGGACGGATGGTTTTTCGTAATGTTGTCGCAACTTCATTTCGCGAAACACTCCTTCACGTTGAAGTTTCTTTTTTAAGGCTCTCATGGCCTGTTCAACATTATTATCTCTTACATTTACATGCATTAAGCACCATCTCCTAATATAAACTTCTTAAAATTAGTTCTCACTGATGACATATAATTAGTTTAATACGCAATAATTTAAAGATTGTATATCCTTCAATTTGCAAAATATGTATGATTAAACTACCATAAGTATAGAAGTAATTCTAATCAAATTTACTAGTTCTAGGTCTGTCATGAATATCCCAAAGAATCGTCACACTCAAATTTTTGACACAAAACTTAAAATTCTACAGCAGGCATCGCGATTTGTTCCTTTTGACGGTTGGTCAAGAAGTTGCTTTATTGAGTCTGTTCAAAACGCTGAAGTCAGTCTTGATGAGGCCTATTTCGTGTTTCCTAAAGGAGCACGTGATTTGGCTATATTTTTTCATGAGTATGGCGATACAAAGATGCTTGAACACCTCCAAAATGAAAATTTTGAAGATTTATCTTATAGTGAAAAAATCGCTCAAGCAGTATGGCTTCGGATTAAGGTCATTGAGTCCGAGCGGCATTTAGTTAGAAGAGGCATCGCCTATTTTTCGCTCCCGCAAAATTTTGCCTTGGGAACAAGCCTTATTTGGGCAACAGCTGATAAAATTTGGAATTTCTTTGAAGATCATTCTGAAGATTACAATTGGTATTCCAAACGGATGATATTATCAGGTGTAATCACCTCCGCATTGTTTTTCTATATTGGTGATGAGTCGGAGGGAAATATGGAAACCAAATTCTTTATTGACCGCCAGATTGCTAAAGTTATGAGTTTTGAAAGATACAAATCCTATGCCCAAAACAATCCAATAATGTCTCCTGTGTTTAGGATTATGGAGCGATTTATAAAGAAACCATCATCCAAAATTTAATGAGTGGTTTTGTTTGCTTGATGACCAATTTGAATCATTACACCAATTGAATTCTAATGCGAGTCATTAAAATCTCTCAGCCCGGTGGTCCCGAAGTTTTAACTTTGGCCTCGCGCCCGATTCCAAAGCCTACAGGCAATCACATTCTCATAAAAAATAAAGCTTCAGGAGTTAATCGCCCCGATGTTCTCCAGCGTATGGGGACTTATAATCCTCCCGAAGGAGCAAGCGACCTTCCCGGACTAGAATGTTCAGGAGAAGTCGTAGCCATTGGTGAGAGGGTCAGACGATGGAATGTCGGTGATAATGTATGTGCCCTCTTGCCTGGCGGAGGGTATGCTGAGTATTCATTGACCCATGAAGACCATGCTCTACCCATCCCTCAAGGGATGAATTTTATTGAAGCCTCGGCAATCTGTGAAACTCACTTTACCGTATGGAGTAATGTATTTGTTCGAGGAAAATTAAAAGCCGGTGATACGTTCCTTGTACATGGCGGTAGTTCGGGTATAGGAACGACGGCAATTCAACTTGCGAATGCATTCGGAGCAAGGGTCTTTACGACTGCAGGGTCGGAGAAAAAGTGTAATTTGTGTCGCCAACTCGGTGCTGAACTTGCCATTAATTATCAGTCTGAAAATTTTGGAGAAATAATTCGCTCACATACCGAAGGACAAGGAGTGAATGTTATACTTGACATGGTTGGGGGCGACTACATGCCTAAGAATTTAAGAATTTTAGCGACTGATGGCATTTTGGTACAAATCGCTTTTTTGAAAAATCCAAAGATTGAACTTAATTTTGCCTCCTTGATGGTTCGCAGACAGACCATAACAGGCAGCACACTGCGCCCTCAATCCGATTTGGCAAAGAGTAAGATTGCGGATGATTTACGGCAACATGTTCTACCCTACTTAAATTCAGGTCGAATTAAACCGATTATTGATTCCGTTTATAAACTTGAAGATGTCGCCGAAGCTCATTCTAGGATGGAATCTTCGACTCACATGGGTAAGATTGTTCTAACGATGGACGAGTAGGCCCGAAAGAGATTAAATGTCAACCGAACAAGCACTTCTATTGTCCCGACCAATTATATTACTATTTCGTTAAATCAGGTTCAAACCAACGCATTCAGAAAATCAGTGGGAAAATTATGAAACCTATAATGTCCAAGGCCACAGCCGTATGGCTGATTGATAATACCTCTCTTACCTTTGACCAGATCGCCAAGTTTTGTGGTTTACACTTGCTTGAAGTTGAGGGTATGGCAAATGACGATGTTGCTGTAGGAATTATGGGATTAGATCCGATTGCTGGAAATCAACTTGACCGAGAAGAACTCGATAAAGCTGAAGCAGATCCAGACTATGAACTCAAATTAAAGGTGCTTCCCTCGCATACTGCACCTAAAAAGCGCCCCGGGCCACGATATACACCATTAGCTAAGCGCCAAGATCGCCCCACAGCTATTCTTTGGTTAATCAAGAACCATCCTGAACTGAGCGATAGCCAGATTAGTAAATTAATTGGAACAACGAAAACCACCATTAACGCAATCCGGAATCGTACCCATTGGAACATCTCAAATATACATCCGATTGATCCAGTCGCATTAGGGCTGTGTAAGCAGGTCAGCCTTGATCAAGCAATTGAAAAAGCGCAAGAAATGAAAGAAAAGAAGAATGCGGGTCCTGACCATCAAAGCGGCCTAAAAATGAATTCTTCAAAAGGTCGCAGTCAATAAATTCAACTCAGTAAAAATTCCAAATAGTTGGTTTCAAAGCAAAAAAATATTTTATTGGTATTTAAATCGTAGTTTTAATGAGATTTAATATCCCATTCCCCTAGTCATCTTTTTCAATCTGGCATTGAAGAGGGTGCTCGTTTTCTTTGGCTAAGCGAACGACTTGAGTCGCTTTTGTTTCAGCAATTTCGTGCGAAAATACCCCAACAACTCCAACCCCTTGAGTATGAATGGCAAGCATTAAATTAACGGCTTGCTCCATCTGCAAATTAAATACTCGTCTTAATATAAAGACCACAAACTCCATGGGCGTGTAATCGTCATTAAGTAAAAGGACTTTATACATAGGTGGGCGGTCTTCTTGTTCATCTTCACGCTCCAAAACAAGCGAATCGTCCTCAGTACCAGGTTTAATGTCCTCATCGCCTATTGGACCCAGAATGATTTTTGAATACAACTTATCCCCCGAAAATTTAAGGCAAAATTTAATATAATTATTAACACTAAAGTTATAAGATTGGAATGATCGTATGCTCACAACTATTGCCTTTGATGCCGATGATACCTTATGGCGAAACAACTCTCATTTCACCATTACCGAAACAACATTTGCAAATTTGCTCCAAGAATACTCACAAACCAAAGACCTAAATAAGCAACTTCTTGAGACAGAAAAGCAAAATCTGAATTACTATGGGTATGGTGCCAAGGGTTACACTCTATCAATGATTGAAACGGCGATTGAAGTTACCCAAGGGCGAGTGCCCACGACGATTATTTCACAATTATTAGATCTCGGCCGAGAACTCCTTAGATATCCAATTGAACTATATTCAGGCGTTGAAGAAGTCTTGCACGAATTACAAGGCGAATATCGAATCATTTTAATTACCAAAGGTGATTTGCTTGACCAAGAACGTAAAATTTCACAATCAGGTTTAGCCGACCAATTTGAAACGATTAACATTGTCAGTGAGAAGTCTAAAGAAGTTTATCAGAAGATATTTAAAGATGTTGGAGTTGACCCGACAAATGCATTAATGGTTGGAAATTCCTTGCGCTCTGATATCATTCCACCCCTAGAGATTGGCTCTTATGCTGTACTTATTCCAAATCAGGATGAATGGATTTATGAAAATGAAGGACAAGTACCAACTCATTCAAAGCGCTTTTTTGAAATAAAGAATATTTCTGAACTACCAAAGACTGTCAAAAAAATTGTTGAATCATTATAAATTTTCAAAGTAAAACCTATTATAGTATGCTATAACAAAAATAAATAATTCAGAATTAAAATAACAATTGAGGGATGGCAGAGCAGTCATGTCTATTTTTTACCACCACCGAAGTTGGCTATTAGGTTTCCTAACAGTCTTAATTGTCACAACTTTTTTACCCCTTAGTGATGCTAAATCGGCTCAATACGCCGCCGTAATAATGGATGCAAGAAGCGGAAAAGTTTTGCATTCGTCTAACGCTAACACCAAACTTCATCCGGCCTCATTAACCAAAATGATGACCCTCTACGTTGCTTTTGAAGCTGTTGAAAATGGTGAAATTTCACTTGATAAAAAGATCACTATTTCAAAAAAAGCATCCCAAGAAGTTCCATCAAAAATGTACTACAAGGCGGGAACTAAAGTAAGCTTCAGGTACTTAATCAGAGCTGCTGCACTACGTTCTGCGAATGATGCCGCAACGGCAATCGCTGAGGCCGTTGCCGGAAGTGAGAGAGCATTTGCTAACCGGATGAATTTAGTTGCTCGCATGATGGGAATGAAAAACACTCATTTTGTTAATGCTCATGGGCTCACTGAAAATGGTCATTATTCCACTGCAATGGATATGTCCAAATTGGGTCGCCATGTCATTTACGATTATCCAGAATATTTCCATCTGTTCTCAAAAATAGATATGTATGCGAGTGGAACACAGATCTATAATTCGAATCGCCGGTTTTTAAAAGCCTACAGTGGTGCGGATGGCATAAAAACAGGATATACAAGCAAGGCTGGCTTTAATCTTGTCGCAACGGCTAAAAGGGGAAACAAGCGTATCATCACAACAGTATTTGGTGGTCGTTCGGTTGTCACTCGAAATAACGAAGTCGCAAGATTAATGGACATAGGATTCAATAAAGCGGCCTCTAATGTTCGGTTAGTAAAACCCCAAACTCCGCCTTATAGCCGCTTTTCCATAAACGGTATAGCCCTCGCTGAATTAGATGCTCCGCTTTTACGACCAAATAATAATTTCAAAACTATTGAAGAGGTTGTGGTCGTGGAATCAACGACTGAAATTGATAAACTATTTTCAGACCCAAACATCACTGAAATCTATGCCGGGGATACCTTTGACCCGCCAACACCTGATGAAAAAGAAAAATCGCTCTTTAAAAATATTCCCCAACGGCCTATTGAATTAACGGCTCTAAAAGGATTAGATGATTTGACACGAAACGCAGGAGTTAGTTTAGGATTGTTTTATTCCAAGCAGCAAGCCGATAAAAAGTCGATAGAGGTGTTTCTGGCGGTGCCTAGAGAACTCCGGACGCCAGCAAAAGAGCACATCGTTGAAGTTAATAATAATTATCAGCTCCAATTTATTTGGCTGACTGAAGCACAGGCCGTCAGGGTCTGTGAGACATTGAGTCATCGAGGTCAAGAATGTGAAGTTCTATACCTAGGATAAAAGTATAAGATGATTCGAAGTTAGATATTTTGAAAGGCCGCCGCTAGAAGCCGTTTGGTATAATCGGTTTTGGGTTCGTTAAAAACGGCTTGAGTTGGACCACTTTCAATGACATTGCCTTGATACATAACAAGAATGTTATGGGATAGAGCTTTAACCATCCTGAGATCATGGCTGATAAAAAGATAAGTAAGGTTTTTATCGGCTTGAAACTTTAGGAGTAATTCCACAATTTGAGCCTGAACTGTTCGGTCTAAAGCCGATGTGGGTTCGTCAAGTAGAATCAATTCTGGTTCAAGAACCATTGTGCGAGCTATAGCTATTCTCTGCCGCTGCCCTCCCGAAAACTCATGAGGATATCGCTCAAGAAATTCTTCCGAAAGTCCCACTTCCTTTAAAATGTTGATGGTAAGTTCTTTTCGTTCTTGCGCAGAAATGGACTTATGAATACGGAGACCCTCCGAGACAATTTGTTCAACGGTCATCCGGGGGGAAAGGGAACCATAGGGGTCTTGAAATACAATTTGCATGTGCCGCCGAAATTTTCTGACGACATTTTTGGGTAGCTGATCTAGACGGTTGTTATTGAAGCTAATTGACCCTTCAGAGGCAATAAGCCGCAATAGAGCGAGAGCAATGGTCGTTTTGCCGGATCCTGATTCGCCTACAATCCCTAAAGTTTCGCCTTGTTTTATCGCGAATGTTGCGTCATTGACTGCTTTTACATAACCAACAGTATTACGAAGTAAACCCCGTTTAATTGGGAACCAAACCTTCAAATTAACGACGTCAAGAATATTCTTAGATTTTTTTTTGCTCGCGGAAAGAATCCCTTTGGGTTCAGCGGCAAGAAGTGCTTGGGTATAAGGATGTTCGGGTTGAGAAAAAATCTTCTTCTTTGATGCTGACTCAACGATTTCTCCCTCTTTCATAACAAGGACGCGGTCAGCTATTCCCTCTACGATGTTTAAATCATGGGTGATAAACAACAAACCCATCCCAATGTTTTCTTTCAGGTCGGCAAGGAGTTGTAAAATTTGTGCCTGGATGGTTACATCAAGAGCGGTAGTTGGTTCATCGGCAATAAGTAACGAGGGATTATTGGCAAGGGCCATCGCAATCATTATCCTCTGCCTTTGTCCACCTGAAAAGAGGTGAGGGTAACATTTCAAACGCGATTCGGGTTGATCAATCCCCGTTTGCTCCAAGAGTTCAATGGTTCTTTGCCGTGCCTTTGAACCGGTGATGCCTTGATGAATTCTAAGGCTTTCACCAATTTGCTTATCAAGGGTATGAAGTGGGTTCAGGGAAGTCATTGGCTCCTGAAATATAAAACTAATTCGATTACCTCTGATGTCCTTAAGAGTTTCAAATGAGGCATCAATAAGTTCGGTACCTTCAAATTTTACAGAGCCGCTAACCTGTGCGCTTTCAGGTAAAAGCTTAACAGTTGAAAGTGCTGATACGGATTTACCAGATCCAGACTCTCCGACAATAGCAACTGTTTCTTGGCGATTAATCTCAAAGGATATATTCTTGACGGCATTGACAGTTCTACCATCTTGACGGAACGAGACAGATAAATTTTTAACGTCCAGCAGTTTGGGCATCAATTAAACGTTTTTCTAGGGTCAAAGGCATCTCTGATACCTTCAAAGATAAACACCAAGAGTGAAAGCATAACGGCAAAAACTGCAAATGCGGTAAAACCGAGCCAGGGTGCTTGAAGGTTTTGCTTTGCTTGAAGAGTGAGCTGACCCAAGGAAGGTGCTGAAGAAGGAAGGCCAAATCCCAGAAAATCAAGTGCTGCAAGGGAACCGATGGTGCCAGTGATTACAAAAGGAAGAAGCGTAATTGAGGCAATCATGGCATTAGGGAGGAGATGGCGGAACATAATGACTAAATTTGATACTCCGAGAGCTTTTGCCGCTCGAACATATTCAAAATTACGAACCCGTAAACTTTCTGCCCTGACCACTCCGACTAAAGCCGTCCAGCCAAAAAGAGTCATTAAAAATACGAGCAACCAAAAATTCATTTGCCAGATGGCAGCGACAATTATGATGATGTAGAGAGATGGTGTTGACCCCCAAAGTTCGATCAATCGTTGAAAAAACAGGTCAATTAAACCTCCAAAGTAACCTTGGACTGCACCAGCGAAAATGCCGATTACAGTACACAGGAAAGTTACAACAATCGTAAAAAGTACTGAAAGCCTAAACCCATAAATGATCCGTGAAAGTACATCGCGAGCGGTGTCATCGGTTCCAAGCAAATGCTGATTGTCAGGTGCTGAGGGTGCTGGTTTACCTAAATCATCAACTGTGTCATAAGCAAATGGGATGAGAGGCCAAATCATCCATCCAGTATTCAATTCCTCGCCATTGATGAAATTATCCTTGGCGTCTTCAAGTAGAACCTCTGGCTCATATACGCAATCAGTGATTCCGCCAGTTGCTATGAGGCATTGGACTTCAATATCGGTATAAACGGCCTCCGTCCTATACTCCCCACCGAATTCTTCTTCAGAGTAAAAATTCAATATTGGAAAATAAAGATTGTCTCGATAACTAATCAATAAAGGCTTATCATTGGCAATAAATTCAGCAAAGAGAGATAAAATAAATAAAATTGAAAATAAAATTAAAGACCAAAAGGCGCGGCGATTGGATTTAAAGTTTTGAATTCGTCGACGATTAAGTGCTGAAATCTTCATTAACCCTCGCGCGTTTCAAAATCAATTCGAGGGTCAATCCACACATACATTAAATCAGAAATAATCCCAACCAAGAGACCAAGCAAACCAAAAACAAACAAAGTGCCGAAAATAACTGGATAGTCTCGTGCTACGGCAGCCTCAAAACCGAGGCGACCAAGTCCATCAAGCGAAAAAATTGTTTCAATAATCAGCGAACCGCTGAAAAATACAGCAACAAAAATGGCCGGAAAGCCCGAAATGACAATGAGCATAGCGTTACGAAAAATATGCCCATAAAGAACCCTCTTTTCGGTCAAACCCTTAGCTCGAGCGGTAATTACGTATTGCTTATTGATTTCTTCAAGAAACGTGTTCTTAGTTAACAGAGTCAAAGTGGCGAAAGCCGAAATCGTTGTGGCAATAATCGGTAGGCAAATATGCCAGAAATAATCAGCAACCTTACCGAATAAACTTAAATCGGAGAAGTTGTCTGAAGTGAGCCCTCTCAAAGGGAAAATTTGCAGATATGACCCTCCTGCAAAGAGAACCAATAGTAATATAGCGAACAAGAAGCCTGGAATGGCATAACCCACAATGATCGCACCGGAAGTCCAAGTATCGAATCGACTTCCGTCTTTAACAGCTTTACGGATACCAAGGGGAATCGAAACAATATAGGCTATCAAGGTGGACCATAGACCTAGTGAAATAGATACTGGCATTTTTTCAAGAACCAGTTCTAAAACACTAATTGAACGAAAATAACTCTCGCCAAAATCCAGTCTTAAATAATCCCACATCATATTCAGGAATCTTTCAAGGGGTGGTTTATCAAAACCGAACTGGATTTCGAGTTCTTTTATAAATTCCTCCGGTAGTCCTTGAGCACCTAGGTATCGTTCGTCGCCTCCCAATTCTTGACCACCAGTAAAATCAGAACCTGTACCAGCGATATTAGCAAACACATCACCTTCACCCTCAAGTTGTGCAATTATTTGTTCAATCGGACCTCCTGGTACAAACTGCACTAAGGTAAAATTGATGATCATGATACCGAGAAGGGTTGGAATTACCAATGCCAACCTTCTCAGAATATAAGCACCCATATGATTTGCCTATTGTCTTAATGCACCTTCAGCGACTAGCTGTTGGTGTTTATCTTCGTTAACCCACCAAAAATCAGTATATCCAGCCGAGAAGGGCGGAATGGTCTCTGGATATTCATACATATCATAAAAGGAAAGAGTATGTTTGCTCTTAAACCAATGAAATACAACAAACCTTTTAAAGCGCAATACTCGATCAAGTGCAGTAACAGCGTTTTCCAGTTCTGATTTCGATTGGGCATCAATGATGTGGGTAAGGATTTCGTCCACGGCCTCATCGGCCAAGCCACTGTCATTAAAGATCCCATCTACATGTTCAGAACCAAAATACTGCCGTAGGCCCGTTCCAGGTTCATAGCTAATTGGATAAGAAGTGACGGTCATATCAAAATCTTTATCCTTCTCTCGCTGTCTAAGTTGAGCCGGGTCAATTCTGACAACTCGTGCATCCACACCTAAATTAATCAGATTTTCAATAAATGGTTGTGCAACCCGTTCCCAAGTTGCTGAGCTAACGATAAATTCAACATCAAGAACTGTTCCCTCGGAATTGACTCTCTTGCCACTGTCATTCACCGTCCACCCCGCTGCATCTAATAAATCAGAAGCCTTTTTTTGATTACGTCGATCAAGTCTTCGCATTTCATTGGATGAGGGTGAAATTGGTGGTTCCATAGTGAATACTTCCTCTGGAAGCAAATGCTGGAGTGGTTCTAAAATAGCGAGTTCTTGATCTGATGGAAGTCCAGACGCCTTAAGATGGCTATTCTCCCAAAAGGCATCAATTCGTTCATAAGCATTGTGGAAAGTTGTTGCATTTGTCCATTCAAAGTTAAACATGAGTCCAAGGGCTTCCCGCACTCGAATGTCTTGGAATTTGTCACGTCGGAGATTAAAGATCCAACTTTGAGCAGTAGGAAGGTTTCCATTGGGGAGTTCTCTTTTGACAACCCATCCATTTTCAACTCCCTTGAAATCATATTTGGTAGCCCAGTTTTTTGCTACATTTTCAATTCTAAAGGTTGTTTCACCGGCTTTAAATCCCTCAAAAGCGGCTTCTAAATCAGCAAAATATTCGATACGAATTTGGTCATAGTTATATCGTCCTACCATGACTGGGATGTCCCACCCCCAATAATCAGGATTTCGTTTATAGACTAATCGCTTATTAATATCCAGGTCATGAAGCAGATAAGGGCCTGATCCAACTGCCGGTTCCAAGCGTGATTCGTCTAATGAGGATCCTGTTTCCTCAAACCAAGCTTTGGAAAAAACAGGAAGACCTCCCACTAAACTGATATCATCGCGATTTGACCGGCCCTCAGTGTAAAAAATAAACTTAATTGTATGTGGGTCAATGACTTCAACCGACTTGACAACCTTGCTTAACTCTGTACGAAAAGACAATAATCCCTCATTAAGGAATAGTTCGTAGCTGAAGGCAACATCTTCGGCCGTCAGAGGTGTGCCATCAGAAAATCGTGCTTCAGGTCGCATGTGAAAAATAACCCAACTCCGATCTTCAAGATACTCAATTGACTCTGCTAATAAACCATAGTTGGAACTCACTTCATCGGCATTTCCTGTCAATAAAGATTCAAAAAAAATTGAAGCAAATGCACCCGAGTTACCCTTCCGACTGTATGGATTCATTGAATCAAATGTACCATAGGCTGAAATTGAAAACTCACCACCGACCGGTGCAACAGGATTGATATAATCAAAGTGATTAAAGTCTGCGGGGTACTTGAGGTCACCAAATTTGGATATACCATGGGCTTTAATTACCGTTTCGGCTGACACTGATGAAATAACGAATACTATTCCAACCAGCGCCGAAAATAGCACTGAACTCATTTTTTTTAACTGCTTGTAGAACATACTCATTTCCTCTTTCAAATCCATACTATTAATTTCATGTCCAATTTGGTATGGCTCTATGGTATCAAATATATAAGAAACTTAAAATAAAATTTGTGTGCACTTCCGTAGGGAAGTGATTATCGGAGAGCAAGAAAAACTAATTCTGATAACATTTGACTAGAAAACCCCTAGGAATACAAAGCGTAAAATCCAAGTCACTTGCCACTGTGGTTCTTGGCCCAAGCCAGGAAAAAGAAATGACCTACTCGGTAAGGAGATAATCAATTAGCAACGGAATTATTGTGGTTCAGATTGCATATAGGCGATTACATCTGCCCGATCTTGACCTTTTTTTAAACCTGCGAATGTCATTTTGGTACCCGGTAAATACTGCCGAGGGTTTTTGAGGAAAGCATTTAATTCGTCAACGTTCCAGACACCTTCTAAACTGGACATAGGGTTTGAGTATGCAAAGCCCGATACAGCTCCAATCTGGCGGTCAACAATTTGAAATAAATGAGGTCCAACAGAATTCTCGCCATCAGCGAGTTTATGACAGGCTTTACATTTATTGAACACTTTGGCTCCTTTGGAAGCATCAGCCATGGCAAGAAGTTCACTGAAATCCTCTTCAGGCACGTCCGCCTCTGGCACTTCAACAAATTGCATAGCTGTGAGTTCAACAACACCCGGATTCTGACTATCAAGATGATAAATCTCTTCGGCGGCCCACTTTCCCAACAAAAAAACAAGGAGAGCCATACAGAGAGAGCCAACAACTTTGGTTGAAGTCATCGTGTCAAACATTGTACATCCAGAACTTTTTTTTAGTAATTTCCATTAAACATTCCAATTTAATATTGTTCAATTATAATTGGAAATAATTGAGTTTTAAGTCAATAGGAGAAAAATTTTGCCAAGAGTTATTGCCTTCCAAGGTGAATTGGGAGCATACTCACATCAAGCGTGTCGGTCAGCTCGACCTGGATGGGTATATTTACCCTGTGGTACGTTTGAAGATGCTGTACAAGTCGTTAACGATAGGCTTGTTGACCAGGTGCTACTTCCCGTAGAAAATTCCATTTACGGGCGAGTCGCAGACATTCATCAATTACTTCCAGATTCGGGCTTATATATAATTGAAGAAGTATTTGAGCGGATTAATATTCAGGCCATGGCGATTCCAGGAACAAAAATTGAAGATATAAAGGTTGCCTACAGCCATCCTGTTTTATTGGGGCAGTGTAAAAACTTCTTGAAATCAAAAAATATTTCAACGATTAGTTATACTGATACAGCCGGCTCAGCACGATTGGTTGCCGAGGATAAAAATCCTAGCCAAATGGCACTCGCTTCAAAGCTGGCGGGACATATTTATGGATTAGAAACACTTGAAGCAAATATTGAGGATGAACTTCACAACCGTACGCGATTTGTGATTATGGACCGGCAATTTAATTCTGAACGCCGAAGTGACCAAATGATGACATCTTTTTTCTTTGCCGTTAGAAATATCCCCGCAGCCCTCTATAAGGCATTAGGTGGCTTTGCAACAACTGGCGTAAACATGGTTAAACTTGAAAGCTATATGGTCGGGGGGTCATTTAGTGCCACCCAGTTTTTTGCTGAAATTGAAGGTTTTCCCGAAGACAAAGCAGTTGAACTTGCCCTAGATGAATTGAAATTTTTTAGTAGTTACTTCAAAATTATTGGTGTCTATCCAGCTCATAAATCCCGCTTTCTGCATGATTAAATATGAAGGAATCTGAGGCAAATCTTTGGTAGCGCATAAATAATTTTGTCTAATAACTTAATTTTGTTGGATTACCAAAAACCGACCCATTAAAATCCCAAGAAAAAGCCGATAGAACAGTACAAGTTTCCAATTAGAAAGTCGGCCGTGGTTTCCGAAGGTTTGCTGAGCGAATCGAAGCCATTGATTAGTGCACTTGAGCAGAGAGTTTGATAAATCTGATTTATTGATACGCCGACCCATTTCGTTCGCCGTAGTAATGAGTAACGTCTGATTCCCTGAAATCAGACCCGGCCACTAAGCTAATCGTTTTTTATTGCGCTTGTTGTTAGGTCTGGAATACCATTCCAGTTCACCCAAAGACTTCTTATGCCGAAACTCAAGCCAAAGGAAGAAATCCATCCACCTCATCTTTTTCCAGTGACAAGCAAAAGTGTCGTGGTCGGTATTGTGAAAGGTATTTTATTAACTTATGAAATTATTGCCTAATGTCTTGTCGTTTAACCTTGTCAATTAGATTAGATTGACTAGATAGATTGATGAGAGATTAAAACAGGCGTTCGGTTCGCGAACCCGGTCAGGTCTGAAAGGAAGCAGCCGTAGTGAAATTTGAGCGGGCTGATATTTAATCTCTCACTCTCTTCATAAATTTGCAAATAATTGAACAAAAAATTCTCGTTATTTGAAGGAAATTCGGATTTAAGAGTCAACATGATGAGGATTGAGATTAGTTTTCCAGAATATACTTGTAATCTTACATAACAAATTTTGTATATGTTTTATGGAAATGACTAAATCTCAAGATCCCTACATTGTCTTAGCCAGAAAGTACCGCCCGGAAAAATTTTCGGAATTGGTAGGACAACAAACCCTTGTGAGGGTCATTGCTAACTCCATCAAGTCAAATCAAATGGCCCATGCCTTTATCTTGACAGGGGTAAGAGGCGTTGGCAAGACAACGACGGCCCGACTTATTGCCAAAAGTTTAAACTGTGTTGGTGAAGATGGCAATGGCATGCCAACCGTAGAAGTCTGTGGTGTGTGCAACCAATGCCAGTCAATCGCAAAGGGGACGCATATTGATATCTTGGAGATGGATGCCGCTTCACGAACAGGTGTCGATGATATTCGAGAAATAATCGAGACGGTAAAGTTTCAGCCCAACAGTGCTCGATACAAGGTGTACATAATTGATGAAGTGCACATGTTATCCAAGCCGGCTTTCAATGCCATTTTGAAGACTCTTGAGGAGCCACCAGATAACGTCAAGTTTGTCTTTGCAACTACGGAAATAAGAAAAGTTCCCGTCACAATACTTTCTCGCTGTCAACGGTTTGATTTAAGGAGGATTGCCCCTGAAGTCATGATCTCACATCTCACAATGATTGCTGAGAAGGAAAAAGTTCAAATTGAAGATGATAGTCTGATGCTCATTGCTCGAGCCTCGGAGGGTTCAGTGCGTGATGCGATTAGCTTGATGGACCAAGCGATTGCTTTTTGTGAGGGTAAAATTACGGCCGACAATGCCCGCCAAATGCTTGGTTTGGCGGATCGGAGTCGGATACTTGATTTAGTTGAGCTAATATTAATTGGAGATGCCGCCAGTGCTCTCAAAGAACTTAATGACCAATACCACATGGGTGCTGACCCAAAGGCAATCTTAATGGATTTGGCTGACACGGTCCATTGGTTGACTGTTGGTAAAGTCAGCTCTGAAATTTTTAATGATCCTTCTTTTGCAGTTGATGTCAGACAAAGAGGGAAAGATTTAGCTGACAAATTGAATCACCCAATCCTAGTTCGCTATTGGCAGATGATTCTCAAAGTTCTCAGAGAATTTGACTACTCACCCGATGCAATGCAGTCAGCTGAAATGGCGATTGTTCGGTTGACTAGCGTGAGTAACTTGCCCACTCCAATTGAGTTGGTCAATAAATTAACGGGAACAACCAATACCATAACAAAACCCGATAATGTCAACATTTCGAGACAAAAAAGTCCCTCTCCCTCACCTGATACTTCACAAAAGTTAGAAGACAAAAAGGCCAAAGAGACACATCAGAAAGATTCGGAACAATCTGAAACGCGTGTTGACAATCCAAGTGCTTCGGCAGAGAAAGCGGCATCTGACACACAACCTAAAAAGTCAATGGAATCTGTTGACCGTGAGAAAGATAAGAATCTTCAACAAGCGACTAAAGAAGAAGCCCTGAGGAATCAGCAACCCCCTAAAAAAGTAACTAATAATGACCAAATGAAAGAGAGCAAAGAAAGTAATGCTAATAATGATTTATTGACTAATGCGCTCGTCAAAGGAGTTTTGGATGTATTTCCAGACGCAGATATTACCACCACAAATTAAAGCAATGAGAACAACTAAATTAAGGAAAAACAATGTTTAAAGAAAAATTCAATTTCGCAAAAATAGCCGAAATTGCTCGTAAGAGTAAGGAGGTAAGAAAAGAGATGGATATTGCCAATAAAGAAATTGAACAAATGGTAATCGCATCATCAAGCGAGTGTGGTGCCGTCAGCGTGACTTGTAATGGGCGAGGGAAAATCGGTTCAATTGAACTCAATTTGGAAGCATTGTCCTCTGAGTCTCCACAATATGTAAATTCACTGATTACAAAAACCGTGACACAAGCTCAGAACCATGCTGCCATTATTGCTGAAGAAAGAATGAAAAAAATTACCGAAACACTTGGCTTGCAAAGCTCTCAAGCTCTGAATTTTTAATGCCTCCCAAAAACACTGTTGAAATTTTAATTGATCAATTTTCAAGGCTACCTGGTCTCGGGCCAAAATCATCAAGACGCATTGTTCTCCATCTCTTGAAGAACAAATCGCTCCTTATTGAGCCAATGATCAGAGGGCTTGAAGAAGTGGTTGAAAAAGTTGATTATTGCGGTATCTGTGGCAACCTTACCCTGAGTAATAAATGCAGTATTTGCCTTGATACCAAGCGTCAAGAAGATGTCATTTGTATCGTTGAAACAGTGAGTGACCTTTGGGCGATTGAGAAAACAGGTTTATACTCTGGACAATATCATGTGCTTGGAGGGGTTTTATCTCGATTCGAAGGAATTGGCCCCGAAGAGTTAAAAATACCCCAGCTCGTCGCGCGTATTGAACAAAATAGTATTAAAGAAGTTATTCTAGCCCTTAATGCAACGGTTAACGGGCAAACAACAGCTCATTTTTTAGCAGAAGAAATCGCCAATCCAAGGCTCAATATTACATCCTTGGGCAAGGGCATTCCGTTTGGGGGTGAACTTGATTACCTTGATTCAGGAACAATTTCTGCGGCCCTTACGGCACGTCAAAATTATTAGGGTTAAAGTGGCGAAATGAATTCGAGTAATTTTACTCAGACGACCGTTCAAACTCGTCAAGCCGAGGCTCGTCAGTGGTTTGAGAAATTAGCCGATTTAATTTGCAATGAATTTGAAGCTTTAGAAAAGGAATTACCGGCAACCTTCAAAGAACTAACCATAGCCCAAAAGTTTACAAGAATTCGAACTACTCGAAACGCGCCTCCAGGTACAGATTTAGGTGGTGGGGTCATGGCTAAAATGATTGATGGTCGAGTATTCGAAAAGGTCGGGGTCAATGTCTCTACGGTTTACGGCCCAATCAGTTCAAGAATGTCTCAAGCACTGATGGAACGCCAAGCTTCTCGTTTAAATGAGGGAGATCAGGAATTTTGGGCTTCAGGAATTTCCCTTGTGGCTCACATGGGGAATCCACGGGTTCCAGCGATTCATTTCAACACACGGATGTTCACAACCAATTCGGGATGGTGGTTTGGAGGAGGAACTGACCTAAATCCTTGCATTGAACGGCAAGAGGACACTGACCAATTCCACGCAGGACTTAAACAAGTTTGTCGTCAGCATTCTTCTGAACTTTACCCTCAATTAAAGCGGTGGGCAGATGAATATTTCTTTCTTCCTCATCGGGGCAGGGCACGAGGAGTAGGAGGAATATTTTTTGATGATTTCAATACCGGTGATTGGGATAATGATTTTGCTTTTGTAAGGAAAGTCGGCCAGTTTTTCTTGGATTTTTATTTAAGTTTGGTAAAGATCCGTCAATTGGAACAATGGACCCACAAGGAACGGGAACTCCTTCTGATGCACCGCGGCCTTTACGCCGAGTTTAATTTGATTTATGACCGGGGAACCAAATTCGGTTTAGAAACAGGCCATAATCCTGATGCGGTGTTAATGAGCTTGCCACCCGTGGCGAAGTGGCGTTAATTGCCGCGAATTATATCCAATAAAAAATATACATTTTCTAAAGGCGTTTGGGGCATTATTCCATGCCCCAAATTAAAAATATGTGGGTTCCCAATCATTGAATTGAGAATATTTGTTGTTGCCTGTTTAAGCTGATTTTTACCTTCTAATAGATGGTTTGGGGGTAAGTTCCCTTGGATGCATTTTACCCCTTGCAATTGATCAAAGATCTCTTGGATAGGTACGAAATTGTCAACAGCCAAACAATCCGGCTGAACCATCCGAGCGAATTTTGCATAGAGGCTTCCAGATAGCCTTGGAAATGTGATTATGGGAATTTCTGGGTACCTTTTTTTTATTTCATTGATTATCAATAAATTGGGTTGAATCACAAACTGGTCATAGTGTTCGCCACTTAATGACCCTGCCCAACTGTCAAAAACCTTGATGACATCAACACCTGCTTTAATCTGCATAATCAAATATTCTATTGTTGCCTGGGTTATCGTATCAATTAACTGAATAAATGCTTTGGGCTGTTCCTTTAAAAATTTAATGCTTGTTTTGTGCCCGACTTCTCCTTGTCCAGCGATCATATATGTGGCGACTGTCCAAGGGGCACCCGCAAAGCCAATCAAGGCAACATTCGGAGGAAGTTGCGAGAGGGTGTATTGAATGGTTTTACTGACAGGTTCTAATTTTTCGTAAATTGCATTGGGTGGTCGAAGCCGCGAAAGACCATCTAATCCTTTAATCGGAGAAAGAGAAGGCCCTTTACCTTCTATAAAATTAACCTTAACTCCAAGCGCATCAGGAATGACAAGAATATCTGAAAATAAGATAGCAGCGTCAAATTTGAATCGGTCGATGGGCTGCATGGTGATTTGACTTGCCAGATCTGGATTGTAGCACATTGCAAGAAAGTTATTGGCCTTTTTCCTAATCGCTCGATATTCAGGAAGATACCGGCCTGCTTGCCGCATTAACCAAACTGGAGGGGGATGGACAGTATCACCGCGAAGCACTCTTAACAAAGGCTTTTGAGACGAATGATTTATGTTGGTTTGCATAGACTAAAATTTAGGCTTGAAGGTTTACCTAGTTGATCTGCTTTTAAAGTTACGTTTCATAGTAGAGAATAGATTAGTCAATCGGGAGTGATTAGTCACTGTAACTTCCCCAATCCAACCCTCAATCAACCGAACAACCACCATATACTAACATTTTACGATCAATAGATATTGAAGGACAACAAGAGGAATCTTAACTATTCAACAACAAGACGGCTTTATTTGTTTCTGTCCATCTGTACAATATTCTAATTGAAGCAAAAGTTGTTTCCACAATGATTGAGAGGGTACTCAAAAAGTAAGGTCGGTAGACTGTCCGCAATTTTACAAACAAGAAAACATATAGAAACAGTAAGCATTTGTGCATCAATTTAATCCTCAATGAGGAACTGAGGGGTTGTCTTATAAGGAATTTATGGAAGTGTATCGAGTAGATGTATCGGTCTGCTTTTTATTTAGCACTGGTTCACTTGTTTAATTCCGAAAGAAGTTCTTATGAAATTGACTTAGAGATGATTCGGTGTGAAGCAGTTTAATGCAAAAAATTTAAAACAAAGATTGAATTGATGATGAAACTAAACAATTTTGAACATTAAATAATGAATTTGTCATGCTAAATAATATTGGTTTGCCCGGCTTTATGTTACTTATTATATTGCCCTTTTTAATCTACATTGTATGGCTAGTTTGTTCTTGGATTAGCAGGT
>Ga0209022_1000304_pt1 | contig 64716 bp, 50 predicted proteins | sample PinacodermPK_FD_187300 | JGI IMG/M metagenome (GOLD analysis project Ga0209022, IMG submission 187300) | Host-associated microbial community of the marine sponge Aplysina aerophoba from Gulf of Piran - sponge pinacoderm, lysed by proteinase... | ecosystem: Host-associated > Porifera > Sponge >... | reverse complement strand
CCGTATCAGGAGTTGCAGTGATGCTTACCGATTCTCCATGCTCTACCGATTGATTTTCAGTAATAGAACCTCCATCACCTGCACTTGTAGTGATGGTGTAGGATACCTTTTCAAAGGTTACACTAATAGAACAATCTTTGGAAGCAGTGAAAGATGCTGAATTTCCACTTTTGGTAAGGGTTCCACAGGTTCCACCCCATGATTCTATTTGATAACCCGTATCAGGAGTTGCAGTGATACTCACCGATTCTCCCTGCTCTACGGATTGATTTTCAGTAATAGAACCGTTAGCCCCAGCACTTGTAGTGATGGTGTGGGATACCTTTTCAAAGGTTACACTAATAGAACAATCTTTGGAAGCAGTGAAAGATGCTGAATTTCCACTTTTGGTAAGGGTTCCACAGGTTCCACCCCATGATTCTATTTGATAACCCGTATCAGGAGTTGCAGTGATGGTGAGTGTTGATCCATGTTCCAATCGCTGGTCCGGACTTATACCTCCCCCAATACCCGAAGAAGTGGTTATTGTTCGTGATGCCTTCGAAAAGACCGCTTCCAAACTGCAATCACCATCCACTGTAAAGGTCACCTTGTTCTTGACCTCTGTAAGGTCAGGACAATCACTACCTTCAACTACCGTCCATCCACTGAACTGATACCCTTCTTCAGGCTCTGCAGTAAAAGAGGCTATCTGCCCGTGTTCTCTTTGTAATTCTCCATCACTTATACCCCCCCCTTTTTCTGTGATGGCTGTGATGGTGTATTTAATTTTTTCAAACTCAGCGCGAACCGCACAATTCTTCGAAGCAATAAACGTTATTTCTAAATCATCTTTGGCAAAGGTTCCGCAGTCTCCGGTCCATTGCTTTAATTGAAAGTGTTTATCGGCGGTGGCAGTAATTTTTACCGTCTGACCACTATCTACATTTTGACTGCCGGATACAGTTCCACCCGCATCAGATGATGTGTCAATAGTGAACTTATCAGGTAATGATGGCTTAACCGGCGGTGGATTCAAAACCACTCCCAAATTATCACGCAAAGAACATGAATATAAGACGAAGAAAAAACCAAATGGTATAACCGATAGGGATCTCATCCTTGTAGGTAATCTGAATACTCCTCTCATTTCAGGACTATAGGGGAATTAATATGAAATTGGAGACGAAGTTTTGGTTTAAAACAATCGTTCATATATCATTTATATTTACATAGGCCAGATTTAAATGGTATAGGATAAAATGTTTAGAGTAAAGAGTCTATCCCGAAAAATCAGCACAGACGATACCTCTAACAAATAACTATACTTGATTATTCTATGTTAATTTAGACTTCCATTCACAAAAAGTACAACTGTATAAGTAATCTTAAGCTTTTATAAAGGGAACTGCTATGTGTACATGACCCCAAGCTATGTGTAAGTGAGCTCCATTTTGTACTTTCTCAAAGGCCATGGAAAACACCTCAACTGAAGATTTAGGTTTTTTTACTGGCACAGTAATACGAGCCACATCCAAATCTTGGTTATAACCATAAGCTCCCCATACATTAGTTGCAGAATTGATGATTACTGTCCAATTTTCTTCACCTGGAATTGTGTATAGTGCATAGGTTCCTTTAGGTACGGTAGTCTCACCCAAAACATAATCTTTGTAAAGTGTGATTTCGGTTGCCTCATTGGCTCCGGTTCTCCAAACTTCACCAGCAGGAGCTAAGCTACTCAATTCGCGTCCCTTAAGCTGGGGACGACTATAAACAACCTTTATTGACTTATCTGAATTCCTGTAACTTGAAGGAAAAGATGCAATATCCAATGGACTAACGTCCAAATCACTAAAATTTTGTGCTACAGCATTCGGGATAAGAAAAAGGCTGAGAAATACAGCGATATAAAAAAGCTTCATAATGAAATAATTTTAGCAAAAATATATTAAATAATATTAGAATTTACCTTATTGCTTATCCAATTGCAGAAAAACCCACTGATGCAACTTGAGGAGGAGAGCAGATGTAACTTATATTTTATCATAAAAGAGGAGGAATTCCCAATATCTTTCATATCTAATTAGCCAAGTACATTGTTGTTTATTTGATAAATACAAAAGGGGAATATTATATGAATTATTTTTACATTTACCGAGAATTGTCGTGACAAATAAAAAAACCAAATCATTACAGGATATTTCCAAATCCATACCGATCAATTTGATTGATAGTGACACGGTATTTGAAGGGTCAATTAAATGTGGGGGTGATATTAGAATTGATGGAAAGTATAAGGGCGATCTGAATGTAAAAGGAGATATTGTTATTGGTAAAACGGGGTTCATTGAAGGGAATATCAATGCAAAAAATGCTTACATATATGGCAACTTTTCTGGAAAAATTAATATCAAAGAAGATGTTGAAATTGGACCTATCGGAAAGGTCAAAGGAGATTTGCTTGCTAAAAAGATTGAAATCAAACGAGGAGCACAAGTAGAAGCAACAATTGAGACTATCAAAGAAACAACCACCGATAAAAAATAAAGATATTATTAGATTCGCAACCTTCTATATTAGTTCAGGATATACCTCCTTAAAGCATCACATCTCCGAATCCACGCACCCAACGAACTAGTAGCCTTTTTATCAATAGGAACTTCTCATCCTGAATACAAGTTTGTCATTTTAGGGATAAATGAAGAGATAATCAGTTAATTGCAATTATATCTACTAGGTTTAAATTAAAATGGTTCCAGCTAATACATCACATCTATCAAAATTCAACCTTTTTCGATATTACCATCAAATCAAGCAACAGAATGTAGCGCTCGCGAGTTGATTCTAGGCAGCATGAAAGGAAATTTTACAACATTCGTCTTTTTTCTACTAAGTCAAATTGCTTTCGGGCAATCTAAACTTGGAGAAAATGCCACGATGCAGAAAGATACTACAGATCAGCGACCCGAAAAGGACAATCTTAATTTGAAGCAGAAAATATCTCCCATTTCCAACGATAATATATTTGACACAGAAGGTTATTTTAATTGGGGAACGTCTTTAATTAAAGGAGACGATGGTAGATACCATCTATTTTATTCTCGATGGAAAAATGAGCTTAATTTCACGGGTTGGCTAACCCACTCCGAAATAGCATATGCTATCTCTGAAAAACCTACGGGTCCTTGGGAATATATGGGAACAGCCCTAAAGGGAAGAGGAGGCAAACATTGGGATGCAATAACTGCACATAATCCGAAGATCAAGTTTTTTGATGGAAATTACTACTTATACTATATTTCAACCAATATGGGAGATAAAACCATTACTGAAACAGAGCTTATCAAAACTGCACAAGTTGGTTACAACCATCCTAACTGGACAATCTTACGTTCCAACCAGAGAACCGGTGTGGCCGTTTCAAATTCTATTGATGGACCTTGGAAACGCTTTAATCAGCCCTTGATTCAGCCCTCAGGTCCGATTACTACATTAACCGTGAATCCTGCCATTGCCAAAAATAAAGATGGTAAGTATTATCTGGTGGTAAAAGGAGACAAACCAAACGACACAAACCGTACCCGAAATCAGGCAATTTCTATTTCTAAATCGCCATTAGGCCCTTTTAAAATGAAACCGAATGCTGTAATTGATTATATGGACACAGAAGACATGTCAATTTGGTTTGACGAAAAGAGAGATAGGTTTTATGGCATTTTTCACGCACATACTTATATTGGCTTAGTTACTTCTGCTGATGGAGTTAACTGGGAAAAGGCAAATGCATACAAGGTTATGGACAAACTGATTGCCCGTAAAGATGGCGAATCCATAAAACCTGATAGGATGGAAAGACCTTTCGTTTACCTTGAAGATGGAAAACCTTCAGTTTTGAGCTTGGGTGTTAAAAAAGGAAATAGATCATACAGTGTTTTTATTCCTTTGGATAAAAACTAGTGGGTCTAATAATTTTGTCTAATAATTTTGTCTAATAATTTTGATATGGTTTTGATTGAAATTAAACGATCCGTAGCTCAGTAGATAGTTTCATAATTTAGGGGTCAATAGATATCAGATTAATATGGATATTTTCGAGCGACAAAACCTCTTAGAGTTTCCTGAGCGCTTCAAAATGGACTCGGATTGCAAGGAATACCTCTCTGAGATCAAATGGAAAGGTAACTTTATCCGAGATTGCGAGCTGGATGTCTCCATAGTTCCACAGGAACAACAATTTGACGTTGACTTCTGCTTACCTTCGGTTATCGAAGGTGCTCATGGGACTTGCCAGGTAAACAAGGAGTTTTCCAGGATGTGCCACATCTATAGTCATAGGGAGACATCTACAGCCAATACCTTGTTCCACACGGATAAGTTCGGTGGAGGCAAATCCTTTTTCATCTGCTTTGAGATGACTAGCAGTACCAAGAGTTTTCCCGCAAGTTATACGGGCACTGACTATGGAGAGACCGAAAAGACTGCCCGTCTGTTCATGCACAAGGTCAGGTAGTCTATGGAATCCAGAGGCAAGTACGCTATGGATGGGGTACTGTATATGAGGACAAGTTCATCCTTTACGGGGTTGAAGAAGAAAAGATAGGTCGTAACTATGATGACAAGAAAAAGAAAGCGGTAATAGCGGTATAGTTGAAAAAGGATGGAAAGGTCAGGCATATGTATGCCATGCGTGTAGAGGATTTCTCGGGACTGTCTCTTTGGCACATCTGCCCAAATAATCACCGAAAAGTGGAAAGGATATAGACCAATAGCCAAAGCATCTAACATCGTCCAAATCGAAAGTGTCAAAGCACTCAACTTCATGGCTTTTCATGTTATGAAACACCGGATAAAGTCTTGGGTTCGCATCATCTATTCATGTATGAGCGACTTTTATCTGGATAGATATCTCAATGAGTTTTGCTTCAGAACAAATTGTTCACAGGGTAAAGCGACGATATTCCACAATGTGATAACAAACATGGTCAAAAAAGGAAAGATTACATCAAAAAAATCTCACATGCATTTAACTGATGAACTCAAAGAATTTTCATGAAATTTGTGGATGAGAAAGGTGCATAAAGTCAATATCGTTGGTGTCAGCATATTGTATGGAAAATATATAGTGATTAATTGATTCCGTCTTGAAGTTTTATTCCTGGTCAATTTGTTCTAATTGTGTGCTTTTGGTTATTTGTCTAATGAATTGGGATTGCCAAAACAGAAAACCGTTGTTCATTGAAAAAAGTGAAAAGTCAGGAATTTTCTTTGAAAATACGCTAACCTATACCAATGATTTTAATCCATACACATATCGAAATTTTTATAATGGTGGAGGGATAGCTCTAGGCGATATAAATAATGATGGATGGATAGACATATATTTCACTGGCAATCAAACCAACAATAAACTCTATCTTAACAAAGGAAATTGGGAATTCCAGGACATCACCCAACAAGCAGGTGTCGCATGTGAAGGAGTTTGGACTACTGGAGCAACATTCGCAGATATCAACGCAGATGGTCTACTAGACCTCTATGTGTGCAAAGCTGGAAAACCTGGCGGTGAGAATCGACACAATGAGTTATTTATCAATAATGGTGATTTAACTTTTACGGAAAAGTCAAGAGAATATGGCTTGGACATAGAAGGACTTTCTGTGCATGCAGCCTTTTTTGATTTTGACCTTGATGGCGATTTAGATTGCTATGTTCTCAATAATTCCACCCAGTCGGTCGGAGGCTATGATTTAATTAAAAATCAGAGAACAATCCCTGATCCTGATGGACTAGGTAACAAGCTATTTCAACAAGAAAATAATCGATTCATAGATGTCACCGAAAAACAAAATATTTACAATTCCGCTATCGGATTCGGACTAGGAATTACTCTGAGTGATTTTAATGCTGATAGAAGACCTGATTTATTTATATCCAATGATTTTTTTGAAAAAGACTACCTCTACTACAATTATTCCAATGGATTTAAAGAAGTACTAGAACAACAAATGTCCTCGATTTCAATGGGCTCAATGGGAGCTGATGCCGCCGATTTAGATAATGATCTAAGACCAGATTTGATGGTAACAGAAATGTTCCCATCTTCCCTTGAACGCCAAAAAACCAAAGCCCTCTATGAAGGTTGGGATAAATATAGCCTGGCCGTATCACAAGGGTATTATCATCAGTTTCCAAGAAATACCCTGCATCGAAATGTAGGAAACCCGGGATTTTTTGAAATTGGCCGGTATGCAGATGTAATGGCCACAGACTGGAGCTGGGCTTCACTGATATTTGATGCCGACAATGACGGGTTGAAAGATATTTTCGTGGCTAACGGAATCTACCAAGATTTGCTGGATAGGGATTATTTGGATTTTACTGCCAATGAGAAAATTATGAGCCAAATGCTCGAAAATCGAGAATCAGGATTGAAAGAATTAATTGATCTAATTCCTTCAAAAGCCATTCCCAATGTAATGTATCATAATACTGGAAATTTCGAATTCGAAGAAATAGGTGCTCTTTGGGGTCTGGATACTCCTAGTTTCAGCAATGGGAACGCATATGGAGATTTGGATAATGATGGTGATCTTGACCTTGTAGTAAACAATGTAAATCAACCTAGTTTTGTCTATGAAAACACAACTGATTCATCCGTATCAAAATACCTTAGTATTGATTTGGTATCTTCCTCTTTTAACACCAAAGCTATCGGTGCCAAAGTGATTATTAAGTACGGAGAAGAGAAGCAGCAATTTATCGAACAATTTCCATCAAGGGGTTTCCAATCATCCATATCCAATCGGCTTCACTTCGGGGTGGGTTCTCATCAGTACATTGACTCCTTAATCGTACTCTGGCCTAATCAGAAAACTTCTCTTTATCTCAAAATACAGACCAATCAACACATCACCATAGAAGAACCTACTTATTCCAATTTTGACTACAAAGAGCCAGAATACACAAATCATTTTCCACAGGTAAATCCTCTTTTTGAATTCACTCATCAGGAAAATAATTGGAATGACTTCAATCGACAGAGGCTTTTAGATCAAATGCATTGCAATTACGGTCCGGGCTTAGCCAAAAGTGATCTCAATGAAGACGGCATTGAAGATTTTTTTGTCGGGGGAGCTAAAAATCAACAAAGCAGCCTATTCGTATCCAAAGGAAAAGGTTTTGAAAAGATTGAAGATCCCTTTAAACCCAATAGAACAGCTGAAGATGTAGTGGCTGAATTTATTGATCTAAATCAAGACGGATTACCAGATCTTTATGTTGGAACCTCCGGAAGTGCTATCCAAAGCTTTGATGATAATCTAAAAGATCGCATTTATATCAATAAAGGAAATGGACAACTAGAATTAAAATCAGATGCCCTACCACCTAATTTTTTTATTCGCACCTCTGGGGTAACTAGTGCTGATTTTGATAAAGATGGAATAGTCGATCTATTTGTCACGCAGCATTACGACGGGCAATTTTATGGGAATCCAGGTAATGGGAAATTTTTGATGGGAATAGGGGATGCAACATTTGAAGAAAAGTCTAATTCCATATTTGAAAATTTGGGTATGATAACCTCTGTAAAGGCAATGGATATTAACGGAGATTCATGGATAGATATAGTATTGACTGGTCAATGGATGGGCATCCATGTTTTTTTGAATAACAAAGGTGTTTTTTCTGACGCCTCTAAAGAATTTGGACTAAACAATACAAGAGGGCTATGGAATAGTCTAGCTGTAGATGATATAGATCAAGATGGTGATGTGGATCTTTTTGCTGGTAATCATGGTACCAATACATTACTCAAGCCCCAATCAATTATGCTCGTTAATGATTTTGACTCAAACGGAACTGACGAACAGATTATATGTGCTTATCTTAAAGACAGTTATTACCCTATTTCCGACAAAAAAGACTTGATAGGGCAATTGCCTGGACTAAAAAAGAAAATTCCCAGTCACCAAATATATTCTGAGTCTTCAATAGATGAACTGTTTTCTGAGGAATTAATAAAGAGTTCAATCAAATATGAAATAGAAGAATTAGAAAGTTGTTATTTTGAAAATCAAAATGGAGTATTTGTTAAACAGAGTTTGCCTTCTGAAGTACAATATGCTCCGATTTTTGCTGTGGAAGTGATAGATGCCAATAAAGACGGATTTAAAGATATCATTTTAGGTGGAAATCAGTACCTGGTCAAGCCGAAGTTGGGCAGATATGATGCTTCCAAAGGTCTCATCGTTTACGGATCGAAAAATCAAAAAGAATACAGCTTAGACAAAGTGAGCTATTTGGGAGTTTCTGGACAGATAAGGAATTTTAAAACAACAAAAGATGGAGATAAAACCATTTTAGTTAGCGCTATAAATAATGAGTCTGTTACATTTTCTGAATTGCCATAAACCAACTTGTCTCCTATTAGTAGTCTTTTTGACTGTAAATTGTCAAGACTCTATTTACAAAAAGACGTACCTTAAAGAAATGCGTAAAACCCAAAGGTTGGATTCGCTTTTATTCGATATTTCTTTTGGGAATAAAAAAGATGATTATTTAGATAAGCTTTGGATGCTCAACAAAGAAAAAAAAATAAAACCAGCATCAGAAACTTATGGTTGGGTTAGCTATGATTTAAAAGTACAGCCAGAATCGGTTAGTCCCTCGGATATTGAATTTAGATTTATTGGAAATTTTAATCAAACCAGTAACTTAAACCGCATTAATATGAAGTTTACTTTTAAAGGATGGGCACCCTGGAACCAGCAATACCAGAGTCATGTTTTGATAGATCAGATTTTAGATTCTATCCTCAACTGGTATGGTGGAAATTCTTTTTTTAGATTTGATCAAGTAAATGATACCCTTCCAGCATATTTTAAAATAGATGCCAATCGTCAATTCAAAATATTTATTGACGATGATCAATTTGTAGGTGGAGAAATCACTGATTTAAAATCCAAAACACCCCAATGAAAGTTAATAATAACTCTACTTGTAATTCAATTTTTGCTCAGGTGCTTGGACATCATATACATGAAATATGGATGCTTTTATTTATGTGGGTAACCGGGGCATTTCTGGTTTATGGTCAAAAAACTTTTCAACTGATTTCACATTTAGAATCGGGAGTAGATTTTCAAAATACCATAGTAGATACCAAAGACCACAATATCTTGTTGTACGCCAACTATTATGGAGGTGCCGGTGTTGGCCTAGGAGATTTCAACAACGATGGTTTAATTGATATGTATATGGCGGGTAATTTAGTGCCCGATCAGATATATATCAACAAGGGTAATCTAAAATTCGAGAACTTCACCATTAAGAGTGGAATTTCTCAAGACGATACATGGACTTCTGGTGTAACGTTGGCAGATGTCAATGCTGATGGATACTTGGATATTTATCTAACCAAAGAGCTATATGATTTTGAACCTGAAAAAAGAAAAAATCGACTCTATATTAACCAGGGAGACTTGACATTCAAAGAAGAATCTCAGACTTGGGGAGTTGCGGATAACCAAAGAAGCCGTGGTGCGGTTTTTTTTGATTATGACAAGGATAGCGATTTGGATCTATTTGTCCTAAATCAACCACCAAATCCTGGTTCTTATTCGCTTTTTTTTGATACCGAATTACTCTTGGATGAATATACTTCCCGTCTGTACCAAAATATTGATAACAAAACTTTTGCCGATGTTACATTGAAATCTGGAGTTCTTAGGGCAGGTTTTCCCAACAGCGTTGTAGCTGCTGATTTTAATGGTGATGGATGGACTGACCTCTATGTTGCTAATGATTTTGAGGCACCAGATTTTTTATACATAAACAATCAAGATGGCACTTTTAATTACCAGACGGAAAAGCAATTAAAACATATTTCTTTTTTTAGTATGGGAGTTGATGCTGCGGATATCAATAACGATTTATTGACCGATTTGATGGTATTGGATATGGTAGCTGAAGATAATTATCGACTCAAAGCCAACATGAGTGCAATGGATGTAGATACCTTTTGGAAGGTTGTCAATGAGGGGGGACATTACCAGTATATGTTCAACACTGTTCAACTAAATAATGGAGTAGATTCCTTCAGTGATATAGCTCAGTTGACAAAGATGGCAGCAACAGATTGGAGTTGGGCTAATTTAATCGCTGATTTCAATAATGATGGACACAAAGATATATTTATTACCAATGGTCTTTTGAGAGATATCAGAAATACCGATGCCGATAAAAAAATCAGTAACTATGTACTTGAATTTGCCGAGAACTATGTGAAGGACAACCCCAATGAAGGAGATATTGATATCATGGAAATTCTTGACCTGAATGATGTACTTTCTCTATTACCTAGTGTTCCGATGAGTAATTATCTATTTGAAAATCTTGGAAACCTAAATTTTCAAAATGCAACCGAATCTTGGGGTTTGGATTTGCCTAGTTTTTCAAATGGTGCTGCTTATGCTGATTTGGATAATGATGGAGATTTGGAGATAGTAATCAACAATGTAAATGATTTTGCCTCCATCTATAAGAACAATACCATTGAGCAGAATGGTTCAGACTCTAAAGCCAATTATTTGCAGATAAGATTTTCCAACGAAATTCCTTCTTTAAATCATAATGCAAAAATCATCTTGCATCATGAAGGCAAATCTCAATTGATAGAAACTACTGCCTTTAGAGGGATGTATTCCAGCAGTGAGATGATTGCTCATTTTGGATTGGGGGACACGCAGTTAATTGATAGTTTAGAAGTCCATTGGCCAAATGGAACAACCAAATTATTTAGAGATTTAGAGATTAACACTACTTTGGTTATCTCGTCTGAAGATGGTCAGATAAAAGAGGCCATAAAAGAGGAAGATGAACAAACCATCTTTAAGGAAATTACTGATGAAATAGTCCCTGATTTGGAACATGTAGAAAACTTATTTAATGATTATGATAAACAAGTTCTTTTGCCACACAAGCTATCCCATTTTGGACCGGCATTAGCCACGGGCGATGTAAATCAAGATGGATTAGATGATTTTTATTTTGGTGGAGCAATGGGACAATCTAGTCAATTGATGGTCCAACAATCCGATGGCTCTTTTGAATCTATACCGAACGCACCCTGGCATCTTCACCGTATTCTTGAAGATGTTTCGGCCCTTTTCGTAGATGTCAACAATGATGATTTACCGGATCTGATTGTTTTGAGTGGTGGCAATGAATTTGCTCCTGGATCTTCAACTTATCAGGATCGTTTGTATATTAATCTTGGAAATAATCAATTTGAGTTTTCTAAAAATGCTCTACCGGATCAGTTTGAAAGTGGAGCGGTTGTTACATCCATTGATTTTGATCGTGATGGGGATAGGGATTTATTTATTGGAAATGCTTTCAAACCCTGGAATTATCCTGAATCACCTAAAAGTTATTTATTGGAAAACATATACGGAGTCTTCCGAATACACAACCAGAGTGAATCTTTATTTTCGGATATAGGTATGGTAACCGACGCTGCTGTTGTTGATTACGATCAAAATGGATATGATGATTTGGTATTAGTTGGTCAATGGATGCCCATTACCTTCATAAAAAACGAACAAGGTAGTTTACGCATGGACAACAAACGTACTAGACAAGAACAGAAAGGATGGTGGTTTTCAATAGAAAAAGGTGATTTTAATAAAGATGGCTATATAGATTTAGTTGTTGGGAATTTGGGTGAAAACTATAAGTATAAGGCATTTCTTGAAGAGCCCTTTGAGGTTTATTACAACGATTTTGATGAAAACGGAACTAATGATATTGTTTTGACCTATTACAACTACGGAATTCAGTATCCTTTAAGAGGGTTTTCGTGCTCAACAACTCAGGTACCTCTACTTAAGGAAAGAATTGGGAGTTATGATTTATTTGCACAGATGGATGTTGTTGAAGTCTATGGTGACCAAAGGCTAAAACAAGCCCTTCATTTACAAGCATTTACTTTTTCTTCAATAGTTTTATACAATGATGGAGAAGGATTTTTCACCCCTAAAAAATTGCCTGTTGAGGCTCAATTTTCATCTATAAATGACTTTGTAATTGGTGACTTTATAGGTGATGAATATCCTGATATTCTTTTGGTGGGCAATCTAATGGTGTCTGAAATTGAAACCCCTAGAAATGACGCTTCCATTGGGTTATTACTACAGAATGTCAATAATGGTTCAGAATTTATTTCAGTTCCACCGTCAGAATCAGGATTTATAGCTCCGTATGATGCAAAAAAAATCAGCCAATTACAAGGACTTGATGGTATACTTATCATGGTTGGAAATAATAATGATCGCTTACAGTATTTTACTATTACTTCCAAAGAATGAATCAACCATTAGAAATGTGAATTGTGAGTAAATCCCCACATTGGCTCTAATCACTTTGTTGTGGAATAGAGATTGCTTGGAATAAGCGATAGCTATACTGATCTCACTTTTCATGAGAATTATGTTGACTTACCCCCTTTTTTCCTTTACGACCATTACATTACTCAATAAGTCCATATATATGCTCTATGGCTAGCCAACTTAGGCAATAAATTTTCTGTGAGAAACTTTAATGTCTAAGGGGTATAACTCATATCCTATAATAGATTTTATGAGTTCAGGATTGAGTTGAGTATTCATGGGAGACATTCTATCCTGTCAAAGTCTGAAAAATATACTATAATTGTCGGATATTGACGGTACCATTGAAAGTAAAATGATAATTTTAAATAAAACAGCTGAGTTTATAGAAATAAGGTTTCACATTATTTACCCATTAACACCATCTTAGAGATGAAAATACACAATCAAATCTTATTTATTGTTATATCAGTGCTTTGGTTAGTTTCAAATACACAATGTACCAATCAGAGTGGAGAAATAAATGATTTGCAAGATCAACTTAGGAATTTGCAAGCTCAACTAAAGGAAACACAAGATGGAAAGACTAGCGCAGAGACAATGCTAAGTCAATCTCAAGCTATGATTAGGAATTTAAAAACTACCATTGAATCATTGAGCCAGAATCTTCAAAACTCCCCTACCCAAGAAGAATTAGATGCTCTACGGAATCAGGTAGCAGACCTAGAAAACCAATTAAATGCAGAAAAAGATGCCAAAACTAAAGCTCAGTCTAAGGTAACTGAATTGCATGATCAGGTCAATGAATTAAGTCAGCAGGTTGAAGAATTAGAAAAGAAAATACAAGATGACAAGAACAGTTTAGAAAACGAGCTAAGTGGGGCTCAAGATATGATTAATGAATTAAAAAAGACGATAGAATCGCTAAAGCAGAATCTTCAAAATTCCCCTACCCAAGAAGAATTAGATGCTCTACAGAATCAGGTAGCAGACTTAGAAACCCAGCTGAAGGAGGCACAAGATGCACACAAAAAAGCACAGAGTAGAATTAGCGATTTAGAAAACACAATAGAGTCGTTAAAAGAGAGTCAACAAAACTCCCTTTCGGAAGAAGAAGTAGCTTCATTACAAGAGCAAATTGCAAATCTAGAAAAACAATTAAATGCAGAAAAAAATGCCAAAATTTTAGCCGAGTCGAAGATTTCAGATTTAGAAAATGTGGTCAATGAATTAAGTCAGCAGCTCGGAAGTTTAGAAATCGATCTAGAAGATCCCCAATATGAGATTAGCGATTTTGTTTGGAAGGCAATGAATTTTTGGTATTTCTGGCAAGAAGATGTCCCTCTCTTAGCAGACATTTATTCATCTGATCAAGCTAAATATAAAACACTAATTAAGGATAATAAGGAACCCGAACTTTTTTTTGAAAATTTACAATACAAAGTAGATCAACCAGATGGGGATCGCTTTAGTTGGTTTATCCAAGATTATATAGAACAAGAGAAAAGTTTTCAGGGTATTTCACGAGATCATGGAATGCAGTTTAGACTAGCTCGTACTCAGCCCGGCTCAAACAATTTATTTGGATTTGTCCAAGTTGTCCACAAGGAATCCAATGCTGAAAAACAAGGCGTTAAAAGAGGAATGATATTTACACATGTAGATGGAACTTCCCTAAACACCAATAATTATAGATCCTTATTAGACAATCAGACGACTTTCACGATTAACATAGCAACACCTCAGTTTGAAGGAGAGGACTTTACTGGTTTTGAGTTAATCGGTCAAGACATCAAGTTAACCGAGCAAGATAATTTTGCTCGTAATCCCATTGTTGTCAACAAGATTATTGAAATTGGACAACATAAAATCGGATATCTTTTCTACAACCAGTTTGTAAGCAATCCAGAAAGACATCGTGAACTAAATGATGTATTTGCCGATTTTAATTCTTCAGCTATAACAGATCTTGTCGTTGATTTAAGATATAACCCTGGGGGTTTTAGTGGTACTTCGGACTTCATTGCAGCAGCTATATCGGGACGTGATGATTCGGATGTTGTGGGCAGAAGTTATTGGAACAATAAGGTAGAAAACACATATCCATTTTTAGCCGATCCCGATTACTTCCCATCAGAAATTGGCGATGGTACTCCGATAAACAAGTTAGATTTAGATCGTGTCTTTTTTATTACAAGTAATCGAACTGCATCTGCAAGCGAGGGGTTGATCAACAATTTGAAACCTTATATGGATGTAGTAGTCGTGGGAGAGAAAACATTAGGAAAAAATGAAGGTTCATTCACTTTATATGATAAAATGAATGCATCACCTTCACAATATGTCGGAAGAAATAGTGGAACTGTTAATCCAAGACACAAGAATGCTATTCAGCCAGTTGTAGTAAGATCTGGTAACAGTGATGGTTTTTATGAATTTCAGGATGGAATCCCACCGGACCGTATCTTAAGAGAATCACCATTTAGCTTGGGCACATTAGGGGACAAAACAGAACGGCTTTTAAAAGCTGTTCTCGATATCATTATACCTCAATCACAGAGAATATACACCCCTTCAAAATTTGAAGTAGATTTTGAATTATTTGAAAGACCTGAGGACAAGATTGGAATATGGACGTTCGATCATATACTACAAGAAATCCAAAGTCAGTAATGATGAAGTGTTGGACAACAATAACATAGGTCGTAGAAATGTAATTTTATAGATAAAATCTGAATCTACACACTCTTTCTATTTTCTTTATCATCAATAGAGGTTTTCGCTTGATAAACGAAAGTATAAGTGTGGGTGTGGTGATGTTTTATAATGAAGCACCTTATTGGAAGTTGATCATCTTGTTTTGTAGGTAGATATCAATTAGCATTCCTGAGTATAAAAAATTTACTATGTCATACCTGACTGAAGTCCTCCACCTCTTTTTTAATTTTTCACATTAGAAAACCCGCTTTATTTTGGAAGATTTTCGGGTATGATATTCTTCTACCCGGATTCGATTTACTAAACAGTAAATCATACCCTATAGAGGATTTATGAGTTCAGTATCAAGCAACACATATCTATCTGTTTTGCCATATAGGAAATTTATAAATTATTTGAGTAATATAATGTCAGTATGGTATTGATTCAGAGATAGAATCCTAAGATTAAATAAACACTGAAACTCAGCAATCCAGATAAAAGCGCATAGGGTAATTGTGTTATTGCATGAGCTATATTGTTGCATCCTGAAGCACTCGCACTCAAAACTGTTGAATCCCCATAAAAACATGCATGGGACCCAAATGTTCCTGCACTAATGACTGAACCAATAGCCAAATAAATATTGACACCTAAACTCTCAGCAAGTGGAATTATAATAGGTAATGATATAGCATAGACACCCCAAAATGATCCGGTAGCAAACGCAACTAAACTCAAAGAAATAAAAGCCAAACCTGGCAGTAATTCCTTACTTAAAATTGGAGAGACTACCTCAATGATATACTGAGTCAATCCCAACCCGTCATTCACCTCCTTTAAAACAAAGGACATCAATACTATAGCGAGAGCATAAATCATCGTTTTAAACCCTCTGATTATTCCTTGCATTGATTGAATTATACTACTTATCCGGATTACCCCATAGTATATGATAGTAAAAAAAAGAGTAAAAATTATTCCCTTCAAAGCATCCACTTCAAAAAAAATTGTAGCACCTATCAATACCAACAGAGGAAGCATAAAATGAAGTAACTTGGGAGTCCTGACTTGAGTATTTACAGCAATTAAATCTATGGATTCTGACCCCTTTGGGATAAGCTGTCCCCCTTGAGCTCTTTTGTCGGCTTTTCTCATCGGACCAATCAAGGGCATCAACCCAAGCGAAACAATCGGAACTATCGCAACAGCAATCCACGCATAAGCAATAAATGGTATGACTTTGAAATATGCCTTGATACCCTCACCAATTAATGCAATACCTTCATTCTCAAGCAATCCTGATATAAAAATTGCCCAAGTAGAAAGGGGGACCAAGACACAAATGGGAGCGGCAGTGGAATCTACCACATAAGCTAACATCTCCCTAGGAACTTTATACCGGTCAGTAACTTTACGCATCGAACTCCCAACGGTAAGGGCATTTAAATAATCGTCGATAAAGATGATTAATCCCAGAATCCAAGTAGAGAATAACGCGGATTTTCGACCGTTGACGAACCTCAGAAGATAATTTGAAAATGCTAATGTTCCCCCAGATTCAGTCAATAGATAAATCATTGAACCGAAAAGTCCACAAACCAATATAACCCATCCGATTGTAGGGTCTTGCATGACCTTCAAAAGCGAATCTGTAGCTTCAGAAAAAAATGAAGTAGGTGATATTATTATAAAACCCAACAGACAACCTCCCAATAAAGACTCAAAAGTCTTTTTGCTCCAAACTGCCAACAAAACCACTAAGACTGTTGGTAAAAGACTGATTATTCCGTAGTGCTCCACACTATCTTAATTGGTGTAAAACCGATTGCTTGCCAAGTATGGATAAACAGCTTGAAAAGCGGCTTCTTCTACTGCATAAAAAGTTGAATTTTCCCCGTATTCAAATTCTTGCTTACTTCCATTGATAATGAAAACTATTCCTGTCTGATTATCTAAATCTACGTACAAATCACTCAATAAACCATAAGCAATACCTGCATGTCCAACCATCCTTAAATTTGGAAATATTATATCCTGACCAATCTGGTTAGACAAAATATGAACCCCCAAGCCATAGGCATTAAAAAAAGCATCCCAAGTATCACCATTGGAACCATTAAATTCCCATTGTTTTTGAATCATCGTGTTTAGACTGCTTTCTGAAATAATTTTAGTTCCCTCAAATGTGCCACGTCCAATAAACAATTTCCCTAGTACAACCAAATCATCCGAAGATGCCCTAAGATTACCTTGTGGTCCAAACAACAAGCCATTTTGTCCAGGTTCGTAACCAACAAACAGTCTGGAAGGTGGTGGGTCATTTCTATAATCATCAACTTGGTTGATCCAACTCCCCTCCCTAAAACGATATAATCCGGAAAGAGGATTTTGACCAAAAAAATCATGGATATTAAAAGATGCCGAAAGATTTAATGGAGAAAAAATATACTCATTGGTATAAACATCAAATCGTTTCCCACTGATGATTTCTACAATTGAAGCTACTAACCCCCATGTGCAATTGGTATAACTGAAATAAGACCCCGGTTCTCTTGAGTCAAATAGATCTTCAGTGTAATAATCCCCTTGAGGAAGAAATAAATCAGTTATGGATAATTTTTTTTCTGTCATATCTGCAGAAAAATTGGAGTATTTCCCCCCATCTCTAATGCTACTAGTATGAGATAAAAGCTGACGTAAAGAAATAGGGACATCAGGATAATGCGGATTTCTCAGCTTCCAACCTAAATAAGTTGATACATCTTGATCTAGATTGATCTTGCCTTGTTCAACCAATTGCATCGCTGCAATAGCAGTGACCATCTTAGAAATCGATGCAATTCTATATTTAGTATCATAGGATATTTCTTCTTTTGAATCAGGATGTGTTGTACCATAATGTCCTTGCCAAGAAATTTGCCCTTCTTCAATCAATACAACGGAAAGACCCAATAAATCAAAATCTTCATAAACATCTTCAACACTATTACTCAATTGATTTTTCCAATCCCTTACAACCTGAGCATCTGATTTATTGTTTTGACAACCTAGAGCAATTAACAATACAACCACAAGACTAGTTATTCTCGTTAAACTGGCTGATGTTTTCTTCATTTGGATTCTATTGCTGAATCAAAGGTTGATGGACGGTAATACAATGAATGCCCCCACCACCGAGGTTTACCGCCAAAGCATCAATTAAATGGACTGTTCTATCGGGGAACACCCTTTCAAGAATTTTGAGCACTTTTTTATCTAATTCCTTATCTCGTTCAGAACATTCTCCCCTACAGTATTTTTGTCCCAAAACCACCTCATTTGCTATGATAAAGTTTAGATAACTTGCTGCTGCGACTACCTTAATTTGCTCACCGTCAGGAAATTCAATATCACTTTTGTAATCAAGGGTTTTGATGTATTCATATACCTCATCACCAGGTCCCATATCAATAAATATTGGATCAGGCATAGGCATTCTAAGGATATTGAATTTTTCGCCATCTAAATCAGTAGCATTGGTCAAAATCTCATAGTTTTCTTCTAATCTTCTGTGGTTTTCCTTTGCGATAGGATCATTTTGAGATAATTGAACAGAATCTACTTCGGCCAACAAAATGGTCGAATCATTAACAAAACGAGCAAACTCATCTATATGTCCATTGGTAGTTATGGTGGTATAAGCCCTAAAATCTTCAGATGTTTCAATTGGTCCCAAAAAGGTGTGCTCATCTTCTTTCAGTCCTCGTTTCAACCAAATAGTCTTTTTAACCCCTAAAACCCGTTTATATTCTTCTTCAAGATCAGAGAGACTCAAATCTGGATTTCGCTCGGCTTCCACCGCTTCCACTGTCAACAATACTCCTTGAGAATTAATCTCCCGGTTCCCACCTTCGCTGATGATACTTGATTTGATGGTTGGTAAATCCAAATAGTCAGCAGCTTTTCGATCAAATGCCTCTTCGATGAGATTGTAAGGATCATCTTGATCAGAATAACCCCATAGATTAAAATTGAAATCCGCTATCGCTAGTTGGCCATTTTCTAAAAGAACAAAAACAGGCCCCATATCCCTAGCCCAAAACTGTACCGATGGAACAAAAGCAAAAGAAAAATTGGGATGGGAAATCAATTTTGAATCCAATCTGTTTAAGGCATCATGATATACCAATGAATCTGCTACGCTCAGAACTACTCTTTGGCTGTCCAACAAAATTTTAATCATTTGGTTTACCACTCGTGCATTTGATTCTCCTTGTTTGTGGTCGTAAGGATTCCAAATAAACCATAATGCCTCTTGTTTTTCGTATTCTGCCGGAGATCGAAGAACTTGATATGGTTGACTATGTTTCTTTAAAGAAATCATCCCTGCAATCAATAAGACAGCCAGTATCAGTAAATATCGAAAATTCCAAAAATCAATTGATTTTTTCATTAAACTAAATTTCATTCAATACTTTTTCTATTGCTAATGATAGAATATCAGTAAGTTCGTCTATCGATTTTTGATCAAAAGTAAGCGGTGGAGACAAAATAATCATCGGACCAATTGGTCGAACTATAGCACCCATTCTCTTGCAATGAAGATAAATGTGATGAGAAACATCATATCTGTTGAAATCGAAAGCCTCTTTGGTGGTTTTATCTTTTACCAATTCAATTCCAATCATAAAATGACTTCCTCTTACTTCTCCAACTATGGGATATTTTTCGAGTTCTTTGACCTTATTGAGAAAATATGGGTGAAGCTGCTGAACCCGGTGCGGTAATTTTTCTTGTTGAAGTATTTCTATATTCTTCAATCCGGCAGCACATGCCAAGGCATGCCCAGAATAAGTAAATCCATGAGAAAAGTAAGGATTTGTTTCTTTAGGCTGATTGATCACTTGGTAAATATCGTCTGATATCATAGTGGCCCCCAGTGGGATGTACCCCGAAGAAATCCCTTTAGCCAAAACTAGTATATCCGGTTCAATACCAAATAACTCTTTACAAGAAATCATATGACCTAATCTTCCAAAAGCCGTGACTACTTCATCAACAATGTAAAGGATGTCATATTTTTTGCAAATTTCTCTTGTTCTTTTGAGGTAGTTTTTGGGTGGAACAATAATACCTCCGGCACCCATGATGGGTTCGGCAATAAATGCGGCAATATATTCAGGACCAACTTCTTCAATTTTAGTTTTTAATTCTTCAATCAATTGATCACAATACTCCAATTCGGTAAGATTCGTTGGCCTTCTGTAGGGATAGGGAGCACTGACCCGAACAATCAATTCTTTTAACGGCAGATCAAATCCAATATGAGTTGACTCGATTCCTGTCAGTGCATGAGTTAAATATGTGCTCCCATGATAACCAAGATATCGAGTGATTATCTTCTTCTTTTTTGATTTGCCCAATAGATTAAAATAGTAATGAACAGTCTTGATGGCTGTATCGTTAGCCAAAGATCCGCCGGTAGAGAAGAAAGTTTTGTTCAGTGATTTTGGAGCTAAATCAGCCAGGTTGTATGACAATTCCGCGGCAGGTGGAGATGATGCTCCTCCAAAGGTATTGTAATAAGCCAACTTGGAGGTCTGCTTAGCGATATAGTCAGCCATCTGCCTATTACCGTGCCCAATATTGACACACCACAAACCAGCTATTGCGTCTAAGTACCGATTTCCTTTCTGATCAAAGATAAAATGATTCTCTCCTCTTGTATAAATGGTAGAACCGGTAGTTTCAAACGATCTAAAATCTGTATAGGGATGAAAAAAATGATTTTTGTCTTTTTCCCACAAATCCTTCGAATCAAAATTCGCCATCAACTTTAGAAAAATTTTAACAGATAAAGATACTTCTCATCAGTTTACCAACCACTTAGTTCAAGACAAGACATCAATTTAGCGTATGAAAATAAGGTAAAAATCTCGACTTTTTCACTGTTTTATAAACTTATCCATTTGTAAAACTTTGCAATACAACCAAACAAAATCTAATGGATTAATTTGGACATTTAAAATATCAAATTTTGAAAGATTTGAGAATTAATGGGGACAGACTTTGGAATCGCATCCATTCAATGGCTAAAATAGGTGCAACACCAAATGGAGGTGTACATAGACTAGCTTTGTCTCAAGAAGATAAAAGATCCAGAGATTTATTCATAAAATGGGGGCAATCAATTGATTGCAAGACAAGAGTTGATGCCATGGGGAATATATTTGTTCGACTAGAAGGAACAAAAAGAAATCTTCCTCCCATCTTATTTGGTAGCCACTTGGATAGCCAACCAACTGGCGGAAAATACGACGGATCTTTAGGTGTTTTAGCTGGCCTGGAATTATTGGAAACCCTAAGAGAAAATAGTATTGATTTAGAATATCCACTAGAATTGGTTTCTTGGACATCCGAAGAGGGGTCTCGCTTTTCTCCAGCGATGATATCATCAGGAGTATTTGGCGGGGTTTTCTCTCTTGATTATGCCTACTCTATTAAAGATAAACGTAGAGTTAGTTTAAAAGAAGCATTAGAAAAAATCGACTATCTAGGAAGTAGTACGCCCTTTGGTAGGATCTATTCAGGGTTTTTTGAGTTACATATAGAGCAAGGACCGATTTTAGAAAAAGAAAAAAAATCTATTGGTGTGGTCAAAGGTGTACAAGGAATTAGATGGTATGAGTTAAGTATAAAAGGTCAAGAAGTCCATGCAGGACCATTTCCAATGAAAATAAGAAGAGATCCGGTAAGGGTATTACCAAAAATTATAAGTGCTTTATATCATCTTGAAAAAGAATTTGGATCAGATACTCGAATCACGATTGGAGATATTTCAGTACATCCCGGGGTTTGCAACACTGTTCCAGGAGAAATAAAATTCACATTAGATTTGAGACATCCCAATTCAGAAGTAATGGATGGCATGAATCAAAGAATCAGGCAGTTAGTCGAAAATGAAAATCAAGAATCTAGTTTATATTTGAGTCATCAAGAACTATGGTATTGTCCTCCGGCAAAATTTGATTTGCAATGTATAAATGCAGTGAAAGATGCCGCAAAGAGATTGAACTACTCATTTATTGAGATGTTTAGTGGAGCAGGTCATGATGCGGTTTATCTCTCCAGGGTCACCCCAACTGCAATGATTTTTATTCCTTGTAAAGATGGTATTTCACACAATGAAAAAGAATCTATCACAAGATCAGATGCTATCAGGGGTACTAATGTTCTTTTGCATTCAATCTTGAATTACATCAACCAATTGAAAAGCTAATAATATCAAGATGGCACAGACAAATTATTCGATACTTCAAAAGAAAACGGTCAAGTTTTTGCGATCAAAAAAGCATTTATTCATTAATAATCAGTGGGTCTCACCTATTAATAATACTTATTTTCCAGCTACAAATCCAGCCGACGGTGAAGTTTTATCTGAAATACCCCTTGCTGATAAATATGATGTAGATAAAGCAGTTGAAGCAGCGCAAGTCGCATTTGAAACCCAATGGATAAAAACATCACCAGAAAAAAAATCAAGGCTTATCTGGCGGCTATCGGATTTGATGGAACGGGACAAACAAGTTTTGATGGAATTGGAAACTATTGATAATGGCAAACCACTAGATAAGGCTGAATATGATGTTGATTCCGCAATAAAACATTTTAAGTATTATGCCGGTTGGGCTACAAAGCTTGAAGGCTCTACCTTCCCAATTACTCAGCACTCTTTGGTCTATACCAAAAGAGAACCTTTGGGGGTTGCGGCCCTAATTGTTCCATGGAATTTTCCTCTGATGATTGCCACATGGAAACTAGCACCAGCTCTGGCATGCGGAAATTGTTGTGTATTAAAACCTTCGGAAAAGACCTCTCTTAGTACACTCTATTTGGGAACCCTAATTCAAGAGTCTGGATTTCCTGAAGGGGTTGTCAATATCATCACAGGTGGTGGAATTCCTACTGGAAGTAGTCTTGTAACCCATCCTTCGGTAAATAAAATTAGTTTCACTGGTTCTACCAAAGTTGGTAAACAAATAAATGGTCTAAATGCTCATTATAATTTGAAAAACATTTCACTTGAACTGGGAGGAAAATCACCCAATGTAATATTTTCTGATGCTGATTTGGAAGCTGTTGGTAATTCTCTACATTGGTCTAGTTTCTACAACTCTGGACAAGAGTGTACTCTGGGGTCGAGAATTTATATTCAGAAACCAATTTTTGACCAAGTGGTCGAACAACTAAAAAACCAATCCCAAAAATTAACAATAGGAAACGGACTAGACAATCCAGATTTAGGTCCATTGATTGATCGCCAGCATCTAGACAAAGTTCTGAAGTACATAGATATGGGAGTTAAAGATGGTGGCGAACTGATTTTGGGCGGGGAAAAACTCAATATCGAAAGTTTAAATAAAGGAAACTTTCTAGGGCCGACCATTTTCATTCATGATGATGATTCTCTACCGATTGTTCAAGATGAAATATTTGGTCCCGTTGTAGTAGTTTCTTCTTTTGATTCCTTTGAGCAAGTCATTGATCGATCCAATAGTTCGAACTTTGGACTGACCTCTGCTGTTTGGACAAAATCTCACTCAACAGCATTAAAATTCGTAGATGCCATCAATGCTGGAACAGTTTGGATTAATGGATATGATCAGTTCAATCCAGCAGTACCCTTTGGTGGATTCAAAGACAGTGGAATAGGTAAAGAGATGGGCAAGAATGCTATAGAAGAATACACTAGGGAAAAAGCTGTCTGGTTTAATTATTGATACCATGAAAAATTGAAACCAATTGACGATTTAGGTCTACTTTCTACTGTATGGTCCCGATTATCCAATATGAGACCGGTCAGAGGAAAAGGTGTATATCTGTATGATAATGATGGTAATAGATATATAGACTTTACCTCTGGACTAGGTGTTGTCAATACCGGTCATTGTCATCCAAAAATTGTTAGTGCAATTCATAAACAAGCAAATGAATTGTTGTTCGCACAAATGAATTGTGTGGTTTCTCCTGCCGTTTGTAAACTATCTCAAAAGCTGAATGCAATCACACCAAAATCAATTAACCAGTTTTTCTTTTCTAATAGTGGTGCCGAAGCTACAGAGGCTGCCATTAAATTAGCCAAATCGGCTACAAAGCGTAGTCAGATCATTGTTTTTCAGGGGAGTTTCCATGGAAGAACTCATTTAACCATGGCGATGACTACTTCTAAGACTATCTATCGACGAGGATATCAGCCTTTACCTTCTGGGATTGTTGTTGCTCCATTTCCCCATCCCTTTCACTATGGTTGGGATGAAGATAAAACCATTGAATTTTGTAAGACACAAGTAGAAAATTTATTACATAGCCAGAGTTCACCCGAAGAAACAGCAGCTATAATCATAGAGCCAGTATTGGGTGAAGGCGGATACATCCCTGCTCCACCAAAATTCATAGAATACCTCAGAAAACTTTGCCATAAACATTCCATACTATTAATTATTGACGAGGTTCAGAGTGGATTTGGGAGAACTGGAAAGTTTTTTTGCTTTGAACATACTTCAATTGAACCCGATATTTTGATCATGGCAAAAGGATTGGGTAGTGGCTTGCCGATTTCAGCCATAGGAGCCTCCAAGGAATTAATGTCTAAATGGACTCCCGGATCTCATGGGGGTACTTTTGGGGGTGGGAGTTTACTCTCTATTGTAGCAGCCAGTGCAACTATAGATGTGATTTTAGATGAAAAACTTCATGAAAATGCAAGAATTCTTGGAAGCTATTTACTAGAATCACTTTGCACACTAAAATCAAAATACCATAGTATCATTGAGGTTAGAGGAATGGGACTAATGATAGGAGTAGAATTTATCAACACGGAGATTACCAAAAAAATTCAGTCCAATTGTTTAAAACATAAATTATTGTTATTGACTTGTGGCACTTATTCAAGAACCATCAGATGGATTCCACCTCTGATTGTTTCTAAAGACCAAATAATAAAGGCCCTATCGATTTTCGAAGATTCCTTAAATCTGGAATAACTCTCTCCTTTTGCTTAAAGTAATTTTATTTTTTTGATTAGATTTGTAGGTTATTTCCTTATTCCAAGAGTAATCGTTTATGATATATGAGTCCTTCGGAGTCGCACGAGCAGTTGTTTAATTATGCCTTAGGTGAGGCACTTGAAGAAGTAAACTACCGATTAAGGAGTCAAAAAGATTCTGTCATAGCAGAAGGTCGTGGCATACTAAACAAGGATGATAGAGCGGTTAGACCGGACATTTTCATTGATGATAGAGAAACCCCCAATGTGGTCATTGAATGTTCATACAACGCTAATGATGCCAACCAGGATGCTCAAAATAGATTAGGATCTAAACACCCTAATGTAGCTGGCACACCTATAAACACTGTCTTTTCGGTATTTATAGATCAGGAGTTCCGCTCGGTTAAGGACATGACTCTTATCAAGAATCAATTAATAGGAGGGAAATCCATTCGCTATGCCCTTTATCAGCGAATCAGCGTCAAAGAAAGGGATACGAAGAGCATCTTCAGATGGCCTGGGGAGGGTTTTATCCGGGGTAGTGTATTCGATTTATCTCTTTTTATTCCTTCTGCGGCAACTCCGAGGGAAAATTTGTTACGGGTTTCCAATTATGTGGCCATGCGGGTAAAGGAGGCTGCCAGGTGTCTTTCTAGGAGTCTTAGTCGGGACCAGCAGAACCAGATTGCTGCGGAGGTTTTTCAAAAGTCTCCTCTTTCTGGTATGCGAACAGCGATGGTTACCTGGCTCAATGCCTTGCTTTTACAACAGCTTCTTGTTTCAAGTGGTGCCAAGGGGGTAGAATCGCCTCTTTCAAGTGTTGGCGGTGGATTTTATCATGCCTTTAAACAGCTTGACCAATGGAAGGATATCATGGATATCAATTGGAGAAGCGTTTTCAAGTCGGCCTATGTTACTTTATCTAAGGCGGCTGAATTGTCTCCTCTTGCATCTGTTGAAGCCTTGAAATTTCTTATAGAGGGGGTAAATCAAATCAGCTCTACACGATTGGGTTCGGGCATAGATATTGGTGCGGAATTATTTCCTCAGTTGAGTGATGATAGAAAGGAGACGGCTGCTTTTTATACTCAGGCATCTTCTTCTGAGTTTCTTGCTACCTTGAGCATTGAAGGGACTGATCTTTCCGGGGATGAGTGGTCGGACCCTGATTTGATGCAAAAGCACCATCTGTTGGATATGGCTTGTGGTACTGGAACATTGCTTAGGGCTGCCTACCGGCGTATTCTGAACCTCCATGAGGAGCACCATATGGGTTCTTGGGATATGAAAAAGATGCACCGAGATGCTATGGAAATCGGGATTGTGGGTATAGACATCAGTCCGATTGCTGCTCATCTTACTGTGTCGTCTCTTTCTGCTATGTGTGGCACTGTGGACTATACCAACACCAAAATAGGTTGGGTGAAGGTAGGCGGGGAATTGGGCTATACTGGTTCTCTTGAACTATTCACATCGGATTATATCACTGATCTATTAGACAAAACCGTAGGGACTTCTTCAGTTGATGAAAAAAATGCTTCTCTTCATGTGAAAAATGGTTCTGTTCAGTGGATCATCATGAATCCACCTTATTCGAGGACACGTGGTGGTCAAAGTGCATTTGATGTTTCTGGTTTTTCAAAAGAGGAACGTCAGCGCTGTCAGAAAAGGTGGGGTACCCTTATAGCCAAAAAGCCGGCCAATAAAACAGCAGGTATGGCGGCATCGTTTCTGGTTTTGGCTAAGGAGAAGTGTAAGCCCGATGGTCGCATCGGCTTTGTGCTTCCACTAACGGCTGCTTTTGCCCAATCGTGGCAGGAGACACGGGCTATGGTAGAAAAGTATTTTCATGACATCCTTGTTGTTTCTGTCTCCGGGGGTAAAGCTCTGAAAGGCAAGGCTATTTCTGCGGACACTGATATGGAAGAGATGTTTCTGATTGCTACGAGGTCTGCCGAACCGAATAATTACACTCCGATGGATAAGCGATTACTTTGTGTGACATTAGACCATCCGATGGAACGAATGGGGATTGCTCGGGAGATGGCAAGGGCAGTTCGGCGGTCGGCAAAACAGGTTACGGCAAGTACAGCTACTTGGCATCCTATCGTGGTCGGTGACATGGAGGTGGGTAGGCTTTCGGTGTACAGGACCGATGGAATGGGCAGGCCATGGCATCCCATAGGAACACAGCATCCGGAGATTGTCTATGCTGCCCAGAGACTAGCCTATGATGGTGTACTTACATTCAATGGACATCATGAGACCTTAAAAATAGAGTTTACCACCATTGGTAAATTGTTTACCGTTGGACCTACTCATCATAGAATCGGACATGTATATAATGCAGAATCTATAGGTGCATTTGTATTCTATCCTCTGAGAGATGATGCGGACGCCCTGGGAAGTGATCGTTCACTTTGGCATGCCGACAGTGAAAAACAAAATAAATTGATCGTTCTTCCGACTCACAAGGGGACTGGAGCAAAAGGTGTCGGTTCTGAACAACAGCGCCAGCATATGAGGAGTTGCCGAAGTACGCTTTTATACGCCAGAAATTTACGATGGACTTCCCAATCACTTGTTGCTGCCACAACCGAAAGACCAGTACACGGGGGAAGCTCTTGGACAACCCTCCAAACGAAAAGAGATGAAAGACTCCTCAAGGTTTTTTCTCTCTGGGCTAATTCAACTTTAGGGATGATGGTACATTGGACTCAAGGTCAAAGAACACAAAACGGTCGTTCAAGGCTACAAGTTAAAGCAATAAAAGATATTCCTTGTCCGGATTTCTCACGTCTTACAGTTAAGGCATTGACCAGGGCAGAAAGTGCCTTTGATGCTATTGCAACAAAAGAATTAAAACCTACTTGCTTGGCTCATGTAGATCCTATTCGAAAAGAGATTGACCATGCCATAGGAGAATTACTCGAATTATCAAAGGCGGGGAAAAAGTCAGTTCCGATCATCAGAAAAATTTGGTGTAGCGAACCTTCCGTTCATGGGTATAACCGTCAAGCTCTTTCGTTTTTATGAAAGATGAAGAGATTATACTCTAACCAAAGACTTTATGTCCTATAGTTGACGTTAAACTATTGATAATTGGGTATATCTGTTGGTCAAATAAAGATGTCGCAATTTTAGTTGAGAATACGTTGCTTTACAACCAAAATTTATGTCCGTTGAATACTCTTGAGGGAGTGCTATATAAGTAAATGTAATGTAGTCAACTACACAAATAAAATTATCTGTTTTGTTCGTGTTATGCGATTAAATTCATAGTTCCATAAAAACGATTTGGTTAAATTTGACACCGTTGTAATGATTTAGGGTACTTAGCTCAGTTTGGTTCAGAGCACTTGGTTTACACCCAAGGGGTCAGGGGTTCGAATCCCTTAGTACCCACTTTATTTATTTGGTTGTCTGTGATTCAGAGATAATCAATGAGAGCAATAAACTTGTAGTATTTACTCTTTAGGACTATTTAGAGGGTATACTCAATTGAAAATAATTTCAGATTTTGGTTATTTTATGGAAAATTAATCTATGTTGAAAGAAACGCTAGAACGGGAAAGAAAAAATCTCCTAGACTTAGGGCTAAGAAACAACTTCATCAATTTAAAAGATTCCAAAACTAAATCCGTTCAGGTCATTGAAGAAAGTAGTGAAGAGATTTTTAAAATCTTGGTTGATAGTCTTTACTTAATGAGTTTCCAATCAAGAGGACAGGATAGGGATATAGATGAAGAATTTTCGATTCTTTACAAGCAATTACCTACCGATGAGGTTGATAAATCCAAATTAACCGATAGAGTTCTTCAGACACCTCACACTCCATCTAGGTTACAACGAAGACTTAGGAGTATTGCTAGATTAACAAAATTATCAATTGAAGAAAAAGGGGTTAATATGCTTTTCCTAGCTTTAGGTATAGTAAAGTGGTACGAGAGTGAGCATAGCGATAAAGAAAGATTCGCGCCGGTAATTCTAGTGCCCGTTGAAATTAAAAGAAATACCATCAAATCAAAATTTAAGATTTGTTACAATGATGATAAAATAGGATTAAACATCTCATTTTTCGAGAAACTCAAATTAGAATTTGGCATCACAATCGATTTTCCTGATGAGATAACATCGTCATCTCTTTCAGAGATTTTTACAACAATAGAGAACTCTGTGAATCTTCCAAGGTGGAAATTATTGAAGGATGAGATTCGATTGGGTCTTTTTAGCTTTTCTAAGTTCTTAATGTGGAAAGATCTTGATGAAAATAATTGGGATGAAGATTCTAAGCCTCATCAACATCCACTTTTAAGCTCATTTTTGGGAGGGGAATCCAATAAAGATTCTCCTATCTCTATTGGACAGGAAAAACTCAACGATAAAGTATCACTGAAAGAAACTTATCACGTACTTCCAGCTGACAGTTCTCAACAAGAAGTTATCTTTTCCATTCGTGAAGGATTGAAAATAGCGGTTGTACAAGGGCCTCCAGGAACGGGCAAATCGCAAACAATCACCAACATCATTGCAGACTTTCTTGCAAGGGAGAAAAAAGTTCTTTTTGTAGCAGAAAAACTAGCTGCGTTGAATGTTGTTAGGAATCGGTTAGAGTCTATAGGCCTCGGTAAATTAGCCCTAGAGTTGCATAGTAACAAGGCAAACAAGAAACAGTTTATAGGGGAATTATCTAAAGTCATGGACTTACATTCCCCTTCAATAAACATTGATGTTGATGGAAGTTTGCAAGAAGGAGATTCCCTTAGGGACTTTATAAACCAATACTCTGCTGCAGTAAATACAGAAGTAGGTAGTACCGGGTTTACTCCCATTCAATCTTTTGGGGAGGTCATAAAATATTATCGTGATTTGGAACCTATTCTCCATCACATTGACCTTAATACAATCGGTGATCAATCGAAGGATAATTACATTAAGTTCGTATCAATTATTGAGGAGATATCTGGTCATTTAACAAATAGTGGTTCCTTAAAAAGCAATCCATTTAGACTGATTCGACCTTCTAAATTTTCATTCTATGAGGGTGAGGAGTTTCTAATAAAAATTAGAAAATATCTAAACAATCTCCAGTCCGTTTTTTTGCCAATTAAAATTCAAATCGATGAATTTTATAAAGGTAATATCAACTACACCTTAGAAAATATTTCAAAGGTGAAAACCACTATTGATGAAATAAGAAAAATTGATCGCAGTTTTATTTCAATTAACATTGAGTCAATAGATAGAATTAACTCTAGCGCATTTGAGAATATAAAGTCTGCTTGTAAATCCAACATTGATCTCACGATGAGAATGTCCCGATTTAACGATAGGGTGTATTCAAAATTTTGGGATTTAGATTGTTTTCAATTTTATCAAAACTTCCTGCAAGATTCAATGAAATGGTACAAGTTTATACTTGGAGGATATAAAAAGACAAAAAAAACTGTCCGCGGTTATTTTAAATCTCCCACTAATGTGAGTGATTCTGATGTTTTGGAACTCTTAAAACTAAATGTTGATCTTTTAGAGACAACAGATTCTAATAAGAAGATTCGAGAAGACATAGAACTTTTAACGGGAGAAACTTTTCTGGAACCTACTTCTAACTGGTCAGCATTACTAAATAGTGTTTTGTGGATAGAGAATTTTAAGGTTTTAATAGACCATGATAAGGTGTTTGATTTGGGCTGGAAGTGGGCTTGGTCCCCTTCAATGCGATGGCCAAATGGGAAAATTCCGAAACTAGAAATTGGTCCTCTTAAATCTATACTAAGTGAGATTGATGGGCTACTTAGAAAAGCAACGATGGTAGATTCATTTTCAATCAATACAATTGGGATTAATGAACTTATATCGATATTTCAGTCTTGGATATCAAATAAAGAGAGATTTAACAGCTATATCCAACTAGTTAAAACCATTGATGATTTAAAGACAAATAATCTTGATTGGGTTCAGTCAATTTTGGAAAATTGGGATCACTCTGAAAAATATTTCAAAGAAATATGTAACTATTATTGGTTTAAAAACATCGCTCGAAAAGCCTTAAAGGAAAGAGAAATCCTAGCTCGTTTTGACGGAGCTAATCACAGCAGGAAGATATCTGAATATAGTAACAATGAGGAAATTTTACTAAAGATCAATAAGTATCGGGTTCGTCATACGCACTGGTCTAAAATTCCTAAATCTAGATTGGATTCTGGCAAATTAGGGATTCTAAAAAAAGAACTCTCAAAGAAGCGCAAACTCAAACCTATTCGAACACTAGTAACCGAATGCGGTGATCTTATTCTTGATTTAAAGCCTCTATTTTTGATGAGTCCAATGACAGTTGCCCAGTTCATCAAGGGTAACAGTCTAAAATTTGATGTAGTTATTTTTGATGAGGCTAGCCAAATTAAACCCGAAGAGGCCTATGGATCAATCCTTCGTGGAAAACAAGTGGTTGTTGTTGGAGATAGCAAACAATTACCGCCTACATCATTTTTTGATTCAAATTTTGAAGGTGAAGAACAGGAAGAGGAAGAGTTTGATGCTTCTCATGTAGAAAGTATACTTTCCTTAGCTATTGCAAGGAATGTCAAGGAGAAAATGTTAAGATGGCATTATAGAAGTAGACACGAGAGTTTAATAAATGTTTCCAATCGAGAGTTTTACAATTCAAATCTGCTTGTTTTTCCAAGTCCATTTGAAGTAACTGATGATATGGGTTTTAAATTTTTTCACACAGAAGGAACCTATTATGCTCCTGACAAGGGTGGTAAGGTAAACCGTGGAGAGGCGAAATTAATAGTACAAGAGGTAATTGAACATGCTAGGTCAAAACCAGAAAAGACACTTGGGGTAGTTGCGTTTTCTCAAGGTCAAGCTAAAATCATCGAAGATTATATTGAACAAGAACTGAGAATAAGTCCAAATCCTTCGGTAGAGACGTACCTATACAATAGTCATGAACATGAGAGGTTCTTTGTGAAGAATTTAGAAAATGTCCAGGGAGATGAACGTGATTACATTTTTGTCAGTGTTGGATATGGACACCAGGAAAATGGGCGCTTTAGGTACACTTTTGGGCCAATAAATAAAGAAGGCGGGGAGAGAAGATTAAATGTATTGTTCTCACGAGCTAAATCAAAATGTGTGGTTTTTTCTAATTTTAGGGGAGATGAACTTGATTTGAGTAGAACAGATAGTGTCGGAGTAAGAGTTCTCAAGTCATATTTAGTATTTGCTGATAGAGGGGAAATTGAGATTCCAACATCTTCTGGAGGCAATCCTGATTCGGTCTTTGAGGAACAAGTAGCTTCCCTTCTCCAGAATAAAGGGATCGATGTTGAACTTCAAGTTGGCTCTGCTGGTTTTAGGATTGATATTGCTGTTAAACATCCATTTGAAAAGGGTAAATATGTTTTAGCCATTGAGTGTGATGGTGCGAGTTATCATTCTAGCAAAATTGCTCGAGATCGAGATAAAGCAAGACAGTCTATACTTGAAAATTTGGGCTGGAAATTTTATCGAATTTGGAGTACAGATTGGTTCTTGAAAACTAAAAGGGAAAGTGAAAAATTAATTAACCATGTAAAAGGAGTCTTGGAGGGTAATATCAAGAAACCTTCTAAGCAGATGAACAATCATAGAAAGGAAGAAATAATCATCTCGGAGGACACAGAATCCAATAATGAAGAAGTCAGTGATGATGTTGGGAAAAGGGATTTCACTTATATGAAATATGATGAAATCCATGATAATCTTTACCAACCTTTACACGAGTATTCAATACTTTATATACTAATTCACGATATTATTGTAGTGGAACAGCCGATTCATAAGGAAGTGATTTTGATTCGGGTACTTGAAGCTACTAACACAAAAAGAGCTGGAAGGAGAATTCAAGAGCATTTTGAATTTCATCTGAAACACTTATCTCATTTTTTAGATCAATCATCCTATTCAGATTCACTAGAAAAATATGATATAAAGCAAATTGATGGCTTTTACTTCTACCAGGAGAATATGGCTCACCCTTCTAAAGATGGACTAATTAGAAATCGGTCCACATTATCATCAAGAGAGTTCAACCTCAATTTGGTTTCTCCTTTTGAGATAAGGAATGCCATTCTGTACTTGGTATGTAACTCTTACGGAATGGAAGAGGAAGATATCTTGAATGAAGTTCCGAAGGTTTTTGGATTCAAACGCATCAACGATGAACAAAGAGAATTAGTGAAGAAAAACTTGGATGAACTTATCAATAACCAATTCTTGGTTAAAAATGGAAACTATTTTTCGGTTGTAGCACAAGAATAATTTCGCATATGAAATTCATCAATAAAAATAATCGAGAAATTTCAGTCCATTTTCAAAGAAAATGGCAGATGGAAATATTAAATCCAAAGAGTACAATTCATCTAACTAAATAAGGTCGAGGTAATTGGCATTACTGTAGTTTTCTCTTAGGTTAAATGTAAACAACACCTACAATTACTTGAAGATTTGCTTTTTCGATTCATAGCAAATTCTCTTTTATCTAACGGCAATTCAGTCTTATATTGGCTTGGATGTTTGTAAATCTGTCTCTGACGCTGTTTAATTCTAAATTTCGAATCAAAGACTACATAACCTCCTGCTGGCCAGGAGAACAGTCCTATATCAAACTAGTCTTTACTCAAACCATAGTATTCTGATTAATGCTAATGGATCTAAAGTCTTATGTTGAGGTTCATTCTTATTTTTACCCTTTTCTATGAGCCTGCCAGAAGAGCGTAGTTGGTTTGTATTTATAATTGGGCTTAACATCAAATTTTCCATAATTCTAAAAAAGTATGAACCTATATCAATTTTTAATGGTAACTTAAACATAGAAAAGATATGTAATTAATGCCTAAGTAAATGCAATGTAAATACTTAATACTAATTTTCAAATGTGTATTGGAGAACATAATACATAGTATTTTAGTTCAAATTAGGTTTTTTAGACAGTAACCAAAATTTTTGTCAGTGCTAATGACTAGGTAAGTCAAAATGTCATTATTTCGTTAACTTGGGAAGTATTATGGTCAAAATGAAGTTTTTATTCCCACTATTTATGAACATTATTTGTTTGGGAATAAGCTATTTTGCTCATGAGTATATTGGGGGACAGATTCCCTTAAACTTTAAAATATTAGGTTACATAATAATTGTAATTGCTCTTTATAATATCATCCGAACTTTATCATTGGTTCGTTTAAATAGGTCAGCAAAGAAAATATCTATGGACGCAAACACTTTAATTAAATCGGGACCTTTTAAGTATAGCAGAAATCCTATTTATTTAGGTTTTTTGCTTATCCTCATTGGATTTGCACTAGTCTTGGGTTCATTTTCGGGATTTTTAGGAGGATTTTTCTATTTCTTAATTGCCGATTTGTGGTCTATACCGAATGAAGAACAAAAATTGATTCAAATCTTTGGGGAATCTTATCTGACTTATAAAAGACAAGTTCGGAAATGGCTATAGAAATGCTTCATTAAAGAAACGTAAGACCGTTTTATAAAAGAACAAAACAAGTTTTAGGCCAGTACTTCTTTTTTTTAAATAAAAGTTTAATCAAGTAATAAAAACCCTGAAGGCTAAGAATCCACTGTCGCATATCCCATTAAATATGAATAAGATATAAGAAAAAATTGAGTAGATAAACTAAACACTTCAAGATTATTGAAAGTTTAACAATATTTTAACACTAATAATGTAACGCTTTATAGAATTGTGGTGTCTTGTAAGTGGTTAATAAATTGATCCTCTTGGCTCTTTTAACAATTCATAGGTAAAATTCATTAGTTGGTTATTTTTTAAGCGTTCAATTCTTTTGCCAAGAGGATCGCTTTTTTAAGCACTCAGATAAAGCCCACATTTGAGATTGACCAGACAACCCTACAAACCCAAATATATGTGGTGCTCATATCAAGTCAAATAGTTCTCATATCTGGAATCAATACCTTGGAAGACTATTAGATTATGAATTGACTTTCAGGGGTTTATACCAATGAATGAATCTTCTGTTGTTCCTCGGCAGCTAATTCTGCGTCAACTAGTATACGACCACTATGTTCGTCTTTGATGATTCGCTTTCGAGTAGCTATTTCAAGTTGTAACTGAGGTGGAACTAGAAAAAACGAACCTCCAGCTGCACCATTTTCATTGATGGGAACAATGGCTAATCCATTTTTAAAACGGGATCGAATCCTATTGTAGAGTTCAATCAAATCATCATCAATTAATTTGGCAAATTCAGCAGATTTTTGAACTAAGATATCCTCCTCTTTTTTATTTTCAGCCAGAATATCATCCAATTCACTCTTTTTAGATTTTAGGTGATTTTCACGTTCTTTGAGTTCCTGCTCTAGTACTTCAGCTTTTTCATTTAACTCTTCGACAAACCCTGTTAGTTTACTTATCGTTTTAGTTGCCAAATCAATCTCCAAAGATTGGTACTCTTGTTCTCTAGCAATCGATTCATGGTCCCTATCATTGCGGACTTCTTTCATGCGCTCAGAATACTGCTTTAATTTGATTTTGCATTCCTCGATTTTGTTTTTCTGTTCAGAAATTTGGCTTTCAACTTTTTCTATTTGGCTTTCATTGAAATTCAATTTATCAGAAATGTCATTGATGGCATTCTCAAGATCTTCAACTTCTAATGGCAGTTCTCCTAAAACAAGTTTAATCTCATCTATTCGTGAGTCAATCAATTGTAAATCGTATAAAGCCCTTAGCTTTTGTTCTACTGTCGTTTTTGGTTTCATAATATTTAAAAATAATATACCGGATTGGTCAAGGTTTCTGACAAAAGGACTGCAAAATTACTCATTTTATCACAAAGAAATTTATAGATTAAATCTTTGGTGTACTGTTCACTTTCATAATGACCGATATCCAAGAATATCATTTTATTTTCTGCCTGAAAAAAATGATGGTATTTCAAATCCGAACTGATAAAGGCATCAATTTCTTTACCCTTTAGGCTATCTAAAACAAAACTACCAGACCCTCCTAAAACAACTACGGTTTTGATATCTCTCCCGATAAGTTTACTATGACGTATCGTATGGCATCCAAAACGATTTTTGACTAATCGAAGAAAATCAAATTCCGGAAGAGGTTTCTCAAATAAACCAATTATTCCCATACCAATTTCTTTGCTCGGATTTTCCAAACTAAATATCTCATATGCAACTTCTTCATAGGGATGACTTTCCTTAAGTGCTTTGACAATCTCATTTTTATACTGCTTATGGAATACTACTTGTATTTGAGTTTCAGTAACAGTTGTTTTTTCGAGTGGTTTTCCGATAGCGGGATTGCTGTTTTGATTTCCTCGAAAACTTCCTTGACCTTCGGTCGTAAAGCTACATTGATCATAATCCCCAATTTGACCTGCACCAGCATGGTGAATTGAATCCAATACGCTATCTAGATGATCATTTGGTACATAAGTACTTAGTTTGAGAAGATTTCCTTTTTTTGGTATAAATACTTGAGTCTTTATCAGCCCAAGTTTTTCTGCCATTACATGACTAACCCCATATCTATAATTATCTAAAGCAGTATGAATTGCATAAACTGCAATTTTATTTTCTACAGCCATGATAACTGTCTTTTGGACGTAGGTTTTAGGGGTAAGACTTTTTAGACCCGAGAAAATAATTGGATGAAAACTAACGATCAGATTGCAATTATTACGAATAGCCTCCCGAATGATTTCTTGAGTTGTATCCAGAGTAACTAGTACACCTTTAAGGTCCCATTGTGGGTCACCAATCAAGAGACCAACATTATCAAAATCTTCTGCATTATCTAGTGAACACCAGTGGTTTAAAAGTCTACATACCGAGTTAATTTTCATCATATATCTTTTGGATTAAAATATAAATAAATTGATCATTCCAAATTAAGGTGTTTTCAATCTGAAACTAGGACTGAAATATAATTATGTTTTCATTTTTGTCATCAATAAAATCAATAATTAGATGAAAAATTGCGATCAAAAAATTTTCGGAGATGATTCAGTTTTTAGGGAGCACGTAGTACTTATGGATAATTTTACTGATAGCACATAGATTTAATGTAAGATGTGTTTGTTGCCATCTATTTGTCAGAAAGAATATCTTGAAGGCATCTTGAACCAACTATTAGCATTAAACGATTGACTTATTTTTAAACCATGATGAATAAATTTCGCTGGTTACTTCTCCCTCTTGCAGTCTTGTATGGTTTGGTTGTGATGATTAGAAATATGTTTTTTGATTTTGGATTATTTGAACAGAAAAAATTTAGTTCTAACCTAATTGGTGTTGGAAATCTTTCAATGGGAGGGACTGGGAAATCTATCGTGGTAGATTTTTTGATTAAAAAGTTTTACCAAAAAACTAATCTTTCCGTTCTGAGCCGGGGATATAAACGAAAATCCAGAGGATACATTTTAGCTACATCAAAAGATACTCCACAGACAATTGGAGACGAACCCTTTCAGTTCCTTTCAAAATATCCTGATGTAGGTGTAGCAGTTTCGGAAAACAGAATTAAAGGAGTCCGCAGTCTAGAAAATCTAGATAACCAAACTATAATTTTGGATGATGTATTTCAGCATCGGTGGGTAAAACCATCGGTTTTAATCTTAACGACCACTTTTCAACGTCCTTATTTTTCTGATTATGTTTTTCCAGTGGGCAGACTTAGGGAATTTGCACTAGGTGCTAAAAGGGCACAAATAATCTTGGTCACCAAATGCCCACCAGATTTATCTGATTCAGAAAAATTCGATTTTTTACAGAAGATTAGTCCAAAATCTTATCAACAGGTTTTTTTTACCAAGCTAGTTTATGATCATAAAGTCTTAGATTATCAAAAAAGAGAATACCCTTTAAAAAAATTCAAGGGTAAAAAAATACTTTTGGTAACCGGAATTGTTGATCCTCAGCCCTTGGTTGAGTACTTTGAAAATCAGCAATTGACCTTTCAATTGATGCAATTTCCAGATCACCACAGATACCACAGCGAAGATTTTAATCGAATTTCATCAACAGACTATCAAGTCTTTACAACAGAAAAAGATTTTCATAAACTGATTGATATCATTGACCCTAACAGACTTTATTATGTACCGGTTGGGTTGAAGTTTTTTGATTCTAACCAAGAAAAAGAATTTCTTAAGGGGATAAACATATCCAACTAGTGGATATGCTTATGGGCTTTATATGAAGAGCGCACCAATGGGCCGCTTTCAACATGGCGAAACCCGAGACCTAGAGCAAATTCCCTATATTTATCAAATTGTTCGGGTGTAACAAATGCTGATACTTCCAAATTCCGTTGACTAGGTTGGAGATATTGTCCTATGGTGACAACATCTACTCCTACTGACCTAAGGTCTTCAATAGATTCTAAAACTTCATGCTCTTTTTCACCTAATCCGAGCATGATGCCGGATTTGGTTCGTTTTACACCATTAGTTTTTAGGTATTTTAATACCCCAAGGCTGGTATCGTATTTGGCTTGGACTCTGACTTGTCGTGTCAGACGCCGAACTGTTTCTATGTTGTGCGAGATCACTTCGGGTCCAACTCGTATCATTCGGTCTAAACACGGCTCTAGACCTTGAAAATCCGGAATCAAGGTTTCTAAGGTGGTGGTGGGATTGATGCGTCGAATCGCTTTAACTGTTTCGGCCCAAAGAATAGACCCCTTATCTTTTAGATCATCACGATCAACTGAAGTAATCACTGCGTGTTGGATGCCCATGACCTGAATAGAATATGCTACTTTTTCGGGCTCATCCCAGCTCACAGGGCCAGGCCTTCCAGTTTGAACACCACAAAAACCACAAGAACGAGTACAGATATTTCCCAAAATCATAAAAGTGGCAGTGCCCTCAGTCCAGCATTCTCCGATATTTGGACAGCTTCCAGAGGTGCATATAGTATTTAATTGATATTTATCTACAAGACTTCGTAAATCACGATACTTTTCACCAGTCGGGAGTTTGGCTCTTATCCAGGGAGGTTTCTTTTTTCGCACAATAGGAGTTTTTTCTACTGACGAAAGTGATTTTTTTGAGGGTTTTATGCTTTTCCACTGATGACTAGTGGATAGCGACTTATTAACTGTTTGAATAGACATTTTAGAAAGAGTACAAAACTACTACAGCTGCAAATAACTGAGATAATCTACAATAGTGTACTCAGAAAATAAATGGTGAATCCCAACAGAAAGAAGATGCCCAAAATACTGATAATTCGAAGGGTATTGGAGGGCCTTTTTTCTGATGGCATATGCCTTGATGTGACTACTTTGAGATTTAAAAAAGCGTAAATGGGTGCAGAAATAAAGGAAAGCACAGTTGCAATCTGTACGAGAGTTCCCATTTCAGAAAGAAAAAAAACAAAGATGAAACAAGTGCCTATAGCTACTACGATCATCCATAATACGTAGAGCTTTTTGTCACTATTGGCACTTTTTACCAATGGGGATTTAGGTAATAATAATTCAATTGAGCGAGTCATTGCTCTGGGCGATGCATCCAAGCAGGTTATGGTTGTGCTGAGCATGGTGGAAAAGGCTGCCAGAGCAATCAATCCAAAAAAGATTTGACCCATAGTGGAGGTATATATGTTGATGAGTTGACCGGCAAATACTGCTCCTTGTGAAGAAAAGATTTCTCCCGATCCAAACATAACGAGAGCCCCAAGTGACAAAAAGCATAAAGCTAGAATCACCGATGCGATGTATCCGACATTGAAATCAAAAAGGGATTCCTTATAGGTAACTTTTTGGGTTTTTGATTTTTCAATTGCCCAAAGAGAATACCATACGGATCCATCAAGATGTGCTGGCATCCATCCCATAAACGCCAGGAGAAACAGAACTTCCGAGCCTTTGGGCATGATTTGAGTTAGAGTCAAATCAGGCGCAGAATTTCCCTGGACAAATGCAACGATTACAGCCGCGATAGAACACAGGGCCATCACGACCATAATTATTTTGATGAAGCCATCTAAAAATTTATATTTTCCGAGAATTAGTATTGCAGAGCAAATTACAATTAGTAATACACACCATAGGACAATACTTGACGAATTGCCAAAAAGTTGGGTAGCTAAACCTGCAGTTACCACAGTTACAGCGGCTTGAATGGCGAACATCATTACGCAATTCAAAATGAAATAAAGCAATAGGTAGCCTTTTCCCATTCGATGGTATCCATCCAATAGACTTTCGCCGGTGGATAATGCATATCTTGGGCCGTACTGAAAAAATGGATACTTAAACAAATTGATTAGGAGAAGTGCCCAAATCAATCCCCAGCCAAAATCAGCGCCTGCTCTTGTTGACTGGACTAGATGTGAGACCCCAACAGCACATCCAGCAAATAGTAGCCCCGGTCCTAGTTTTGCTATACTAATCTTAGGCATTTTCTATCAATTGAAGAAGTTTTTTTCTTGAACGAAATATTTTAACTTTCAAATTATTGACGGGGATACCAAAGTTTTTAGATATATCTTTTAAGGACTTATCTTCGAGATAAAAAGCCTCAAGGAGGCTTCTTTGATCTTCTTTGAGTTTATCTAAATGATTTAGCACCTCATCTAATTTTTCTTTGTGTATTAAATCGTCTTCGGCATTGGGTACTTCGCTTGGGACATTAAACAATTGATGTGGGGTGATATCGGAATGTAAATCCTGCATTTTACCAATTTTTCTCGTATAATCAATGTGGTGATTTCTAGCGATAGCGAATAGCCAACTTTCAAATTGATATCTGCTATCAAATGAAGATAGCTTATCAAAAGCCTTTGTGAAAGTTTCTAGTGTTAGCAGTTCTGCATCGTGTTGATTATTGGTACGTTTTAGCAAAAAATGATAAACTATATCCCAGAATTTACTAAACAATTCTTGAAAGGCCTGTTGGTCGTTATTCTTACCACGAAGAATCAAATCCTGAATGGCCAGGTCATCTAATGGAGTTTTCAGGGACAAGAAATTAGTTGAGTTTCGGTTTTTGACATTCGTTTTGTTCAGGAGTTTTGCCACAGAATTGACAAGACTGGCCATTTTTATTGAGGAAAGGACTTTGACTAGCACATGTTCCGTTGAATCTCCCGTCTTTTGAAGTCCATATTTTTATGGCAATCCCTGCAAAAGACACCCCAACCAGAACAAGAGACAATAAAAATAACTCCATATGCCAAATTTACCAAAAAGAATGTTTTAAAAGAGAGTACCCCAATTATCAATTGTGATTTTGATAAAATAATATAAAAAAACAACCCCCACTATAATTTTTAGGATAGTCCCTAACAAAAACCCAACAAATGCTCCTACGGCAACTCTAAAGGAGGATTCAACACTACTATTAATCCTATTGGTAAAATATTCGCCAATGAGTGCTCCAAAAAAGGGTCCGATAATTAGTCCCGGAGGTCCAAGTGTACATATGCCTACGATCATTCCAATAGTACATCCTGTGATAGCTCCTTTGGATCCTCCATATTTTTTAGTTCCCAAAAGTGGCATAACTAGATCCAATACAAAGATTAAAATTGCTACTCCAGCAGTTAGCAGTATGAAATTCAAGTTCATTTCAACTCCTTTAGTTAGATGTAGAAGTAGTAAACCGACCCATGAGGTAAGGGGACCGGGTATAATTGGCAGTACACTACCTGCCAGTCCGAGTAAAATGAAAAATACGGAAGATCCAAATAAGATTATATCAATCATCTACAATTTCTAAGACATTAGTGTCGCAAGTTACTATCATTTAAATCAGAAGTTTCGAATAGGTACTTTTGTTTGAGAAGAAGCATTACTAGGATAGATTCATAGAGTTCTTCAGGGTGTTTCAATTTTAGACGGTAATATCATGTTAAGCAAAAAAGTAATCCTCGGAATAGACCCTGGAACTCAAACTATGGGATTTGGGGCAATCATAATTAATCAAGATAAGCCTGAATTACTTGGAACACATGAACTGAAACTAGACAAAATTACTGATCCTTATAGAAAACTCAGAGAGATATACCAAACGAGCAAAGAACAAATTGATTACTTCAAACCTCATGAAATTGCTATAGAGTCCCTCTTTTATGCCACAAATCCTCAATCTCTTTTGAAACTTGGAAGGGCCCAGGGAGTTGCTATTGCAGCAGTTATTTCAAAAAATGTATCCGTAACTGAGTATTCCCCGCGCAAAGTAAAGAAATCTATAACCGGAAGAGGCGATGCTTCGAAAGAGCAGATCGCCAAAATGCTGATGAATATATTGTCGTTAAAGTCTATACCTAACAAATTCGATATAACGGATGCTTTAGCTGTTGCGATGTGTCATTATTACAATCGAAATTCTATGAATCTTGGCAAACCAACTTACGGTAGCTGGAGTTCTTTTATTAAGGATAATTCTCATCGAATTGCTGATAGAAAAAAAACCGATAAGGACTAAAATTTTATTAGTGGCTTCAATTTATTTTCACTATCCATATTGCTCAAAAGCTTGTTCTTATTGCAATTATCATTTTTCCACTAATGTTGGAACACAGAATAAGATGGTCGAAACGTTGATTCGAGAGTTAGAATTACGAATGTCAGAAATCACTCAACCCATTGATAGCATCTATTTTGGAGGTGGAACTCCTTCTTTACTCAAAATTGCTGAGTTAGAAAAGATTTTGCATTATACTCACAATCTTTTTATAGTTAAGCCAAATGTTGAAATCACCCTGGAAGCGAATCCTGATGACATAACTAAATTATACCTCAAACAGTTAAAGCAACTGGGGGTTAATCGAGTGAGTTTAGGCGTTCAATCATTTGATGATGTAGAATTAAAATCTATTGGAAGAATCCATAGTGGAGATCAAGCCTTTCAAAGTTTAGAAATATTGGCTAATGAATTTGAAAATTTTTCTGTGGACTTGATTTACGGTCTTGTTCATTCTAACATAGAATCTTGGAAGACCAATCTTAGAAAAGCACTAATTTATAAACCTAAGCATCTATCTCTATATATATTGACACTTGAAAAAAAGACTCGTTTATATCATCAGGTTAAGCAAAAAAAAATCAAATTACCACCAGATGGATTGGTATATCGGCAATACCAATTAGGGGTGAAATATTTAGATACCAATGGCTTTGTGCACTATGAAATATCATCTTTTGCACTGCCTAAGTGGGAGTCAAGACATAATTTTGGGTATTGGAATGACCAGCCTTATCTGGGCATTGGTCCTTCTGCGCATAGTTTTGATGGAAACAAAACTAGAAGTTGGAATATTGATAATAATTCGTTATACATCAAAATGATACATCAAGGGATATTGCCAATTACAAGGGAAAATTTGAGTATGGATGACAGATTCAATGAGTATCTCCTTACCAGGTTGAGAACTATAGGTGGGGTTTCCAAGCGAGAAATTAAGCAAAAGTGGGGAATGGAATATTCGAAATATCTGGAAAAACAATCCCAAAAGTTTATTAGTCAAGGACTGATTATAGAGACGGAATCAAAGATGAAGTTATCAATTGAAGGAAAAATATTGGCAGATGGAATTATTTCGGATTTATTTCATGGTGATATATGAAGTTTATTATTTGTTTCCATTACTGCTGACCAATTCAATGATTCAACCGCGTTTTTTTGTGTTCGATTATATATTTAAGTGGAGAAAATACTCTATTTATTCTCTACCCGGTAGAATTTTTGTTTGTACTTCATTGTTTTATCATCCATATGAGTCATTGGAAGTTTGTACTTAAACTCTGGGTGAGGTTTTCATTTACTCAGTATAGTTCTCAAGCTTGATTGTTTCCTTTCTGATTTCGAAGTACAAACTAATCGGAAGTTTGCTATTTTAGGTATTCTATCATTGATAAACAGATTATTACAAATCTATTTACTACAACAAAACCATCTTCAACAGGATCTAACTCGCCAGGTGTAGAAATAGAATTAGATTGTGAAGTTCTATTATTTCTACGAACTTGGCCGGCTACCAACTTCATTACATAAAAATTGAATAACCCAACCAGATTATTTGATGTGATAAAAGATGAAAAAAATAATGGGAACCGTGCGGGTGAAGGGACTCGAACCCCCATGCTGTTAAGCACTAGATCCTAAATCTAGCGTGTCTACCAATTTCACCACACCCGCATTGGTGGGCAAATATAATTAGAAAAAAGCTGAGCGGGTTTTGTTTCAGCTAAATTCATGAGGTTTGATAATAGGGATGAGATTATTTTATTCTTTGCATTGTAATGCACTATATATTTGTGTGAACATTCTAAATGTTGTACAAACTTTAATTCGACATTTGCATTTTATGATACTGAGCAAAACCAAGCAGCGCTATATAGAACAACTCAAAGAATTTCTGTCTATTCCTTCAATTAGTGCAGATTCTCGGTTTTCAAAAGAGGTTGAAAGAGCAGCTCATTGGGTCAAGAAAACACTGATTGATTCGGGTTGTACCCAAGTAAAAGTTTATCCTACCGAAGGGCATCCCATAGTATTTGGCTCTCGTATTATTGATCCCAAATTACCGACTGTCATGGTATATGGGCATTATGATGTCCAACCTCCTGATCCGTTAGATCAATGGGAAACTGAACCTTTTAAGCCTATTATAAAAAAAACCAAGATACACCCTCAAGGTGCTCTTTTTGCACGTGGTGCTTGTGATGATAAGGGACAATTGATGATTCATGTTAAAGCCTTTGAAGAACTAGTGAATCAAGATAATCTTAACTGCAATGTGTCCTTTTTGATTGAAGGTGAGGAAGAAGTTGGTAGTAATCATCTAGAACAATTTTTGAAAGAATACAAACAAGAGTTGGCATCAGATGTGGTATTGATTTCTGATACGGCTATTATTTCTAATTCTCAACCCTCAATTACTTCGGGATTAAGAGGCTTGTGCTATTTTGAAGTCAAGGTCAAAGGTTCATCTATTGATTTGCATTCTGGAGTTTACGGAGGGGCGGTTCCTAATCCCCTGACTGTACTTTGTGAACTCATGGCTAAATTGCATGACCGGAATAGAAAAATTAATATTCCAGGATTTTATGATGATGTAATCCTAATTGATGAGGAATCAAAAGCAGAGATTAATAAAGAAATCCTTGATTTACAAGAATTTAAAGACTCAATAGGAATAAAAAATATAATGGGAGAAAAAGACTATACAACTGTTGAGCGAAAATCAATTAGACCTGCTTTAGATATAAATGGGATTTATGGAGGGTACACTTTAGAGGGAACAAAAACTGTTATCCCTTCTGAAGCTACTGCAAAAGTGTCCATGCGACTTGTTCCCAATCAAAACTGGAAGAAGATTTCTAGTTTATTTTCAAATCATATCAAGAAGTTAGCGCCAGATTCTGTAAGTGTTTCTGTAAAGATTTTTCAGGGAGGGAATCCATATTTAGTTTCTAAGGAACACATAGGGTTTAAAGCTGCACATTCAGCTTATAGTGATTCTTTTGGAATATCTCCAATTACCACCCGAGGAGGTGGCAGTATCCCTATAGTTTCAAATATAGAAGAAATATTGGGCGCAAAATCTATACTTATGGGATTTGGATTAGATAGCGATGCCATTCATTCCCCTAATGAGCATTTTGGTTTATTCAACTTTTTTAAAGGAATTGAAACAGTCAAACAATTCTACTCTCACTACGCCCAACTAACAACACCTTAAGCACTCCAAAGCTTAGGATAGATTCTTTCTATTTTTAGGCCTATAATCATATTGAGTCGGCTCATCAATAAAGCATTTTTTCAGCAAACTCAAATGTTTCTTCCTTACAGTTGTTTATATACATTGTTTTACCATAAAGATATAGTTGTTATATAAGGTTTGACTTTGATATAGCTATGTTCGTGGTATTGGGTATTTGGCTTGTGCAAGACCGGTATATACATCTCTGAGAAAATTTCTATTAATAGTTCTTTAGCATGGGTTATAATTTCTAAAGGCATTCTTGGGTATAGAAACTTTCATAAGCAGGATCTTTACTTGGCTTTTCTTGGGATCAACATCGGGACAAGGATTTATCCTTAGAGTTACAGTCCATCTGCCATGCTTCTACTTCTGTTAATTTGGGATAACTTTTAATTTCTGCAATACTTTTCATGTATCATTTCCAAATAAATGAAACAAGTATCCTTACGATTAGTTTAGTGCAAATGAGAGTTGATTATGCCATTGGAAAAGATTTTACCAAGACGATATATTAGTATTGAAAATAAGTTACTTATAAATATATTCACTATACAAAATCCCAAAAAAATTCTTTCTTGTATAACAGAATCAAACTGAGTCGTCACTCCCCAAGACTTGGTTTAACTTTTGGCGAATCATATCTAAACTTAAATTACCCAAACTTCCAATATGAGAATGTTCAAGGATTTTATCAGGAACAAAAGTCTTATTTCTGATTTGATGACCCATTTTTTTGTAAGCCTCCCGAAAAGGCATTCCATTTTTTACCCACTTTTCTAATGTGTTTACGCTAAAAAGATGAGCATATTTTTCATCCTTGATGATATCATCAATGATTTTAATCCCTTTCAACGCATAAATTGTCATATCAATACAAGAGCTTAGTTCTTCGAATCCATCTATGACTATTCCCTTAGAGAGTTGTAGGTCTCTGTGATATCCTGTGGGTAAATTTGAACATAGTAAATTTAATTGATTGGGCAACCCTTTCAATAAATTGCATTTTCCACGAATGATTTCAAAAATGTCGGGATTTTTTTTGTGCGGCATGATAGAAGAGCCAGTAGTGATTTTATCATCCAATAGGATAAAGTTGTGTTCCTGACCCGAATACAAACAAATATCAAAACAAAATTTTGAAATAGTAGATCCAACTCCAGCAATCCCATTCAATATAGAGTTGCAAATTTTCTCCCTTCCCATTTGGACGGCTATCGGATTAATTCGGATCTGATCAAAACCCAGCAAATCAGTGGTGAACTGCCTATCAATACCAAACCCAGTTCCATACCCCGCTGCACTTCCCAATGGATTTTGATCGACTATTTGCCTTGATGCAATCAATGAAATAATATCATCAATTAAGGTCTCAGCATACCCGGAAAACCAAAGACCAAAAGATGAAGGCATGGCAACTTGCATATGGGTATACCCAGGCATCAGTATGTTTTCGTTTTTTTTAGCCAAGTCAAGCAATAATTCAACAAATTTTACTATAGACTCAATTTGGCGATCAATTTGATTCTTAATGTAAAGTTGAAAAGCAACCAACACCTGATCATTGCGAGACCTAGCAGTATGAATTTTTTTTCCTAAATCTCCATGTATTTTAGTTAATAAGTCTTCTAGTTTTGAATGAATATCTTCGAATTCATCCTCTATAGTCAATTCATTATTTAAGGCTTTTTGTCTGATTTCATCAAGTGTTTTAACTAACTGGTTGGTTTCAGTATCTGTTAGAATGTCTATTTTGTGAAGCATCTTTGCGTGGACGATAGAAGCTTGACAATCAAAAGGAGCCAAGATTAAATCATAATGTCGGTCATTGCCTACCGTGAAAGCATCAATCTTTTTATCTATAGGTTGTCCTTTTCCCCAAAGTTTCATGTTAGAAGGAATTTTGTTAATAATTCACCATAAAAATCAATGGCATCCTTGATTTCATGTATAAATATAAACTCATCTGCCGTGTGAGACCTGGTAGAATCACCTGGTCCCAATTTAATCCCAGGGCAAGATAAAGCTGCCATATCGGATAAGGTTGGAGAACCGTATGTTTTTTTACCCAAGTCAATACAAGATTTTACCAGTGGATGGTTAAGACTAATGGATGAACTCCGAAGATCAAATGAACGGGCCGAAAGATTGTAGGGGAGGTTTTTTTGCAATTCATGGAAAACTTCTTGATTGGAATAATGTTCATTAACCCGAATATCCAAAACTAGATGGACGTGAGAAGGAACTACATTATGGGCCATATCATCAACCTCAATACCCGTAGGGGTAATTTTCACTTCACCTAACAAAGAAGAACTCTTTTTAAATTCTATTTCTTTCAACTGGTTCAGAAAAGATGCTAATTTGAAAATCGGGTTATCTAAATTAGGATGGGCAGCATGTGAAGAAGTACCTTCTATTGTCGCGTCCACTACCAGAAGCCCCCTTTCTGCAATAGCTATTTTCAATAAAGTTGGCTCTCCAACTATTGCTAAATCAACCTTGGGAATTATTTTAAGAAGCCCCTTGAGGCTGTTTTCCCCAGCAATTTCTTCCTCACCAGTAGCTGCCATAATGAGATTATGGCTCATATTGGGATGATGGTAAAACTCTGTAAAAGTTGAAATTAAAGATACCAGAGCACCCCCAGCATCATTACTGCCTAGCCCATATAGCTTTCCATCTTCTATATCAGGAGAAAATGGATTGCGCCGATAACCTTTGTTTGGCTCTACCGTGTCGTGATGGGAATTCAAAAGAAGGGTAGGCTTGGACTTATCAAAAAATTTATTTACTGCCCACAAATTGTTGTTTGACCTATTAAAAGGAATTTCATACTGAACAAACCATTTTTCAATTCGATTAGCAGTCTTATCTTCCTTGGTGGAAAATGATTGAATTCGAATCAAATCCTGCAAAAGTTTTATAGCCTTTTGATATTTACTCATTTTTTGATGATTGTACCTTTCTGAGTTGAACAGTAGTGAACTAGATTGCCAATAATGACAGAATTCACACCATTTTCAACTGCCATAAAAGCATTATGTAACTTGGGAAGAATTCCATGATTCAACACGGATTGTTTAAGAAGTTCTTGATATTTGATATGATCAATGGAATCAAAATAGGAACTAGCGTCTGCAGGATTTGACAAGACACCCTTTTTTTCGAAAGATAGAATTAGACGGACCCGAATATTTTGCTCTATTATCTGAGGGCTATTACTTAAACTAATAGCTATATTACTGGCAATGGTATCTGCATTTATATTCAGTAATTGTCCTTTATTGTCATTAGCCAAAGAACAAAATACAGGATATATTTTCCAGCGAAAAAGCAAATCATAAATCCAAGAGGTATCTATTTCTACAATATCACCCACAAAACCGTAATCAATTTTTCCAATAGGTCTTTTGACCGCTAAAATGATGTTCCCATCCGCACCACTCAATCCTACAGATCTAATTCCAAAAGTTGAAAGCTTGGTAACAATTTGAAGATTAATTTTCCCTCTGTAGACCATCATCGCTAGATCCAAATTTGCTTTAGAAGTTATTCTTCTACCATCAACAATATTGACAGGAACCGATAATCTTTCCGCCAAACGATTCAACGAACGCCCACCTCCGTGAACCAAGATTTTAGGACCTTCTAAAGAGACGAAACTCTTTATGCTTGAGTCTAACAGGGTCTCATTTTCCAATACAGCACCCCCGATTTTAACAACACTAATATGTTGGGACATTAGTCAATATTTGATGCATTACATATTGAGCGGCAACAGTTCTGTTTTGAACTTGCCTTTGGATAAGGGAATGCTCAGAATCAAGAACCTCATCCTCTACTACTACGTTTCTACGAACTGGAAGACAATGCATGAATTTTGCTCTGTTGGTTAAATCCATTTTGGCTAGGTCAATCATCCAGTTTTGATCGGTCGGAAGGACTTGACCATAAGACTCATAGGAGCTCCAGTTTTTACTATAGATAATATCAGCATTTTCAAAAGACTCTTCTTGATGGTGGAAAACTTTAATACCAGAAGTGATTGTTGGATCTAAATCATATCCAGGAGGGTTGGCTATGACCAAATTCATTCCTGCTTGTTTGCACATCTTTACAAATGAATTAGGCACTGAATGTGGGATTGATTTAGGATGAGGTGCCCAACTGAGTACTATTTTTGGGTTGTTAATTTTGGTTTCCCTAATGGTTATCGCATCTGCAAATGATTGAAGTGGATGAGCTGTTGCACTTTCCATATTGATGATCGGGACAGTAGCATATTTTGAAAAATTTTTCAGAACTACATCTTTTAAATCAATGTCCCGGTTTTTCAACTGAGGAAATGACCGGACAGCAATCAAATCAAAATAGGAAGATAATACCATAGCGGCCTCTTTAATATGTTCAGAGGTATGCCCATCCATTATAGTGTTTAATCCAAACTCTAATGGCCAAGTTTGTTGTGCGACATCCAAAGTGGTGATCCCTAGGCCTAAATTTTGAGCGGCAATTTTGGTGCTAAATCGAGTCCTTAAACTTGGATTAAAAAAAACCATTACTAGATTTTTTCCCTTGCCCAATGTTGAGAATTTCATGGAATCTTCCTTTAATTCAAGAGCATTTTTAATGGCCTTGTCCAAATCGGGGATATCAGAAATGCTGAGAAACTTTTTCATAATAGTTGCTCTAATGAAGAAAATAGTTGGTCGATATGTTTGACTTGTAAGGTAAGGGGTGGGAGAATTCGCAACAGTTTTTTATTGGAGCTGCCTCCGGTAAATATATTGCATTTATAAAGCAAATTCTCTCTTAGTTTGGACACTTCAAAATCAAATTCGAGCCCCAACATCAAACCTCTTCCTTTGACTTTTTTTATTGAAGAAATTTTCGACGCTCGATTTCTGAAATGGGTTTCTAATTCAGGTATTTTATCCATCAGTTGCAATCTACTTAGGACATTTAGCACGGATATTCCTGCGCTACAAGCCAAATGGTTTCCTCCATAAGTAGTTCCCAATAGGCCATATCGAGCTTTGATTTTATTATCAATGATAACTCCCCCAACTGGAAAACCGTTCCCAATTCCTTTGGCAATAGTTATTAAATCAGGTCGTATATCATAGTGTTGATGAGCAAAGTATCGACCAGTCCTTCCACATCCGGATTGAATTTCATCAACTATAAGACAACTGCCGTTCTCTTTACATAATTTTTCTATGGTCTTAAAAAAGTGCTCACTTGGTTGATCTAACCCCCCAACTCCTTGTATAGGTTCAATAATACAAGCGGCAACATCTTCTTTGTCAAATGTGGCAAATAGCCCTTCAAAATCCTCCAGGTCAACAAAATCTACATGATGTTGTTTATTTAAGTCAGATTTGATCAATTCAAAGTCAGATGCTGCAACCGCAGCTGAAGTTCGACCATGAAATCCATTCTTGAATGCAACTATTCTTTCTTTATGGGTATGAAATGAGGCTAATTTTAATGCGTTTTCTACTGCTTCTGCTCCAGAATTACAGAGAAACAAACTATGGTGTTTTAACCCAGATACAATACCTAATTGATTCGCGAATTCCCTCTGAAGATCATTTTCAACGGCGTTGGAATAGAATACTAGCTTTTCGATTTGATTTTTTAAGGCATCAGTGAACTCAGAACAGTTATGGCCGATTGAAATTACCGCGTGCCCTCCGTACAAATCGAGATATTTTTCTCCCTTTTTGTCATAAATCCAAACATCATCCCCATATATTGGGTTGATATCATACAATGGATAAACATCAAATAATTTCATGCCTTTTCAGAAATCTCATTGATCTTATCAAAAGAAGCAGCAAGCCCTTTGATGATTGAAGAGCTAACTCCCCGATGTTCCATCTCGTTTAGTCCGGTTATAGTACAACCTTTGGGTGTTGTTACTTTGTCAATTTCAGCCTCAGGATGTCTATTTCCTTTGATCAATAAAGAAGCTGCTCCCATAGCAGTGTACATGGACATTTTTAAAGCTTCATCAGCATCAAAACCAAGCTGAACACCTCCTTGAGTAGTGGCCCTAATTAGGCGCATCCAGAAGGCAATGCCACTTGCACAGACTACCGTAGCTGCTCTCATATGAGATTCATCAATTTTGGCTGTAGTTCCCAATCGAGAAAAGATAGCATCGGCAATATCAATTGATTTTTCACCCGATTTATTGCAACACAAACAAGTCATTGATTGTCCTACTGAGATAGCTGTGTTGGGCATGGCTCTTACAATCGGTATCTGTGGACTTATAATCTCTTCCATTTGTTTGGTAGTAAACCCAGCAACTGTGGAAATGACCAAATGTTTTTCATGCAAAACCGGCTTAATCTGACTGAGAATATCCCTGAATTGGACAGGCTGTACAGAAAAAATCAAAATGTCTGAATTTTCAGTGGCTTTAAGGTTGTCCTTGGTAATGAATACTTTATTTTCTTCTTTCCATTTTTCTAAGGATTCAGTGGTTCTTCTAGTGAGATACAATGTTGTGTAGCAATCATTGAGCATCAATCCCTTTGCGATACTCAATCCAAGATTGCCAGTTCCAATGATGGCTATTTTCATAAATTAATATACTGATGGTTTTAAACTGAGTCCAGTGGTTCGATTAATGTTTAGCATGATATTCAGATTTTCAATGGCTTGAGAGGAAGCTCCTTTCAATAGATTATCAATGATGCAAGTAATCAAAATAGTTCGATTGTGCTTGTGTAAATGCAATATGCAATTACCGGTATTGATCACTTGTTTGAGGTGCAGTTCACTTTTTGAAATATGTGTAAAAGGGTGGTCCTTGTAAAATTGCTGGTATAGGTGGTACACATCTTCTAATGATAAGTCTAAAGTCATATAGCAAGTAGTAAAAATTCCTCGAGTAAAATTGCCTCGTATAGGCAATAGATGGAACTCTAGTTCTTTATTGGTCAACTTAATGTGCTGCTTAATCTCGTCTAAATGCTGATGAACAAAGGGTTTGTACCACGAAAGGTTGTTATTCCGCCAACTAAAGTGGGAGGTAGATTGAGGCTTAATCCCCGCTCCAGTACTTCCTGTAATAGCATTGATATGGACATGATTTGACAGAAGATTGTTTGATGATAAGGGCAATAAAGCCAATTGAATTCCGGTTGCAAAACAACCCGGATTGGCAATAGAATTACTAGACGCAATAATAGGTGCATTCAATTCCGGTAGTCCGTAAACAAATGTTCTGCTATTGTAACGGTTGCTATTTGTCAGTCTAAATTCATTGCTCAAATCTATGATTAGTATTCGATCTTCAAATCTGGCTTGATCCAAGAATTTTTTAGAATGACCGTGTCCCAAGCATAAAAAAACAATATCGATATCTTTATCTAGGGAACCTGAAAATTTTAAATCGGTCCTTCCAATTAACTGTGGATGAGCTGAAATAATGGGTTGATTTGCCCTAGTTGTACTGTAAATCCACTTGAGATGAAGGTGTGGATGAATTAGTACTAAGTCAATGAGTTCCCCTCCAGTTATACCCGAGCCACCTATAATACCAACTGATTTCATTTTTTTTTGTGTATTTCGTGGTATATCTTATTGGAAAGAGAAGATATTTTAATAAATCCTTCTACATCCTTTGCTTCCCAACCGGTGTTTTGTTCGCCATAATTTCCCAATGAGTGTTGCATCAAGTCTGAAGGTGATTCTACACCTAGTAGTTCAAACCTTTGCGGAAATAAGGTGCAAAATATGGTGCCGGATACTGCTTTTTGACTTTGGGATAAAAACGCTTCAATATCTCTCATAACAGGGTCCCAGTAATTGCCTTCATGAAGCAACATTCCGTAGAATTGTGCCAGTTGTTCTTTTTGAAATTGTTGCCATTTTGAAAGGGTGTGTTTTTCAAGTAAATGATGGGCTTTAATCAAAAGTAAAGGACCGCCAGCTTCAAATCCCACTCTGCCCTTAATGCCGATGATGGTGTCTCCAACATGAATATCTCTGCCGATTGCATATTGGTTACAAACTCTATTGATCTGTTGGATCAATTTAGTAGGATGATCTTCTTGGCCATCAATGGCTCTTAGTTCACCTTTATGAAAATCTATTTTAAGGTTTAGAGAGTCTGTTTTTATAGGGATTGAAGGATATGCCGAAGGAGGCAATGGTTGATCAGAAGTAAGTGTTTCGGAGCCTCCAATAGTTGTACCCCATAAGCCTCGGTTTACCGAATACTGGGCTTTTTCCCAATTCAAATGAACGCCCCTTTTCTTTAAGTATGCGATTTCTTCTTTTCTAGTGATGTTATTTGTTCTAATCGGAGCGATAATTTTTATCTCGGGAGCCAAGATGTTAAAAATCGTATCAAACCGAATTTGATCGTTTCCTGCACCGGTGCATCCATGAGCTATGTATTTGGCCCCAATTTTTTTTGCATACGCTACGATTTGATCTGCTTGTATTACTCTTTCAGCACTCACTGAAAGGGGATAGGTATTGTTCTTGAGAATATTGCCGTAAATCAAGAACCGTATTATCTGATTATAAAAACTATCTAATGCAATCAGTTTTTCAAATGTAGCAGCTCCCAATTCAAGGGCTCTTTTTCCAAATTGTTTAAACTTTTTGGTGTCAAAATCCCCTGAGGTATCAACATATACAGCATATACTTCATAATCTTTTTCCTCTAAGTATTTGATGCAATAAGAGGTATCTAGACCACCGCTATAGGCTAGAACAATTTTATTTTTTCCCATCGTTTGTTTGGCTTATCAAATTGTTTTGAGTTTAGTTTTGACTTTCTCAACTAAATTAGATTCCTTTGGATTGTAAAGCATACCAGTGCAAAGACACATTTTTCTCTGGGTTCTTGTTAAAACATCATAGTTTTTACATGTTTTACATCCATTCCAAAACTCAGGGTCATCGGTCAAATCAGAAAAGTGGACTGGTTTGTAACCTAACTTATGATTTATTTTCATCACAGGCTTGGAAGTAGTGATGCCGAAGACTTTTGCATTAGGATATTTTTTTAAAGAAAGTTTAAAAACTACTTTTTTTATTTTGTAAGCCAGTCCTTTACCTCTATAATTAGGATGAACTATTAATCCTGAGTGAGCGATATATTTTCCATGTCCCCAGGATTCAATGTAGCAAAAACCAGCTAGATTATCGCCATCTAAAGCGATTACTGCATTGTTGTTTTCAATGCGTTGTGCAATATATTCAGGTGTTCTCAAAGCAATACCAGTACCTCTTGATTTGGCAGAATCTTCAATCAGCATACTGATTTTTTTTGCATATTTAATATGGTTTGCTCGGGCAACAGTTATTTTCATGTTAATTAAATTGATTTGCTTGTCGAGAGAAATGAAGGACCTCCCGAAATCCAAGAGATTGACTACACCCGCAAGGGGCGTACGTTGGACGCAGGAAAAACTGAATTGCAACTATGTGTATAAATAAGTTGGAGCAAAGATGTCATCACACTATAACGGTTGGCAAAATTAAAACTTTTCTTTCAATATTAAGTAGTCATGTTTTTCCCTTTTCGTTCCCCACTATTTTGTGTCCCAATGCAAAATCTTAGAATATTGTGTATGAAACTATAATATGTGAAGAGAAATAAGCCAATTTTGTATCCTATAAAGATCCATTTATAAAACTATAGATTTACCATACCTAAAGTTGGACATCCAGTCAATTAAACATAACTACGCATCTCAATTTAAGGGTAAGCTCCTATTGGCTCACAGTGGTGGGGTAGATAGTTGTGTTCTAGCTGATTATTTGTTGAAGCAAAACTGTAATCTTTCTGTTGCTCATGCTAATTTTCAACTGAGAGGTGAACAGAGCGACCATGCTCAGGTGTTGGTTTCAGATTGGTGCAAAACTCATGGAATTTCATTTTATACAATACGATTTGATACCATCTCTTTTCAAAGTTCCTCCAAAATGGGACTCCAAGAAGGGGCAAGAGAGTTACGCTATAAATGGTTCAGTTACTTAGTTGATATTTTTAATTTTGATTACCTCTTGACAGCACATCATCTCAATGACCAGCTGGAAACATTTTTGATTCATGCATTAAGAGGAACCGGAATTAAGGGTCTAACCGGAATAAAAGAGTATGGAAAAATCTTAAGACCTCTTGGCGATATACCAAAACGAAATATTATCAAATACGCAATTGAAAATCAAATCAGATGGTCAGAAGACAAGACTAATTTAAATTTGACTTTTTTACGTAATCGTATAAGGCACCAGATCATTGCTCCTTTAGAGCACCTAGACTCTTCAATTACTGAAAAGTTCAAAACGACCATTGAAAATATACAACAGACCAATTCATTTGTTGATACAACCCTTAACGAAATAAAGAACAAAATATCAGTTCAAAAATCCGATGGTATTTATTTTTCATTGAGAGATCTCAATAATCTGAATCATATGGAATTTTGTTTGTACGGTTTGTTTCATCAATACCAGTTTAAAGTGAGCGAAATATTGAAACTGATGAGTTCATCAAACGGAAAATATATTGAGAATAGCCAGTTTAGATTGATAAGGAGTCGAAATCATTTAATTGTTACCGATAAAAAAGATTCCCATATTGAAAATGAAGATTATCAACTGTTTGTTGATTTTAATATGAACCATGGTCGGGTAGAATTTCCCATTGAATTGCGCTGGGAAACATTGAATAGTTTTCCAAAGAATCGGCAAAAGGCTCATATTTCTTTTTTTGATAAAAACAAGTTGCTGGGGGATTTGAAAATAGGAAGAATGCGAAGAGGAGATTATTTTTACCCAATTGGCATGAAGGGTAAAAAATTGATTTCAAAGTATTATAGAGACTTAAAGCTTACCCCATTGGAGAAACAAAATCAATGGATTCTATACTGTGACGAAAAAATCGCATGGGTAGTGAACAGACGTTGTGATCGAAGATTTGCTGCTGACTTATCCACCAGGGAAATTATTTCATTTAAGTTACTTGGATGAACAAGTATTTTTTTTTATTACTGATTTCTTCGTTTATAGATGGTCAACCCATAGACCCTGTTCAATGGACTTCGGATTACAAGAAGAACCAGGATGGGATATACACGATTCGATTTGATGCCCAAATTGAAGATGGATGGCACTTATATTCGCAATTTTCTGACGAAAATGGTGCTCTTCCAACCGAGTTTATATTTCTTGACAGTCAGAATAGGTATGGCCCTGGAAGAGTAAAAGAGAGTCCTTCAGTGGTTGCTTATGATCAGGTTTTTGAGATGGACTTGACTTTTTTTAGAAAAGAAGCTTCTTTTGAAGTGGATATTGAGTTGATTGATCCTGATATAGAATTTTTTGAAATCGAGATAAACTATCAAGTTTGTGATGATAAATTATGCATATTCAGATCTGAAGTGTTTGAATTTGTTTTAGACACAAATTTTGTAAAGCCTGGTATTAGCCTTGACGCACACAGCCTTGAGAAGTCCCAAGAGATGTATCTTGATTTGGGAAATAGACACTATTTAGATAATGAGACCCCAGAATCTCAAACTAGTCACTGGACAATTTTTTTCCTTGGACTGCTTGGTGGATTTTTGGCTCTGCTAACACCTTGTGTTTTGCCCATGATTCCATTGACTATTTCCTATTTTTTGAATTCTTCACAAGGATCTTCCAACGGAACTTTCAATGGTCTTCTCTATGGATTTTTTATCATTCTTGTCTATTTGCTACTTAGCCTTCCTTTTCATCTTTTTGATACACTCAATCCAGAAGCCTTGAATTCATTAGCAACTAGTGTTGTATTGAATCTTGTTTTTTTTGGTGTGTTTATCGTTTTTGCACTTTCCTTTTTTGGGTTGTTCAATTTGACTTTACCCCGCCAATGGATTAGAAGGACGGACAAATTATCTTCAATGGGTAATGTTGTGGGTATATTCTTCATGGCTTTAACTTTGGCTATTGTTTCTTTTTCTTGCACTGGACCTTTGCTCGGATCTCTATTAGCCGGTTCTATAACTTCTGAAACAGGTGCTATTCAATTGACTTATGGTATGTTAGGTTTTGGTTTGGCATTGGGGCTTCCTTTTGCTTTTTTTGCCATATTCCCCGGCGCAATAAAATGGCTGCCTTCCTCGGGAGGGTGGATGACTAGTATTAAAGTCACTTTGGGATTTTTAGAATTGGCACTAGCCTTGAAATTTTTATCTAATGCTGATTTGGTAGCTCATTGGGGAATTTTAAAACGAGAAGTATTTATTGCCATATGGTTGTTTATTGCCATAGGTTTAATGTTGTATTTATTTGGGATATTTCAATCAAGGGGTTTTCGTTTTAAAAAACTATCAGCTGGGAGACTAATTTTTGGATTTATAGCTTTACTATTTTGTGGCTATCTTTTGAATGACTTCTTTTCTAAGCAAAACACCTTAAGATTTTTAAGTGGATTTCCTCCTCCCGAATTCTATAGCATAAATAAAGTAGAAAACCAGTGTCCACTGAACTTACCATGTTTTAAAGATTATCAGCAAGGTCTGCAATTTGCCAAAGCTGAACAAAGGCCTATATTGCTTGATTTTACTGGCTGGGCTTGTATAAATTGTCGTAAAATGGAAGAAAATGTTTGGGCACATCCAGATGTTTTTACTCTACTTCAGAAATATGTAATCATTTCCTTGTATGTTGATGATCGCAAGAAATTACCCTTACTGGACCAGTTTAATTTTCAATATCAGAACGGAAACATTAGAAAAATCAATGCCATTGGAAAAAAATGGTCTGCCTTTCAGTATGTTAATTTTGGAACTGCTTCTCAGCCATTTTATATTCAGTTAAGTCCTGATCAGGAGTTATTGAACACTCCGATACAATATGTCAATAGACCTACTTTTCAATCTTGGCTTGAGCGAGGATTTGAAGAGTATCAAAAACAAGACTCTCCGTATCAGTCTCCTTTTCTAGTACAATAGACTTAACGATAATCATTTTGAATCCAAAATAACTTTACAATCAGGGTTTTATCCAGAGCAGATGTTTGAATTTTTTATATTCTTTTGTTACCAGTAGTAGATTAACTAGGAAGTATATTCCGGTTATCAGGACTTCAACAAAATCATCGCTTTCAAGAAATAAATGGAAAAGAAAAATGTGGAGTGTAATCGGAAGTAAAAAAATTGCCCCTATAAAGCTGGTGAATTGCATAGCCATTAAAAGCCCTAAAAGTATTTCTGATATGGCCAAAACTTCATATGCAAAACCGGAAACTTTCATCCCACCAATATAAGCCGACATAGCAAAGTAATTTTCATTTCCATCTTCCATATACTGTTCTAATTTTTCTAAATGTTCTTCTGAACTTGGGATATTGTTGTTAAATTTTTGAATTCCAGCATTAATCATTAGGACACCTAAAATGATTCTAGCTAATCCATACGAGTACCTTAATATTTGTTTCATGTTCATAGTTATTAATGAGTCAACGAAATTAGCAATTTTATACTATTTAGAACTATTCTAAATAAAATTGAAATATTCTCTTGTGTTCAGAATTGCAGGAACTATGAACCGTTTAGATCATTTTTGTCTTAGAGTAGGATTTATTTAAGCAACCCTCTCCTCAATAAGTTGTTGCTTAAACAATAATGTATTTGATTATATCTTCAATTTATTTCGGATCTCCAGTTTTCTGAAAATGCCAGAGCTGCAGTACTAAAAGGATACCCGTTGAGATCCATCGGCCAGATTTTTCCTTTTGCTCGTTGTCCATTGAGGGTTAATTTAGCATCGCCTGCTGGCATCATAACGGCACTGACTCCATATGGTCTTCCAGGTTCGTTTATGGTTTGATCTTGTACTAGGATTGGGTCTTTAATATCATACCATTCCATTACAATCTCATCTTGAGCACTTTTAACAGTTTGAATCCAAGAGTTAAGCACATCACCGTCACGAGAAAAATCAGCATCAATAATTGGAATTGATAGGTCGGCTGTTTCAGGGTTAAGCATCCCTTGTACGGTAGTTTGCATCCAGCGTGTCATTTCATGGTTGTCGGTGTATATGCTCCACTTATTATTCGTTAATTCACTTTTAATTAAAAGTATATGACCAGACCCTTTTTCGGAATAAGTGATAGTCCATATACTTGCCTCTGTTGTTCTTGGTCCACCTTTAGTTTCGTGTAGCCAGATAAAGGGGTTTTCTCCATTTAGGATAATTTTTCCAGGTTGTACGGTTGGTAGTGATGGCATAATGTTATTTTTTATGAAATGTTACTCAATCAGTGGTCTAAGGAAAATTGCTTCGCGTATCACTTGCCAACGTCCATCATCAAAACGGAGTTCAATATTACAAAGAAGTCTCATCTCTTGTTCATTCATCCCACTGTGTTGTCTGGTAAGTACACAAACTGCTGAATCACCAATAATATTAAAATCGTGCCAGTCCGCCCATGTGTTAAGCTGTGTTTTTCCTTCTTTTGCCTGTTTGGCAAAATGATCTTTAAATTCTTGTTTATTATAAGTAACTACTTTACCATCAGGCATTACTAAAGTTGTGTGAAAATCTTTATGGTATATAGTTTCAAGAGCTTCAATGTCAAAATTGGTTGCACGATCTATAAGATGTTCCATAGCTCCGCGTATAGCTTCTTTTGTATGTGTTTTGTTATGTGCATTAGTTGCCATAGGAAAAAGGATTAATGTTGTTTATTCTACTGTAAATGATGTGGATTAAAATTTTTTCTTTATTTGTTTAAATTGATTTTTAAAAAATATATTTAATTCAAAAATATCCCATCTTTCACCCAAGATACTTCTTGTTTCAGTTCTTTTTCCATGATGATATCGGCTATTAATTTTGCATAATGGAGTTTGTCTTTTATTAGATTAAACATCAATTGGGTGATATCTTCCTTTTTATTTAAGGGGATTAGAATTTTAGAAATTTTTTCCACCAATTGTTCTTGTCGTTTCAATTCGTCCGTGATTGTTTTTTTATAATCTGCAGAAATGGGTTGTTCTTCTCTTTGAATACTTTCTTTGATGAATTGAATACCTTCTGTAGCTCGTGTTATAAATAGTTTTTTTATTGTTGGTATATCATTTTCTTTATATTCATGCATTAAACAATGGGAGGCTTTTATAACAATACCTTCAATCTCTTTTTTGTTTTGATAGTATTTTCTTAGAATTTCTTCTTCACTTTCATTAAAAATATAAAAAGGTTTTTTCTTCTTCATAGTATTGATATTCAGAAAAATATTAATAATTTGGGTTTTTCTTTATGATGTAAATTTACATCTTTTTAAGGAGTAATATGCTATTGTAGCCATTGATATGCCTTTGAGGTAAATACTTAAGAACATATCATATTTTTTTGATAGACTTTTTCTTTGTTGGCCATCCTTGTTACTAGATTGCTGAATATCCTCTCTTTATTCTGTGAATGGTTTATTCTGAAGCAGAACTCGTTAAAATATCTGTACAGGTTAAAGTCGATCACCTATGAATAAGTGGTATGTATGCATACAATAAATCAAGAGAAACTTTAAGGGCATTAACAATTCCTGCATATATTATTGCAAGTGATATACTTTATTTTTATCTCTGTTATTCTATCCAAGAAGCACAGTATTTAGTAAGAGTATTTAACGCTCCCACCATGCTATCAACTTTGTCAGAGACAAGAAATGGATTGGATTACGCTAAAAGTCCATTAGAATAAATGCCTATCCCACAATTTAATTTTAAAGACAAACTTCATCTTAAAATAGCCGAAATTATTGATACGATAGAACAGAGTCCAAAAGATGACCAGGTGCCGGATTTTAAACCATTAAATCCACTTTTGGAAAAAAGAACGTCCTGATAAGTGCAACTCCAATTAATGCCATCCGGTTTTTAGCGCCACCGCATTTAACCCGTTTCTTTGCTGGACTTGTTCGCCCGTATTTTCTACGATTCCTCTAACCGTCTTGGTAAGATTCTTGGTTTTCAAATCTTCCAAATACACTAAGTTAGAGGAACCGGTAACATCTTTAATTATATGTCTTTAATTATTATTTCTGATGTTTGTTATTTTTCTGTGATGCCTAGCCGTCGTTAAACTATGCTCGGTATATCGTGTGCTTGATTTTATCTTTCTGGGTTTTTGTTTTTGCAACTGACCAATTCTTTTCCCTATCTTCTTCGTATCAGTCAGTCTATGCATTCTTCAAAATCTATCTGTCATTTGCTTAACATTTCTATCTATACATATTCATTTCACACTATTTATTTTTACTTCGAGACCATCCACTTCATATGGGTTATAGAGATGCCATTTGCTGTTTTTCTTTTTTGTTTCTCCCACTCCTCAAACAATCCTACCTATCTTGGGAATGGGGTTTACATATCGTCCAATGTGTGCACAATAATTTAACTTAGCAAAAACACCTCTTTTCAAAATGAAATATTTATTATTCTTTTAACCATCAAGGCGAAGATAATTCAATTTGTAATAGAACCAATAATTCTTTTGCTTTATTGTACTACTTTACAAAAAGTAGATTACCGATATCTCAAAACTTCCTATCTATAAAGTTATTGTTTCCCCATCATTTGGCACTATTATATCCACATTTTCTTTCTCAGCTTCTTTTCTTATCATTTGCCGAGTAGTTTTACAATGATCCAAGGATTCCATATGTACTGCAATGACTCTAGAATTTGGAGCAGATTTTGCCACTTCAACAGCTTTTTTTTCGTCCATTAAAATTTTTGCATCACCAAATACTGCACCTCCTGAATTTACCACTATTATATTTGGATTGTATTTTTTGATGGTGTTTCTAATATCCTCATCTAATAAACAATCACCTACAATATATATAGTAGGGTAATCTTTTGCTTGTAAAACAAATCCTGAAACTTCTCCTAGTTCTTTTAAGAGATAGTCTGGCCCATGCTTACCGTTGGTTCTGATTATAGTTGTCCCTTCATATATTTTTTGTTCTTCTACTAAGGAAACATTTACAAAAGGACTTTTCCCTAAGGTTTCTTCATCAAATGGCTGTCCAAATAAGGGAAGATTAGGATCCAATGAAGTTTTTGCACCTTCGTCAAAATGATCAAGATGGGTATGAGTAACCAAAATAGCATCCAACCCTTTTGTTACTTCACTAATCGGTAAGGGTAAATCTACCGTTGGATTAAGGTTTTTGTCTGGAACTACGAATGACATAAAACTATTCTTTGGGGAGAGAGATGGATCAATTAAAAGCGTTTTACCATTGTAATTCAATTTTAAAGTAGCATTTCTAATTAGCTGTATATCTACTGATTTTGTATTCGTTTTTTTAGAATTCATGCAAGAAGAGAGAAAAAATGAAAATATAATCAATAAGGGTAAAATCCTCATTTCTGAATATTTATTTGTTTGCAAAAAGTAAAGGTATAGAAAATGCTTAAATGCAACCAATCTTTTAGTGAGTGTCCCGATAACCGTGTGAATAGAAATCAGATGAGTCTTGTAGACCCACCTGATTTTTTGTATTTTTCAGCGTGGTTTATCCGAATCACCTATATAAAAAGATACATTTAGGGACAAGTTTAGACAAATTTTCTACGATTTCCCGATATCTATCCTTTAGACTAGTATTCTCTTTTTTAAAAAATCATAAAAGGAAGATTTAGTTTCTCATCTAGCGAGAAAATAAATCTAGGGGTAATTTTTGATGAATAAAGCTCTTGGAAAATTGATAACTAAATCTGAATTTTGAAAGGCCAGCACCTTCTGAACAATTCAATCAACAAGTTGGGAAACTACTGACCTGCTTTTTTGGACTAACTAGTGTTTGGTATTTAAATCCCTTTTCGTACGAACAAAAATAATAGTATGAGCCATACAACTGAACATTAATCGAAGATGATCTGCCAAAAAATGGTAGAGAGATAATCAATTGAAAAACACACATATTTTTTATTTCTTTCACGTAAATAATGTAAAGGTTTGGAGAAATAACCAAACTATAGATGAAAGAAGATTAGTCTTCTTTTCAGCTATGAGTAGTTTTGCAGTGAGAAATAGCATATCTATAAACGTAAATGAATAGTGAAAAACAAAATAATCGGAGATGGCATTTTATTTTGTTAATCGTTTTTATTTCCTGCCTTACCGCGTGTGATGAGATAAAATCAATCTTTAATTCTAATGTAAGTAAACTAGAATACGAAATCAAGGATAATCAATTCTACTATAACACTAAATGGCTCTAATCACTTTGTTGTGGATTAGAATTCGTTTAAAACGAAAGCTATATGTAGATAAAAATCTACTCATGTTGACTTACCCCCTTTTTCCCTTTACGACCATGCATGATCCAAGGTATTTTAAAGGTTCGGTGTACCATCGCCGAATTCGACAAGGAACACTCTTTACTCCCAAAGTTGTTCCCTCTCAGAGGGTTTTGGAAGAAGGAACACGCTCCGATGTCCCTGATGTTATTGGCAGCATTGATATCCGCATTCATAGAAAATCCACAGCTTAAACATTTAAATTCCGATTGTGACGTTCGATTCTTTTTGTCCTTAGTTCCACATCGGCTACATTCTTGTGAGGTATAATGAGAAGGAATTTTAATTACCAGCATTTTTTGTCCTAGATAAATTTCAAACCCTGTGACAGGGATCAATTATGCCATGCCGTTTTTAAAATCACTCTATTCAACTCCGATTTTTGCTTCACGTTTTTGCCCGGATTGTCCATCGTTCCTTTAGCTGATCTGGTCATATTCTTGGTTTTCAAACCCCGTGACGGGGATCTGATTTTCCAATACCGCTAAATCAGAATTAATGGACATCTTTTTGCATATTT
>Ga0209022_1000301_pt1 | contig 65236 bp, 50 predicted proteins | sample PinacodermPK_FD_187300 | JGI IMG/M metagenome (GOLD analysis project Ga0209022, IMG submission 187300) | Host-associated microbial community of the marine sponge Aplysina aerophoba from Gulf of Piran - sponge pinacoderm, lysed by proteinase... | ecosystem: Host-associated > Porifera > Sponge >... | reverse complement strand
ATTTTGACGCAATGAGACCTAAGGTGCGATGTCCCCATTCAGCGTGGTAAACTTGTGTCTCGGCGAGTCGAGAGAGGATTTCTAATTCTTTCTCATTTGCGGCGCGTCCGATAAAGAAAGGGATGCGCTCACCGCGGATCTGTTCAAATGGTAGGCGTTGGATACTGTTTTCGGACTTTTGTAGGACAAGATCTGGCTTGCAAATTTCGTCACTTTCGACAGCAAGTTTTGGATCGCAAGCTACACCACTTTCGACAGCAAGTTTTGGATCGCAAGCTACACCAAAATAGGCATCAAATTGGGCTTTTCGGTATCGGCTACGCGCCTTGCTACTTTTCGAGCGAAGATTCCGGTGCGGAAGAAGGTAGTGAATGTTGAGCCAATCCTGTCGACTGTAACATGCGGTTATTTGTTCCAATTCGCTGGATCGACCCAGGCATACCACGTGGTTCGGTCTGACGATCTCAATTTTTTGCTGTTTGAGCGTAACAGCAGGTGCGCCGTGAACGTAACCGCTCGTATCGACAATAATGAAATCAGCCTCGGTTTCACGTGCGCGATCTACCATCAAGCGTGTCCCTGTTAGCACTTCAAGATAGTGCCCTCGCGGCGACAAATCCCCGACAAAATAGAGTTGATCGGCGATGTTGTTGAACTGGACAGGGGAATTGTCTTGGGCAAGAGATTTCATACCGATTGTCGTCGGGGGACCGACTTGAGATTGTCCGACATCTGTATCTACAATAACAGTCTTCAAACCGCTATCAATGGCAGAATCAGCTAAAAAACGGCAGAAGGTCGATTTTCCAACATCGGTTGCCCCTATCACAAGTACAACCTGTTGGGACTTGACAACTCGACTCGCAAGCTTTTCCCAGTGTTGGTTAACTTGATACGTGTCATTCATTTTTTCTGTTAAAATTACTGAGGGCATTACCTAAGCTAAAACTATTTGCCAAGACTCATTTCATAACGAAAGGTGACACCGGGGGGACTGAACATTTCATTCAAAGGGGGTATCTGTTGAATACCGGTGAGTTGTTCAAGCAGTGATGTCTTTTTCTCCTTACGAACAACCTTGGGTTTACCTTCAATACCAGCTAACTCTGCGGCGGTTTTGATCGCATCAGGGAGATTGCCGAGTTGGTCCAGCAACTTTGAATCTAACGCCTGCTTGCCAGAGTAAATCCGTCCATCAGCGAGTTCAACAATTTCGGCACGTGTTAAGAGATCTCCTCGTGTCTCGAAGATTGTATCCACAAATTGATTGTAAACATCGTCCACAGTGGATTGAAGAACTGCCCGTTCCTGTTCTGTCAACTCACGGAAGGGTGAACCCGTATCTTTAAAGTCGCCGCTTTTAATGACCTGATGCCCTAAGCCGACTTTGTCATACAAGCCTTTTAGTTGCGTGAATTGCATAATAACGCCGATGCTACCTGTCAAGGTGCCGGGATTTGCGAAAATTGTGTCGGCGGCGCACGCGACGTAGTAGCCCCCAGACGCTGCACTCCCTCCCATTGAAGCGACTATCGGTTTTTCTATCTTTTTCAATTCGCTGTAAATCTCTTGAACTGGGGCGACGCTACCCCCCGGAGAGTCGATTCTAATTACAATTGCTTTTATACTCGGATCATCGCGGTAGGTGTGAATCAATTTAATCGTCGCATCTGAGCGGGAGATAACACCTGTAATGTCTACGACTGCGACCTTCTCTCCAAGTGATACGTTGCTACCTATCAACCGTAAAATCAGCAGCAAGAAAAACAACGCGATAATACTTCCTAAGATAATGTAAACTCGTCTTTTTTTCATATTTTAATTTTACCTTGCGGATCTTTAATTTTACCTTGCGGAGGAACAGTGTGCGTCTGGACTTTGAAGTGCGTCCCTCGAATCCGCCTGCGCCTGCTTCGCAGTGAGAATGCAGGCTACACGCTTGGGTTTAAGAAAAGAAAGGTCAAAATTCACAAACCCAATAAAACTTGCCGAAAATCTGCGCGTAATGAAATGGAGCGCAGCCCAGAGTCCATAAATTAAAAACCTTATTTGGAGCGGCGCGGTGCGAAGATGACTATCCAAAAGGTTTTTAGCAACCATCCTATATCGGTAGCGATATTTTGTGTTGCAACGTAGTGGAGATCCAATGCAAGTTTTTTTGGCATTAATTCTGTGATGTAATAATGCTCCGCATCAAGTTGCCCTTTCAGTTTCTCCTCTTCATCACGGTTAGCAAGTTGCGATGGACCGGTCATGCCTGGCTTTATTTGTAGGACCTGTTTCTGCGTTTGTGTGTAGTGCTTGACGTAATCAGGTGCCTCCGGACGCGGTCCAATAAGACTCATTTCACCTTTAATAACATTGATTAAGTTTGGAAGTTCGTCCAACTTCGTCCATCTCAAAAACCTGCCGATGGGTGTAATCCGTTCATCCCTATAGGTTGTCAAGCTACCACCGAGTGTATCCGCATTCACTACCATAGTCCTGAATTTGTACATTTCAAAGATGATTTCGCCCCTGCCGACCCGTTTTGCTTTGTAAAACATGGGTCCTTTCGACTGAAATTTTGCGAGCAGACTACCCAAGAAAAAAAGGGGGGATAAAAGCACGAGTCCAATTATCGCGAATAGGACATCAAACGTCCGTTTTACCCAGTCCTGTTTGGGCTCTATACCAAATTGGCTATCGGCTTTCAGCCGTCGGCTTTCAGTAAATAGGTTTTTTGGTGAACCTACCTGCTCTTTCTGACTGCTGACTGTTGACTGTTGACTGCTATGAAAACGCTTGGTATGGCTCATGCGCTTATCCTACTTTGCAGGACTAACGGCGGTTCGCTCTGGCGATTCCCGTTTCTGTAGGAAACTGGATAATCTCAGACGCGCTATCTACATCGCTTTCTGTAAGGAATGCTCGGTTCGGCTGGTATGTTGGGACCAGTTCCTGGAATTTAGAAACAATGCCTTCTGAATCCAGTGCGTCCGCGAGTTGTGAGAGTTCCTCAATCTGGGAAAGGAGTTGACGTTCCTCTATCTGCTCCAGTTGTGCGACGAAAATGCGCTGGTGTTTTGTGGCTGTAACGCCTTCTTGAGGGGTCAGGAGTTCCTCGTACAACTTTTCGCCCGGTTCTAAACCTGTAAATTCAATTTTGATGTCTCTATCAACTTCAAGCCCGGAAAGGCGGATAAGGTCTTGGGCAAGGTCAAGAATTTTAATGGGGTCCCCCATGTCTAACATTAGAATTTCGCCGTCGTTCCCCATAGTTCCAGCTTGGATGAGGAGTTGCACTGCTTCTGGAATCGTCATGAAGTAGCGTGTCGCTTCGCGATGCGTGACGGTGACGGGACCCCCTTTGGCGATTTGCCGCTTGAAATTGGGGATTACACTTGCCCGACTTCCGATAACATTTCCGAAGCGGACAGCAATAAATCGGGTGCGGTTCTGCTTTGCTTTGCACTGAACTAATTTCTCTGTCACACGTTTGGATACCCCGTAAACGCTTGTTGGGTTTACGGCTTTATCCGATGAGACGAGTATGAACGCCTCTACCTCATGTTTGATTGCAGCATTGATGAGGTTTTGCGTGCCAAGTATGTTGTTTTTGACGGCTTCATCGGGATGGTTCTCCATGAATTTAACATGCTTGTGTGCAGCGGCGTGAAAAATAATATCGGGGCGATATTTGCGTGTAACTTGCGAAACTTTAGCATTATCTCGAATGTCGCCGATAACTAAAGCGCGATTGATTTGCGGTTCGGACTCCCGGAGTTCTATATCTGTATGGTAGAGACTATTTTCACCGCGCCCGAAGAGGATAAGGAGTTCTGGGTTCAGTTTCGCCACTTGGCGACAGAGTTCAGAACCGATTGAGCCACCTGCGCCGGTTACCATTACACGTTTACCGGAGAGATATTTAGAGACTGCAGCAAGGTCCATTTGCGAGGTAGACCGATTCAAGAGATCTTCAAATCGGACTTCTCGGATCTGACTGACACTGGCTCGACCTTCAAGTATGGCATGAATGTTCGGGACGATTCTAAACTGGCATCCGCGGTATTCGCACTGCCGGATAATATCACGAATTTTACCGCCTGGTGCTGAAGGGATAGCGATGACAACCTCATCAATCTCACGCTTGCGAGCAATATAGGTTAGGTCGCGGGTTGTCCCCAATACTTCAAGCCCTGCGACGCTCCTGCCCACTTTGTGTGGTGCATCGTCAATAAAGCCGACAGGCACATAGCCTTTTTCAGGATGGTTTCTAAGCGCGCGGAGTACACCGATACCCGTTTCACCTGCACCAACAATGAGAACTTTTGTCGGTGGTTTTTGTATGGGCAGTTGCGGTTCGGAGTTTAGTCCTATTGAATCTTTATTTTTCTGCGGTCTTCTGTGTACCGTCTGTTTATCTTTCTGGAGGATTTGCACAGAGAATTTGGTAAACCCGATGAGTGCGAAGTTATAAAATCCGTCAATTAAGAAGAGGACCCAGGCGATTTTTAATAGCATGGAAAGCCCAATGAGTCCTACAGTCGCGAATATAATCGCGGTTGCCAACGAACGGAATTCCTTAGCAGCGGCATATTGCCATATCGGTTTGTATAGATTGAAAGCTAATAGGAAACCGATACGGACTATCGTGACACCAGCGACGGTGCCGAGTCCGATAACATGCTGTGGCTGAAGAGGGGATAGGTCTGCATTTTGTAGTATAGCGAAGAGTGGTGCGGGTTGTTCCAAAAAATCAAAACCGAATTGCCTGCTGGTCAGGTAAGCGAATAGAAACGCGAGATTGACGAGAAGCACATCAACAACAATTGTAAAACTCCACTTTATTTTCGGTTTATCCATATTCCCTCCTCAAGGGTTTTTAACGATCGGGTTTTCGCTCGATTTTCTTCCTTGAAAACCGATTTTCAATAGCCATCAGCTAACAGCCACTAAGTCAACAGCCATTTTCCGTATGGATGAACGGCTTTATGGAGTCGCGTGCGGGTTAGTTTTGGCGTTCTGTGTATGAACCGCCTGTGCATAGACATGCTTCAAACGTTCCGCGATCGCCTCCCAACTATAATTGGTTTCGACACGAGTTCTAGCGGTTTGCGTGAGGGTCTCTCGTACATGCGCATTGTCGAGCAAATGAACGACCTGTTTTGCAAAGCCAGCGGGTGTATCGGCAACAAGTAACTCTTTACCGATGTCTGCTTCTAATCCCATAGCACCAACGGAGGTAGTAACAACAGGGACCCCCATTGCCATTGCCTCCAGATTTTTTGTTTGTATGCCCGATCCGGCACGTAAAGGGGCAACAAAAACAGATGCCCTTTCAAAATAGGGGCGGACATCCGGGACATAACCTGTGACAACTACACCGTCCTGTGTCTCAAGCCGCTTTACCTGATCCGATGGATGGTTGCCTACTATATAAAACTGCGCGTTCGGATGACTTTCTCGGATACGTGGAAAAATCTCATTAGAAAAATAGATCGCAGCATCCGAATTCGGAAAATAGTTCATTGTTCCGGTAAAGAGCATCGACGGTGCAGGCTGTGTCGTTGGGTTCGGTTGAAAATATCCGAGATCGACCCCCATTGGAACTATCGACAGATTCAAACTGTTGTCCTGCTTCAGGAGATAGTCACGATCGAAGCGTGCGACAACGGTGCCGCAGTCAAAAGCCTTCATAATGTTGACTTCGTAACGCCGAACCCGTCTTTCTTCTAATTTTACCAAAAAACGCTTTGGAGTGCAATCTAATTTAATTTTCGCAAGCCAAGGATTACTTTCAAGTTCGGCGCGTCGCTTGAGATTCAGTGCCAATGAATCACACAAATCTAAGATTTTGGTGGGACCCTGGACTTCTGTCACGTATTGCCCCATCCGAAATAGTTGTGCATGAATCAGTTCAAAGTCCTCTTGTTCGAGGAGTTGGTTAATCTTCCGTTGCATCTGAGGTGCATACCAGTAATGCAACTGAAGGGGACGACGCGATAAGCAGTGGATCCCAGTATTCATGAAGGCAAAAGAACGATGGAAACGGACCCATTCTACGCGTTCGCAAAAAGGTTCTAAATGCTTCGCGGATTCAATATCGTTTTCAGACTCTGCAAAGTAAACGAGGGTTACAGCGTGTTGTTTCGAAAGCTGCTTAATAAAATTGTAAGACCGGATCCGATCGCCCCGATGCGGTGGATACGGACACCGGAGACTTAAAAATAGAATTTTCATTCTTTTTTTAACTATTGGTCCTCGCGCTGCGCTTCAAATGTAAAACATTCTGCGCGGGTCTCCTCTATAGGAAACTTGCGGGACAATGCGAAGCAAAATTATGCCATTTAAGGAGAACCTAATTTTATTTCGGACAGGTTTCTTATAAGTCTGCCTACTTTAACCTGAAGCCTTTGCGAAGCGTAGTGGAACCAGGCGCGAAGACCTATTGTTTAAAGTTCATCGGGCAATTCCGCTTCATCAATCAGCATTACTGGGATGCCTTCACGGATTGGATAGCGACGCTGACACTTGCCGACGCACACCAGTTTCTGTGCGGCTTCATCGTGTTCTATTTCACCTTTACATGCTGGACATGCGAGAATGTCAAGTAACGTTTTTGAAACTTTAATTATTCCTTGCGGTTCGGTGAGGTTGGTCGAACGAACAACGATCCTCTCCGTAGAGCCGCCCTCCATTTCATTTTTTAATTATTCCTTGCGGTTCGGTCAGTTGAGTTCGGACTCTTACCTACCTCTCCGTAGACCTGCAGAAACACCCAAGCAAAAACCCTGCGCCTGCTTCGCAGTGAGAATGCAGGCTACAAGTTTGATGTGATGTTGAGAAAAAACAAATATCAAATCCTCAAAACCAGTCGATGCGCATCAAAAATCTGCACGCAATGTAATGGAACTGTGAAGTCTTAGCCACCGTGGCATCTCTTATACTTCTTGCCGCTCCCACAAGGGCAGGGAGCGTTTCTGCCGACCTTAGGCATGTTCCCCATTGCCTGTTGTGAGGCAAATCCGGCATCATCGCTGGTTGCAGCGGCGGTGCTGCCTTGAGGGCGTCTCGGTTGTGGTCTACGTTGCCTACCCGTTCGTCGATTGGGAACCTGACGCGGTGCCTCGGTATTAACGCGAGATTTGAAGATGAATTCACTGACCTGTTCCTCAATCTGCTGATACATACTTTCAAAGACAGAGAGTGCTTCGTTTTTGAAGACGACAATCGGGTCTTTGCCGCCATATCCTGCCCCGAACCGAATACCTTCCTCAATATAGTCGATATTATGAAGGTGTTCTTTCCAATGATCGTCAATTCTATCCAAAAGGAGCAAGCGTTCGAGGACACGCATCATCCCTGGACCCATTTCGACTTCGCGTTCTTCATAAGCGGTGCGTAACATCTCCAACGTCTGTTCTTGAACCTCCTCTGGACTTGCTTGTGCCAAGGGTGTCTTCCATACCGGCTGGATTGGAAATGTAGTCGTCAACCACTGTTCAAACCTATCGGGGGTCTCAAGAGGACTTTCGGACTTTTCTCCCATATTGTCCTCAATCGCATCTCTGACGACCCTTTCAATCATCCCCCAAATTGTAGTTTTCAGAGAGGCAGGAACTTTGGCATCTTTTTCAGCGAGTGCGGCGAGTCCTCCATCTTCTGCTGTGCCTTCATCTTCTGGTAATTCGGCGACATCTGTGGCGGAAGATAGGACGGTGTCCCGCAAGGTATAGATGGTGTCGCGCTGTGTATCCATAACGTCATCAAACTTAAGGAGGTTTTTGCGGATCTCGAAATACATCTGTTCAACACGCGTCTGTGCCTTCTCAATGGATTTGGTGACCCATGGATGTTCTAAAGGGACATCATCATCCATTCCGACGCGTGCCATCAACCCTTGCAAACGTTCAGATCCGAATTTTCGCATCAATTCGTCTTCAAGGGAGAGGTAGAATCGAGACGAGCCTGGATCTCCCTGTCTTCCGGATCGTCCACGGAGTTGGTTATCAATACGTCGGGATTCGTGGCGTTCGGTGCCGACAATGTGGAGACCACCAGCGGCTAATACCTTCTCTTTGTTTTCGTCGCAAATGGCTTGGGCTTCTGCAAATGCTGCCTGAAATTCTTCGGACTCCGGGGATAGTGCTTCTGTCTTGGCTTTCTGTTTCCGCAGTGTTTCGATTGCCATACCTTCGGGGTTACCACCAAGAAGAATGTCTACGCCCCTACCTGCCATATTCGTTGCGATTGTTACAGCACCGGGGACACCTGCTTGCGCGATGATATCGGCTTCGCGCGTATGTTCCTTAGCGTTCAGAACCTGATGTCGGATTTTTCGGTGTTTGTTTCTGAGCATTTTGCTTAATTTCTCGGAATTTTCAATCGACACAGTGCCGACAAGAACTGGACGTCCCTTCTCGGTCTGTTCGACGATATCTTCCAGAACGGCGTTGTATTTTGCGTTTTCAGTGCTGTAAATTTGGTCGGGATGGTCCATCCGGATCATAGGTTCGTTGGTAGGGATGACAGAGACCTCTAATCCGTAGATGTGTGCGAATTCGTTCGCTTCAGTCGCGGCGGTCCCCGTCATACCTGCGAGTTTATCATACATACGGAAGTAGTTTTGATAGGTAATCTTAGCACCGGTTTCGCTTTCCTCAACGACTTTAACACGTTCCTTTGCCTCAATTGCTTGATGGAGTCCTTCGCTGAGCCGTCTACCGATCTGTTTTCGTCCTGTGAATTCGTCAACGAGGAGGACTTCGCCATTTTCGACGAGATAATCGACATCGCGTTTATAGAGATGGTTTGCCGTGAGTGCCTGATTGACGTGATGCACCATAGCGATGTTAGTGTGTTCGTAGAGATTCCCCACACCGAGACGACGTTCGACTTCCTCAACACCTTCATCGGTAAGGGTTACACTGCCGCGTGATTTCCCCTCTTGGTCGATTTGGAAGTGTTCAGTTTCTCGGAGTGGTGCGACGATCCCGTTAATTTGTCTGTAGAGTTCCGGGGGTTTACCGGAGGGTTCTGAGATGATGAGCGGCGTACGCGATTCATCAATGAGGATGCTGTCAACTTCGTCAAGAATGGCGTAGACATGCCCGCGTTGTACCTTATCTTCGGTTGAAAGGGATTTGTTGTCCCAGAGGTAATCGAATCCAAATTCGCTGTGAACGCCATAGATGATGTCTGCCTTGTACCCAAGCCTTTTTTGTTCCTTGGGCATTAAGCTAAGCGTCAATCCGACAGAGAGTCCGAGGAAATTGTAAATCTTGCCCATCCATTCGGCATCACGGCGTGCGAGGTAGTCGTTGACAGTGGCGAGATGTACGCCCTTTCCAGTCAGTGCGTTTAGATAGACGGCAAGGGTTGAGGTGAGCGTTTTGCCTTCACCTGTTCGCATCTCTGCGATGCTACCTTGATGGAGCGCGACTGCTCCCATAATTTGGACATCGTAGTGTCTTTGTTTTAAGGTTCGTACCGCGGCTTCACGGGCAACAGCGAAGGCATCCGGTAAGAGATCATCAAGCGATGCACCGGCATCCAGTTGTCGGCGAAACTCCGGTGTTTTGGATTGCAGTTGTGCGTCGGTGAGTTTTTTGATTTCAGGTTCGCGCTGATTGACAGCTTCAACGATATCGCGGAACTTTCTGACATCGCGGTCTTCTTTGCTACCGAAGACTTTGGTTATCATTTTTTGGAACATCTTTTTAACTATTGCTCCTTGGCACCTTTCACGTTGTGAAAGGTGATATATCTCTAAATCATGACCGATTTGGCACTTGTGCCTCGTTCGTTCCCGTTAATTGCGATTCGAGTGGTACTAACAAATTCTGTCCGTCGAGTTTCTTTCGCACTATCGTATAAATTACCGTGTTTCCGGCAGAGGCAATCGAAAACAGGTACGCAATTACCAACCCCGCACTCATGAGGAGTGTAATCGTTAGAAAGATAGCGGTCACTGGGGTCGTAACCGCCGCTATTCCAGTTAGTGTCGGCATTTGATCACTTGTGCCGGTGTTGAAGACCCCGAGATTATTAATATAGGGTAGTGTTGCTATCTTTTCGACAGCCCCGCCGAGCCATAGGTTCGTGTAGCCCATAAATTGCTGCATTGCTTCGGCGTGGAGGAGGCGCGTCGGAAGCATCACAATTGAAAAGCCTGCAAGGCAAAAGAATGCCCAGATTGGCACAAAAATAAATTTGATAAGGAGCAACAGCGCCTCATAACACACTAACAGCCAAGGTTTGTTCCAAACGATTGCGAATTGCTGATAAATTATTTCAAATGCATCGGCACCTGTCGTCGCGGCAACGGCTGGCACAAAGAGCAAACTGACACTGAAAACGATCGCTATCAACGCCATCAGGAGACCGAGGAAAAATCCGATCGGCATGAGCAGTGAAGTTAGCATGAGGAACGGTTTCCCCACTGCTGGTAACTTCGCGATCCCCGCGATGCTGAGAGGGACTATCGCGAGGGATGCTTGGATGAGCAGCAAGCCGATGAATGCACCCAAAACGGACTTCCAATGTCCCTTGAGGAAGGTTAAGGCATCGGCGACCGAAAAGAAGAAATCCCCACGGAGCTGTTCGATGGTGATTTTGGAAGCTACTGTGCTTGCGAAAAAGAAGATGCACGCGAAACTGACCATCCCTATCCACATTGCGATTTCAGTTGTCTGCGTAAGTCCTGCATCACCGAACGGAGGTAGGGGTAGGAGTGCATACTTGTTCCAGAAGTCCTGTACGGCGGTGCCTCCTACAATGACGAGGCTGAGATACACCAAAGTTTCGTAAATTAGATACGCGAGAACGAGTCCGATGAAATGAACTGCGATCTTTCGTCCACTGAATCCGTAGCGGACAACTTGGAAAATATCCCTGAAATCGAAGTAGCGTTTTTCCATGAAGGGGCTCTTCTGCTTTTTTGCGTGTTCTTATATTTAATGATACGACAATTTCGGGTATTTTGTCAAGTAGTTATTAGACATTAGGCGTCAGCAAGCGTCAGGATTCGGAGATCCGTTCTACCGTTGGCGGTCAGTGGGAACTACTTTCGCGGTGAGAGGGAGGGTCAGTGTTCGTTGATTTGGGAAGTGGACAGTGAGCAGTGATGAAAAGCGTCCTCTGTCTTTCAGGGGACCGAGTTGGATTGTAATGAGAGAGGTATCTGTCCCCGGACTGGATGTTATCTCCCATGTGAGTGATTCATGTCCCGATGGCAGAAGGCGGATGTCCGATGTGTTGAGTGGAGCATTCACAGTGAGTTTGATGGTCTTTTGATAGATCGTTTCGGGGTGGATGTCCCCAAACTCGCAAACGCTCGGCGTGAGTGTCGCAAATCGTTTCGCTGTGGCGACAATTGTTAGATGGACAATCGGGGTCTTGGGACTGTCGGTGAAGATGGTGGCGGTTGCCGAGGTCTCCTTACCAGGCAGAAGTTCTGGGTTGAGGACTATCTGGAACGTGCCTTCTGTATCGGGTTGGATCACCTCTGGTGCTGTGATTTCGGCGTAACTGCATCCTGTGTGAACCCTATGGATGTGGAGTGGATATTTGCCTACGTTTCGTGCTGTTAGGGATCGTGTTACGGGTCCCTTCCATTCCGGGAGTGTTCCGAAGTGAATCTGTTGCTGTGTCAGGACGAGTTCGGCTGAGGGTTCCTGCCGGTTGTTGATGAGGAAGATAATAAGCCCAGAGATTAGCAGGACGGGAATAATGATGGTTGTGAGGATTGTGCGTTTGGACATAAAGGATGGCTTAAGAACAATAACTATTGATAATACAGTATTTATTTCAGGTATTTCATAATTATTGCCTAAAAAGATCACTTTGTCAAGTGATATTCTACAGGGGGATTTAGTTTTAAGGTTTTTGTCCGACTTACGCGAAGCGTCGCGATCGGGAGATCGCTCCTACTACCGAAACGCAATAATTTCGGAAAGCTAAATGACCCTGTGCAGAAATGGGTTTTCGGTTGACTTTGTAATGGGTTTTCGGTTGACTTTGTATGGTTTGCGTGCTACGCTGTCATGTAGTCTTCACGCTATAGAGACTTACCAACTGGTGCATCTCTGTTGCCGACAAACTGACAAACTATAGTGAGGTGTTTATGTTAACTGAAATTAGTATAAGTGTGGCTATAGGACTCTTAATCCTTGTTACATACTTGATGCGGTTAACTATCAAGCAAAAGCGGAACTTAGATCGGTTTCTTGGAAAGAAGTTTTCATTTGGACTGTTGTTGGTGCTTTTGCTATTCTATGCTTCCGCTGTTTTATCAGCGGAGACTGTGGAGTATTATCCGACAGATATGGGTAATATATGGGTGTTAGAGACCGAGGATAAGACGGAACGGGTTACCTACACTATTGAAACAACCGAAGAACGTTTCAATGGTAGAGACACCTTCGTTCTGAAAAGAACAGCAGAGACGCTGGGAGCAGATGAAAGCACGGGTGAAGTGTATTTTGTGCACCTTGATCAAGCAGGCATAAAACTTCATAAAATTGTCGCGGAGCTCGGTTCAGTATTCGGTACAGCAACGGCTGTATTTTCACCACCCGCTCTTTTTCTCCCGGCATCATTGGAACTTGGGGACTCGTGGGGAATTACGTTGGAAACAGAAGTCGTACTTACAGGTACAGTTTTAGTCTCCTATGTTTACGAAGTTGTCGCTGTAGAAAACGTGACAACACCAGCAGGTATATTTGAGAACTGTCTTAAAATTCAACTTAAAGCAAGAACCACCTCCAGGTTAGGGGTAGGCCGCTCAACCTCTTATCAATGGTTGGCACCAAATGTTGGGACTGTTAGAGTTGAGACGGATCAGGAGATTGTCTTTAATCTGGTAAGTTCCAATCTGCTCACGGATGCGTCCATTTATGATGTAACCGGCGACGGCATTGTCAATATATTAGATCTTGTCTTTGTTGCTTCTCGATTTGGAGATGTAAGTGAGGACGCGGATGTGAATGGCGATGGTGGCGTTAATATTCTGGACCTGACGCTTATTGCGCAAAATTTCAGCAATTAACCCAAGATTCCTCAGAAAGCGGTACAAAGTTTAGATCGGATAGTTGAAGGATATTTTTAGATGAACAAACTGTATTTTGGTGATAACTTGGAGATTTTGCGGGAGATAGATGAGGGACGGGTGGATCTCATCTGTACGGATCCGCCGTTTAATAGTGGACGGGATTACAATTCGTTCATTGGGGATTCGCTCGCGCAGAAGAAGGCGTTTACGGATACGTGGACGTGGGATACTGCGGCACAGGACGCTCGCGCTGACATTGAGCACTGCGCATACGCCAGTGATACTTACAAGGCTCTCGATGAATGCCTCAAGGGGTATGACCTGATTCTCCGCCGCGCCGTGTCGGGTAGCAGTGGTGCGATGCGTGCGTATCTGGCGTTCATGGGACCGCGACTCGCTGAGATGCACCGTATCCTGACGCAAAAGGGGAATCTCTATCTGCATTGCGACCCGACGGCAAGCCATTATCTCAAAGGGGTGATGGACGCTATCTTTGGGGTAGAGAATTTCAGGAACGAGATTGTCTGGCAACGCACCAAGGCACATAACGATGGTAAGCAATACGGGAGAATCCATGACACGATTCTATTCTATAGCAAAAGTAGCAAAAGAGTATGGAATCCCGTCTACATTGCGCACGATCCAGAGTATGTAAAGAAATTTTATCGCCATCAAGATGAAAGAGGACTTTATCAACCCATAACCCTAAATGCCTCCGGTAGTGTGCAGGATGGTGAATCTGGAAAGCCGTGGCGGGGTATAGATCCGAATGCTATGGGTAATCACTGGCGGGCACCGCGCAGAGAATCGTGGCCCGAAGGCGTTGAGCCGCCTGAAAATTATGAGTCCCTCTCTGTTCATAAGAAGTTGGATGCATTGGACGCGAGTGGATTAGTTTACTGGCCCCCGAATGGTAGAGTCCCAAGATTCAAACGATATCTATCCACCACAAAGGGAAACAGAGTTCAAGATGTTATAACAGATATCAACCACCTCACGAGCGCGTCCAAGGAGCGTCTCGGTTATCCGACGCAGAAGCCGCTGGCACTTTATGAACGTCTGATAAGTGCATCCAGCAACGAAGGGGACATCGTGCTGGATCCGTTCTGTGGGTGTGGCACGACGATCGATGCAGCACATAGCCTGAAGCGGAATTGGATCGGTATTGACTTAACGATTCTGGCGCTGGATCCGATGCGTCAGCGGTTGGCAGATCGGCATGGATTGGAGCCCTCAGTAGATTATCAGATTGAGGGGTATCCGACGAACATGCAGGAGGTTCGCAGGTTCTTAAAAGATGGCGATAAACGGAAATATCACGATTTCTCGAACTGGGCGGTGACACGGCTTGGGTTGAAGCCGACACGGGATATCGGTGATGGCGGGCATGACGGTGTCGGGGCTATGACATTATGGAATACACAGCAGATGAAAGAGACGGATGCCCGGATTCTCGCGGAGGTCAAGACCGGTAGAGCGTCGATTACGCAGGTGCGTGCTTTTTGTCAGGTGATGCATGAGAACAACGCGGAGATCGGGATTTTTATCACGATAGCACCTATCAGTGCGGGGATGCGTCAGCAGGCGGAGAATATGGGGAGTTTTGCGCATAACGGACGGAGTTATCCGCGTCTGCAGTTCTGGCAGATTGATGATTCGTATTTCGAGAATCCTGAGATTATTAATACGTTCGTTCGGTTGCCGATGGAATGGCGGATTCGTCCGAGTCAGAAGTCGGAGCGGCATTTCGGTGGGGAGCAGCGGGAGTTGTTTAGGTAGTTATTGGCTGTCAGCGGTCAGCAATCAAGAATCCGTAGGTGAAGTTAGGAAAACTCACATACTAATTTTTTTGAACCCTCTACAGACTAAAGTCTGGAGATTCCTTTTGTTCCTCGTGGGAACATTCTCTGTTTATACAGAGCAACATCGGGCTTCTAAGCGAATGCCGATGGGCGATGCCATATTCGCCGCTACTGGGACACCTAAGTGTCCAAGATACTTTTGCCTTATGTTAATTGCGCCCACGCCATCTCGATGATATGTGAAACCACATTTACATTTATATTCACGATTGCTTGGCTTATGTTTATCACCGCAACTTGGAACGGACGGTGCTTTAGCCCGGCTGGTTGAGATACAAAAATCGGCAGATGCAGAAACATCCACCGATTTTTCCTGAGAAATTAACGGGTTAACCGTTTTATTTCTCTTGCCACTGACATGTTATACTTCTTAATTTCAGCAACTTTTTGTTTAGCTGCTTCGTTAAGAGAGGTAATATATGCTATGGCAGATTGTTCCTGCTTATACAGGTTGTTGGAAAACCTTTTTCTCGGATTATCGCGTGCGAACGCTTTAAGATTGTCTGTTCACGAGGTAAATCCCGGTTGCTACTAATCCAGTACCTGCCAACAAGCCGACGGTCAGTTCCTCCCCTAAAATTAGATGGCTGAACAGAACACCGGATACCGGCATCAGGAAGCCTAAAATTACCAGTTTGCTTGCCTTGTATTTTCTTAGCAGGGATGTCAACACCAAAAAGCAGAAACCTGTAATAATCCACCCTTGGTAGAGCAATCCTGCAGTACTTTCTAATGTCCATCCGATCGGCTTATCGCCCTCAAAAATGAGCCCCAGGACGTAAAAGCAGGGGATGTTTAGACCTAACAGCCAAACAAGAAGTCGGTAGGGGTGAATCTCCTGAACGAACACCTTTGTCAGTGTGATGCGGAGTCCCAAGAAACACGACCCAAGGGTTACCATCAGGTCGCCGATGAGGTATCCTGTAGAAAGACCTTGTAAATTCGGCATGAGCGAGAGAAAAACGCCACCGAAGGCGATGAAAATTCCCACTGTTTTGGTGGCAGAGAGTCGATCATTTGGAAGATAGAAGTGCCCGAACAGGACTGTGAAGAACGGGTAGAGATAGAAAAAAATGGTTGCCCGAGAGGCTGTTGTGAGTTGGGTGCCGATGTTCAAAGTAATCGTATGCAGGGCGTAGAGGGCGGCAATCAGCAGCAACCGACGGAGTTCCTCGAAACGCATCCGCATGGACATCCCATAATAGAGTCCTATGCCGCCAACAGCAATAATTCCCAATATACAACGGAAGAGTGCCATTTTCAGCGGCGGAAAGCCTTGCAGCCCGATTTTAACGGCGAGGGCACCTCCACCCATCAGGGAAACGATAAACGACGCGAGGACAATAATCTTGCCTGATGGGTCTTCGTTCCTAAATTCTTTTTCCAACATTTTTTAAATTTACCTTGCGGATTTTTAATTTTACCTTGCGGAATAATGAAGGCGGTCTGTAGATCTGCCGCCTTTCTTACGAGTTACCTACGCCGTTCCTGAGCTGGATGTTGTTTACCTCAGTTTGAGTTGTCCCCATATTAGGGTTAATCTTACCTCTGGAGAGACGTTCAGGCCGGCAATGGTGAAGGCATCTGCCCATGCTGCGCCGACCCACTCGTTTGCGATGTTAATGCCTTCCATGACGAAACCGAGGATTTCGATCTTATCGAAGTTTGCATCTTGGAAAGCTGTGCGGAGTTCACCGTCTGCGAACAGCACGAAATGTCCCGAATTAAATTGGAGCTCCATCTTTGAGAGGGCATCCGTTTCCCAGCGGGTACGCGGTTCTCTGGAGAGTCGAGTTCGGAAGGGATGGCTGCTCCCTTTACCGTCGAACCGCCTCGCTCTGATTTCATCTGGGAAAAACACGTAGAAAAACGGATCCTCTTTCGAGGTATCGGGAAAATATCGTCCTACACAAAAACCGAAACGTGTTTTGTCGCCACCGAAGTCGTTTATCGTGATTGTGAAGTTTCTGTAGGGGGGTGGGAGTGCAGTAAATTGGTAGAGTTCGTATTGGACATCCCAGTCCCGGTTGACCTCTGCGTTTAAGAATCCGTCTTCGATTTTCCAGATGGAATCGTTCCCGACGACCCGCCATGCATCGGGTTTTTCCGCATCAAAATCGTCGTGCCACGTCTCGGCGGAGGCAAAAGGGGTGCAGTGTATGAGTGTATAAAGCAGTATGAGGAGTATTGTGTTTCTGTTTGACATAAGATAGTTGTCGGCAATCAGCAGTCAGCGATCAGTAGGCGAGGTTAGGAAACCTCGCCAGCGGAGAAAGGCCAAGAGGTTCGGAAGTCGGAGATTCCTCTTACCGTTAGCAGTTAGTCCCCAACAGTCAGCAAGAGTCAGGATTCGGTGCGGTTAGAAACCGCACCTACCATCCGTGGGGATGCAGAGATTAATTGATTTTGATGCAGTCGTACCACTGTTGTGTTTTCTTTCCTTTCCGACTCAGGACTCCGGGTTCGCGCTCAACAGGGGGACCGAAGTCTCCATCTTTCTGTTTCAGGACGTTCCAATCTGGGGGAAACCAAGTTCTGAGGGTTTTGCAGTTGACTTCAACGGTTTCGCCTTCCCACCCTCCGATTTTGTAGTACATCGGACAGACCCATCGTTCTGCGCCTCGGGCATACCGCCGCCAGCCGATGACGGAGGCTTGTGCTCGGATAATGTTCCCGTCCCGCCAGTGTCGTTCGACACCGCTCCACGGATAGCCGGTTGTTCCGCCTCCTACACTAATTTCATCCCATCCTAAATCATCGCGGAGCGTAATGTAGGAGAAGTTTGTGCCCCACGGCGTGTCGTCCGTGCCGAAATACCATCGCTGTCCACGATACCAACGGAGCGCGCCTCGGATACTTGAACGGGACACCGCGGCATTTTCGATGGTTTCTACGATGTCGAACCGCCCTCTATTGTTAAAAGGGTTGTGGACACCGGAGCAGAGGGTAAGCGAGTTGATTTCAGGGCCGAACCACGTGCCGCTTACACCCGGGGTTCTATAGTAGAACCCTGAATTTGCTGGTTTGGCACTTTCCCCTGGATTCAGTCTCGCTCCGGCGTAGGTGGTCCAAAACGCTATGACGAGAACCACCACAAGTAGAAATGCATTGAAAACCAGATCCAAGTTTTTTCGAAACATCTTTTAATTTTACCTTGCGGATAAGGAACACTCTTATGAACTTTGAAGGTTCTTGTATTCGAGTTGAAGAAACGCCCAAGCAAAAACCCCGCGCCGTTGTTGCGGGCTCCGTTTTTGATTAGAAGGTAGGTTCTGATATCTACCATAATTGCTAATCGCCAACCAACAAATATCAAGGCTGCTGCTTCAAGTGCGCCCATGTGGTGGTTATTTTTCGTTTGGGTGAGACTGCGAGTCCATCAATCGTAAACGTGTCTACCCACGCGCTTCCTATGTTAACGTCTTCTGTGACAAATCCGGCGAGTACGAAGGCGATGGTATCAATATGATTGAAGTTTGCGTCCGTGAAGTCGAGGCGTGATTCGCCATCTGCCTTCAATTGAAATCTGCCGTCCTTGAAGTGGAGTTCCATCTGTTGGAGTTCGTCGGTGTTCCAGCGTCGTTCGGGTCCGACAAACACACCGCCGTCTCTTGAGGCTTGCATATCGTTTGTGAAAAAGAGGTAGTAGCCGTCCTCCTCTATTTCGGTCACGGGATTTCGGAAATGCTTTGCGAGTGCAATACCGAATCGAGCGCGCATTGCACCGACGGTTTCAAGGGTGATTGTAAAGTCGTTATACGGACCGGGATAGGCAATAAGTTGGTAGCGTTCAAATATGACACTCCATTGGTTTTGTGCCTGAATTTCTGCCCTTAAAAACCCACCTTCGACCGTCCAGACGGAATCATTTCCTACGTGTTGCCAGTCATCTCCTGCCTCTTGTTCAAAATGGTCTTCCCAGAAAGCGGCATTCGCGCCTCCTTGCCAAAGAAGGAAGGTATAAATGATAATGAGTGCGTTTAATACGTGTGCGATGTTTTTCATTCGGTTCAAGGGGGTTAGGTTAGAACCCCGCGAGCGAATTATAATTGGATTATTTTACGGGCAGACAGTCGTACCAATTATCTGTGCCTTTTTCGCGGCGACTGAGTTGGTTAGATTTGGAACGAAATACCGGATCTGCAAAGTGTCCTTCGGTGTGCCCGAGTACCTTCAAGTTAAGCCGTCCTGTCCCAGTCGCACAGATGTAGTCCAGCGTTCCACTTTTGTAATACTTCGGTGCGAGGTATCTCCTGCCGTTTCGCTCGTAGGGGTAGTAGCCGACTATTTCGGCTTTGGATTTCACGAAGTCGCCATCGCGCCAGTGTTCCTCGAACCCGCTCCAAGGGAATCCGGTAGTGCTGTTCCCGGAGTCTATGTCTGTCCAACCGATCTCGGATGCGAGGGTGAGACGCACAGTGTCCGTGCCCCAGGGTGTGTCGGCAGTCGCAAAACGCCACTCCTGTTTCCGATACCACCAGACTCTCCCGGGTCTTGAGGAGGGCCAGACTTTGGCTTCTTCTCTGGTATAGATGATGTCAAAAAATCCTGCATCGTTAAATGGGTGCGCAATCATGTGACAAAGCACTCGACTGTCGATTTCCGGTCCGAACCAGCGATTTTCGCCTTCGGATGCAATTAATTTGCCGGGTCTTCGGTAGTACTCACCCGCGGCTTCAGGAACGGCAATCTCCTGAAGGAAGATTCTCTCTCCGTCTTTGAGTATGCCGTGCAAACCAGCATTTGCAGGAAAAAGAAATACGGTGGTGATGATTGCCGTTAGTGTAAGTGTAAAGGAGTGTTTATGTGTCATTTTGCAAAGGATGTGCCGTCTCGCCTGCCTATGTAGATGCGATATTCGGTGCGAGAGGCAGGAACTTCAACCTGTTTGTGAATAAGTGTCCGTTGATAACTTTCTGTCGCCGCTTCTAATACCGTGTGGACAGCACGAATGTGGAGTTGATAGTGAGCCTCTGTTAGGTTATGGAATTTAAATTTGCCGTGTAGGTCCGTTTCTACTTCAAACCGATCCAGCGTCATTGACATATCATAGGGCTGTAATTCCCAAGGATACCATGAACGAGAAACGACAGCGTTGTGGACAGGCTTACCTGTATCCGCCCAGAAAACCCGCCCTTGTAGTATTGTTGTGGGTTGATCCGCTACAACAAGCACGTCTTCAGGATTTGTTGACGCGTCCACGTCAATTCGGGTCGCCGAGATGCTATCTCCAACGATACAGAGGATGTATTTTTCCGCAAAAAGTCCGCCAACGCCAAAAGCAGACTCCGTCACAGGAAAGTGTCTTGACAAAATCGGTCTGTGCAACACCAACGGATTCAGGCTTGGCTCCATCTGAGCGTCTATAGGGAACATCTTCACAGTATACCGCTCGTCAGAGGGTATATTCTGCGGGAGGATCACACGTCCTTTAACGCTCTCCCCTTTCTTTAGTGGTAGAATCGGCGGCATCTTACCGATGTCTACGTTCTCGTATACTCTCGAAAAGTAACCCTTTTTGCTGACTTCAAGTGAAAGCCATCGTGGCTGAGTCTCTAAGACCTCCATCTGAAAGTTGCCAACTGCGTCTGTTTGTGCTGATGAGAGGCTTACACTGTGCCCGGTTTCAATATGCCGAGTTACGTGGATGTGTGCGCCTGCTATTGGTCGTTCTTGTGCATCGACAACCGTGCCGCGTAACATTTCCAATTTCGGCAGATGGATAGAAATCTGTGTCTGCTTTTGTGGATTGATGGACTCTACAAACGCTATGATAAGACCGCTGCGAGAAATTGTCAAGGTGTATTCGATTGGGTAGAGTTCGGTAAAATGGAAATTGCCCGTCGGATCAGTCTTCACTGCGTGTTCAATCGGCGCGGCGGCGCGAAAGAAGTCCGCTGACTTGTCGTGCATCTTCAGGTTCACGACAAGCCCACCGACATTTTTCTCGCCAGAAACGTTGCCTTGTAGGGGCAGGGTCGGCCTCAACGCAATCCTCTCCAAATTATATTTGCTCTTACCGGGGGACATCTCCTTCCGTAAAAGTTTTGCTTGATACTGTGGATGGAGTGCCATGAGTGAAAAGGCATAGTAGGTTTGGTTTTCGTTGGGAATAGTCAGCGAAAAAGTGCCTTTCGTGTCTGTTACTGTTGCGTGTGCAAATTCCCGATCAGGATAGACCTGCTCAATTTTTTCAGCAGCGACGCGTACGAGGACCTCAGGGATAGGATGTCCATCTCCAGCATCAACGAATATGCCGTGGAAGGTGGTGTTATCCGGTGTTTGGCAAATGCCAGAGGAACTCCAGAGAAAAAGCAACAAAATCGAGGGGATGATAAGCGTATTGATCATGTAATCGTTTCGCTGAACTTTTTAGAAAAAGTGTAGCATAGAAGAGAAAAGAATTCAGTCTGAGTTGGGTAACAAAAAAACAAGCCCCGTGGTAACAGAGGCTTGTCTTTTTAAAGGAACTATTTTGCGTTCACTTTGCGTGAGATACCCCCGACGAGATTTGAACTCGTGTCGCCGCCGTGAAAGGGCGGTGTCCTTGGCCAGGCTAGACGACGGGGGCGAAAAGATGTGAGTCGTACATTTCAATTCCAAACTTTTCTATTCCAAACTGGTTCGATTAAAAAGAAAATGTGAGCCGTACAGGGATCGAACCTGTGACCACCTGATTAAAAGTCAGATGCTCTACCAGCTGAGCTAACGGCTCAAACTCACAACGTTTAATAATACCATATTTTAAGGCGGATGTCAAATTAAAATTCAGAAATTTTAGCAAGTCAGGCGTCGGGATTCGGAGATCCCTTTTACATAAACCCCAACTCCCTCAATACCTCTTATCAAGGGGACAGAAACAGGCAGTCAACAGTCGGGATTCGGAGAACCCTTCTACCTCAATTTTGACTTACCAAAGGGGTTGTCCGAGTTGCACGATCTGATCTCTGTCCGGTCCAATAGAGATAATCGGAATCGGCACGTCAAGATAATCTGCGACGTAAGCGATATAGTCTTTGGTCCGTTGCGGAATGTCCGCTGCGGTGCGTGCTTCGGTCAAGGCTTGCTGCCATCCGGGTAGTGTCTCGTAGACAGGTTCGCATTCCTCTAAGACCTGTAGGCTACTTGGGAAAGCCATCATCTGTTTTCCTTTGTAGCGATAGGCGACACAGACCTGTAGATCGGCGAGGGTATCAAAGACATCGAGCTTCGTCAATGCGATAGCGGTTAAGCCATTAATTTGTGCGGCATATCGGAGTGCGACGAGGTCTAACCAGCCGCAGCGTCTTGGACGTTGTGTTGTGGCACCATATTCTTTGCCGATGTTTCGGATTTCCTCATCGAGGTCAGGTGGCATCTCCGTGGGGAATGGACCGCCGCCGACGCGCGTGACATACGCTTTGGAAACGCCGAGTATCTCTTCAATTGCTTTGGGTCCGATACCGAGTCCGGTACAGGCTGCCCCCGCGGTGCAGTTAGAAGAGGTGACGTAGGGATAGGTCCCGAAATCTATATCGAGCATAGTCCCCTGTGCGCCTTCAAAGAGGATCCGTTTCTCGGAAGCGAGTGCCTCGTGCATGAAAGCGACAGTATCCGTCACATAGGGTGCGATCCGTTGTGCGTAACTGTGATAAGTTTCGAGAAGGACGTGTCGTTCCGGTCCGCCTATCTGGAGTGCGTCTGCTTTGGTTTCGAGGTTGTAATCCAACTTCTTTTGGAATTGGTCAAACTCAAGGAGGTCACCGACGCGAATACCGGCGTGTCGGTTCATCTTGTCGGAATAGGTGGGACCGATACCGCGGGAAGTGGTGCCGATTTTGGTAGCACTCCCCATCTGTTCCCACTGTTCGACAGCCTTGTGGTATGGCATAATGAGATGTGCGCGATCACTGATTTTCAGGTTATCGCTACTGACTTCAATGTCCTGTGCCTGTAGCCGATCAATCTCACCGAAAAGTGTCTCCAAATTAATGACAACCCCGTTGCCGATAACGTTGACAGTATCGGGTCGTAGGATGCCAGATGGAATCAAGTGGAGAATAAACGTCTTTTCACCGAGAACGATGGTATGCCCTGCGTTATCGCCGCCTTGATACCGTGCGACAATATCCGCATCTGCGGCGAAGACATCGGTCAGTTTTCCTTTACTTTCATCGCCCCACTGTGCGCCTAAGATGACAATGTTTGACATAGGAAACCTCTTGCTACTCACAAAAACTTATAAGCGCGGTGGCTGCCCGCGCTTGATTTAGAACCCATGCGCCCTTTTGGAGTCAGGGTGAATTGATGATTTAACGGTACGCTGTTGCTGGCGGAGAAAGAATGCGCGTGCGGCATTCCAGAAAGGGTTTCCAAAGAGGGTTGAAACCCTGCCAGCGAGAGATAGGGACTTGCGTTAAATTCCGTAAACGTGCTAAGGATGCGACAATTCTAACGTTTGGAGAACTGGAAGCGTGCGCGTGCGCCTTTCTGCCCGTACTTCTTCCTCTCGACCATTCTCGAATCGCGCGTCAAAAACCCAGCCTTTTTCAACGAAGCCTTCAAGGATTCGTCTGCTTTAACGAGCGCGCGTGCGAGTCCGTGTGAAATTGCCCCAGCCTGTCCAGTCTTCCCACCGCCTTTTACATTGACGTGGACAGCGTATTCGCCACCCTTCTCAACATGTTCAATGGGACGCTGTGCTACCTGCCAATGGTCTGCACGATCGAAGTAGTCTTGAATCGGTTTTTTGTTAACGGTAACCCCGGCTTCACCACCCGGAATAATTCGGACGCGTGCGACTGAGGTTTTGCGTCTACCTGTCCCCCAGAATTGTTCAATAGCCATACTATTCGTACTCTCCATAGTTGTAGGAGCCCTTCTGATGACTGCTCCTCAACTCAGCTTAAAGTGTTAAGACTTCCGGTTCCTGTGCTTGGTGCGGGTGTGTGGGTCCAGTGTAAACTCTGAGCCCCTTCATCAATTGGCGACCGAGGTGATTCTTCGGGAGCATCCCCTTAACGGCGTTTGTGATAATCGCCTCTGGTTTGCGAGCCATCTGTTCACCAAAAGTTCGGTATTTATCACCGCCGGGATAGCCACTATGCCTAAAATAGGTTTTCTGTTCCCTCTTATTACCAGTGACGACGACTTTCTCCGCATTCACAACAGCAACGCGAAAACCTAAATCGGCGTGGGGCGTAAACCGTGGGTCATTTTTTCCGCGCAGTACATGTGCGATACGGGACGCCAAACGCCCGAGCACCGCCCCCTCCGCGTCCACCACATACCATCTAATATCTTTTTCCGTTTTCGGGAAATAGGTTTTCGTTTTCAGTACCATGATTTCTTGTCCCTTCAATCGAATTTAGCCTGTGTGTGGCTAAATTTGGCTTTGCTTTACGCTGCTTTTTGTAGTTTGTTGTTCGAGTGTACCTTTCTGTTAAAAAGGTATTTGCATGATTACGAACACAACCGCATAATATTATACTATAAAAGAGTGCGTTTGTCAAATTTTTTACAATTTTGCATCGGCACGTATGGTTATCAGTTGCGAATCAGAAGATTAAAAATTTTCTCGATTGTGTGTTTGAGGCGGGTTCGGAAAAACGCGTTATTCTACTTTGCACATCCCCTCTTTTTTATGCTATACTATATAGATATCTGGACAAACTAAAAATAAGATATAGGGACTTAAAAATAATGCGAATTATTCTTTATACAGGTAAAGGGGGTGTCGGCAAAACAACGATTGCAGCGGCTACGGGTATCAAACTCGCAGAACTCGGTTACAAAACTATCGTGATTTCGCTTGATGTAGCACATTCGCTCCGAGATGCATTTGATAACCACGAAAAACTCATTCGTCAGCGAGAAGAAAAACAGATCGCAATCAAAGACAACCTCTGGATACAGGAAATTAACGTTCAGGAAGCAATTGTTGAATACTGGGATGATGTGTACAGTTATATCCGTTCATTGCTCAACCGTTCCGGACTTGATAGTCTCGTTGCTGAAGAGATAGCAGTGTTTCCGGGAATGGAGGAGATTTGCGCGCTTCTGTATATCAATCAATATGTCCGTGAAAAAACTTACGATGTAATTATTCTCGACTGCGCGCCGACTGGGGAATCGCTCCGGTTTGTCAGTATACCCACGACATTGGAGTGGTACATGAGCCATATTTTCAAATTGGAGCGCAATCTTGCGAGAGTTGCGGGTCCAGTCATCGAACGTGTGAGTTCCGTCCCGATTCCACGAGATAATTACTTTCAGAACATACAGGATTTATTCGATAAATTGGAAGGGATTGATGGTGTCCTGACAGATCCAGAAATCACGACCGTCCGCTTAGTGACGAACCCGGAAAAAATTGTTATCAAAGAGACGCAGCGGGCGTTTATGTATTTTTGCCTTTACGGGTTGTGTATTGACGCTGTAATTATCAATCGTATCTTCCCTGATGACGTTGATTCGGCATACTTTGAGGCTTGGAAGCGATCGCAACAGCACTATATTGAGGAGGCAATGGATTATTTTGCGGATGTCCCGATTTGGAAGGTGAACCTCTTCACGGAAGAAATTGTGGGAGAACGACGACTCCATCAGTTGGCAGATACGCTCTACTCAGAGATTAACCCTGTAGATCGGTTTTCGAAAGAACGCCCATATCAATTCCAAAAAATGGGAGATGTCTATCAGCTGTCTATGCGTCTTCCATTTCTGAGCAAAGAGGAAATTGGATTGACAAAGCACGGCGATGAGTTAATTATCACAGTGGGTGGTTTCAAGCAACATGTTGCGTTGCCGCGGACTCTCTCGAACAAAAAAACGACTGGAGCGAAACTCACCGGCGATCAGCTCGTGATTAAGTTTGAGGAAGGGAAGCGAATCTGAAGTGTATGGGCACCAAAACGGACAAGGCGGTATTTGCTGTAACAGGGACGACGCTTTTAACGTTCTTAATAGCAAGTCGCATCGGGACTATCTGGATACTTTATCCGAACGTGTTGATTGCAACCTCCTTATGTGTTTATTGTATTTGGCAGATTAACGAAGATGACTCGCTGCTTTTAAGTAGTTCTATTTTTGGGATTGCGACGACGCTGACATACGTTCCGATGGACTGGCTATTCTCGCGAAAAGCACTCTTAATCTTCTACCTGCGTCCAGACTTTTTGACGAATCTAACGACACCGATTGGAATAATCCTGAACTGGATAGTGTTCGCGACGCTGGCAGCATACTGCTATCAGCGGCTTACAATGATTTTCCGAATCCGTTTCGCGCCTGAGACTGACAATCTGAGAATTGGTTTCACGGGAACTGCTCGGAAGTCACGCGATCACGATCATCGTGATGGCGTGCTTCCGCTGATGTTGGCAGCGGTTGTCACCGGCATCGGTGCGGCGGTGGGAAGTAACATAATTTACGCGTTTGGGGAATCACATCTGTGGCTGTGGAATGCAACACAGGTGGATCGGATACCACAGATTGCGTCTGTACCGGTTTTTGTGCCGGTTTCTTTTCTGGTCACTTTTCTGCTGTGTCCTTACTTTTTCGGGGTAGCCGGTGGCTTTCTGAGAGAACAACACGCCGGTGTCGCTGGCATACGGTGTGGTATCTTTATGGGAGCCCTACAGTTCTTCAGCTTTCTTCTGTTTTATGTCTGGAAATAGGAGCGGATTGATAAGGAGGTCGGTGCATTTGGAGACAAAAGCCATTATTAATTGTAGGAAAGGAAAATCATAGGCATGCGTATTCGTTCGACAACGATTTTAGCCGTCCGCCGCGACGGTGAGGTAGCTATCGGTGGTGATGGTCAAGTCACTTTAGGGGATACGGCGATTAAACACGGCGCCCGCAAAGTCCGCAAAATTCATAACGACAGGGTGTTGATCGGTTTCGCGGGTTCCGCCTCGGATGCGATCACCCTTTATGAGAATTTAGAGAAGAAACTGGAGCAGTACCGTGGAAATCTTCAAAAATCTGCGGTGGAACTTGCTCGGGAATGGCGTAATGATAGGGTTCTGAGACAAGTAGACGCGCTATTAATCGCCGCGGATGCCAGCGATAGTTACCTCATTTCCGGAAGCGGCGACGTGATTTCTCCGGACGATGATGTCCTCGCAATCGGTTCCGGTGGTTCTATAGCCTTAGCGGCAGCAAAGGCACTGCTTAAATACTCAGACCTGACGGCAAAAGAGATTATTTCAGAAGCACTTCAACTGACAAGTGAAATCTGTATCTACACGAATGCCAAAATTGAAGTTGACACAATAGAGATTTAACACACTGAATGCGATGTTATCCGAGTAGCATCGCATTAATTATGAATGCCCTCTCATAATGGACAGTTGTAGGAGGAATACCGGGCTTCATCCAGACCAAACGATTATGAGATAACTGGTAGGATTGCTAACTTTAGGGAGGTTTACCTTTGGACAAACCGAAAGCAATGCGCGAGGAAAACACTTTGGCATCTGCTCTCACACCGCGGCAGATCGTTGAGGAATTAGATAAGTATATCGTTGGGCAATTTGAGGCGAAACGTTGCGTCGCTATTGCCCTTCGCAACCGCGCGCGGCGGCAGATGCTGGCAGAAGATATGCAGGACGAAGTGTCGCCGAAAAACATAATTATGATAGGTTCAACGGGCGTAGGAAAAACCGAAATTGCACGTAGGCTCGCGCGCCTCGTTGAGGCGCCCTTCATCAAAGTAGAGGCATCAAAGTATACCGAAATCGGTTACGTGGGGCGAGACGTTGAATCCATGATCCGCGATCTCACTGAAACGGCTATTAGCCGCGTCAAAGCCGAGCAAACGGAGGCGGTTGAGGAAAAAGCACGAGAATCGACTGAAGAACGGCTGCTTGACTGTATTTTTCCCGTTCCACGCTCGCTCCAGAGACAACCTCGTTTACAGGATGAGGATGCGCTTGAGGAGCCAGAGGAAGAGGACGATGACGGTGTCCTGCAGCTCCCGTTCGACATGAATCTCGACGTAGGAATTGAAGTCGAAGAAGCCAGGGAGAAGGAGCGCGAACGCTATCTCAAAACGCGAGAGAAATTTAGAGATTGGCTAAGAGAAGGTAGACTTGAGGATAAACCGGTTGAAATCAATGTCAAGCATCAGAACATGCCCTTTGTAGAAATTTTCTCGCCCGGTGGTATCGAGGAAATGGATATTAATTTCAAGGATATGTTCAGTAACATCCTACCGAATCAGACGAAGAAACGTAGAGTTCCAGTCTCCGAAGCACGAACTATCTTAATGCAGGAGGAATCCGAAAAACTTATCGATATGGATGCCGTCATCAGCGAAGCGATTCAGCGAGTTGAAGACTCCGGCATCGTTTTTTTGGACGAAATTGACAAGATTGCCGGTAGAGAATCTCGACATGGACCTGACATCTCGCGCGAAGGTGTGCAACGGGATATCCTTCCTATTATAGAGGGTAGCACGGTAACCTCGAAATACGGAGCGGTACGTACGCATCACATCCTGTTCATCGCCGCTGGCGCGTTTCACGTGTCCAGCCCATCTGATCTCATTCCGGAACTACAGGGTAGATTTCCGATCCGAGTAGAACTGAAAAGTCTGAATAAAGATGACTTTAAATCTATTCTGACGGAACCTAAGAACGCATTGGTCAAACAATATGTTGCGCTGCTGAGTACCGAAGGTATTGAAGCGAGTATTGCCGATGATGCGATTGACGAGATCGCTGCGCTTGCATTCCAAGTGAATGAGTCGGTCGAGGACATCGGGGCACGCCGCCTACACACCATCATGGAAAAACTCTTTGAGAACCTCTTTTTTGACGCGCCTAACCTCGAAAAAAAGCATATCACTATTGACGCGGCGTACGTCCAGGCAGAATTGTCGCAAATTGTCAAAGATCAAGATCTGAGCAGGTACATCCTCTAAATAGTTGTCAGTCATCAGTTATCAGAGTTATTAGTTATCAGTGACAAGAGGATGTTGTTAAACGAAACCCTCCGACTGACATCTGATAACTATCTTTCTGATAACTGTTCTCACCACAAAGTATGACGACTGTTAACTACTGAACCGTGAAATACTACCGAATCTTTATCTTTCTATTCGTTTATGCCTTGTTCCTACCCGTCAGTTTCGCCCAAGATGTGACGCAATGGCACGTGTTCAAAGACAATAAGGCACCCCCCGGTCCAACCTTAACAAACGCTATAGTCTTCTCCCCTGATGGCACACAACTCGCCATCGCAGATGTAAACGGTATTACCGTATATGATACCTATACCGGTGAATCACTCGCCCTGCTACCCTCGTTAATAGGGCACGTGACGGCGTTGGCATTCTCACCCGACAATCGCATCGTTGCAAGCGCGCATGAAGATTCTACGATCCACCTCTGGAACGCACACACCACTAATAATATAACAGACCTTACAAGCCACACGGATCCGGTCGTAGCGTTAGCATTCTCGCCCGATGGTAACATACTCGCCAGTGGAAGTTTTAAGGAGATTCATTTGTGGGATTTAACCCTCGGACAGATCAGCCGTGTCACAGTCCTTCGCGGACATCGGGATATGGTCACCACGTTAGCCTTCTCACCAGATAGCAAGACACTTGCGAGTGCGAGTTTTTACGGCACAATTTTGTTATGGGATGTAGAAACTTCCCAACGCCGACATAGCCTCTCCGCACATATCGATTCAATTCAGGCACTCGCATTCTCGCCGGATAGTCAAACTTTGGCAAGCGGCGGATATTGGAACTCGGACGCAGAGAGTACAATTCGTGTGTGGCATATACACACCGGGCAACTCATGACGACTTTTGAGAACCACACTGCCCCGGTTTTTGCTTTGGCGTTTGCCCCGGATGTCTACGGCGTTAATGGGATAACGCTTGCGAGTGCGGGTTGGGATAACATAATTCGTATGTGGGATCCACATACCGAGCAATTACAGGCAATTTTTGAAGATAACACCGCTCCAGTCCTCGCTTTAGCGTTCCTACCGGATGTCCATGGTTCCGATGGCAAAGCACTCGCAAGCGTAAGCCTTGATGGTACAATTCAACTGAGACCTCTGACGGCTTCTCTCGCTCGGATTCCAAACCATCAGCGGAATGCGCGTGTGGCATTTCGTGGAGATGTCAATAACGATGGGATCGTGAATATCCTGGACCTGACGTTTATTGTCTCGCGTTTTGGGCAAAATTCGCCGGATCTTAACGGCGACGGTGTTGTCAACGTTTTGGATTTGGTACTCGTTGCACAGCATATTGGACAATAGGAGTTGATCTATGAAGATTAAACAACTGCGTTTCTGTATAGAGGTACTTTGCACGTGTGTCCAACAACGCGGCACTATCCACCTCCAATTTTTTAGTTTGGTAATGCTTTTAACTGCGATCTGTTTTTTCCCAAACGTTCATGCCCAAGATTACACCCAATTGCAGTTACCTGAAGGTGCGAAGGTCCGCATTGGGAAAGGGACTATAAACGATATAAAGTTTTCACCTGATGGAAACCTTGTTGCCATCGCTGGCTCTATCGGTGTTTGGCTCTATAATGCCCGCACGGGTGTAGAGGTTGCCTTGTTCACAGGGCATACGCAGTCAGTCTTGAGTGTGACGTTCTCACCAGATGGCAAGACTCTCGCCAGTGGCAGCTCGGATACCACCATCCGTTTGTGGGATGTGGAAACCCAGCAACACAAAGTTTCTTTTACGCAGCACACGTATGGCATCTGGGCTGTGGCATTTTCGCCGGATGGTAAAACCCTTGCCAGTAGCAGCTACGGATCCGTGCGTTTGTGGGATGTAGAAACCGGTCAGCACAAAGCACACCTGAATGCCCAGACGGGTAGAGCTAAGGCTATCACGTTTTCTCCGGATGGCAGAATTCTTGCTTATGGAGGTCAGGAGTTACCACTCACAAGCAACAATTATATAGTTCAGTTGTGGGATGTCGTGACGAGCCAACACCTCGCGACGCTTGAAGGACACACGTCTGAGATTGAAGGGGTGGCGTTTTCATCGGATGGAAAAACACTCGTCAGTGCGAGTTGGGACCGCACAATTCGTTTATGGGATGTAAGCACTAAAAGCCAGCTATCAACTTTGATGGGGAGTTCGGATTGGCTCACATCGGTTGCGCTTTCACCTGATGGCGAAACTCTTGTCAGTGGTAGTCGGCGCGGTGAAATCCGCTTATGGGACACGAGCACTGGGCAACATATCAGGGCACTTAGTGCGCATCCAGCTGAAGTCGCTGATGCCGCGTTTTCGGCGGATGGCACAACTTTTGCCAGTGCAAGTCGAGACGGGACAATTCGATCGTGGGATGCGAGCGGTAGACAACTCCAAGAACACCTGCTAAAAGGGCATACGGATGGAATTACTGCGATGGCACTCTCTCCGAACGGTCGTATTCTTGCCAGTGGAAGTTACAGTCGCAGACTTGCCAATGGAAATTGGGAAGCCCCGATTTTATTGCGGAATATAGATACACAACAACCAGAAACAGTGTTAAAAGGGCATACACGGCAGGTGAATGCATTAGCGTTCTCCCCGAATGGTCAGATCCTCGTTAGTGCGAGCGGTGATCAGACAATCCGGTTGTGGAATATGTATATTGAGCAATCTTCGTTCGTTGTTGATCCGCAACCGCAAGCAATTCTCACAGATGACGCGAACGAATTTAGTACGGTTGCGTTCTCCCCAAATGGTAAAATCCTTGCCAGTAGTGGGAAGGATAAGATTCAGTTGTGGGATGCACAGACGGGTCAACAACGGGCAGTCTTTGAAGGTGCCTCAGAAACCACCTATTCTATGGTGTTTTCACCAGATGGCAGCACCCTTGCCAGTAGTGGCAGAGATGGCGCGGTTCGGTTGTGGGATACAGATACCGGAGAACTGAAAACCATGCTTGGAGAAATTTCTGGTTCAGTGAATCGGGTTAGAGCTGTCACCTTCTCACCAAATGGGGAAATCCTCGCCAGTTGTTCGGGCTATTGGACTCGATTGTGGGATCCAAGGACAGGTAGCCTTCTCTTCAGGCTCAGTGGTGGGCATACGGGCGATGTCTATTCCCTCGCGTTTTCACCGGACGGTAAAATGCTTGCGAGTGGTGGTAATGACAGTACAATTATTTTCTGGGATGTCGCTACGGGTAGCTACCTGAGTGCCCTTGAAGGACATACGAACGGCATCGCTGCCTTAGCGTTTACACCAGATGGTGGAACGCTTGTCAGTGGAAGCTGGGATGGTACTATTTTACTGTGGGAACTCGCGCCAGCCGAGCGTGATCCGTCGTTAGTGCCGGTCTCACAAACGCCATGGGATGTCAACGGTGATGGTGTCGTCAATGTCCAAGACTTGACACTGGTTGCCAATGGTTTCGGGCAGGATTCCCCCGATGTCAACAGCGATGGTGTCGTCAATATCTTGGATTTGACGATCGTGGCGAGCCATCTTTCTGAGGATCAGGAGTAAAAAATGCAAAAACCACAATTTCTCTTTTTTGTTGTTTCTTTGCTGTTTGCCTTTGTTCTGTTTTTACACAAAGGTCTCACCGAAGATTCGGCGCGATGGCATTTGCCCGAAGGTGCCAGTGCTCGCCTCAGTAAAGGCAAGCCGACTGGTGTTCAGTTTTCACCGGATGGCACCCAAATCGCTGTAGCAAGTTCCATAGGCATCTGGCTTTATGATGCGCAAACATACCAAGAAATAGATTTATTGACAGACCATACGCGCGGCATCTGGTCATGTGCGTATTCGCCTGATGGGACGATACTCGCTGGTGGCGGCGAGGATGGTGCGCTTCTCCTGTGGGATGTCGCGACCGGACAATTGTATGCTACACTCAAAGCGCATGAGCGGCGAATCGTAACGCTCGCCTTTTCGCCGGATGGCAGCATGCTTGCCAGTGGTGCGGACTATGAGGATATCGTTCAGTTGTGGGATGTCGCTACTGCCCAACATCGTGCTACCTTTATAGGACACACGGAAGGTCTCAGAGCCGTGAAATTTTCGCCGGATGGCAGGACACTTGCGAGCGGGAGTCGGGATGGCAAGGTCCGGTTGTGGGATGTCGCCACTGGTGAACACGATGTTATCCATATAAGGACTCCGGTTTGGGCTTTGGCATTCTCTTCCGATGGCACGACCCTCACGAGTGGAGACAGTGCCAATAGAATTCGCTTGTGGGATATGGAGACGCATCAGCTTCGCGATAGCTTCACAGGACATACACATATTGTCTCTGCCCTCGCGTTCGCGCCGGATGGCACACGCCTTACCAGTGGGAGCGGAAACGGCACAATTCGCTTATGGGATACAGGCACCGGACAACAGCGGAGGATGCTTGCAGCACATGGATGGCATATCCATTCCCTTGCGTTTTCGCCGGATAGCAGAACACTTGCCAGTGTCGGTGATGATAATACGGTTCGATTGTGGAACTTTGACACCCTGCAGACACCAAACACTGTTGATATTCAACCGAAGGCCGTTCTCCATGCCCACCCAGGGGTTGTTACGGCACTTGACTTTTCTCCAGATGGCAGCATGCTTGTGAATGGAAGTGAGGATGGTATCCTCCGTCTATGGAATGCAGAAACAGCACAAGAGCAGGAATCCGTCTTTACCAGACATAACGGTTGGATTCGGGCAGCGGCGTTTTTACCGGATGGCGTAATTTTTATTAATAGGGCAAGTTCTGAAGGGGCGGTTCATCTCTGGCGTGCAACTGATGAAAATCAGATGCTCTTCACGTTGCCAGATTTCTTCGGTACAGCGGCGTTTTCTCCAGACGGTAGAACCCTTGCGAGTACGAGTGAACACGATGCAATTCTTCTGTGGGATTTAGCAACTGGAGAACGCCGCGCCACTCTTGAAGGACATATACACTGGATCTTTGAGTTGGCGTTCTCACCGGATGGCAAGACGCTGGCAAGTGGCGGTGGGGACAAAGCGGTTCTCTTGTGGGATGTTGCTTCTGGGCAACACCGGGCGACGCTTGGCAAGCAGGAATCGGCTGGCGGACGTAGGGACGATGTCTTTGGGTTGGCATTCTCGCCGGATAGTAAAACCTTGGCAAGTAGTGGAACTTACGGACCGATTCAGCTATGGGATGCAGACACTACAGATCGGCTCTCTACGCTCAGAGGGCATACAGGTGAGGTGGGTGCCTTAGCATTCTCGCCAGATGGAAGGACGTTTGCGAGTGGGAGTTGGGACGGCACGATTTTACTATGGGATGCAGACACCTTCCGTACGCACGAGCCCCAAGAATCACCCACTGTTGTCCTCAAAGGGCATACAAAAGATATAACGCAGTTGATGTTCTCACCCGATAGCAGGACGCTTGCGAGTGGGAGTTGGGACGGCACGATTCTCTTGTGGGAGATTGCATCGCCACCATCACAGGTTCCGTGGGATGTCAACAGTGATGGTGTCGTGAATATCTTGGATTTGACTTTTATTGCCTCGCGTTTTGGAGAGAAGTCGCCAGATCTCAACGGCGATGGTGTTGTCAATATCTTGGATTTGACTTTGGTTGCGCAGTATATTGGAGAATAGTTATCAGCGGTCAGCCGTCAGTAAGCGTCGCAGGCAGAACTCGCTCCTACAAATTAGCAGTCAGCCATCAGCGGTCGGCGGTCAGTAAGAGTCGGGAATCGGAGTTCCATCCTACAGGGAAACTGAACGCCTCTGGTGCAGAAGGATTTGAGACTTGACACACTCACGGTTTTATAGTAGAATAGCAACGTCAAATTGGATACTAAAAAAGAAGGAGAAATCGATGAGATTCCTACAAAAATACACGTTTCTATTGGCGTTGCTTGTCCTCGCTTCGCCGGTGTTTGCTGAGGAACACGCGACAGAAGAAACCGTTCTCCCCGTTAAAAAATATGTTGCGTTCACGCTGAATGGTACCTACGCCGACACCAAAACAATCAGCACCTTTGGTACCTCCTCAACGAAGACACTACGAGGGCTTTTTAAAAAATTAGATACACTCAAAGATGATGATGAAATTGCTGGGATTATCTTGAAAATAGATAGTGTCAGCGTGGGGTGGGCAACGCTCCAAGAGATCCGCAATAAACTTCATGAATTCCGGGGATCAGAAAAAGAAACGATTGGGTATCTGGAAAGCGGTGGTAATGCCGAATATCTCCTCGCTGCTGCGATGGAACGCGTTGTCCTGATGCCTACTGGAAGCCTCAATTTAACGGGCTTACGCGCCGAAATCCTCTTCTATAAAGGGTTGCTGGAGAAGTTGGACATCGAAGCGGATATGTTGGCAATGGGAAAATACAAATCCGGTGTTGAACCCTACATGCGCGACGGCATGTCTGATGCTTTTCGTGAGTCGATGACTGCACTACTGGACGATTTGTACGCCCAATTGCTGGTGCATATCGCAGAGAGTCGAGACAGCATCACAGCAGAAGGTGTGTCAGATTTGGTTAACCGTGGTCCGTTCACAGCAGAAGAGGCACAGCAGGAGAAATTGGTTGATGCGTTGCAATACTACGACGAACTCCTCGATGCGCTGAAGACAGCGTCCCCAGACGCAGATGTTCAGGTCGTCAAGCCGGACTACGATCGCAAGCGAAAAGTGCCAGATATGAACAGTTTCGCTGGACTCATGCAATTACTGAGTATGTTAAATCCACCGCAGCGGGCACGGACCAGCACGGCGGAAAATCAGATTGCGCTCATCTATGCGGATGGACCCATTTTACCAAACATTGATTCGTTTCTCGCTTCGATGCCGGCGATTACACCAGAGACGTTAAAGGAGGCGTTCGAGAAAGCGCGCACCGACGACTCCGTTCGGGCAGTAGTGCTACGTGTCGACAGCCCTGGTGGTTCTGCCCTCGCCTCGGATTTGATTTGGCGGGAAGTCATGCTCACACAACGTGAAAAGCCTGTTGTCGTCTCTATGGGAGATGTCGCTGCGTCTGGTGGTTATTACATCGCAATGGCAGCGGGGACAATTGTCGCACATCCAAGCACGCTGACAGGTTCAATCGGTGTGTTCGGTGGCAAACTGAATATGAAGGGCTTCTATAACAAAGTTGGATTGACGAAGGAAATTATTTCACACGGGCAGAACGCGACCCTCTACTCGGACTACGGTGGTTTTACACCGACCGAGCGGGAACGCGTCGAAAAGATGATGCAAACGGTCTATAAGGATTTTGTCAGTAAAGCAGCAGCAGGTAGAAACAAATCGTTTGGCGAAATTGACGAGATCGCACAAGGACGCGTTTGGACAGGCAAGCAGGCGAAAGCACTTGGACTCGTTGATGAACTCGGTGGGCTTGATACTGCGCTGTCTATCGCCAAAGAGCAGGCGGGTTTTGCCGATGATGATGAAGTTAATCTTATCGTGTTACCGAAACAGAAACCCTTTTTGGAGGAGATCCTGGAACGGATGGTTGAGGACATGGAAGGTTCGATCCAGTTAGGAGATTGGAAGATTGGAAGATTGGAAGGATGGGGATTCCGTCCTTCCCTCCTTCCTGCCTTCCATTCCGTGTTTGGTGCGCGGTGGCAATATGTCGTTACGTGGCTGAGTCTATTTGGTTTTAAAGACGGGGCACAGGTCGTAACAATTCTACCTTATGACGTTTTAATTCGGTGATTTATGAAATCTAACAATGAACTCTCGGCGCAGCTTGCAAGCCGACACTTGCGTGACGAAAGTCACGCTGATTTAACTGATGAACAGGTCGCCTTTTTTCAAGCGAACGGATACCTGAGTATTCCACGCATTACGACAGACGAAGAGGTTGAATGGCTCAAAGGCATTTACGATGAACTCTTTACGGAACGGACTGGGGAGGCGGAAGGACGCTACTTCGATCTTGCGGGTCCACGTGCACATAACGGACGAGAGACGTTGCCGCAAGTGTTAGGTCCAGAGGCACGATTCCCGGAACTCCGTGAAACTGTCTATTTCCAAAATGCCCAACGGCTCGCTGCGAAATTGCTGCGTCTGGCAACTGACAAGGTGAGCGGTGGTGGACACATGATCTTGAAGCCCGCGCACTATGGCAATGAAACACCGTGGCATCAAGATGAAGCGTATTGGAATCCAGAGATTCTACCGCACAGCCTGAGTGTTTGGCTTCCGCTTGACAAGGCAACTCTCGAGAGTGGCTGCCTCCAATTTATCCCGAAATCCCACAAAGGCGCGGTGCGTTGGCATCGGCACATTGATAACGATCCACTGGTGCACGGGTTGGTGACAGATGATGTTGACGTATCAGAGGCAGTGGCGTGTCCGATACCGGCAGGCGGTGCGACGTTTCATCACTGTCGGACTTTGCACTATTCTGCACCGAACAGCACACCGGAAGTGCGCAGAGCGTATATCCTTGTGTTCAGCGGACCGCCCAAGAAACTGGATACACCCGCGCATCGTCCGTGGCAGAAAGAGGAGCAGGAGGCACTCGCGAATCTTTAATTTATGGGCAATGGACTGCGCTCCACTTCGTTACACGCAGGTTTTTGATTAGGTCGCGACCGGATTTGAGAATTCGTACGATAGTCAGAGAATCCTCGTTGTTAAGATAACCTCAAAGACCGTAGCCGTAATGAAATGGAGGGGTTTTTGCTTGGGTGTTTCTTCAGATCTACGGGGAGGCATGTGAATGCACAAACCCACCTCACCGAACCGCAAGGTAAACTTAAAAAATGAAAATCATTTGTACGGGGATCAGTTGTTCAGGTCGCAAAGAACTGATGGCGAATTTTAAAATACTGTGCATGAAAAGTAAGCTGAACATCGGTTTTTTCAATGTCGGCGATGTTATGCACCGTGTTGCTGCGGAGGCTCGTGTCCATTTTACAGACAAGGTGCTTGATTCGGATCCTGCTGTTTTATCATTGGCACGACGCACGGCTTTCTATGAAATTGCGCGCCGCGCCGAGGACTATGAACACGCCATCATTGGGTTACACGCCTGCTTTCGATGGCGTGGAAGCCTCATTGAGGGATTTTCCTTCAAAGATATTGATATTCTTCTACCGGATCTGCTGATTAATGTTGTTGATAATATCACTGATATATCGGAACGGATGGAAAAAACACCACAATGGTCAGAGATGGGGAAAGCGGCACTCAATGTCTGGTTAGATGAAGAAGAGTTCCTGACGAGGCAACTCGCACATTTTACAGAGAAGCCACATTATACGGTCGCGAGACAACACGATCTTGAGAATTTCTATGAACTTCTCTTTTCACCGAAGCCGAAATTTTACCTTAGCTATCCAATTACACTCCTAAGAGATACGCCGAAGGAAATTGAGAAGATCCGTGAGATAGGGGAAAAACTGAGCCGTTCGTTTATTGTCTTCGATCCGCTCACGATTAAGGATATGGAACTCGTTACCCTCACGCAAGATGAAGGTGCTGACGCGCCACGTGTGAGTGACATGGGCGAGGAAGTGATTGAACAGATTCAAACGCGAACAATTTCACGGGATTATCAGTTCGTTCACCAGAGCGATTTTGTGGTTGTTATTTATCCTACAGATAAATTGTCACCCGGCGTTCTCAGCGAGATGAATTACGCTACCCGCCACAACAAACCCGTGTATGCAGTTTACCCAGGGACGCGGAGTATTTTCTTTGAGAACTTATGTGACCGGATTTTTGACACGTTTGAGGAACTGGCAGATTTTCTGACTGCAACGTATAAGACGGACGAAGATTAGTGGCATTCACATATGCCAAAATTCTATTTGACAAACTCTAATCTACAGAGGATAATTATTGCGTTCATTTGATGTTGAAGGATGATCTATGAAAGCTACCGTAACACCTTTTCTGAGATTTTTACAAGGTCCAAAACAGTTTTTTGTTCCAATTTTTCAACGTAGATACAGTTGGGAAAGAAAACATTGTGAACAACTTTGGTATGACGTATTGCGTCTTGGTGAAAATGATGAGATGGAATCTCATTTCCTCGGTTCGATCGTTTACATGGAACCTGGTGTTCAGAATGTTTCCGTCGTATCAGAATTGCTAGTTATTGATGGTCAACAACGATTGACAACCATATCTCTGCTGCTTTTAGCACTCAGCAGATCAATTGAAGAGCATAGCATTGAAATCGGCATCAGCCAGAGAAGACTTTTAAATTATTACCTTTTTAATGCTGACGAAGAGGATGATTTACGCTATAAACAACTTCTCACTCGACGCGATAAAGAAACGCTGATCCACTTGCTGGAGAACAGAGAACTTCCAGCGAATTCTTCCCCTCTTTTAGTAGAAAACTACCACTTTTTTAAGTCCCAACTCAGTTACGATAATCTTGAAACTGTGTATACTGGGATCCAAAAATTGAGAATTGTAGACATCACGCTAGATCGCAATATTGATAACCCTCAATTGATTTTCGAGAGCCTTAACTCTACTGGACTAAGTCTATCGCAGTCTGATCTCATTCGCAACTATGTACTTATGGGACAAGAGCCGGATTTCCAGAATAGACTATATGAGGAGTACTGGTTTCCCATGGAACAACGTTTTGGTAATGAATATACTAAAAGGTTTGATCGTTTCATCAGAGATTATCTGACGTTAAAGACACGACAGATCCCAAATGTTAAGAGTGTTTACGAAAAATTCAAAATACATATTCCAAGTACAGATGATTCAGAAATGTTGGAAAATAACATTGGGGATATTTCTCGCTATGCAAAGCACTACACTAGCATTGCTTTACTTCAAGAAGAAGACCCAGAACTTCAGAAATGTTTTAAAAATATCCAAGATCTTCGCGTCGAAGTGGCTTTTCCATTCCTGCTTGAGGTCTATGAAGACTATACGCGTAGAAAAATTGAAAAAGCAGAAATAATTGAGATCCTTCGGTTGATAGAAAGTTACGTTTTTCGTCGTGCTGTATGTGGCATTCCAACAAATAGTTTGAATAAGACTTTTGCATCACTAATGACAGAGGTTGACAAAGAAAATTATCTCAAGAATCTAAAGATCGCTTTTTCTAAGATGCGTTCCTATAGACGTTATCCATCAGATATTGAGTTTAAGCAATCATTGCTCATTAGAGATGTATATAATTTTGACAGATGTAACTATCTGTTGCGTAATTTGGAAAATTACGGACGTAACGATCCTATAGGCGATGAAAACCACACGATTGAGCATATAATGCCGCAAAACACCAATTTGTCTAAAGCATGGCAAGACGAACTAGGTGAGAGTTTTCAAGAAATACATGAGAAATATCTCCATAGGATCGGGAATCTTACTCTCATTGCCACCCGTGATAATCCTGCCTTAAGCGATTTACCCTTCAGCGAAAAACGAGATATGGATGGTGGATTTAGGGATAGTCCACTGCGTTTAAACCGGAGTCTTGCTCGAACACCGCAATGGGAGGAAAATGCCATCTTGGCAAGAGCAGAGGAACTTGCGGAGAAGGCACTCAAAATCTGGATCAGTCCCCAGTGAAAAGGTAAACTTTCCAGATTTTGCGACTACGTCATTTTACCTCAGCGACGTTTATGGTATCTTGTAGGAACATCTCTACAAATGCTGCCCCTCTGGGGCTTGGATTTTTGGGGTTCACGCGCGCCACACAAATGCCATCTCTCCGGGACTCAAGAGGGATATTGGAGTAGTCAAGGTTTGTGAATAGAATCCGGCGCGGTTGCAAACCGCGCCTACCGGACTTGGGACCGAGCCTATTATTTTTTAAAATTGACACCTATGGTGCGCTGGAGTATCGCTCCTACTATCGTTACAGAAAGGTTTTATCCTATGGCTGACGCGTATTACACAACTGACCAATCTCATTATAATGAGTGTATTGAGAAAGGTACTATTGTTCCGACGAAAGATTGGAATGGTAAAAGGTTTTGCATCGAGGATTTTTTAGCAGGTGATCACCAGTATATTTTTATGTTTGTCAATGATCGCTACAGTATTTTTGACGAGGACGGAAAGGATAAAACTTTCGGTTTTGTCTTGGATGCTGAGTCTTTGGTTACAGAGAGCAATGCCCTTGTAGGACCCGATTTGCTAAACGAGTATCGCTCTCTAATCAACGAGTGCGCAACGCTTTCTGTTCAACAAAACCCTGAGCTAAAAAATGCCCAATTGATTGTTCGAGGCGTGCTCGCTGGTGCTGTTACCGAACCGGGGGTTACTGAGACGATGCTGCTTTTCAGGACACGTGTATCTGAACTTCAAAACGAACATCGCTGTCAAGGAGAGGCGGCACTGAAACTTTTGCGGGAATCAACGGAACCCTTGGAACTGCTCATAGGTGGGAATTCGCCAGCATCCAGATAGCACAACACCTCTTATTCAAGCAAAGGCAGCAGAAAAACTGAAAATTTGGATTAACTTCACATGAAAAGGTTAGATCTGTTAGCGTCTATTTCCGCGTCTGTTCCGTCAGCAGAGGATTCGATTCTGTTATAATACTATGAAAATTGGTATCCTCTCACGAGGACCTCAAAACCACTCTACGCGTAGGCTTAGCGAAGCGGCCTTCACTACAGGACACACCGCAGAAATTTTAGATCCCTTCGGTTTCTATCTCCATATCGGAGGTACCGGTAACCGTATTACCTATCACGGGAAACCAGCAGAAGACTTTGATGTCATCGTGCCACGACTCAGTCGGACGACAGTGCAATATGGCAAAGAGGTCGTGGCGCACTATGAATGGATCGGAACGCCTGTGGTGAATCGGGCACAAGCGATCGCGGCGGCACGACACAAATTCCACTCTCTACGTATCCTCGCACAGCACGGTTTACCCATCCCACCGAGTCTCACCGTCGGTTCCGCTACGTTTTTAGAGAACGCTGTGGCGGAAGTAGGGAATTATCCGTTTATTTTAAAACCATTCCATGGGACACACGGCACAGGTGTTATGTTGTTGGATACACCTACATCGCTTACCTCGACTGTAGATGCACTGTGTGACCTGCATCAGGACTATGTCATCCAGCCCTTTATTGCGGAAGCTGGTGGGGTTGACATCCGTGTTCTTGTCGTAGGCGGTGAAGCCGTTGCGGCGATGAAAAGGAGCGCGCCTCCGGGTGAATTCCGAGCGAATATACACAAAGGTGCGTCTGGAGAAGCGGTTGCACTATCGGACGAATATACACGCCTCGCTATAGAAGCGGCAGCAGCACTTGAATTGGAGGTAGCTGGGGTCGATCTGCTCCAGACCAACAAGGGACCCGTTGTTCTGGAAGTCAATCCATCACCGGGTTTTGAAGAGTTGGAATCGGTCACAGGCATCGATATTGCTGGTGTGATTATTGAATTTGTAGCGTCGTATGTGATTACTTAGGATCATTCAAAGCGCGTAGCCCGTAATGAAATGGAGGGCGGCTTTACGGGGAGGCACGCTAATACTCAGACCCTCCTGACCGAACCGCAAGAAAAATTAAAAAGAAAAAAATTTTGATGTTCAATCACGAATTTCCGCCGATTGGTGGCGGTGGTGGTTGGGTCAGCTACTTCTTAGGTAAACACTTCGCGGCGGCAGGTCATGAAGTGCATCTGATTACATCTCAGTTTCGTGATTGTCCGAGAGATGAGAAAGTGGAGGGCTTTCACGTACACCGTGTGCCAGCACTTCGGAAGAACCGTGATGTGTGTGCGGTACACGAAATGTTGACTTACGCGGTGAGTTCAAGTCTGTATGGTTTGCGGTTCGCGAAGCAGTTTCAACCCGATATTGTTCAGGTCTTTTTCGGTATCCCTGCGGGGGGTGGTGCGTATCTTCTGCAGAAATTTCGCAACGTGCCGTATGTCGTATTTTTAGGCGGGCGTGACGTACCGAGCCGTAATCCGGATCCATCCTATTATCGGTGGTTATACTTGCTTCTGAAACCGATTATCCGATCAATTTGGGGCAACGCATCGACGGTTGTGGCGTGTAGCGACGGTTTGCGCGAACTCGCACGAGAGACGGATACGGATGTGAAAATGGATGTAATTCCTGATGGCTTGGATTTAGGACGTTTTGAACCGGTCCAACGCCATGCGTGTCCGGAAAAGGTCCGAGTGCTCACAATTGGAAGGCTTATTCCACGCAAAGGTTTCCAATTTTTGATCCGTGCGCTTCCCCAAATTATTGAAAACGCGGCACCCGACTTTGAAATTGAGATTGTCGGCGATGGACCGTATCGGGGGGAACTTCTAAGATTGTCAGAAGACCTCGGTATAGCGTCACATATCCGCTTTGTGGGTTCAGTGCCGTATTCTGAATTGCCACAAAAGTACCGCGACGCTGACGTTTTCATCTTGCCCTCGCTTGCGGAGGGGATGCCGCTTGTCGTTTTGGAAGCGATGGGGACCGGGTTGCCGATCGTTGCCAGTCGCGTTCAAGGCATTGATGAACTCGTGGTGGAGGACGTTAACGGTGCGTTATTCGACGCGGGTGATATTGATGGACTTGCGTCCTCCCTTGTCAAACTGATTAACGCAGGTGAAGGTCGTGTTGAGATGGGCAAAGCGAGCGTTGAACGTGTTAAGCCCTACGACTGGAAACACATCGCCAGCGCTTATTTAGCCCTTTATGATAATATTTTAGAATAGCCATCAGTTCTCCGTCAGCCATCAGAAAGAGAACCTCTTTGCTGATGGTTTTTGATTGCTGAAAGCCGATAGCTAATACACGGAGGTCTAAACGTAAAAAATGCTGCCAACCAAAATACTTGCTATTGGGGCAGGTGGTTTACAACGCGCCTTAACCCATGAATTTGTCCATATCCTCAACCAACGGAACCTCTATGACGGGGGTATCTTTGTCGGGCAACCGCGCGGCACTGAGAAAGCCGATGCCTTCAACCAACAAGGTGGCGTATACCATGTTGTCACGTTCGATATGAGCGGTGTTCATGACATCCAACAGGTCTCAAGCGTCGTTGGGGCGACGACACTCGCCACAGAGGCAGGACGCGAGCAGTTTTATGCACAGACGGAACATCCGTTGGATCTCCTCCTTATCGGTGTAACTGAAGCCGGAATCGCTAAGGGTGAACTGGCGATGGATGTTTTGGAAGAGACCCTCTATCGCTATTTCTGCCACCACGGTGCGGAGGCGACGCTTTGTGTCATCAACACCGATAATCTCCGAAATAACGGCAATATTATCCGCGATATCCTCTGCAATGCGTATCCGAGACGGAGTGATGATTACGCGGCGTGGTTGGAAGCGAATGTCGGGTTTCTCAACGAAATGGGCGACCGGCTCGTGCCGCAGGTCTACGCTGTCCCTGATGAGATTAAAGAGGAAGCGCGTGCCCAAATTGAAGTTCAAGATGAATTGATAACATACGCCGAGGTAATGCCAGCCACATCACTTATTTTGGAGGATATCGACGACCTATTGCGCGTGCCGTTTGGTGAACTTCAAGACTACGGCGTTGTTGTCAGTCGGGAGAGTATCGAACCGTACCACGACTGGAAACTGCTCTTGGTGAATTCCGTGCATGTGCCTGGGATTACACACAAAGGAACGCTCTCCGGTATTGAATATGTCAACGAAGCGGCGGCACACCCAACGTTTGCTCCACACCTCGAACGCCTAATGAATGGATATGCTGAGATTGTGGAAGCAGACATCCCGATAGCCGGGAAAAGTGCGCGCGCATACTCGTTGGAATTCGTCAATCGTATCCGTAGCGTCAAAGACGACAATGCCCGGATTAACATCATTGAAACCGTGAAACTTCGCGAACGCGCCGCCGACATTGTTCGCTCCCCTAACTACAATGCGAGTACAGAACTCTTCAAATCTGACTTCGCGTATTCCTTCGCAACGGTCCTCCGGTTTCTGACACCACATACAATCTCATCCCCTGAGGATTATAGAGGTATCACCGATACTGGTGAGGCATACGAAATCCGTGACCCTAATAGGACGATACAGAACGTTCTGAAGGGGACATTTGGCGCGAGCCTAACAGATGTAGAAGAGCGGATCTCGACTATTTTCTCGAATGCGGCACTGTGGTCGTCTTCTGGAGCTGTATCACCGAGTGGTTTGGACGGGAATCGAGACTTTATGAAACGCGTCGGAGGATATTACCATCGGTTGGTTAACGGTGAGACGTGTCTTGAGGTATTAGAAAGCATTTTTTAATTATTCCTTGCGGAGGAACGACGTAGATTATCACTTTGACGCGCCATTATCAGGATTCGCCTGCGCCGTTGTTGCAGGCTGCTTTTTGCGGCATAGACTGTTAGCCTATGCTGCATGTCTCGCCCCTTGCTTATGAGGCGAGACATGGAGATGTGGGAGAGGTGACGCGCTAACCGACTAAGGAAATAACGCCTTTTTTGCGTTGAAGGACGGCATCGTAGAACCGCATCGTGCCAACACAGTCGTGTATGCTGGATATTGGTTCCCGGCCCTCGCGAATGGCGTTGACGAACTCGGTGAGGCTGATACCATCGCCTGTCAGTTCACCATTGCGCTGATCAGAGAAGTTTGAGGTGAAGGTGTTCCCGGATTCCGTGAAGTGCTGTGCACCCCACAACCCGTCTAAAACGATGTATTCGTGTTGTCCGGTAATTTCAATGTAGTCATAGTTGCGCTGCCATAGACGTTGGCTGGTCAACTGCAAACTTCCGACCGCACCGTTTGTGTATTCTACGGCGACAGCAAAGGCACCTTGTCCGTCGACTTCGTTATGAAAAACGCTGAGTTCCTTCACATCGGCACCAGCGATGTGCCTCGCCAAATCGAAGTGGTGGATAGCAAAGTCGAGCAGATAACTTTTGACTGTTGGGTATTTCCCACTACAGAACGAGCAGAAGAGCTGTGTGAGTTGCCCGAAGGATTCGGTCTGCATAATCTGCCTTGCCTCTCGTACACCAAGACTGAACCGCCGCTGGAAGTTCACCATGAGTGTCTTACCGTGTTTTTCTGCGGTTTCTGCCAGCGTGATCGTTTCCGCGAGAGAAGGTGCTGGCGGTTTTGGTGTGAATACATGATACCCGGCGGCAAGCGTTTCCAGGACGAGCGACTGCCTTGGGTCGGGTCCCATAGAGATAATGACTGCTTCCAAGTCTTCCTTTTCAAACATTTCGTGCCGATCGGTGTAATATCTGCCAGTGCCAAATTTACCGGCAGCGTCTTTTGCACGATCTTCGTCGGCATCGCATATGGCTTGCAATGCAACTGGAGCGAGATGTAATGCGGGATAAATGGTGTGCCTGGCAAAACCACCAGCACCAAGAAATCCAATCCGAAGAGGTTCCATATTTTTTAATTTTTCCTTGCGGGAGAACGACGTAGGTTAGAACTTTGACGCACCCTTCTCTGGAGCCGCCTGCGCCGTTGTTGCAGGCTTGCAATCCGATCTTAAAATAGAAGACAGGGCGAAAACCTGATATCGAAAAAGAGTTTATATGGAATTTAGCACAACTGTAGGGTGCTGTAAAGGAAAATTTTTGGGGTATCGGTCAACGATAAAAATTTCAATTCAACCTAATTGCGGAAATTATGTCAAAAGATAAAGTGCAGGATTTCTGATTGCTGCGATTATAATACAAAAAATTTGGATAGGAACAAAATAGAGAATGCCTAAAAAAGTAGGTGACCAACGACGAAACTTCCGATTTGCAGTGCTTCAAGGCACTTTTATGCGTATCAACTTAGCGTTTGCGGATTCATCAACGGTGCTTCCTGCTTTTATCTATAAACTAAGTGGCTCCGATATTCTGGTGGGTTTAACGGGTTCAATGATGACGGCAGGATGGATGTGGCCCCAACTGCTGATGTCGAACCTGCTTGAACATCGTCCGAGAAAAATGCCGTTTTACGTGCTCGGTATGAGCGTTCGCGTTTTAGCATGGCTTGCTGTCTTCTTCTGCACTATCACAATTGGCGAGCAAAAACCGATGCTGCTTGCCGTCTCCTTTCTGAGTCTCTATTTCATATCCTCCTCCGCCATGGGTGTTTCGACCCTTCCGTACATGGACATCGTTTCTAAAGCGATAGCACCACAGCAGCGCGCCCGTTTCTTTAGCCTGCGGCAACTATACGGTGGCTTTTTCGCGATCTGGGTTGGATTTCTTGTTCGTGCGGTGCTCGGGGACGAATCCGAATTTACGGGTATACTCGGTAGTATTACGCAAACTTTCAAAACGTCCACGATGTATTTTATCGGTTCCGTTTGTCGTCTGGATACCGATCTTGGGTTTCCGTATAACTACGCCTTCCTCTTTGTCTGCTCGGTGGCAGCAGCCTTCTTTTCTTTCGTGAGTTTTTTAGGCGTGCGCGAGCCTATTCATCCTGTCCATCCGAGACGCCAACCGATGTGGCAACATCTAAAACACGGGGCGTACTTCCTACGGACAGACGAAAATTATCGGCGTTTCATTCTCTTTCGGGTGTTCGCACACTTCTCCGGGATGGCATCCCCTTTTTACATGCCTTACGCGTTGAATGAACTGGGATTTTCGGAAGCGACGATGGGATTTTTCATCGTCTGTTCCGCGCTAAGTGGTGTCGTTTCAAACACATTCTGGGGACACATCGGCGAAAAATATGGTGTTCGATGGTTGCTGATTATCACGGCAGGTTTGATGGGTATCCCTCCTGCGCTTGCTTTTTCATCGGGTCTACTGCCGACTTCATTACAGATGCCCGCTTTCTTGCTAATCTTCATAGTTGGGGGTGTATTGTCAAACGGAATGATGGTAGGCTTTATGGCATACATGTTGAATATCGCGCCGCCTCGGAACCGTCCGAGTTACATCGGTTTCATGAACACGCTGCTCATGCCTGTGAGCTTCGGGCCCCTTCTTGCCGGATTTCTTGCTCCCTATATCGGTTATCGGTGGTTGTTCGCTATTTCAATAGGTATCTGTCTCGCTGCCTTCCGTGTTGGAACACAGTTGGAAGAAATTATGCACGAAGAGATGGAAGAGGAAACTGACGAGCAGAAGAACTGAACGCCCTAATTCACGAAACGGAGGTTTGGATGAAAGTCGTTGCAAAATTCGGTCCCGAAAGTGCGGGCTTAATAGATAAACCCGATCCAGTTGCCAAGGGTGAATTCGTTGTCATCAAAATTCATTCTGCACCCATGTGTACAGAATACAAAGGTTTCAAAAGCGAGCATAAAGGCGATAGATTCGGTCACGAAGCCGCTGGTGAAGTGGTAGAAATCGCACAAGAAGGCACTGTCAAGGTAGGCGACCGCGTTGTTGTGATGCCACACTTCCCCTGTGGAAAGTGTTATATCTGCCTGGCAGGCGAATACGCCCACTGTCCTGACGACAACAAGATTCTAAACGTTACCGAACAGACTGGTGTGACGGCGACTTTTGCGCAGTACATCCTTAAACAGGACTGGCTGCTCGTGCCGATTCCGGATGGGGTCTCCTATCATCACGCTGGAATGGCATGTTGTGGACTTGGATCAACATCTAATGCGATGCGGTTGATGAATGTCAACGCGTTTGATACTGTTCTGATTACGGGGATGGGACCTATTGGGCTTGGTGGCGTGATTAATGCTGTATATAGAGGTGCGCGCGTCATCGCTGTTGAGAGCCATCCATATCGCGTAGCCCTCGCAAAAAAACTCGGTGCAGCGGAAGTTGTTAACCCACAAGACGAGAATGTTGTCGATCAGATTCGGGATTTGACGGATGGCAGAGGTGCAGACAAAGGCGTGGAGTGTTCAGCGGCTTCCGCAGCAGTCCGATTATTGATTGACGTAACACGCCCGAAAGGACACATTTCATTGATTGGTGGAATTGGCGAAGTGGCAATTCAAGGAAGCAGTATTATCAATAAAGGTTTGACACTCCACGGCACGCGGCATTACAATCTCGTAGACACACCTAATATGATGCGGATGATTCCACAAGTGAAGGAGCAACTGGATACATTCATTACGCACACCTTCCCTATGCGCAAGATTCAGGAAGCGTGGGCGTTGCAGTGTACACATGATTGCGGAAAAGTCGTTCTTGAGGCGTGGGAATAAAATTAACCGGACCTGCTTTGACGAAGGAAATTGTTATGAACTCTATGGCAAACGACACGCTTCTCTCAACGCCGCTGGACATTCGCCGCGGGATTACAAGTGCGGCAGATGTCGCTTTTCCGTTACGTTGGGGGATCCTCGGTGCTGGTAACATTTCAGCGCAGTGGGTGTGGGCTTTACACGCTTGCGAAGGCGCGACTGTAACTGCTGTAGCGGCACGTGAAATTGACCGAGCGAAAGCGTTCGCGAGGCAGTATGGTGTTGCTACTGCTTATGGGAACTATAGAGAAATGGTCACAGCCGATGACGTAGATATTGTATACATCGGCACGATCAACCGGCTGCACAAGGAACACGCCCTTCTCGCAATTGAGGCAGGTAAGCATGTGCTCTGCGAGAAACCGCTCACCGAGACGCTCTCCGATGCGCAAGAGATGTATGCGGCAGCCGAAGAGAAGGATGTGATGATGCAGGACGGCATGTGGACCCGTTTTTTTCCCGCGGTGGAGCATGCGCGCGCAGCCATTGAAGCAGGAACGATTGGGGAGGTTGTGCTAACGCAGTCCGATTTCTTCGACCCAATCTATACTATTCAGGCGGCACCGCTCGCCTTCGGTGCGTCGGCAGTGCCAAGAGTGGTCACCGCTGTAGGTAATAGAGTCGGTGGCGCGATTGTGGACTATGGGGACGACAAGTACGCCGTATTTACATTTCCGCCGCGCAACTCCGAACTTCCAGAAGTGACAGAACTCGTCGGTACAGAGGGACGCATTACACTTGAGCGACCCGGACATTGCCCGACGCGTATCTCTATCCGAATCCCACCACCGAATGGCGTGCCTTCGCAGTACAGGACGCGCAACGCACCCGCCCCGCTGCATTACTTCGAGTATCCGTTACCTGGATCTGTAGCGATGGCGAGATATTCTCCAAACCAACACGGCTTTCTCTACCAAGCTGAAGCAGTCCACCGCTGTCTTGCTGCCGGTTTGCGTCAGTGTCCGCAATACGACAAAGAAGAGTCATTGCATGCCATGAACGTATTGACGGAGATTAACAAGGCGAAACAAGCAGCAACAGATCGTTAGTTTACGATCCTCAAGTTATTGATTATTGTCTATCCAAGCAGAGACAGTGCCATCAGCGTAGATCTCCGGTACCTCGGCTTGGAATCTCGCTTTCCTTACCTCCCGATCGGTGTCCTCATCAAACAGAGCAAGTAATCGCACTTCAATCGTTTCGCGAAGTGGTGCGTCTTCTCGTCCGCAATAAAAAAATATTGACTTTTTTGCGAATTTAAAGCATAATGGCATTATACAATATTAACCAGATATGCATTGTTTTTCCTATTCGCTTCCAGTTTTGGTGGGGCGGAATGTTTATAGGAGGTGTACCATGTCAAAAATTGTTGAAACGACAATCGATGCACAGAGCGATGCGAAATTCACTCGGCCCAATCGGTTGCCAAAACTCAGACGAGCATTTGCGACAATTTTCAGCGAGGAACTCCGAGTTCCTGAAATCGCCTTGCTAAGTGAATGTATGCTTACCCAAGACTGGCATCTTTCGGAGGAAGATGCTGCCCGGGCACACCTTCAGCCGGAGTAATACCCGGCTTATGCACAAGAGTTCTCGGTGAATAAAGAAGTATTTTTCAGAATCGGCGCGCTTGCGAAGCGCGCCTACTTTATATTAAGGGTAGTGTATGAACAAACCAAATATAGTCTATATCCACTCACACGACACAGGTCGATATGTCCAGCCTTATGGGCATGCAATCCCGACACCAAATATCCAGAAACTTGCAGAGGAGGGCGTGGTATTCCGAAATGCATTTTGTGCAAATCCGACTTGTTCTCCCTCTCGTGCCGCACTCCTCACCGGACAATGGGCACATAGCTGCGGTATGGGTGGTTTAGCAAACCGCGGTTGGAGCCTTCCCGTGCCAGAGCATCTCATCACCTACACCCTGAATCAGGCTGGATACACCACAGCCTTGGCAGGATTCCAGCATGTCGTCCGAGATCTCAAAGAGACAGGATATCAGCGACTTTTATCCGAAGGCACCGTGCGAGCGGGGGCAGAGGAACGCGCACGCGATTTCATCGCGGAGAAGCATGACGCTCCCTTCTTCTTAGACGTTGGATTTGGCGAAACACATCGTCGAGCGAAAGGATTCGATCCACCGCCGGAGGGTGAACCGAAAACCGATCCACGTTATGTGAAACCACCAGCACCGTTCCCTGATACCCCTGTCACTCGGCAGGATATGGCGGAATACATAGATGCGGCTCGGACGCTTGATAGGAAAATGGGCGTGGTTTTTGACGCGTTGGAGGAAAACGGGCTTGCTGAAAACACGCTTGTGATATGTACGACCGATCATGGACTCGCCTTCCCCCGTATGAAATGCCATCTCAGCGACCACGGCATCGGTATAATGCTCATCGTTCGCGGTCCTGGCGGATTTAGCGGAGGGCAGGTTGCGGATGGATTGGTCAGTCAGATTGACCTCTTCCCGACGATTTGTGAATTGGTAGGAATTGAAGCACCGGCGTGGCTACAGGGTAACTCTGTGCTCCCGTTAGTTCGCGGTGAAGCGGAAGATATTCGCGATGCTATCTTTGCTGAAGTCAACTACCATTGCTGCTACGAACCGCAACGCGCGATCCGAACCAAACGATGGAAATATATCCGTCGTTACGACAATGCAGAAAAATGGGCGTTGCCGAACTGCGATGACAGCATTAGTAAAACTTTTATGATGGAGCGAGGCTGGGGTGACCAACCCGTTGAATCGGAAAGGTTGTATGATGTTGTGTTTGATTCGTCGGAGGCACATAACCTCGCGGGGAACGCCAATTACGCAGACGTTTTGGCGGAGATGCGAGACCGTTTGGAACAATGGCGGACGGAAACCGATGATCCGGTGAACGAAAACCAGATTATGGTGCCACCGGAGGCGGCTGTATCGAACGACCCGACGGATATATCACCGGGGGATACGCATTATCCAGCGCGTGAAATGGTGTAGTATAGAAAACGACAAAATATCTGTTTCGCAGGTTTTCCGTGCCTTGCGTTATTTACCTTCGGACGGGCACGGAGACCCGTCCGAACAGCGGTAGTATGGGTTGTCTAAAGTCGGTTTCCAGCCCACAGCGCGCCGCGGCGGATAACCGTTTGAAAACTCGGATTCTCAAGCACAGCCATATCGTGTCCAAGTGCGAAATAGAACACTCTGCCCTCGCCATACGTATGGTGAAACGCCATGACATGCGTCTCATCTTTTGTCTCATCATAGGCGTGCATGAGATGATGTGATGTATCGGGATTGTGCTTTAGATAATAGAGTTCATCCGTCGCCTTAAAATCGGCTAATCCTTCAGTAATCGGATGCTCAGCATCGCTCACATTAACGGTAAAGTCCATATACGGACTGTGTCCGTCAAAGAACCCGTTGAGCATACCGTGGTAGCCTTCCGCTTCTCTGAACGAAGCAGCTGCGGTGTGTAGTCCAAAAAATCCGCCGCCCGTCCGGATATAGGTGAGTAGCCCGGTTTCTTGTGCCGCTGTGAATTCCCCGACATCAGTATAGAAGAGTACGGTGTCGTATCTGTCAAGACCATTGGCAAGTAAATCGTAATCCTGTGAGAAATCGGCTTCAATATTATCAGTATCATTGAGCATCGCTGTCAGGAACTGTCCGTTCCCGGCATGATCGTGGTAAATCCCTTCTGTCCCGACAAATATGAGCAGTTTAAGAGTTTCCATTTTTTTATTTTCCCTCGCGGAGTAATAGAGTGGGTTTCATGTTTAGCGTGCCTTCCACTTGAACCGCCTGCGCCGTTGTTGCAGGCTTGCGGTTGCGTTCTACGCGAGAACCTATGCGTAAGCGGAGCAGAGCACAGCGCGGAGATCTAATAAATAAAGAACCTTTAATTGTTAGGCAGCACGAGAACTTTGACGGATCCGTGTTCATCACGTCCCGCTGCGATGGCGAATGCTTGTGCAACGTCGTCTAAATCGAACCGATGCGTAATCAGTGGATTCGGGTCGAGTTTGCCAGCAGCGAGTAAGTCGATGGCAATTTGGAATTCTGTTTTCCCACCCCGTCTGCCGTAACAGAACGACCAGATTACCGTAAGTTCACGGCTTCGTGCGAACCGTTCCGAGAAGGAGAGCGGGGTACGATGACCGCCTACCATACAGATACGTCCTCGTTTCGCTGCGATCTCTGTCGCCTGTTCCAGCGTATTCGCGCTACCACCAACTGCCTCAAAGACTACATCCGCCCCTCTACCATCGCTCCAATCCATGATAGCCTCAACAGCATCTGTCTTATCTACATTGATAGGCAGAGCACCGACTGCCTCGTGTGCGATCTGTACCGGAGCATCTGGCTTGCCCAACATAGCGATAGAGGTTGCCCCCGCGACATCGGCTACCTGAGCGATTGTCAACCCAACGGGACCACTTCCGATAATGGCGACACGGTCTCCAGGCGACACCATCGCTCTGTTGACGGCATGGACTGCCACTGCGTAAACCTCTGCTAACGCGCCACCTTCAGGTGATACACTGTCCGGCAACGTGTACACGTTTGGCGTACGGGCGACCATAAACTCCGCAAAGCCACCGCCACCGTGCCGCAGGTTCGCGCAGATATTGTAATAGCCGTTGAAACATTCGGGACAGTTGTTACACGGAGTGATCGGTTCAACCGCTACGCGAGCACCTTTTTCATGCGTTGTAACGCCTTTACCTATGTCAATAATTTCTCCCGCCAATTCATGTCCACCAATGCGTGGAGATAGAGGCTTTTCTGGTTGATGATGGTACCCATGCAGATCGCTACCACAGATGCCTGCCGCTTCTACTTGTACCAACACTTGTCCGTCTTCAGGTGTTGGATCCGGTACCGTTTCGACCCTTATGTCTTTTCCACCGTAAAATTGAGCCGCTTTCACAATAATCTCCTCAGATGTTAATAGTCTGTTTGAAATATAGCAGAGAATCAGAATTGTGTCAATACGAGTTTGGACAGTCAGCGATCAGCGAAGTGTAAACTTATTTTTCTAATCCACCATAAATGCCCCTGAAATGTGTGGAATTTCGCTTGACTTCTGAATCATAGATGCGTTAAAATCAAGAAGATATAATATGAATGAGGAGATGAAAATGCGAACAGTTAAATTAGGTTTGATTGGGACGGGTGGTATCTCGGGAGCACATTGTCAAACGCTTGCTGAAATCGAGGGTGCCGAGATTATCGCTGCCGCCGACATTGTCCCGGCAAACCTTGAACGTGCGAAAGAACAGTGGGGTATCAAGCGCACGTTCACCGATTACAATGAAATGCTCAAAATGGACGAGATTGAAGCGGTATATGTCTGTACCCCGACAGGTGTACATGCCGCACCTACCGTCGCGTCGCTGAACGCGGGTAAACACGTTTTCTGTGAGAAGCCGATGGAAGCGACATTAGACGCTGCTGCGTCAATGTGGCGTGCTGCCAAAGAAAACGATAAAATTCTCATGATCGGTTTGAAACTCCGATATTCACCAGAGGTCATTAAAGCGAAAGAGATTGTAGACGCTGGCACGCTTGGCGATATTTACTACGTCGAAACGGTTGCAGATCGACGACGCGGGAATCCGGGTGGTAGTTTTATCCGCAAGGCGACAGCCGGTTTAGGTGCGTCTGCGGACATCGGTGTTTACGCACTGGATACCGCTCTCTATCTGATGGGACATCCGAAACCCGTAGCGGTTTCCGGTATTACCTCTAACTACCTGAGCCTACACAACACGTGGAATCCTGCGCTTAAAGAAACCGAAGTTGAAGATTTCGGTGTTGGTTGGGTAGTTTTCGAGAACGGCGCGCGCATGGTTTTCAAAACGTGCTGGTGTATGAACATGGATTCGCTCGGTGGGACAATTTTCCTTGGCAAAAAAGCGGGACTCCGTCTCGGTATCGGCGAGGTCCGTGGACCACAGGACGGTGTCCGCGTTTATGGCGACAAAGACGGTGAGATTTTTGACCAAGAATTCACGGAGTTTGAATCGGTGAGTGTATTCCATGAGGAAGATACGGCGTTTATTGACGCTGTTCGTGAAGGAAAACCCGCGCCGATTGACCCCTACGGTGTGCTGCTTACGAACGTTATTATCCAAGGCGTTATCGATTCCTCGAACGCCGGTGGACGCGAAGTTGCAGTGCAGGTGCCGACTTTGTAATATTGTAAGGCGAGGTCTCCATACCTCGCCGTTCGTCTCTGGTGTTTGTTTTACTATCTTTTCTTACCTTCATAGACTCTATATTATATTTACAGAACACGGCTGGATTTACAAAACCGGTGTTCAATCGAGATCCACGCTTCGGCGCGAAGCACTGTGAGTTTGTCCTTTTCAATGTAACACGCGTTCCGGTAGAAAGCGTAAAGGACGTTCAGGATGGAATTTGTTGAAATTACGGGTAAAAAGTTCAGATTAGGATCTCGATTCGCGCGCTTATTTGCGTCTTTCATCGATGGAATGCTCTTAGCGAGTATCCTACTCGCTTTGTTCCTTCTTCTCGCAGCTGTGAGTCCCGGTTTTGTCCAGATTGGATTGCTCAGTGCATTACTGTGGATATTAGGACCTAAAACGAAACTGCCAAGAAATGTATTGGTTGTCGCCCAATTGCTCTTAGTTTTCCTGTTCGGACCGTGGGGGCATAATAATCCCGAGACTTTAGCTCAGAGTGGCACCGCCTTGTGGATAGCAGGCATGTTCCTCATGGACGGCTTCAAAAATGGGCAAGGACTTGGCAAAAAACTGCTATCACTACAAGTGCTCCGACTAAAAGATGGCAAACCGTGTACTTTTAAAGATTCCTTTATTCGCCGACTCACAGGTGTGTTTCAACCATTGGATTTTCTCTGGACGCTTGGAAAAAATCGGCAGCGAATGGGAGATAAGTTGGCAGAAACAGTAGTTGTGAAATATGAACCAGAACGGGAACAAATTGAGGTTGAAACTGAAGACCCAGAGCGGGTTTTAGAGAGTGTCATCGTTGAAATGAAAAATCGGCTTGCGGAAGCACGTGAGAAGGTTAATGCTTCTATCGGCGTTGAGAAACAGTTTCAGGATGCTTATGAAAATGCTGTTTCCCAAGCGGAGCGATGGCAAGAACGCGCTATTATTTCTCTCGAAGCAGGACGTGAAGATTTAGCTCGTGAAGATTTGGAAAAACGAAACGAATATCGACGGTTAGCGAATCAATATAAAAACCAATGGGAAGATCAGAAACAGATGGTCCGGAATCTCAATGATCTCCTTGAGCATTTTCAGCAGAAAATGATGGAAGCGGAAGGAGAGAAAGCCGCCGTCGTCGCGAAACATAGGAATGTTGATGCTGAAGTACACCTTCGCGAGATGCTGAAAGAGATACAGAACAGTAAAGCCCTTGAAACACTTGTGCAGATGGACCAGAATGCGACTGAAGCCGCCACTTTGGCGAAAGCGGCGGCTGAAGTGGATGTCCCATATCAGGATATGAAATTAGAGCGCGAATTTTCGAGTTATGCTGAAGAGGCATTGATTGACAAGGACATCGCTGAATTAAAGACGAAATTACAGAAGCGATAGTTCATCGAATGCGCGGTACAAACACAAAAAGATTTTTAGGATTTGAAGATGAAGTTTATTGAAATAGCAGGGAAAAAATTTAAACTGGCATCCCGAATGACACGGTTATACGCGCTCTTTATAGATATTGCGGTCTTAGGTGCCGTCCAATCCGTTTTCGGACTTCTTTTATCGGTTGTAGCGATTCTGTTTCTCGAAGACGCATCCTTCAATATGTTTGGGAAATTGATGGCTGGCATTGTTGGACTTAGCATCTTTGCTTCTTTGTTTACTGCTGTCTTGTGGATATTCGGTCTATTTTTTATCGACGGCTTCAGGAAGGGTCAGGGAATAGGTAAAAAGTTATTGTCCCTACAAGTCGTCCGTTTGAAAGACGGTAAACCGTGTAATTTCAAAGATGCTTTCGTTCGCCGATTCGCGGGTATCTTTCAACCCTTTGATTTACTCTGGTTCCTTGGGAAAAATCAGCAACGGCTTGGAGATAAGTTCGCGGAGACAGTCGTTGTGCAATATGAACCCGAATCGGAACAGACTGAGGTTGAAACTGAAGATCCGGAGAGTGTTTTAGAGAGCGTCATCGTTGAGATGAAAAACCGGCTTTCAGCGGCACGAGAGAAGGTTGCTGCCTCTATTGGGGTTGAAAAACAGTTTCAGGATGCCTATGAAGGGGCGGTTGCCCAAGCAGAACAGTGGCAAGCGCGCGCACTCATTACCCTTAAAGCCGGACGCGAGGATTTGGCACGTGAAGATTTGGAAAAACGAAACGAATATCGACGGTTAGCGGATCAATACAAAACGCAGTGGGGAGATCAGAAACAAATCGTCCGGGACCTCAGTGATCTCCTTGAGCACCTTCAGCAGAAAATGATGGAAGCGGAGGGGAAAAAGACAGCCGTCGTCGCGAAACACAGGAACGTTGATGCCGAAGCACATCTCCGCGAGATGCTGAAAGAGATACAGGACAGTAAAGCCCTTGAAACGCTTGCGAAGATGGATCAGGATGCGACTGAGGCAGCCACCTTGGCGAAAACGGCGGCTGAGGTGGATGTCGCGTATCAGGATGCAAAATTAGAGCGTGAATTTTCGAGTTATGCTGAAGAGGCATCACTCGACAAGGACCTCGCTGAATTAAAGACGAAAATACAGTAGGCGTGCCTATAATCGCGATAACTTTACGGAATGAATGAGAAAACCAAGCCTGCAACAACGGCACAGACAGATCTACGGAGAGGCACTTCAAACATCAAACCGCGACGAAAGTTTCCAAGTTGCGAAGTGTGCTAAAGTTTGCGAGTTTACAGAGATGCGCGTGCGACTTTACAACTTTCTACCAGACATGTAGCCTGCAACAACAGCGCAGGCGGATCTACGGAGAGGAAGACAAAAGTCTAAACCCAACTGACCGAACTGCAAGGTAAGTTAAAAAAATGGATACACACAGTTCTCCAAACATTGTCTTTATCATGGCAGACGATATGGGATACGGTGATGTCGGCTGCTATAACCCTGATTCAAAGATTCCTACCCCGAATATGGATAAACTCGCGCAGGAGGGAATTCGCTTCAACGATGCACACTCCCCCTCTGCAGTCTGTACACCGACACGATATGGAGTGTTAACGGGACAATACTGCTGGCGAAGCCGCCTCAAACACGGCGTGCTTTACGGATACGAGCCACCGCTTATCGAACCCGAACGCTTGACGGTTCCTCAATTGCTGAAAGATGTAGGTTACAACACCGCATGTGTCGGTAAGTGGCATTTGGGTCTCGAATTTTCGACGATGCCGGGATACGATTTCGATTTCAATGCCCCACTGCCGTGGCAGAACGCGGGACGCGAGTTAGAGGAACATATCGATTTCAATACACCATTGACTGGCGGTCCAATAGATCTCGGATTTGACTACTTCTACGGAAATGCTGGCTGTCCAACCTGCCAACCTCCATACGGCTTTATTGAGAACGATACGTTTGTCGAGACTCCGAGTGTCTATCATGAGATACCAGAGTATACAAGTCGCCCCGGAATGATGGTCCCCGGATGGGAGCATAAGGATGCCGATCCTATCATCGCACAGAAGGCAGTCGAATACATTGAGAAACAAGCCGATGCGGATGACCCTTTCTTCCTCTATTTGACTCCCTCCGCACCACATGAACCCTGTACAGAGGCAGTCGTCCCAGATTTCGCACGTGGCAAAAGCAGTGCTGGTCCTCGCGGCGATCTGGTATGGCTCGTCGATTGGATGGTAGGCGAGGTGATGGATGCGTTAGCGCGTACGGGCAAAACCGATGAGACGCTTATCTTTGTCACAAGCGATAACGGCGCATTGCCCGGTGACCGGATCCAAGGCGATAACAGTCCAATGCCGTATCACCTCTATGACCATAAGTCGTGCGGCGATTGGCGTGGCTATAAGGCGCATATCTGGGAAGGCGGACATCGTGAACCGCTGATTGCGCGCTGGCCCGGAGTCATCGCACCCAATACGCAAACCCACGCGTTAACCTGCCTCACGGATCTGATGGCGACGTGTGCGGCTATTGTTGGAACAGAAGTCCCCGACGATTCGGGACAGGACAGTTGTAATGTCTTACCTGCATTGTTAGGTGAAGAGATAGAGAATCCCTTGCGGGAGGCTATTGTACACCACTCCAGCACCGGGGTTTTCTCTATCCGTCATGGCGAGTGGAAGTTGATTCTGGGGACGCAAGGCTCAGGCGGATGGCCTCCACCTCGCGACGGTGGTCCAAAGCCGGATGTTCCAGGGCAATTGTATCAAATTTACGAAGATCCGAGCGAAACAAACAATCTGTGGAACAAACACCCAGAGATTGTAGACCGGTTGACGGCGTTGTTGGAGAAGTTTAAACAAGATGGGCACAGTCGGATGTAAGGAGATTACAAAAACTATGGAAACACCTATGACCCTTGATTCACTTTTCCGGTTATCTGGTCCGTCGCAGGCGGATATCGACTCTTTTCATGACAATGGCTACATCGCGTATCCAGATGTATTCACGGATGACGGTAGAGAAGGATTGATTGCGGAAATCACTCAGCACTTTGAACCGGCGCGTCAGTTCATTGAAGCGTTGCGTAACGGTGAGGAACAACAACGCTCCTATTTTACTCGTCCATGGAACGATCGCGGTGAGTATAGCGATCAGCTTATCGACGATCCTTTCATTACGGCACTGATACACGCAACTATCGGCGATGCATACCACTTCTGCCACTCTGCGCTCAACATCGCACCCCGGGGGATCGGTGCGCTTGGATACCACCAAGACCACCACCACTGGAAACATGAGAACCCAGTCAACCTTGCGGAGCGCGACAATTACTACATCCAGATCCTATACTACCCCAACGGCTTCACACGTGGGGATCGGAATCTCAAGGTTATACCGGGCAGCCACAAGGTCGCTCCAACAAAGGAAGCAACGCCGGATCGAATGCTCGCAGGCGATTTCGATGAAGAAGCTGGACGCAAACTGGAAGAGAAACGACTTGAATTGCCACCCGGTAGCATGGTCTATATCGATGCCCGCATCTTCCACGCAGCAGAGGCGAAACCCATAGATTCCGCGCAGCTCTATCGCATCTTCGCCATAGACATCTTTAAAGAGGCAGGACCGCCGCATCGCTACACGCAGGAGATTCCTGAGGAATGGATGGCGCAGGCAACACCCTTCCGCCAGAAGTTATTTGATCGCGAGGCGTATACAGAGGGATGTTGGCACTAAAACATTGAATCACTGCAAAACGGAGTCATAATGAGCACACCAGATCGTCCGAATGTTCTTTGGATATCTTTAGAGGATACGACCCCGCGTTTCGGTTGCTATGGCGACCTGATCGCCCGCACCCCAAATATTGATCGCCTCGCTGCAGGTGGATGCCGGTTTCCAAATGCCTTTTCAACAGCCGGAGTCTGTGCACCAAGTCGTTCCGCTATTATCACCGGTATGTATCAGACTTCAATTGGTACGCATCACATGCGAACAGCGCATACCAACCAAAACACGCCTGATATGCCAACCCCGTATTCCGCAGTGCCGCCACCTTATGTCAAAACTTTTACCGAATATCTCAGAGGTGCCGGTTATTACTGTACGAATAACAGCAAGACCGACTATCAATTTACACCGCCAATCACGGCTTGGGATGCATGTGACAATACAGCACATTGGCGAGATCGTGAAGCGGGACAACCCTTCTTTTCGGTCTTCAATCCGACTGTTACGCACGAGAGTGGTATGTGGGAACGGGAGGATCGCCCGTTAACCACGACTACGAATCCAGACGACGTACAGTTACCACCCTATCTGCCGGATACACCGAAAGCACGACAGGCGTTGGCACGTCAATACGATAACCTCGCCACTGCCGATGCACGCGTCGGTGAACTCCTTGATCAATTGGAAGAAGATGGACTTGCGGAGAATACGATTGTCTTTCTCTGGAGCGATCACGGTGAAGGACTCCCCCGCGGCAAACGGTGGCCCTACGACGCTGGTATTCGTATCCCCTTGATTGTGCGCGGGCACGATTCGCTTACCGCTGGCAGTGCCAGTGAGCAACTCGTGAGTCTGATTGACCTCGGTCCAACGGTGCTCTCACTCTGCGGTGTGCAAGCACCGGAACATCTACAGGGTCAACCCTTTCTCGGGCCGGAGAAGATGGAACGCGAGTATATCTTCGCGACCCGTGATCGCTACGACGAATCTTACGATATGATCCGTGCTGTGCGTGACAAGCGGTATAAATACATCAGAAATTATTATCCTGAAAAACCGTATCTGCTCTGGATTCCGTATCGTAATCGGCACCCGATCATGCAGGAGATGTGGCGGTTGTATGCCGCAGGCGAACTGGAAGGCGATCAGGCGGTGATGTTCCGTTGCCCGCGCCCTGCTGAAGAACTTTACGATGTTGAAAATGACAGGTACGAACTCAACAATTTAGCGGGTGATGCAGGACACCACGACGTTCTGGGAAGAATGCGTAGCACGTTGACGCAGTGGCAATCCGACTTCGGAGACATGGGGGATATACCGGAAGAGCAGATGGTCGCAAGGTGGTACCCCGATGGAACACAACCTCAAACAGCAGCTCCAATTTTTATCCCGATTAACGCCGAACACCCCGGTATGGAGGTGGCACATGGAGATGGCGAGTGGACAGACCCTCTCGTTCTGCAACTTCACTGTTCCACCCACGGGGCATCGATTGCTTATACAACGGAGCAGGGCGATGATGTCCGTTGGCAACTGTATACCGACCCACTGCGCCTATCAAAAGGCGAAACCACCGTGCGCGCAAAAGCAATCCGCATCGGTTATCGTGAAAGTGAAGAGAAAACAATTCATCTCAAAGTTTCATAAGGAGATTGTAAATAATGGCGCAACAGAACAGCCAAGACTATTTCGTTTATGTCGGAACCTACACACAAGGAGATAGCGAAGGAATCTACGTCTACCGCTTAGACGGGACGACGGGTGCCTTGGAATATAGTAGCAAGATGACAGGCGTTGAAAACCCGTCGTTTCTGGAGATACACCCGAGTGGACAGTATCTCTTTGCTGTCAATGAATTGGGTGAGTTTGAGGGGAAAGATAGTGGCGCGGTCACGGCGTTTTACATTCATAAAGAGACAGGGGAAATTAGTTACCTCAACCAACGTGCCACCGGCGGTGGGGCACCGTGCCATCTAAGTGTGGACGCGACCGGTAAATATCTACTCGTAGCGAACTATGGAGGTGGAAGTGTTACGGCTTTCCCGATAGCGTCGGATGGTAGACTCGGTGAAGTCTCGGATTTTGTGCAACACCAAGGATCCAGCATCAATCCACAACGGCAAATGGAACCTCACGCACACGCGATTATGATCGACCCGGGTAATCGTTATGCCTTTTCACCTGATTTGGGACTTGATAAAGTTCTCATCTATCAATTAGATGCGGAAAACGGAACGCTCACGCCTAATACGCAACCGTGGGTACGCGTGCAACCCGGTGCGGGACCGCGGCATTTCGATTTCCATCCGAACGGACAATACGCATACGTAATTAACGAGATAGACTCTACTTTCACTGCTTTTCGGTACGATGCGAGCGCAGGCACGCTGGCTGAATTCCAGACAGTCTCCACGCTTCCCAAGGATTTCGATGGCACCAGTCATTGTGCCGATATCCATGTTCATCCTTCGGGGAAATTCTTGTATGGGTCGAACCGGGGCCATGATAGCATTGCGATTTGTGCAATTGATCCAGAGACGGGCATGCTGAGTCCGATCGGTTATGAGTCAACGCAAGGACAAACACCTCGGAACTTCGGGTTGAATCCAGAAGGGACGTTCCTTTTTGCCGCTAACCAGCAGACCGACACGGTTGTTACGTTTGCAATTGACGCTGAAACGGGTGAATTAAATGCGACAGGAAACGTGGCAGAGGTACCGACACCGGTCTGTTTGAAAATGCTACCGTGCGCTTAGTTTTTTACGACAACGGGCGGGGACAGAAACCCGCCCGAACATAAACACAGTTTTTTACGTTATTGCCGTTGCTGTCTGCGTTGCTCTTGGAGTTGATCCCACGGGTAGATAAAACAGCGATTCGCCCAGTCTCGGTAAAGCCCAACGAGCTCCTTTAGTTTTTGTGGATGCTTGGCAGCGAGATCGTTGATTTCTGTCCGCTCGGCTTCCACGTCATAGAGTTCCCAATCACCGGGATATTTAGAGACCAGTTTCCATTTATCTTGACGGACTGCACAATTGCCTTCGTGTTCCCAATAAAGAACGTCCTTACCGTTATCTTTCCCATCGAAAATCGGTACTAAACTTGTTCCCTCTAATGGCAAAATCGGATTCCCATTGTGTTCCTCAGGGTAAGTTGCCCCTGAGACCTCAAGACATGTCGCCATAATGTCTGGCAATTGTCCGGGTTGATGGCGCAACTCTCCCGCCGATTTCATAGTATCTGGCCAATGTGCGATCAGTGGCGTAGCGATACCGCCCTCATGCACCCAGTGTTTATATTCGCGGAACGGCGTATTGGACAGATTTGCCCACGGCACCCCGTAACTTTGATAAGTGGTTTCGGGACCGGGCATAATGCTCGGATCATTGCCACGATAGACAGGTTGTCCGTCGGAGGTCGTTTCGGTACTGATGAGTGAATCACTGTCGCGTATTGCGGGAGGTCCTCCGAGTTCTTCGGCACAACCGCCGTTATCGGCTAAAAACAGGATAAGCGTGTTGTCGAGTTCTCCCGTCTCTTCCAACGTGTTGATAATGCGCCCTATGCCTGCATCCATACGAGTGATTTGCGCGGCGTAAACCTCCATGCGACGTTGATTCCATTCCTTGTATTGCGCATCGCTCCAAGGTGGCTGTAAGGGATCGCGTGCCGTGAGTTGCCATGCCTCGTCCAAAATTTTCATTTCCCGCATCCGTGAGAGCCTTTCTTCTCGGAGTCCGTCCCATCCCGCTGCGAAACGCCCATTGTAGTAGGCGATGTCTTCTTCGTGTGCGTGTAGGGGCCAATGCGGTGCAGTATAAGCGACATAGGTGAAAAACGGACGGTCAGGCGTCTTCTCGGTATGGTTTTGGATATACGTCGCTGCCTCGTCGCTGATAGCGTCTGTGAGGAAGTAACCTTCAGGGAGTTCGTCGTGTCGGATACGGGTGTTATTGCGCGTCAGTGTGTTCGGTTTCCAAAAATTTGCAGCACCGGTGATAATACCGTAGTACTGATCAAATCCACGCTGACAGGGCCAACTATGCTTGGGTCCATCAGCACCGGCATGCCGAGAAATATGCCACTTACCGCTCATATAGGTGCCGTAACCCTCTGAACGGACGGCATCAGCAATAGTGATACAACGATCGTTTAGATCGCCCCGGTAGCCTTCTAATCCATCATCACCCATCATGTGCCCCACCCCAGTTTGGTGTGGATGTAGCCCAGTAAGCATAGAAGCACGCGATGGGCAACAGCGTGCGGTATTATAGAATTGTGTGAACCTCAGCCCGCCTGTGGCAAGCCGATCCAGATTTGGGGTGTGAACTTCGCCGCCGTAGCAACCTAAGTCAGAGAAACCCATATCGTCGTTCAGGATGAGAACGATGTTCGGTTTTTTATTTTCATTCATCTCTTATCTTCGGTGTGGAAACCCCTGAATTCATTCAGGGGAGGAAACACCGCTCCTGTAGTAAAAGTTAAGACGTGTGAGCACTCTGAAGTCAGAGCGTTTCGCGCTTGTTGTGAGTCGTTTGTTTTCCATGCTGTATATTGAAAACAAACCCTTTGCGTTAACGCCAGCGAGTCGGGCGAATCCGTATTTGACAGGTTTCCGAATGAGTGTGTTTTTGACCAATCCTTTCCCTAATAGCGTTCCGCCCACCCGTGTGCGTTTACCGCCCTTCGCTTCCTGTTGCCTATGCAACTCTCTGCGTTTTATCGGTATCGGTGAGATACACAGAAGCGTCGTGTTATCGGGTATACCCAAACCGCCTACAGTATGATGTGCCAGACACCAAGAATCTACGCAATGCGCATCAAAGGTTTCCGAGAGTTTCTTTGAAGACTTCTTGAGACCTAACCTATCCCGTATCTCTTTGGTTTCCCACCCCTGTAAAGTGTAGAGTTCCCAACGCTTTTGGATTTCGCTATAGAACCACTGTTTACCGACTTCCAAAG
>Ga0209022_1000298_pt1 | contig 65748 bp, 56 predicted proteins | sample PinacodermPK_FD_187300 | JGI IMG/M metagenome (GOLD analysis project Ga0209022, IMG submission 187300) | Host-associated microbial community of the marine sponge Aplysina aerophoba from Gulf of Piran - sponge pinacoderm, lysed by proteinase... | ecosystem: Host-associated > Porifera > Sponge >... | reverse complement strand
TTTGAAAACCATAAAACACGCTTTTGAAAACGGAGGCACTTTTCAGAGAAGCAGTGGAAAAAACACAACCTTTCACAGAATACAAGACGCTACGGAAAATCCCTAAATTGACACCTATGGTGCGGTTAGGAAACCGCACCTACCGATTAGGTGAGAGCATCGGGAATCGGTGGAAAATTGTCTGAAGTGCGGATTTACAGGATTGAAAGAATCGCGAGTAAAACTCGCTCCTACAAAGAGGTTATCAGGGGTCGGTGGGAATTATCAGATTTCGCAGATTTCTCGAACAGGTTACCCTACAAGATATTTAAACACAGAGGAAAGATTATCATCAGGTGAGTAGAGTTGGGAGACACTCAATTCATTCTCAATCAGCAGTTCGGGAAGACGTGCGTAGAAGGCATCAGGTTTGGCGGTTTCTATAATAATATCGCCTGATTCTTTTTTTTCTTCTGATTCGCTTACAACACCATCGCTATCAACAAAGGTAACACTCAGAATATCCTCAAAGGGGAGACAGACCTGCGCTAAACGGCGGGGTTCATCCGTGCTCAAGTAGACTTTGTGTGGGTGTTCATCAATGAGTTCGCGGATATCGGAGATGGTGCCTTCCGCGAGAATACGCCCTTGATGGATGAGCAGTATCGTCTCTGTCAACGCCTCAATTTCATAGAGGATATGGCTTGAAACGATGATGTTAATTTCCTGAGCAGCAAGTTCCTGTAGAAGTGTGATAACATGTCGTCTTCCATTGGGATCTAAGCCAGTGAGAGGTTCGTCAAGAAAGAGGAGTTCGGGTTCATGTACTAACGCCTGCGCGAGTTTGATACGCTGCCGCATTCCCTTACTATAGGAGGCGATAGGACGATCTTTTGCCGATAGCATATCCACTGTTTCAAGAACGCGTAGACTCCGAGATTCAACCTCTGATTTATCGTATCCGTTCAGCGTGGCGAAAAAAGTGATAAACTCAAAGCCAGTCATGAATTGATACGCCAACTCTATATCTGGGCAGTAGCCGACCCGTCTCGTGAGTTCTGGATTATTCCATACCGGTTGGCTCAACACTTTGATCTCGCCCTGGTTGGGTTTGAGTTGCCCTGTCATGAGCTTAATCAAACTCGTTTTTCCCGCGCCGTTCGGACCCAGCAAGCCAGTTATTCCGGGATGAATTGTGAGGGTTACATCGTTTACCCCCATCACCTCGCCATACCATTTGGATAGGTTTTCCGTTTGAACAATTTTTAATTTTTCCATTTTTAATTTTACCTTGCGGTTCGGTCAGGTGGGTTTCAAGTTTGACGTTCCTTTCCGTATATCCGCCTGCGCCGTTGTTGCAGGCTACGGGTTTTGATGCTATTGTAAAAAATCTGTTAGATTTTGCATCTTCGCGCAGGAGACCAAAAGTTTCCAACACTACAAAGAGAAACACTTTGTTAGACAAAACCTCTTTACTGACCGCTGACTGCTGACCGCTGACTGCTATTCTTCTGACGACTAATTTTTAAGGTTTCTTCAAGGTTTTGGATGCCGGCAGTTGTGCCGATGGCAGTGACACAGGCAGCACCGGTTGCGGAAGCCAATTCTGCTGTTGCTTTTAGGTCCCAACCCATGAGAGTACCCGCGAGGAAACCGGCAACATAAGCGTCCCCTGCCCCAGTCGCATCAACGACATTCACAGAATATGCTGACGCAAAATGTTCCATCTCTGGTGTGGAGACGTAACTGCCGTTTTCACCCATTTTAATAACAATCGTGTGGATACCGTAGCGATTCCGCAAAAATTGGGTGATTTCGCGGGCATCAGAGATACCGGTGAGATGTTGTGCTTCGACGATGCTTGGCATAAACATGTCTACATAGGGTAAACACGGTTCGAGTGTCTCCACCCACTTCCCAGTCGCATCATAGACTGTGTCGAGTGAGGTAGTTATCCCCAAACTTTTCGCTTCCCGGAGGACGTTCGCCATCGGTGCACCGTCAAAACGTGGCATGACAAGCGCGCCAGCAATGTGCAAAATTTTGGCACGCTTTATGACCTCCCAATTGAGATCTACCTCACAGAGTTCGCCGTTCGCACCGATGTAATGGTAGAAAGTTCGTTCGCCATCGGAGGCGACCGCGACGAATGTAAAGGAAGTGCGGGCACTCGTATCTTGTTGCATCCCCGCCGTGTCTACACCATTATCTATGAGGGTTTGCAGGATCAGGTCGCCAAAAGCATCAGTGCCAACTTTACCCATCGCGCCAGCAGAGATTCCTAAGCGCGCGAGTGCAATAGCCGTATTGTTAGCACAACCTCCTGCATGGATTTCGAGTTCATCAAAGAGGGCTAATTTTCCCTTTTCGGGGAACTGATCTATTGGTCGTCCCAATACATCAACGACATAAATGCCGAGCGATAGCACATCCATTTTTTAATTATTCCTTGCGGTTCGTTCAGGCAAGTTAACTACTTAACGCGCCTCTCCGTAAAACCGTCCTCCACTTCGTTAGGGACTACGCGTTTTGTACGACACCAAGAACCTGCTTTTTAATTATTCCTTGCGGTTCGTTGCGGTTCGTTCAGGCAAGTTAATTACTTAACGCGCCTCTCCGTAGAACCGTCCTTCACTTCGTTAGGGACTACGCGTTTTGTACGACACCAAGAACCTATGCGTAAGTGTAGCAGAGTTAAGGAAATCGTGAGTAAAACTTGTTCCTATCAGCCCTTACAATTCTCAAACCCAATATAAATTAACTAAAACCTGCCCGTAATGAAATTAGGTTTCCTTAAATGGCATAATTTTGCTTCGCATTGTCCCGCAGGTTCCTTTATAGGAAACCTGCGCAGAATGCTTTACATTTGGAGGGCAGCTCAGAGCCCCATAAATTAAAAAGCACCCGGACGAAAAATTACTAAAGTTTCATCGTTTGTGTTAATATTCCGATCTGCTATCTCATCAGTAAAACCCTGAGAAATCCACCCAATGAAATAGGGGGAGGGATTCAGGTTCGCCTCTGTCGCCAGATACCGCAATACGTAATCCCGCTGTAGGATTCTCGCAAACGTCTTTCGGGCACCCTCTAATTCCTCATCAGGCGGCATCTTCGGTGTCACTTGCTGCCGAAGATGTGCCATTGAAGGCTTGGGCAGGATTTCCAACCCCGATCCGTCTTTTAGTACGACCTTTCCTAAGTAAGTCATCTCTTTTCCTGCAATGCGCCACGCGTTTTCGAGGGTGTGCGGAAGTCGCTGGGTATCCAACGCCAAAAATTTTTCTTCTACATACGTCATGGGACGCCACGGCTCCACTGATAAGTCTCGCAGTTGAACACGTGAATCGTGAACCAGCGTCCCGATTCCTGGCAGGAGCTCACCCTTTGACTCCTCAACCTCCTGATGACGAACGAAAGTGCCTTTTGTGAAGTCAATAGACATTTCGGCACGCGATGCGGCTCTGAGGGAAACATAACTTAATAAGTGTGCGCGCTGTCGCTCAGGATAAACCGATAAAATTGAAAATCTGTCAGATGTAACGGGGTTCGGAAACCATACTTTTCGCGCTGATGCAATTGTACTCACTGAAAGCAGAACGAAGACACACCCGCCTATCCAATAGGTGCGTGATTTTTGCCTTGACTTCCCGAAATAGAACAAGAAACCACCAAAACCAAGTAGATATATTGGCAAAACCATAGTCAACAGTTTAATAAGCGGCACCCGGGTAGGCATCTCTGATAGAAAATGCTTATGAATTTCCTCTTCATGTTGGAGCGCAAGTGCGTATCGGTCCGCGAGGTGCCTCGGAGATTTACCGTGCTTGCCCAGCAATCTGTGCCAGAATGTTTCAGCGAGAAAGGGAGGGGCATTGTAATCAAACGCAAGACAAATAATCCGTCCATCTCCAAAACTCCGTTTTGCGACATATATCTGCTCTGACGTGCCGATTAACACCTCACACCCTGCTTTCGGTGCAAACTGGATACGCTTAAAATGGCTATCGGCTATCGGTCTTCGGCTATCAGTTAAGAGGTTTTCTGGTGAAGTTACGCCCTCTTGCTGATTACTGACTTCCATTCTGCCAAGTTGTTCCAGCAATGCAACTGGGAGCGTATTCGTCTTCTCCAGTCCCTTTAATTCGACAGGGAGAAAGGGTTCTATAAAGCTACCTTGTAGGTAGTTAAAACTACCGCCGCCGGAGACAATAAGCGTACCACCACGCTGTATCCAATCGAGCATCGCCATCTGTTGTGCTTTAAGGATACGTCGGTCAGTCAAGCGAACCTCACGAACAACGAGTACATCAACAGCACTGTAGCCTATCCAGTCGCGTGGCAGCGATCTCGAATCCGGAAGGTACTCGACATGCACCTGTATGCCATCAGAGCCCTTTAACTCTTTCTCATCAATAACTCGTTTTAACTTGTCGCCGCTCGGAGCCAATCCCAGCACAAAGTAATCTTTGCGTGCAAGAGGTGTTGGGAGCAGTATATCTTTCACCAGCCCGGATGTTGTACTGCGCATCCCTGTCGTCTCTGACGGTGTGGCAGGTACAAGTTGAATGACAAGTTGCGTAGCATTTTTCGGGCAGTAAACATAGAAGTCTTTCCGTTGTGAGTCGGTTTCGATAAGGTACAGGGACGTAGCGTAACGTTCGACCGGGATGGCGGAAGAAAAGTTCCGCACCTCCACAACCAATTCTCCACTAAACACAGTGCGTTCATCTTGATTCCGTACAGTTATAGTTAAGGGTGCCCATGTGCCTATTTTGTAGCCATCGCCGAATCCAAATGTCACAGTCTCAACTTCTACCGCACCAACAGCAACAGATACCGTAAAAAATGAAAGGATAAGGATAAGTTTCATTTTTTTAACCATGAGAATTGGTAAATTCTAACAGAAAGTTTAAAGACCGTAAAGTGTGCTAAAATTTGTAAAGTGGTCAACAACTTTAGTACACTTCGCAACTTTAGATACACTTGCAAACTTTCTTTGCTGATGGAGAACCGATGGCTGATAACTATATGAGACGTGCTGGATTATGAACAAGCTGCGTTTTCACTGCATCTTCAAAAGGATGCGTGCTAAAAACGCCGTTCCCTAACATAATCATCGATGCGACACCGCCCTCCGCCTCAATTTGTTCGATTGTCTCTATTACGCGTGCATCACTGAGCAAGCCGCTCTCCACTGAAAACTGCTTTGATACCTCGAAACAGGCGTTAAAAAGTTCGGTATTGGGTAGGGGTGAGGTAACCTCGCCCCTACAAAGCGTTTGTAAAACACTTAAGGCAGCATCGGCGGCGCGATTGATACGGATCGTCTGTTCTCTGTTTCCAAGTACCTCGCTTGTCTGAATCGGTCCGAAGTAACGGTAATAGATAGGCTGTTCTGTTATCGGTAACCTATCAGCGACTAATGGCGCGCCTTCCGCCAACTTGACGAGGCACCCGCCGTGATATTGCGAACAAACATCTCCTAATCCAGTGCGATTTTCAACCTCTGCGACGTGCGCTACCATCGCGAGCGTCTCCGTATCTTTACCCAGATGGAGCAGTTCATTGAGTGCGTATGCTGTTGCGAGCGAAGCGGCACCGCTGAGTCCAAAGCCGCAACCAAGGGGCAATGGAGAAGTTATATCTACGTTCATGCCTGCAACACCTGTGTTTCGGATTAACCGATCAGCAACAGTCCGCACCGTCGGAAAATCGATGCTTTGCCTGTTAAATAACACGCTCGTCTCATGGTGCTCAGAAACGATGACTTCTACACCCTCTTTAATGGTGAAACCCATACCGAGTGAGTGCATACGGGTTGCATCGGCGTGTGGAATAACCTTGAAAACACACGAAATATTGCCAGGGGCAAAGGCTTTCGCCATTTTTTTAACGATTAAATCTGAACTGCTGCGTCCGTTGTCCTTGCAGATGTCCAATTGTTAACAAACCTTTCATAACCCAGAGCCGGTTGAAATTAACCAATAACCACTTTTTTAATTATTAAGCTCCTGGGCATCGTTCCACTACGTTTCACGATGGTTTTTTGAGCAGTAGAGAACCTGTTTTAGGTTTGGAAAGGTTCTCACCTTACCGGAAACCGTTGCGTAATGTAATGGAGCAACGCCCAGAGAATAGTTTAAAAATTCTATACATCCCGTCGAGGTGGTGCATATCTCGGATGGAAAGCACCTTCACCACATTGTCCCGTCTCAATCCTTGCGGCTTGCCCGCCCCCTGTAACGGGGCATCTCGCACCATCTAATTCCGGTAAGACGTATCGTTGAAACCACGCTCCCATCTGTTGTTTCATGTCAGTTATGCGGGCATTCTGAGACTTGTCGTCTATCAGATTTTTCCGTTCACCTGGATCGTTTACCAAGTCGTACAGCTCATGTGGACCGTACGGATACCTATGGACATATTTCCACTCCGGCGTCCGGATCATGCGGACGGGACCGTATTCATCGTAGATGACGATCTCATCTTTCGCGTCATTTGTTTCCCCTGAAAGTGCGGGCATAAAACTTCTGCCTGGGGACATATCGTCATTCGGGTCGGGTAAGCCGAGATAATCGAGGAGTGTCGGCATGAAGTCGTATTGGCTCACCATCGCCTCACTGACGCGACCTTCTGGAACACTTCCGGGTTGGCTGACAATGAAGGGGACTTTGACAGAGTTTTCATACATATTCAGCGGGAATGTTCCATTCCCTTTATGCCAAAACCCGTGATGTCCACACGAATAGCCGTTGTCGCTACTGAAGACAACAAGCGTATTCTCACGGATCCCTAACTGTGCAAGCCTCTCCAAAATTCGTCCGACATTCAAATCAAGTGCGGTAATCGCCGCGAAATAGCCTTTCAACGATTCACGATTGCCCATGTGTACAGCTGCACCTTGAACAGCCCACGGGTGTAATGCCTCTTGCGGACATGTTTTGAAAGGACAATCGTCATAGGAGTCAACAATGTCTTGAGGATGTCCCGTAAACGGCGTATGAGGTGCGTTATAGTTAACACTGAGATAGAACGGTCCCTCTTGATTCGCCGAGATAAAGTCCAACGCATCATCAGTAATGACATCGGTAAGATAGCCGGGTTGCATTTCAACCTGTCCTTCTGAAATGGGGGTGGCTCGGATCATATCGGCATCGTTGTATTGACTTCCGCCTGTAAGCAAAGCGAACCAGTGGCTGAACCCGTGTTGTGGTGTCAAACTATCGCCAAGGTGCCATTTGCCGCTCAGTCCGACAGTGTAGTTATTGTCGGCTAAGACATCGGTATAACAGGTCAATCCGTCGAGGTATTGAGCGGGGTTTGGCGGCATATTTCCGTCGCGGATCCAGTCGTGCACGCCGTGCGCTGAAGGGATGCGACCGGTCATAAGACTTGCGCGTGCCGGTGAACAAACGGGACTTGTACAGAAGAAATTAGGAAAGCGGGTCCCTTCAGAGGCTAACTGGTCAAGATAAGGTGTCCGGACTTCATCGTTGCCGCAACAACCCGCCGCCCACGGTCCTTGGTCGTCTGTTAAAATAAAGATGACATTCGGCTTATTTTCCATCTAAAATCCTCCATCCGATAGGTAGAGCGAGTGTAACAGGTTACATATCTTCCTTCACTCAGTTCACTGGTCGTCCGACGCATCCTCAATCCGTTCCTCTCTGGATTGGTTAGAACGTCCTTTTTCAAAGTCAAACAACTGTAGCTGAGAAGTATCTACAGGGCGAGCAGTAGAAACTACATCGGGTTGCAATTGATTGAGGTGTAAGAGTCCCCCTGTTGTAAACAGTTTATCACGTAATACAGATTTACTTGCTTTGTCCACTTGAGCGATTACCGTATTTCCGTCCTGTGCTTCAACAGCGAGAATTAACTCAGTATTCAACCCCTTGTGATCAAGCAACTCCGGACTGTGGCTCGTAATAACAATCTGTGTTTCGTCGGCAGCATCCCGAAATCCATCAAGTAACACACCGATGGCTGCTGGATGAAGCGTGATCTCTGGCTCTTCAACCCCGACAAGCATCATGCGCTGTTGCGCGTCGTGATTTTCCTGAAACAGTGCCACCAGAATTCCGAACGCCCGAAGCGTACCATCAGACATATTATTTGCGAGGAATCTCCACGGATATTTCGCGCCTGCCATATCCTGTCTGAATTCGAGCGTCTCTCTGTGCCCAAGCTCCTTCACCCTTACACCATGTATACCGGGAACAATTTTCGCCAGATACTTCTCAACCCGTCTCTTGGCAGCGGGTGAAAATCGGGCAAGAACACTGGTCAGGTTGCTCCCATCCGGCATAAGTATGCCGCCAGCCTCGGGTACTTGGAGATTCCGGATTTTATCTGGATTGAGTTTATAAAACCCCATGCGAGAAAACGCTTCGTAGACAGGTCGAAATTCTGGCAGTCCCGACGCGTTTACCAAGTAGAGCCGATCGCGTGCAGCAGCAGGTGCTACGTCTACACTTGTATTCGTCACCGTGCCATCCTTAACACGAAAGTACACCTCTGGTGTGAAAATCTCTGCGTTCTGAATCATGCATACTTCATCTTGTACCTCATATCCCCCACGCGGACAAGCACCGACACGGAAAGCATAGTGTCCGGTAGCACCCTCAGATAAAATGAAATCAAGACGGATACTGAAATGGTTTGGATGCCCACCAGAGCGACGTCGGACATCATTGATACCCCCACGGTTCCGCAAGGCGTGATCCAGCGATGAATTCAATGCATCGGCAACGAATCGCAGCGAATCAAGAAAATTGCTCTTACCTGCGCCGTTGGCACCTACAAGGAACGTCAAGGGTTGCAGCCGCACATCACACGCGGCGATACTCTTATAGTGTCTTAGAACGACTCTTGTAATAAACGTTGAACCTTTCATGTCAAAAACCTTACCTCGGCACCTCTGCTGGAGTAAGGATACCATGCAGGGTTACGCTACCGGGAATCCGTCACCGACAAGCCGTTCACCATCCGCGACCTCGATTGTTGGAACGAGGACGTGGTTCGGCGATTGCGCGTTGTTATAGCAGACGTCTTGCGCCATGAAAATCATGACAAACGCGCGGCGTTGCCGCTCCGTGATATTCGGCGGCGTGCCGTGGAAGTTGAGGCAGTGATGAAACATGCATTCGCCTGCTTTCAGTTCCACCGGCATGCCGTGACTGATGTCCAGCTTCCCTCTCTCTGTCCACGGGTTTGGGGGCGGTTCTCGTCCGTCTTCGCGCGCCTTTGCCGCTGCTGCATCTGCTGCGGCTCTTGCTGCGACAGAGAAGCGTTCGTCTGTGTGGCTCTTCGGCATAACGTGCATGCACCCGCTATCCACCGTGGCGTCATCCAAAGCGAGCCAGCAGCTCACAATATTCGGCGGACTGAGGGGCCAAAAGAAAAAATCGTGATGAAATGCAAAGTGACCGTTATCATGTGGAGGTTTGGAAATGACCTGATCGTGCCAGAGACGGACCTCAGGTGTATCCAGTAGGGCGCGTGCTGTCCCAGCGATGAGCGGGTGATGAATGGCTGCTTCATAATTCTGCTCCCGTTTCCACATGTTCACGTACTGATGAATCGCTCGCGGGTGACCGCTCCCTCGATTGAGTTGGTTTTCGCGTCGGTCGTGTCCATATTTGAACTCCGGCGAGGAATCGTCGCCTTCGTTAAGTTCTAATTCAATGACCGCATTTAACCCCGCGCGCATGGCTTCAACGCCATCGCTATCTAAAACTCTCCCAAATTTGAGATAGCCGTTTTCCTGAAAAAAATCGACCTGTTCTTGTGTTACCATTGTGTCCCTCCGTGTTCTAATTGTCCTGCATCTGAATTAGGTGTTTCCTTCTATCAGTCGTCAGATTGGAAATTGATGATTGCCTGCGGTCAACCCACCATCAATGACGAAAACTGCTCCCGTTGCAAAATTGGCTTCATCTGATGCGAGGAAGAGCGCGGCATTCGCGATGTCAATAGGTTGTCCAATCCGTCCTAACGGATACCACGGCGTGATTTCGTCGAGGATCTGTGGATTGCGTTCAAGCATTGGTTCCCAGACTTCGGTTTGAATTGTTCCGGGACAGATACAGTTGATACGGATGTTGTCTTTACCGTGTGCGACTGCCATCGAGCGAGTCAAGGCGATAACGCCACCTTTCGCAGCAGAATACGCATGGATTGCCTGTAACCCGATGAGACCATTGACAGAAGCAATATTGACGATGCTACCGCCTCCAGCCTCTTGCATTATAGGGATAACGGCGTTAGAACAGTGGCTGGTACCTTGGAGGGCGACCGCTAAGTTTGCGTCCCAATTGTTGTTCAGCACATCGGCTGTGGAACAGATAGCATTGTTCACCAAAATATCAACAGTGCCGTAGGTGTCAACGGTCTCAGTAATGAGTCTTTGGGCATCCGCAGTATCAGAGACATCGGCGTTGATAAACAGTGCTTCGCCGCCCGTATCAGTAATCGCAGAAACGGTTGCTGTGCCGAGGGCATCGTTCACGTCATCAACAACGACTTTCGCTCCTTCCTCGGCGAACCGAAGCGCGACTGCTCTGCCGATACCGCGTCCAGCCCCTGTAACAATGGCTATTTTGTTATTCAATCGCATTTGCTGCCACCCTATGTTGTTCTCTTGAGGATTGAGGATATTAAAAATGGCTTTTGTATCATAGAATTTGCCCCGCTCACCCTCTGAAAAATCATATTTTGTCTTCATTTATTTTATATGACCCAAGCCACTTTTTATTCACATAGCACCCCTACGGGGTGCAGTTCCTTGAATGTCCACTTTTCTATAGACATAACACCCCTATGGGGTGTAAAGAGAAGTTTTACTTGGAAAATCTGTGTTTAAACGTCCAAGACCTATTAGGTGGCAACTTGGGTTTATATGGTATAAGGAGATATACGTTTTTGCAATATGTCGCTAATGTTGTAGCGTTTGCGAAATGAAAAGCTTCGTGCGTTCGTGCTGGGGGTTATCAAAGAAATCTGCGGGCGCTGCGTCCTCAACAATCGCTCCCTCATCAAAAAAGAGGATCCGATCGGCGACTTCACGTGCAAACCCCATTTCATGCGTTACAACAAGCATCGTCATACCGGAACGAGCGAGTTCACGCATCACATCCAACACTTCCGTTATCATCTCCGGGTCGAGCGCACTCGTCGGTTCATCAAAAAGCATAATCTTGGGTTCCATCGCCAACGCCCTTGCGATTGCAACCCGCTGCTGTTGCCCCCCTGAAATTTCTGCGGGGAATTTGTACGCCTGATCTGCAATATCCACCCGTTCTAAAAGCGATAAAGCGATCTCTTCGGCTTCACTTTTCGTCATCTTCCTGACCCGGATGGGACCCAAAGTGATATTCTCCAAGTTCGACAGGTGCGGAAACAGGTTGAACTGTTGGAACACCATACCGACTTCCTGACGGATAAGATTGATATTGCGGAGATCATCACTCAGCTCAACGCCATCAACAATAATTTTGCCGCGCTGATGCTCCTCCAAGCGGTTCAAGGTTCGGATAAATGTAGACTTTCCGGAGCCAGAGGGACCACATATTACCGCCTTTTCGCCTTTTTCAAACGAGGTCGTAATCCCTTTGAGGACGTGGAAATCGTCAAACCATTTGTGTACATCTTCACAGACAATAATCGGATCTTTAATTTTTCCTTGCGGTTCGGTCAAGTGAGTCTTCATCCGTGACGTACCTTTCCGTAGAGTTAGGGGAAATGCCCAAGCAAAAACCCCTCCATTTCATTACGGGCTACGGTCTTCCCGAGAAACCCGCGCGTAGCGAAGTAGAGCGCAGTGTAGGAGACCATTAATTAAAAAACTTTCCGACACCTATTGCTAAGTATTCCCGACTCCAAGTGCTGTTTCAATTTCCTGACTGCCGTAGGACATCGAATAACTGAAAATGAAATAGATAATTGCAGCGAACAGATAGACCTCGGCTTGCAGTCCGAACCAGTCTGGATTGGCAATAACGCTTCTGGCAACACCTAAGAGGTCGATAAGCCCGATGATAGCAACTAAGGATGTGTCCTTAAACAATGCGATGAATTGTCCAACAATCGCTGGAATAACCGACCGGAGCGCTTGCGGTAAGACGATAAACAGCATTGTCTGCACGTAGTTAAGTCCTATCGCTTGTGCTGCCTCGTGTTGTCCGCGCGGAATCCCTTGGAGTCCCCCACGAACGTTCTCTGCCATGTAGGCAGCAGAGAAGAAGGTGATTCCGAGCATCATCCGTAAAACTTGGTTAATATCAAGCCCCGGCATGAAGATCGGTACCAAGATATTCCCCATGAATAGGATTGTTATCAACGGCACACCGCGGACCGCCTCAATATAAGCCGTTGAAATCCATCGGATAGCAGGAAGATCGCTCTGACGGCAGAGTGCTAAAAACACACCCAGCGGAAAAGAGACGACGATACCGACAACCGCTAAAATCAGGGTCAATAAAAGTCCACCCCAATTGCTTGTGAGAACACCATTCTCCCCGAACCCGCGTAACACTGTCATTATCAAGGGAAAGGAGAGCAGCCATGCCCCCAAAATCCAAGGGCGTAAATTTGTTCTCCCACGTCCAAGCAAAAGGGAACCTGCTGTTATAGCGACGGCACCTAAAAACCATCCTCGCGTTGAGAGTTCAAAGGGGGAAAGCGCACCAATAAACCAAACACCTCCAAGCACAAGGGCAAATCGGAGAGTTAAGGCACCCCAGATACCGGCACTCAAACCCACAAGCAGGCAGAAAATATAAATCACACTCCATACGCGCCATATCTGTTCTCGTGGATAAGCCCCAACGCCAAAGAGTTGAAGGTTCGCCGGAATAACGCCCCACGTTGCTTCTGTGAAAGCCCATGTCAAAAGTGTCTTAAAAGCAAAGAAAAGGACGACAAGCACCAAGCAACTCAAAAGCACGTTGTACCAAGTGTTAAATAAGTTGTCCTTAAGCCATCGCGCGGGACTTTTTGTATGGACTGGGGGCTTAATTTCTTGCGTAAGCTCTCGGTCTTCCACTATGTGATGCGCCTTTCTCATCGGTTATAAGGGACTGATAATTCAATTACCGTCCAACTCGGTTAATCCAACGGTTGTACCAATTCATGGCTGCTGATGTCGTCAAACTCATCACCAGATAACTCGCCATAATCATCGCAAAAACGGGAATTGATTGCCCGGTCTGAGTCATCATCGTATTTCCGACACTCACCAGATCGGGGAAACCGATTGCAACAGCTAAACTTGAATTTTTCGTGAGGTTCAGGTACTGACTTGTCAGCGGTGGCACAATAATCGGGATAGACTGGGGTAGAACGATTAACCGCAATGTCTGCGATTCCTTCAAACCGACGGCTTTCGCGGCTTCCCGTTGGCCCTTAACGACCGATTGTATACCGCTTCTCACGATTTCGGCAATAAAAGCCCCTGTATACACAGAAAGTGCAATTAAAAGGGCAGAAAACTCTGGTGAAAAGCGCATCCCGCCTTTGAAGTTGAAACCTTGTAACACCGGTAAATCCAGCGTGAACGGTCTGCCTGGGGTGAGAAACCATCCACAAAGTGCCACGATAAGGAAGGCAGGCAGTGCCCACTTGGCACGAAAACCGGGACGATCCAACCGTTGGAGTTTCCGCCACCGCACAACATAGAGAACCGCTGCCAGGAGTAAACCTGCGCCAAGAAAACCGAGCCAAATTCTCAGACCTGAGGTAGGCTCAGGCGACGGTAGGTATATCCCTCGGTTGTTAATGAACACGCCTCCGAACAGTGCTATACTCTCCCGAACTCTGGGAAGTTGACCGACTACGGCAGTGTACCAAAACAGAATCTGAAGCAGGAGCGGAATGTTCCGGAAACATTCAACATAAGCGGTCGCTATCGTTCGGATTAACCAGTTGCTTGAGAGTCGAGCGATGCCGAAAAGGAGCCCCAGCAGGGTCGCACAGACGACCCCGATGATGCTGACTTTCAGGGTATTCAGGATCCCAACCCAGAACGCTTTGAGATACACATCCGAAGGTTCATAGGGAATACCCTCCGAAATGTCAAACCCAGCTTCGTCCTGAAAAAAATCGAGGTTCAGTGTTAGTCCAAGCCCACGAAGCCCCTTTAACATGTTCGTGTAAAGAATGACTAACAACAAAATCACACCGAGCAAGAAAATAACCTGAAACAGGATCCGCAACACTCGGATATCTCGCCAGAAGGGGATTTTTCCCGATACAACTTTAGGTGAATTATTTTCCATTTTTAACGGAACGGCATCGCGTAGAGTAAACCGCCTTGCGTCCACGGCTTATTGACACCACGCGGCAGGCCCAGTGGTGTCAGATTACGGTCAAAAATCTCGCCATAGTTGCCGACAGCAGCGATGACTTGGCGCGCCCAATTTTTCGACAGACCGAGTTTTTCACCCATACCACCACTCTCATCTAAACCCAAGAACCGCTTGATTTCGGGATTCTCTGTATTCTCTGGTTTAAAGGTGCTGACGTTGGCTTGCGTAATGCCGTGCTCCTCGGCGGAGAACGTGGCATAAACGACCCAACTCACGACATCATTCCACTTGTTATCTCCATGGACGGTGAGAGGACCTAAAGGTTCTTTTGAAATGGTTACGTCAAGAATAACATGGTCATCCGGATTTTTTAAGGATTGGCGGCGTGAGAGTAATTGGGACTTGTCGCTTGTCACGGCATCGCAACGTCCCTGATCGTAACTTTGATAAAGCGTTTCAGTTTCCTCAAAGACGATAGATTCAACTTCGATCCCTAAGGCGCGTGTCGTATCGGCAAGGTTTAACTCGGTCGTACTGCCAGCAGTAACACCGACAGTTGCCCCCGCTAACTCCTTGAGAGACGTTATCCCCAGCTCCTTTCGGAGCATGAAACCTTGGCCGTCGTAAAAGGTCGGTGGGCAGAAGTCAGCACCGAGATCAGTATCGCGAGTCAGTGTCCAAGTGGTGTTGCGGATAAGAACATCTATTTCGCCGGTCTGGAGAGCGGGGAAACGCTCAGCAGCCTTTAAGGGACGGAACTCAACCTTATTCGGGTCCCCCAGAACGGCAGCGGCAATCGCCCGACCATAATCTACGTCAAACCCCTTCCATTCACCATTTTGACCAAGGAAACCGAAACCGGGCAATTCCTTGTTCACACCACATATCAATCGACCTCTGTTTTTAACTTTATCCAGAATACCTTCCTCACCTTCGGCAAGCAATGGAACTACCAACGCAATCGCTAAAACTAATGCGGAAACGTGAAACAATAATTTACGCACAAAAACCTCTCTTTTTAATGTGATCCCTATCGTTGGAATCGTTAATGAAGCACCTTGATTAAAGTTAGTTATAATTGCCAACAATGTTTATCTAAATCTTTTTCACGCCTCTCTTGAAAAAGAAAAGCGATTGTCATACTTTTATACATTTTATCAAACCGCTCTTACGTTGTCAAGCAAATTATATTGAGGACGGATAGTCCCTAAATAACATGTGAATAGGCGAGGTTACATAAAGATTAAGAATTTCATTGAGTAATATGCGATATTAATTGTCTGAATCAGGATTTTCAGGATCAATGATCCCTAAATTTGCCCCATTTCGTGCAACTGAACATAAAGTATGCCCTATTTCGTGCAGCACTTCCGCCGTATTTGGCTAAGCATTGCATCAGTCGGTATTGTTCAGATCGGCACAAAATTTGCTAAGTTACTCTATTGAAAAGGTATATATCCTTGAATTCCATTATAAAAACTACACTTGACATATTTCAGAAACCCTGTTAGTATAGTTTGAATAATCCTTGCCAAGGAGAAAAAACATGAAGAAGTTTATAATCGCGGAAATTTGCGTTGTGATCGCGCTCATTATTGGGTTTTGGCTCGGGCGCATCACGGGTACCGACACAAGTTACGAAAACTATTACGACAACGCCGACAAAGCATGGACAGCAGCGCAGACAATCGACAATCCACCAATAACACTTGACGAACCAGACAAAAGCCGTCTACGCAAAGTCAGAGCCGCATACCGCGAAGTCTTTGATAAATATCCTGACAGTCTCTGGGCAGACGACTCCATCTACCAACTCGCTTCACGTATTCCACGGACCGATGAAGAGGCTTTCGCACTCTTCCGCCGACTTATCAACAATTATCCGGATAGTGAGTGGGCAGATGATTCGATGTACGCCATCGCTTTCGCTTCTTATCAGATCGCGGAGCAACTAAAAAAGACAGGTACGCTTGAATCCGTGGATGCTTACTATGACCGTGCCCTCGCGCTTTACAATCAATTAATTGCGGTATATCCCGGCAGCGAACTGTCAGATCAGGCACAGTTTAATACGGCAATGTGCTACTATGGAAAGGGTGCGTTGAATCTCGCACTCGCACAGTTTGATGCGCTCAGAGAGCCGTTCAGCAACAGCCCACTGCTCTATCAGATCCTATACGTTACTGGTGAAATTTACCTCAAGAAACAGGATTATGAAAACGCACGAGTGGAATTTACAAACGTCGTTGATTCCGGCGATCCGGACCTTGCACCGATTGCGAGTTTTGGTATACCTCAATCCCATCTTGCGGAGGGGAACTATCAGGAAGCGATCGACGGCTACCAGAAAGTCATAGATCTCTACCCAGACGCCAAGGTAGGACAAGATGCGTATTTTTACATGGGATGGGCGTATGAACGGCTTGGCAAATACGATGAAGCCATCGCCCGCCTTGAGGAAGCCATTGACCTGTATCCACACAATGAAAACGCCGCCAACTCACAGATTTATATCGGGCAAATTGCCTATGCCAATAACGATATGGCGAGTGCCGTTGACGCGTATCAGAAGGTCGCGGATAACAGTGGCTACGATTACGACACCCGACGGGCAGCACAATATTCGGTTGGCAAAATCTATGAGGACGGTGGCGACACGGATTTAGCAGTAGATGCGTATCAGAAATTGATTACAGGATTTCCGGAACCTCACAAAGAGGCAACCCATCCGTCGAATAATATCAATGAGAATTACATCCAAAATTTAAGGAGTGTAGGACTCTAACGCCTGTCCGAGGTCGGCGATAATATCTTCGGCATCTTCCAGCCCAACGGAAATCCTGACCAAGCCATCCGTAATTCCGGTCCGCCGACGGATCTCCGCGGGGATCTCTGAATGCGTTGTTGATGCAGGATGGCAGATGAGGGTGCGCACATCCCCCAAACTGACTGCCAACGAACAGAGTTGGAGGTGATCGACGAAATGTTCACCCGCGGCGCGTCCACCTTTCAATTCCAACGTTATCATCCCCCCAAACGCATCCATCTGGCATTTAGCGAGTTCATATTGCGGGTGGCTCGGCAAACTGGAGTGGCGTGCCCATGCTACTGCCCGATGCGCCTCAAGAAACGCTGCGACACGTGTAGCGTTTTCACTATGTCGTGCAAACCGCAGTGGTAGAGTGGTGAGACCGTGAAGCGTTAACCATGCGTTGAACGGGCTGATAACTGCTCCAAAGTTGCGGAGTGCCCCTTCCTTGGCACGCACCACGAATTCCTTTTGTCCAATAATCGCACCAGCGATAACAGCCCCAGAACCACTCATGTACTTCGTCATGCTATGAACGACGACATCAATGCCAAAGGTTATCGGTTGTTGACCACATGGGGTGGCAAAGGTGTTGTCAATGATTGAGGTTAAGCCGTGTGCTTTTGCAATCTCGGCAGACGCTCGTAAGTCAACAAGTTTTAGGAGTGGATTTGTTGGGCTTTCAAGATAAATGACTTTGGTATCCGCTCGGATAGCGCGTTCAATTTGTGTGGTGTCTGTGGCATCAACAAACGTAGTCTCAATCCCGAATCGTGGGAATTCCTCATTGAGGATTTGGAACGTAGCGGAATAGAGGTTTTCCATCGCGACGACATGTCCACCATCTGCTAAGGCGGTAAGTAAGGCTATGCTGACTGCCCCCATCCCCGACGCAGTCGCGAGCGCGGCTTCACCAGCTTCAAGGGCAGCGAGTTTCTGCTCTAATACCTCCTGCGTCGGATTCCCCCAGCGCGTATAGATATAGCCGCTCTCCTCATCTCGGACCGCTTCAGCGCACTCAGCAGCCGTAGCGAAACGGAACGTACTGTTCTGATAGATAGGCGGTATCAGAGGGACTCCGGTTTTCTCGGTGGAGGATGTCCGTGCCTCGCCCGCATGGATGGCTTGGGTGGCTTTACCTAATTTTTTTTCAGATCTCATGAAACTCCTTGGGGTTTTGTTCTGGAAGCATCTTCAAAAGAAGCACGTTTATTTTAATTTTTCGATAGGATGACCTTCAAGTGCCAATAACTGGCGTTTGCGTTCTAGACCACCCCCGTAGCCGCCCAACGCGCCATTGCTCCTAATAACACGATGACACGGAATGAGAATAGATACCGGATTCGCGCCGGTTGCGTTTCCAACGGCACGCGCTGATTTCGGACTCCCGATCCGGTCAGCGATCCATTGATACGTCCGGACTTCTCCATAAGGAATCTGCTGAATGGCGTTCCAAACTTGTTGCTGGAAGTCTGTAGCGTATGTTAATTGGACCGATAACTCGGCAAAATCAACGGGTCCTCCAGCAAAATAAAGGTCTAACAACTTAATCGTTCGATTGAGGACAGGGAGAGTTGGCGGGAAAGTAGGTTCAGACGAAAGGGCTACCTCACTAAAGGAAGTACGCAAAATACGGTTTTCCTCAGCGATGATGTCGATCCATCCTATCGGAGACTTATAACAGAAACTCGGTATGCCGAAGACATCGCGGAACTGCCTCAAGTTCTGCTCACCGCCTAATGCCTCGGAGATATGTTCTAAAGGACTTAATCTTTTCATTTTATATCACCAAAATTTTCCTAAAAAGTTACTTGACTTCATAAGTATTACACAGTATGCTATACCGCAAACTATGGCTATATTTGAAACACCTGATCAACTCTATAGTTACATCAGTGAACTGTTTGAAGAAATCGCCACGCTACCGGAAGCGAAAGAGGCACTGAAGTCGCTGACGTTGAACGTTCAATTCAACTACAGTGCTCCCGATTGCCAAATGACACTAACGGCAGCAAATGGCGCATATACCATTGCCCGCGGTATCTGTGACAATACTTCCCCAGATGTTGAACTCACTATGACAGGTGATGTCGCCTACAAATTTTGGACAGGCGAACTCAACGTTATGGGAGCGATAACAACACGCGAGATAGGTGTCATCGGTTCCCTTGGTAAGGTGATGCGGCTCGCACCGCTCATCAAAACAGCAGTCCGTTACAACCGCGAGCGAGAAACAGGCTCCGATTCCTAAGATCCAAGGAGGCGTCAATGTCAGACAATCTATTAGAAACGATCAAACCTCACGTTACGCAATTACGGGAAGAGGGTTGGTGCGTCTTAGATAACGTCATTCCCACCGATGTGATCAATGAGGTTCGCGAAGAGGTCGAAACCTCTGAAGCGGACTACAACGAATTCAGAAAAGAGTACGGTGTATGGGGACGCAACGTTATCAGTTTCATGCCGAAGTTCGCCGCACACCTTGCGAATGAGCGGCTCCTTACCACTATCCAGCAACTCCTCGGACCCCAAGTGCGTATTTCACAGACTGAGTATAAGATCCGTCCTCCACATTACGAACTGGTGCGTGCATACCACTCCGATTTTCCATACGATTTGAACCAGAAGTGGCACATTCCACAACCGTTTCCGAGTGCTGTCATCGGTATCACTACCCTCTGGATGCTCTCCGAGTTCACGACAGAAAACGGCGGCACTTGGATTGTTCCCAAAACGCATGTGGATCTTCGGAACCCCAGAGGTAAAGAAGACAACATTGGTGATCGGAACCCACTTGATGGAGAAATGCAAGCCATTGGAAGCGCGGGCAGTGTACTTATCATGGACAGCCGGATTTGGCATTCCAATGCGGAAAATCCGAGTGCCGGTAAACGGACAGCGGTCGTCGTCAGATACGCGCCGTGGTGGTTAAATTTAGAACTCTTTGGTGCAAATACCGCCATGATTCCCGGCGAAATGTTTGATAACTTACCGGATGATGTTAAACTGCTCTACGAGCATCGCGCAGAAAACCGGGAACCGACTGTCTGGATCTAAAGCAGTAGGCACGTTCGGCGTGCCGTAACATAGTAGTAGGCATACGCCGTATGCCGTAACAAAAGGAAATTTTCCATGTCAACAACACTTGTACACATCGGCGTCCGTACGACCGATTTGGAAAAAAGCATCCGCTTTTGGCGTGATGCGCTCGGATTGCGAGTCTACTCAACGATGAACGGATGCTACGACCTAACGGACGGTTATCACAACTTTCGCGTATTTCAGCACAACGGTCCCGAACGCCCGGAACATGTCGGCGGGATGTTAGACTACCTTCACATCGGTGTTCGTGTTCCGAACCTGCGAGAAGCGGCACAGCGGTGTGAGGACCTCGGTTTCACAATCACCTGGGAAGGATTAGGTGGTAACAAACCTTACGACCCAAATTCGGACGAATTACCGTCAGAAGCCTTCAAGATAGAAGACCCAGACGGCATCGTCGTTGATATTACTGAACAAGACGAGCAGTGGCCCGGTGTGGACATTGATAGCAAGAATTGAATCGGTAACGCATCGCGATGCTGATAGGCGCGGTTTCACGCCGCGCCAGCCACATAATTACTCGTCGCCGCCACCCAACAGTCCCAATCGGAATAGGTAGTAGAGGAGCGTAAGAAGGCTTGTCACTGCCGCCGCGAGATACGTCATAAATGCAGCGTTCAGGACTTTACTGGCACCTTCATTTTCTTCCCGCGTGAGCATTCCTGCCTCTTCCATTGCAATTTTGGCGCGTTTACTCGCATCCCATTCAACAGGGAGCGTTACCAATGAAAAGACGACACTTACCGCAAAGAGTCCAACACCGAATAGCAGGAAGGGTTGAATAAAGAAACCCACCATTATCAGGATATAAGAGAACATCGAACTAAAGTTCGTCGCCGGGACGAGAGCGGTACGGAGGTTTAGCATTGCATAGCCGTGTGCGTCCTGCATCGCATGTCCGGCTTCATGACAAGCGACCCCTATTGCGGAAAGCGATTGACTTGAATAGACCCCTTCGGATAACCTGAGTGCCTTCTGACCCGGATCGTAATGGTCACTTAACCATCCACTTGAGCGTTCGATCCGTACGCCGCTCACACCGTGTCTTTTGAGCATCAGATCGGCGGCTTGTGCTCCGGTCATACCGCTACGCGACCCAACTTTTGAATATTTTGAGAATGTTGATTTTGTGCGAAACGTCGCGTAAAGGGACAAGGCGAGTCCCGGTGCGAGGAACACGAAATAGAGTGGATCAAAGAAACCCAAAAACATGATAAACACCTCCAAATTTTTAATTTTACCTTGCGGTTCGGTTAGATGGATTGGATATATCGCGTTACTCGACGTATATCCGCCTGCGCCGTTGTTGCAGGCTTACGGTTCGATTTTAAGAAGAACGTTTGATTCCTGCTGTTGAATATCTGTTCGGTTAAGAAATTATACAGGATATTCTGACGAAATTCAAATCATTTTCAGGTGAGGAGCGATAATGCTTAGAATAATTGATACCCACCAACACCTCTGGGATACCACTAATTTGGAATACCCTTGGTTAGAAGGGTTCGACCTACTCCGGAAGCGATATACAGCGGAAGGCTATCGCGAAGCGATTGGAGATCTTAACGTCATTAGATCGGTTCATGTTGAAGGAGACCCCGCCGAAACGGATGTTGTCAAGGAGGTCGAGTGGCTAACACAGATATCCGAGACAGATGGGATGATAGGCGCGATAGTAGCGGCGGCACCTCTTGAAAAACCGAGTGCCGAGGCTATTCTTGAGCAACTCACAGGATTCGGGCTTGTCGTGGGAGTGCGTCGAATGGCGTGGCATCATCCCGATCCACAGTTCTACGCCACGCCTGAATTGATTAACGGCGTGAAATTGTTAACGAAGTTCGATCTCTCTTTTGAACTCTGTGCGAATCATGCGCAACTTCCGGCGGCAATCGAACTCATCAAGGCGACACCAGACGTTCGGCATGCTCTTAACCACTGCGGAGGACCGGACGTAAAAGGCGGACAATTCGAGCCGTGGGCAACGCACATAAACGAACTCGCCGCTTTTGAGAACGTCCACTGCAAGGTATCGGGGATTGTGACGACTGCGAGTGAGAACTGGACGCGTGAGGAACTGAAGCCGTATATCCAACATCTGGTAGAGGCTTTTGGCTATGAACGGTTGATGTTTGGGAGTGATTGGCCCGTGTGTACTTTGGCGGCGACCTATCAGGAATGGGTCGCGGTACTCTTAGGGACCGTTGAGGATGCGTCGGACGCGGAGAGAAATAGACTCTTTTATGAAAACGCTTCGGAATTTTATTCCATTTCGTTTGAATAACCGTTTTATCTGTGCTATAATTCCTTCAATGTTCTACCTATTTTAAATCTCTTTCCCAAAGAGGTACTATCTTATGAAAAAGACAGGCTTTACATCCGAGAAACATTCTGCCGAAGTTCCAAAATCCAAATTGCGCGGTAGAAAGGCTGGGATAACACCTCGTAGTAAAGAAAGGCATAGACCTATACCGCGTCCGAATTATACAATAGAAGAACTTTTAGCCAAGGTCCCAGAACCCAAAGTCGAAGCCCGAAAACCTGGCCTTTCGGAAGAGACAGACACCGGACCCCCAGTGGGTAGGGAGGTTTGGTAAACGCCACTATGTATGTTCCACGACACGGCGATATCGTGTGGATTGACTTTGAACCTCACGCTGGACATGAGCAAGCAAAAGAGCGTCCGGCTCTTGTACTCTCTGAAGAAATCTATAACCGCAGATTGTGGTTGGCAATTATGTGCCCAATCACGACCAGTCGAAAACCTTACCGCGCAGACCTTGATGTTCCGATCCCACCCGGAGTAGAAATTCGCAGCAAGGACCTCACCCGAATTATTGAGCTTGACGGAGTCATCCAAGCAGATCATATCAAAAGTCTTGATTGGTGGGAAAGACGCGCGCGTTACGCAGGGGACATGCCAGATGAAACCGTTATTCAGGTTTTACAAATTGTTGCTACCCTCGTGAAGATTTGGTAGCGTTACAACTGCCTTTTTCTGCCCGCGGAAAAGGTTAAGTTCTTTAGCCCCGTAGAAATATATCGCTATCGCGTCTGGGAGGTTCTTTCTCCTAACTCCACCGGATTCACACATCATTGAAAGCAATTCTAAGGGAACCTTATGCCGAATCAACACGAAACAACGATTACAAATCATTTGGTTAACATCCTACGAAATATGCGCCATGGATGGGAAGTAGAAACGGCTGTTCATGCCTTCATCAAAGGCAATAGCGAACTTGATGCCATTGTGGTTGCAAGAGGTAGAGAACCCATCGGTATAGAAGCCAAATTCGCTACCACTACCAACGCCAGAAACCTCATTAAACAGGCAGAAACCAGACTTGTTCACGAGTTGGAAGCAGAATACTATACCTCAGCAAAAACTCTCAACAACGTCATGGCAATCCTATACCCCGACCGTCTTAAGACGATGCCAGGACGGGACATCACTCCGCAACTCCTGGAGGCGGACGATCTACAGTACAAACTCGTTAGTACCTTCGGGAACGCCGTTGGACACTTCCCAGAAAACGGATGGGCAATTGGCACAGTAGGAGACATTGCCAGTGCGTTATACGTCGGCGCAATACCCAACTCTCAGTTGAAACAAGCAGCGGAAGATATGGAACTTAGTATCAACAGGGCAGCCCATCTACTTGAAAACGCTATTACCGATCATCGTGCTATCGGGACGAAAATTGAGTCAATTCTACACCAAGAGGTTTTCTCTAAAGATGAAAATGACGAAGAAGAAAAACTCAATATACAAACCCTCCGCATGGCGGCACTAATTATCACCGATGCCCTTGTCTTTCAGAGCTCCCTTGCCGGGAAAACGGGGATGAAATCCGTCCGGTCACTCGGGCACCTGCTCCGCTCGGCGAATTATGCTGATGTCATCGCTGACTGGAACACTATTCTTAAAGTCAATTACCGCCCTATCTTTGAGGATGCCCGGGACCTCGTTGAGGCATTCGCTACCGATGATAGATTGATTAAACCTATCTTAACCCTCCTATGTGAGGCAGCCAGTGACCTTATTGACACTGACATAGCACAAATTCACGAACTCTCAGGCATAGTTTTCCAAAAATTGATTACCGATAGGAAATACGTTAAGGCGAATTACACATTGCCCGAAAGCGCGGTGCTGTTGTCTACTCTTGTGATGCCTAAGCTGCCCGAAGGTGGACTCCCAAAAGTAGCGGACTTTGCTTGTGGGACAGGCGCGCTCCTTAACGGTGTATATCAGCGTATCTTATCTCTATATGAACAATCAGGAAAGAGCGGCAGGAACATTCACCAGAAAATGCTTGAGGAAAACATCGCCGGTATAGACATTATGCCGAACGCGACACACCTTACAGCGGCATCTTTGGCAAGCACATATCCTGATAAAAAAATCGAGGGGACGCGGATTCTCACTGCTCCATATGGACGACAGAATGATGGTTCTTACGCAGTTGGTTCACTTGAATTACTCGATGATATATCGTTATTTGACACTGACGTAGAACAGCTTGGCGGCGCAGAGAATACGGTAGTCAAACTCCAGCGAGCATTTGAGCATGGAGAATTTGATATTGTCATTCAAAACCCACCTTTCGTAAAACATAGTGCTGATGCAAATACTGGTATTCCGAAGGTAGTCTTCCAAGGTAGTGATCGCCCAGAAGAAGAAACAAAAGCAATGCAAACTGCGCTCAAGGCAAAAGATACGCGAGTTGCGCATGGAACCGCGGGACATGGGTCTCGGTTTGTTGATTTGGCAGATCGAAAACTCAAGTCCGGCGGCATCATGGGTGTTATCCTGCCCGTAACAATACTAACATCGGCATCAATGCAAAAGGTCCGCGACATGTGGGCAACAGAATACCACAATGTATCCGTGATTACTATCGCACGCGCTAACATTGACGAATGTGCCTTCTCAGCAGATACTAAAATGGCAGAATGTATAGTAGTGGCCACAAAAGGCAGGAATAATGACACCGGACAGGCGAAATTTGTATCGTTGACCCAACGTCCCAAAAGTGCATTAGAGGCCATGGAAATTGCTAACAGAATTATCCGAAGCGATAGTAAAGATACTATTGAAGTAGGCGAGGATCAAGTTGGCAAGATTGTGGAATGTCCAATAATCGTTGGACACGCCTGGGGCGCAACACGTGTCAGGTCATTGGAACTTCTCTCGACTGCACATAAACTCGCAAACTCTGTGTTGGCTTTACCAAAGCATAATACCTCAACTTCAATCCCCATAACGCGTGTAGAGAATGTTGCTCAGGTCGGATATACTGAACCTACTATTAAGGGAAAAGACGGCGCGTTCACTATGGGAAAAGGATATGAAAAAAATGGTGATGGTTACCCCGCTTTATGGACGGCGAATTGCCGGCATCAACGCTCAATACTTGCTATGCCTGACTCACGTGCCAAGATGAAATTGGATATGGAAACCAAAGCACAAGATATTTTGGAACGTAACAGTCGAGTTCATTACTACTTATCCCCAACATTTAGTGCGACCTCCGCTATAGCATCATTTACCGAAAAACCTAGCATTGGTGCCTGCCTACTTACGAACGTCAAGTTTAATGATCAACGACGTGAAGTAGCATGGACACTCTGGTGCAATTCAACATTGGGTTTACTCTGTCATTGGATGCAAGGAAGCAAACAACAACAAGGACGCGGAAGACTAACTCATACAACGTTAAAAAACATGCCAACATTGGATGTCCGCCAACTTTCTGCCCAAGCGTTAGCCAACGCTGAAACAAGTTTTGAAAGATTGAAGTCTCTACGTATGCTACCACTTAACGAATGTGACCATGATCCTGTTCGGCACGAACTCGATGCAGAACTTTTGACGAATGTCTTAGGTATTAAAGACCTCAGTGCCCTCATAGCCATGCAGACCTTACGTGAAATGCTATGTGCTGAACCGAGTATCCACGGCGGAAAGAAGTCTAAGTGCGACCTTGACGCGGAGTTGGCGAAACTGAAACTGAAGGGCATCCCTTTCCCGAGTTGGTATCTTGATGAGTAAGTTCGCGATGTATGGAGAAATTCAAATAGGATAACAAGACAAATTTGTTAAATTTTTTCCATTATTCACCCAAGTAAACCTGAGGCAAAATGTGTATGAGTAAAGCATTTGAAAAATTACGCCGCCGTCGTGATGCTAAAAAGCAACTAACCGAGATTAACAAGAACCGCAACAATGTTGTTGTCATCCACTATTCGTGTGAGAGTTTCTATGATCGCCCTGATGGAACATCCCCACGAATCACATCAATTGCTGTACGGAACTGGGTGTTGGGTCAAACGGTGTCCTTTTCAATTCACCAAATTGCCGAGCGTGACAAAAAACTCTCAATTGAAAGCATTAACGTACATTACGATGAACTGGAAAAGAAGATGCTTAAAGAGTTTTACGATTACGCGGAAAAATATAAAAACAATACTTGGCTGCACTGGAACATGCGAAATATTAATTACGGCTTTGCAGCGTTGGAACATCGCTACAAAGTGCTCGGGGGCAAACCGCTTGAAATTCATGAATCATGCCGATGCGACTTGTCTTTATTGTTGCACTGGTTGTACGGTCGTGATTACGTCGAACACCCACGTCTTGAAAGTTTGGTCGAAAAAAATTCTCTTACTCATCCTAACTTCCTCAAAGGGCCAGACGAAGCTAAAGCGTTTGAGAATAGTGAATATGTAAAACTACATCAATCAACTCTTTGCAAGGTTGATATCATTTCATACATCGCAGATCGGGCTGTTGACACTACGCTCAAAACTAACGCGAAACTAACGGGAATCTATGGCAATTATTTCGTATTCGCTATGGAAAAGATGAAAGAAAATTGGTTTTTTGCCCTGTTCGGTATCATTGGATCAGTTGCAAGTATTACTTCGTGGATTCGCGGCTGTTAGCCGTTACTCATGGTGGCACTCTAATTCCCACACTTCGGCTGAATGAATGTTTATAGCAGACATATACCCAATTTCCGCGCTCCAGCAGGCACAAAGTCTATAGTAAAGGCAGACACCGAAATGAATCTTGTTAAACAAGAAGAAGAAGCAAAGGAATTTCCCACAAGTCAGATTATTCACCAAATATCCGGTATTCTCGTGGCAGCCTCTATTGGGGATCTTACTGGGATATCCGCGGCCGTTGTTCCGGTGATTACCCAATGGGGTTTAGAAAGATTTATTACACCATTGATGAGTGAAAGACAATCCGCAAGACTCCTTCAATGGGCGCAACAAGCGGCGGAAGGTATAGCTCAAAGGTTAGCAAACGGCGAAAAATACCGTGAGGATGGATTCTTTGATGAAATCCCAACTGGTCGTTCTAAAATGGATGAAGTCGTAGAATCTACCCTGAAAAAAGTGATGGAAACAACAGAAGAACCGAAAATAAAATTTATGGCGAATTTAACTGAAAATGTACATTTCGATTCGGATATTGACATAGATACATATCGCCGTCTCTTAAACTATCTTGAGGAACTTACTTACCGCCAACTCTGCATCGTAAAATTATTTGCGAATGCCAATCAAATTGATTTAGATAATTTTGGTCACCCAAACATTACCCAAAACTTATCTTCAATTCTGACAGATTGCTTTGAAGTTCGTGATAAGGGATTCATAAACTCTGGGAATCCACTTATGGAAAAGATTAGTGAATTGTATTTAGGTTCTTCCGGTAATACTTGGACTGATGGCGGTAAACCTCCTGAATATCCGGGATTCGCCAACCCCGCAGGGTTTTCTAATACACTTAGCGAAAACATGCTCAAATTTGCAAAATTAGATCAAATTCCTGATGAACATGTAGAGGAAATACTAAGCCAATTGAAACCAAGGTCAACCGAGGCATCATAATTAGAGGGACCATATTTCAATAGAAGAATCCTAAAAAAGTGACTCCTGGTTAGGATTTGGCGGAGGTGTCAAATGGAATAACGCATAAATTCTGTCACCATCTGCCAATGCCTCACAGTAACAAGGCATTTTCTTGCCACTCCGAAAAGGAACGTAACTGTCCCCTCCAACTAGTTGAGTTTGCGAAAACGCTTGATTGATTAAGTGATCTCCAGGAATTTCTGTGCCTTTTGCTAACAAATATTTAGTTGAGGGAGACGAGGCAGAATAGGCTATATGCAATTTTTGCTTGGTAGAATTATCCTTTGTGCTAGAAAAACGAGTCTGCGACGATTCTGGATCGTTATGTATTAATTCACAAACAGCAGTAATGCACGAATTTGGTGCAACTTGAGCAAATTGTATAGTTGTCGCTATTGTCGAACTCCCAAAGTAACGCGCAGCATATGGTATCAGTTCGACATTAAACGCCCTCTCTTTATAGAGTCCCGCAAATACCTTTCTAGGCATCAAAAATTCAGTTGCACCAATATTACAAAGCTGTTCTAACTGCCTTTCGTATCCATCATCCTGGCTCCAAGTAGTATCGTGAAGATCAGAGATTAAATCTCCATCCTTCTCAATCAAATAATGTGTGACTTCATGAAATTGGGTAAATCGCTTACGCTCTTTATTCTGAATCTGGGAATTAATAAAAATTGTCCTGCCTCTATGCATTCCATCTATCCCGTCTGGTAACGAGACTTCTTGGACATCTAATTCCAAGCCAGTGCATATTTCACCAAAATTAGGAACCTGGGTTGAACTATATTCTCTGACAGTATCCTGAACCAATTTGATAATATACTTCTTTGGATCGTTCACCTTCTCCTCCTTAGGTGAAAGAATTCGTCTGAGAGAAAGATATAGTTCAAGCCATTCCGTTTGAGAGGACGGCCGCCTGCCGCGAAAGTTGATTTTCAGCAGTAATTCCCTCCAGTCATTACTAATAATTTCATAACTAGACTCGAAGTCCCTTAGAAAGGATTCAAATTCTACAGGATACGTAGTATGTGTCGATTCTCCTAATCCTTCCACACCACTAAAAAGATCTTGGACTGTCATATTATGAACTTTGGCGACCTTTTGCAGGGTCTCTACAGAAGGATTAACAACACCGCGCTCCATACCTGAAAGATAAGGTACAGACAGATCCGCGAGCTCTCCCAAATCCTTCAGGGTCAACTTTTTCTCTTTACGAATGAGACGAAGACGCTCTCCTAATTTCATGACAGTTGTTCCCTCCCTAATGATAATTCGCATGCAAACATAGTATATCAGAAAACAAACTTTTAAGTAAAGACAAAAAACATGTTCGATTTTTACAGAATATGCCTAATTTTTTTAGATATTTTTCATTATATAGTATAATTATTTTAAAATATAATTATACTATATTTTAAAATTAGTATATAATATAAAAAATATAATATTTATCTATTTACATTAAAAAGCATAAAAATCGAAATTTTACTTGACATGTGAATTAATTGATGGTATTATATACACATATATCTTCCCTACAATATCAATAGAGAGGGATTTGCAATGAACTGGCACAGTAGAAACTAATTCACCCATGATAACCGAGTTCGCACTCTCGCGAACCAACCTAAAAATGAAGGAGAATTCTCCCATGTATAATTTCACCTCATTACTTGAGGTTATAGCCGAAGCATTGGACATCCCTGAAAGTCACTACGAACAAGCCGTGAAACGCTACAAATCCATTGGTGCATGGCTCGAACGGGATGAATCTATAGTTGCTCGCTACAGCCCTGATATTTACCCGCAAGGTTCTTTTTTGATTGGCACGGTTACAAAACCTATTTCTGGTGCTGAGGAGTATGACATAGACCTTGTCAGCGAGTTGAGCCTTCAAAAAACTGAAGTCAGTCAAGAAAGACTAAAGTACTTAGTCGGCCATGAAATCAAGTCTTATGCCCGTGCTAACAACATGAATTCTCGACCCGAAGAGAGTAGACGTTGCTGGACACTGAATTACGCAGATGGAGCCCAGTTCCACGCAGATATCTTGCCTGCGATCCCAGATGCTGAATTGTTTAAACAGTTCCTTGAATCAAGAGGCCACTCACCTTCTAATTGGTCAGACTTCGCGATTGCAATTACGGACAATACTCTCGCTAATTATTCATTGATTAGTCCGGACTGGCCCAATAGTAACCCAAAAGGTTACGCGGCTTGGTTCAGACATCGTATGGAAATCCAATTTAATGCGATCCGAAAGTCCCTCGCTGAATCGATTCAACGGCAGATTGAAGACGTGCCGGAGTATAAAGTGAAGACTCCACTCCAGCGATCAATTCAGATTTTAAAGAGGCACCGCGACATCTGGTTTGACAAGAATCAATCCGTCTATGGCAAAAAGGCGAAACCGATCTCTATCATTATTACGACACTCGCTGCTCACGCCTACGACAACGAGATAGATCTTCAACAAGCTGTATTGAAAATTGTAACAGAAATGCCTCGTCATATTGAGTATTATAACAATGGTACAGCACTCATACGTAATCCAGTAAATCCGCTTGAGAATTTCGCAGATAAATGGCGGGAGTATCCGATTCGAAAGACATGTTTCATGGAGTGGCTTAAGCAGGCACAGTATGACTTGACCCAAACTTTAAAACTGAGTGATATTCAGAATGTTGGAAAATCACTAAAGCCTTGCTTGGGTGAGCGAGTTATCAACGAAGGACTACGGAATCTTTCTGAGGAGAGAAATCGTTCTATCTCCACTCTATCAACAACAGTAGTTCCTAGAAAATCCTATGCTCGGTAATTTCAGTTATGAGGCTAACCACTAACGAAATTAAATGGCTAGAATTGTATTTCCCGAAACTACGGTACGAGTCAAGTTCCCTAATAATCGTAGGGGAACTTGGCTTTTGTGCCGCGTATAATGGTATGTCAAGAGAGTTGATAATTGGCGATAATGCCAGAGAGATGGATCGTTTTATCTGCGATGTTTTTGAGATTAAGATATGTTTGGCTAACATAGACAAGAATGGATGGCCAAAAGTTTATGAGATTGGCGGGCGACATCATCAAATCGCAGAACAATGCCAAATCCCAATCATTGATTTGCACTTTTATCCTAACGATGGCAGATGCTGCTTAGGTCTCAAATACGGAGGCAACAGGAATCTCCGCATCAAAGAGTTCCTGCCTGAATTGGTAATTCCATTTTTTTATCAACTCTCTCACACAGCGAAATTTGGAATAAACGCTACCCGTAAGAATCTCTGGGGAGAATATTCCCACGGCGAAAAAGGGCGTGCAGAATATGAAGGTGAAATGTTAAATTTAGCAAAGCACCAACCGAACAGAAACGATTTATGTCCTTGTGGAAGCGGTAAAAAATATAAAAAATGCCACATGGATCAAGTTGAAGCCGTGAAACGTAGAGTAAGGGGAAGAACCCCTGATGCTACAATTCTTCAGAGACCTTAGAGGCAAGCCTGTTAGATCTACGTGTCATTCAAATCACAAGCATTACTATTAGGTAATGAATGGATAATTAGAATCTAACCCTATCATAATATGAAACAAGGAGATTAAATCTATGTCTATAACAAAAAAATCAAAGTTGAAAATCATTCGCGATTCTATTCCACATCACACTCGACTGAAATTATGGGTTAAGTCAGCAGGTCGGTGCGAATTCAGTGGATGTAACAAACCTGTTTGGCGCAATGATCTGACTTTAAGTGACGGGAACTTTGGGGAGGTAGTTCATATTATTGGAGCGAGCAAAAAAGGACCAAGAGGCAATGAAGAGTCTGAGGGTCTGCAAACTGAATTTTCTAACCTCATGCTGATGTGTCAACAATGCCATAAGGAAATTGATGATAATCCCGATAGATATCCAACAAAGTTGCTGAGCCAATGGAAAAAGAATCACGAGGAAAGAATTGAGATTCAAACAAGGTACCCGGAAGATATTCATAAATCTACGGTCCTATTGTTCTCTGTGAATATAGGCGAACGGGCTACTTCAATTAACCCAGAGGCTTATCGGAATGCTATGTTCCCCAGATTCCCGGCTGATGAAAAGGAGATTAGCATCGCAAAAGACGATTTTAACGGTCATAGTGATATAGAGTACTGGCAGGCCTTTGCTGGAGATATTCGGCGAAAAATCAAATGGCACTTTGAGGAAGGAATAGATGGGAAAAAAATTAAACATCTCTCCGTCTTCGCTATTGGTCCCATGCCACTATTAATGTATTTAGGAAAGTGTATCGGCGATGCCGTATCAGCGGATCTGTATCAAAAACATAGAAATATTGCTGATACAAATCATATATGGTCCTGGTCGAAGGAAGAACAAGACACAGAAACGCGCTACATCGTGAATTCTATTCGTATTAACAAGAAGGGGAGGAACGTTGTAATCGTATTGTCTCTAAGCGGCAAAATTGATAGCAATCGGTACCAAGGATTGGTTTCGGAGAATTTCAGTATTTATGAAATAACCATTGAAGAACCCTCTATACATTTTTTGAAGTCTCGTAAACAGTTAGAAGGGTTCAGTCGCGAATATCGGAAATTGCTGAACAAGATTCAAGCTACCCATGGAGACTCTTGCCAAATCTCTATAATTCCAGCAGTCCCAGCACCAATGGCAGTTGAATGCGGTCGGGTTCTTCTGCCAAAATCAGATCCTGAGATTTTCGTATATGAATATGATGATAGTCAGGATAGATTCAGAAGGGTGCTCAAAATCAACTAATACCTATGAAAACATTGTATCAGAAAACAACTTTCAAGTAAAAACAGAAAGTAATTTTTCGGAATTAAGGAGGGCACAATGAAACGTATTCTAACAATCGATGGTGGTGGAATAAAAGGTGTATGCCCAGCATCTTTTCTCGCTACTGTTGATAATTCAATTGAAGGCAATATAGCAGACTATTTCGATCTGATCGTCGGCACCTCTACAGGTGGAATTATTGCTTTGGGGCTCGGGTTGGGATTATCCGCCAAGGAAATATTGACATTTTACGAAGAATTTGGTCCCGTCATCTTTGGTGGAACCAACGGAAACCGTTGGTTCAGGTGGCCGGGCACTACCAAGTACAGTAGTGCCCCGCTTCAAAAGGCATTAGAAACCTGTTTTGGTGATAAGAAATTAGGTGATAGCAAAAAACGACTTGTCATTCCGTCGTTAAATCTCGAAAATGGCAAAGTTTACATCTACAAAACAGCTCATCATCCACGATTAGAAACGGACTATAAGGAAAGGGTAGTTGATGTAGCTTTGGCAACGGCAGCTGCTCCAACTTACTTTCCCACTCATCAGTCGTCCGTTGGCATCCCTCTGATAGATGGCGGCATATGGGCAAATAATCCCGTAGGGATGGCTGTTGTTGAGGCAATTACAGTGCTTGACTGGCCGAGGAATTCTCTGAAGGTCTTGAGTTTAGGTTGCACGACCGAGCCACTTAATGTTAACAAAGGAAGAAGAACTCCACTCGGTAAACCATATTGGGCATTCAAGCTTTTTGACGTATTCATGCATGCACAATCCAGTGCGTCTTTCGGAACAGCACAACTTCTTGCAGGACATGATAATGTCACCAGAGTCGACGAAGACGTGTCCGAAGGAAAATTTAGTTTGGATGGAATAGAGGAAATTGACTCCTTGAAAGGTATGGGAGCTTTTCAAGCGCGCCATGAGTTGCCTAAACTTCGCGAGGTTTTTTTGGGTAATCCTGCTGAATCATTTAAGCCTTTTCACAAATTGCACAAATGAAAATTAGCCTCGTTAACATCCAAAAATCGGATAGCGACAGATTTCATGTGAATTTTTAATTTTTTTTATTCAGTCTGATAGACAAGGAGAAATAGACCAATGAAGCATACAAAGTATTTCCAAGATTTCCTTTCCGAAGAGGTTAACCTCAATCCAACGAGACTTCAAAGATTGGATAGTAGTTCCTCAGCTGTAGATACGTTCCTGAGCGGAAATTTAGATTTATACGAAAAAACGGAACGACAAGGATCCTACGGTTTGAAAACAATCATCAAACCAGTCGGTCCCCTTGAATATGACGCAGATCTACTCTTATACATGGCGTACGACGAGGACAAAAAACCGAAGGACTACATCAATGATGTCTATGATTGTTTGAAAGGAAACGACAATTATAAGGATAAGGTACATAGAAGAACTCGATGCGTCTATATCGATTATGCTGGTGACTTCCATTTAGATATTGTACCATGCATTACACAATACAATTGGCTCACGCAAGAGGAAGAGTATTTTATATGCAATAACAAGGAAAATAAATTTGAACTCACCGACGGCACCGGTTATAGAGATTGGTTCAACGAGAAAACGAGAATCACCAATGGAAACCTAAAGCGGGATACGCGGTTGTTAAAATTTCTTCGTGACCACAAAGGGAACTTTTCCGTGAAATCAATCCTCCTGACCACGCTCATTGGGAACAGCGTTTATTCCTGGGACGAACGAGGCGAAGATTTTAAGGACATTCCAACGTCTTTAAAAACGATTTCAAACCGGATAAACAATTTTTTGCAGGCTAATATCTCAATGCCCGAAATTTGCAATCCAGTCCTATCTACAGAAAGTTTCACCAGACATTGGGACCAAGATAAATATTGTCATTTCCGGAAAATGTTCGATCTTTACAACTCTAAGATAAACGAGGCGTTTGATGCCACAGACCATAACACCAGTGTCAAAAAGTGGAGAGAAGTATTCGGCGATAATTTCGGGGAACTTAAGAAGGATAACAGCAATAAGAATGCTGCTCCTATAACAGTAAAGGCCCCAAAGTTCTATGCAAGGTAACTTCCACCATGAAGATAAGCGACGACGAAATCAAATGGTTAAAAGTGAATTTTCCTAACCTGCAATACGACGGAAAATTCCAAAAAATCGTAGGTGAACTCGATTTCTGTGCTGCGTATGATGACAAATCACAGGAAGTGATAATTGGTAATCTTACTGATGAAACGAATTTCTTGATTCGCGATGTTTTTGAGGTTGAGATTTGCTTAGATGACTTAGATATGAACGGATGGCCGAAAGTGTACGAAGTCGGCAAAAGGCATCAAGAAATCGCTGAAAACTGTAATAGTGAGATTATTGATTTGCACATTAATCCGGAGGATAATAGTTGTTGCCTAGGTATTAAATCTCCCGATAACCGAACCTTTAGAATTGAACCTTTCTTTCACGAACGCGTGATTCCATTTCTTTATCGTCTTTCTTACGTGGAAAAATTTGGAACTGATATAAGTAGCAATGACCATTGGGAAGAGTACGCACATGGTGACGAAGGGATCAAAGAGTACTTTGCTGAAATGATCAATTACGCGAAGTCCAATTTCGGTAGAAACGACTTATGTCCTTGTGGTAGTGGCAAAAAGTACAAAAGATGTCACTTCAACGACGTTGAACCTATAAAACGTCATCTGAACAGTTCATGTTCGTGTCAAAGCGGCAAGAAGTACAAAGAATGTCACTTCAACGAGGATGAATTTCTAAAACGCTACCTAAAGGCGGAAACACCTAATACTTGACTCATCAGTTAAACGACGAAAGGTCTTGCACGCCCAACAGCGAGGAAAGATTCAACTTTGTCTGCAAAATATAATATTGCAGCCTCTCAGAAAAGCGTTGGGTTTCTCGACTTTAAAGGAGCAAGCGAAATAGAATAACCAGTAGCACACGTGCACCTCCGAATGCTTACCTTCTACTCAACCCAACCTACAGGCTGACTTGGTTCTATGACCCGACGAATGAAGTGAGGGTATCGCGAGTAAAACTCGCTCCTACAAAAAGAAAAGTGCGGTTAGGAAACCGAACCTACCATTTTTGGAGTAGCGTGGTTACAAACCGCACCTACCGTTGTTGGGACAAAGGACAAAGGCACTATTGGAGCGCAATCAGGACCGGCTCTATTCCGAGGGTCTCTTGAATGTGTTGTTTCAACGCTGCTGATTCTGATCGTGTGCTGAACTCACCGATTGTTACGCGATGCATCGTTCTTCCGTCAACAGTGGCGACACGGAGGGCGACCTTCTCATTCGGATTCTGCAACTGTAATCTCTCCTCCATGGCTTCAGCGTAGTAAAGTTCTACAAATGAACCCACCATGAGCGTCATCTTGCTGGATACCGACGCTCTTTTTGGCTGACTGCGCATCCCAAACTGTAACTGTACTTGTTCCGTGCTCCGATTGCCAGCAATGTCCTGGACGTGTAACTTACCGGTGTAAACAGTGTTCGGATTCACTTGAATCTTGCTCAAAACGACCTCGGCGGGAGGTGAACCGTTTCCCTCCGCTCGCTCGATAAGCGCGTTTCCTGTGTCGAAAAGTTCAAATTTCCAATGATCAAGCGGGTTGATATCCCACGCCTTCACGCCGACAGTTGTCGGTGTTTTCGCGAAAAGTTCCAGTGTCGTTGGAATGAGGTCTACTGTCACCGTCCCAGTATCCACGAAGTGTCGCGTGTCTTGTGCGTCGAGAAGGTAGAACTGAACCTCGTAATTTCCATCAGGGACTAAGTTGCCAGTATCTGCGAAACCATCCCAGACAATACCTTCCGCTGGCACACCCGTTCCAGATTTTTCCCATACGCTTTCGGTGTACTCATCTTGGATATCCAACTGCCAGCGTAGGGGTGCGGTGCCATTTTCTCCAAGACGCAAGCGAAATGTGGTGCTATCCGATACACCATCACCGTTCGGAGAAATTGCGGGTTCAGAGAGATGTAATGTTCCATCAAGCGTTTCAGGGTCTATTTCGAGTGTTTCCGGCATTAAAATCGGTCCAGCTTCCTCGGCATCTGATGGCTCGGTGTGGGTTGCCACCGATACGGGTGCCATATCGCCTCCATCCCAACGTAATGTCGCCGAGATCCAATGCACACCTTGTTCTAATTCACTGCCACTCACATAGGCATAATCGAGTTGTCCAGAGGAATTTCGGAAACTCAGTCCGCGTGCCAATTCACCACTCCAGAACCTTTCAGAAGCGGTCACAGCAGTATAACCGAAACGCAGCCCGATGTGCCCATCTATGAACCAATGTTCTGCACCGAAGTGCAATCGGAGTCGTTCTCCCCAATTCACGTCATTCTCACCTCGAACGGCGAGGTCTGCGGAAAAGAGTGTGTCTCCGCCTAACTCATAAGTTGTCCCGAAGCGTGCGGCTAAAGGTGCGCTCTCAAGAAGTACGCCGTTCTCACGAATACCGCTGCTCAATTCAGAAAAGTTCATGCCCACAGTTAGGGCATCACCCCATTTCTGTAATGGGTAGGCGAACTGCATTCCTAAATCCACACTCCATAGAAAATTGGTTCTGATACGTGTGTTGTTCTGATAGTAACGCAGGTTCGCCCCTGCCGAGGCACGCTGTCCGAGCGCAAGTCCGTATCCTAAAAGGACAATCTGAGTAGACTCCGTGGTGTTATTTTTCCACCCATCAAGCCATGTTGCGAAGGAAACATTTCCTAAATTTCTGTTCGTCACACCGAACGTCTGCGGATTCGCGGCGACTGAAAACGCTTGATCTCGGCTTGAGGAATTTCCAGGAAACGGCATCCCACCCATATTGACTTCCACACCATCCATAAATCCTAATGAAGACGGGTTCCATAGAAAACCGTTGGTCGCGGAGGGACCTGCGGTGAACGCACTACCCATACCGACGGCGCGGGCACTTGCCCCCACAAAAATATCCCGTTGGCTTATGCTGGAAGTCCCTGCAGAAACGGATACGGCTGCCAATATCATTCCGACGATACTGATTTTTTGTGCGATTCGCAGCAGGCATTGCCTACCACCTCGAAGAAAATTGAATTGCATCGGATACACCCCATTGCTATTTTTAAAGTTAGTGATATACGTATCTACAACGCTTAACGTTGAATTTATGAAAATGGGTACAGGTAGGATGGTTTGGTTTTCTGTAGAGAGGGATATCCGATGGAAAAAAAGAAAGATTAACGATGACGGGTGCGATTGGGTGAAAGACCCTACCGCACCTGAGGAAAACCTCGTCAAAGATGACTTGCTTCTTTTTAGTCTTTTGATTGGGTGGCATATTTGAGAACTTCATCTGCGTCTGTGAATCGTAAATAGAGTCCCCACGACCAGCCAAGATCGGTTTTTTGGCATAGCACCGTATTCCACCCGGCTTTCAGTTGGCAGGGAATTGCATCCGCATCCGCCATTGCTCCAGCGTCAATGTTTTTCCGGTGAATTTCAGTGCCGTTCAACCAAACAGCAATTTCGTCATCGCTTCCAATCAACATCATAGAATCGGTTGTTTTCGGTGTGTGAACATACACCAACGTGTATCCGACAGTCATTATGGTAGGACTGAGATCTTTGCGTAAATCGAGATAACCATCCTCCCTTGCAGTTGCTTCCTGCCAGCGTACAGGTTTACCATCAACACCTGTGTAAGTTTTCTCCAAGTCCAATCGACTTCCAGACTGCAGCAGTTCGTCAATCGTATCAACATCCGTCTTGGGAAACGGACCTAAAACCGCGTAGCGGTCAACAAATGGAGAGGCATGTAACACTTGATAGGAATCGACACTAATTTTATAGCCGATAGCTTCGGATGCTTTTCCAACAATGCTGAGCACAATCTGATTTTCACCGGCATTCAAAGGGGCAGTCCCAAATGAAACCAACGTCCCGGCTATCGACTCAGAAAAATAGCAATCGTAGGGGGCACCGACCGCTGTGTCATCCACAGATAATTGGACGTGCGCATACTCCTGTCCACGCATTAAAACGGCACGAATCTCATATACATCTCTATGAAGCACTTCAATTGGAACGGTCAAAAAAGCCTCTTGCTCAGCAGTTTCTGGCGTGAGAGTGACATGGCTTCCACCAATATCAATACCCTCCGCGCGATAACTTCCTACCTGAACTGTTGCATTCTGTGTCGTTGTCTTAGGTAGAAGAGCGATTGCCGACTGGGTGTCCTTGGGCGGTAATGTCCACTCTTTCTCATACCAAAATTGTGGGAGATGGTAGAGGTCGCGCGCCTCATTTGTCAAAACAAGGTCATAGCCATCAAAGCAAACGGCTTCCCCATAGAAACTGTGAGGCAAGTGCCAGGGTGTGCTCTGAATCATTTGTGCTAAATCACCCACTGCACCATGGTATACCCAAAGTGCGTCGTAAGTACAGACAGCAAGGCGGGTTCCGTCTTCGGATATTCCAGCACCCGTAACCCATTTTGCTCCGGCAAATTCACCGACCCGTACTAAAACCTGTTTTGTATCGGCTTGCAGCGTCGGGAGCCGATACAGCACGGCGCGTTCGCGCTCTTTAGAGACGATATAAGGGATGCCTTCAACAATAAAGAGCCCTTCTGCGTCCACATTCTCATTAGGGTATCGATATGGATAACTTGCGATGACCTCCGCTTCCGTCTCTGTAAACGGATCTGGCTCCGCGACGACAACGATCTTCAGATCGAACCGCAATTTACTGTTATTTCCAATCTCGCCGATCCAGAGTTGATTTTTGTCGTCAATACCGAGTGCCTCCCAATCGAAGTTCCTGGAACCGTGCACTGGGATCTCTTGGATTAATTCGCCATTAAGTTTTGTGGCGTAAAGTGCCGCGGGGTTTCCAGAGTCGTTGAGTGTCCAAAAGACACCTTCAAACTGTCGACTTGCAACGATGCCTGAACTCTCTCGGATATCGGGATGTGTGTATTGTCCTGTGGGCTGCCACGGAGGTGTGTCAATAGTATCTTGGGGTGCCGCTACAGCGGTGCAAAATCCGATGCCAATCGTGAAAATCAGTAGAAGGGATGGTAATTTCATTAAAGTCTTCTCCTTTTATATATATTTTACCGCCTTTATGGTGAGAAATCAAATGGGTTTTTCACCGTGTTTAGGACTATTTACGGCATGAGACACTTTGTTCCTGAAACCGTAGGTTAGGTTGAGCAAAACGTGAAATATTAAATCCACTTTACGCAGCAACCTTCAAATTTTTAACACGCTCAAACACGTCAAAATTTCAGCGAAACTCAACGCCTCAAGACACTCAGAAAAAAATATGGACAAACCCGATATTTTGTGGTATCATTAAGTACACACACTGTGAAAGATAGTTAATATCTCGATTGTCTTCGAGATTATCGAGAGACAAGTTTTCAAAAGGAGTATTCGTTTTGCATCGACAATCTGCAAAGAAACATGCACGTGCGGACAACACAAAGCGGATCCGCAACCGACACCGTAAAACAACACTGCGGACAGTGCTGAAACAAACAGAAACAGCCCTTGCGGAGGGGAACGTCGAAACAGCACAGGAATTGTGCCGAACCATGGGAAGCCTCTTAGATAGAGCTGCCGGTAAAGGTGTTATCAAAAAAGGGACGGCGAACCGTCAAAAGTCCCGACTCACCCGCAAATTGAATGCGCTCACTGCAGTTTCTTAATTATTCCTTGCGGTTAAACGACGTGGGTTAGCACTTTAACGTTCCTTTCTCGGATCTGAAGAAATACCTAAGCACAACCCTTCCATTTCATTACAGGCTACATGTTTTGTACTAAGAAGGCTACGTCTTTGGGTGTTTTTCTTAAAACCCAAATTACACTAATGACGAATTGCTGTCAAAACAAAGGAGACTCGCGAGGCATCGGGACAGTGAATCCGAAACTTCGCGTTATCGCGAGATATGAATGCGCGCAAAGTCGCCTTAGAATGTCTGTTGACCCTCTCGCACAGCAACGCGTCGATAGCAGCCGTTGTTGACAATGCCTTCGGACGGAGACCCGCAATTGACGGGCGCGAACGCCGATTGGTAAATGGGCTCGTCTACGGCGTTACCCGGTGGCAGAAGCAACTGGACTGGGTGCTTAATCAGTTTATCAATCCCAGATTTCAGTTAGACGCGAAGCATCGTAATATCTTACGACTTGGCGCGTTCCAACTGCTACACCTCGATGGGATACCTGCACACGCAGCAATTTTTGAAACCGTCCAACTTGCTACTTCCCCTCCACGCAAATCTTCACGTGGACGGAAGACCGCAGGATTTATCAATGCGGTGCTCCGTTCTATCCAGCGTGAAGGCAAGACAGTCGCCTATCCACCACTCGATGCAAATCCGACTGAACACATTGCGTCTTCGTTGTCCTACCCAACGTGGTTAGTAAAGCAATGGCTTCACACACGCGGCGTTCCGTGGACGCTGGCGTTTTGCCGCGCGAGCAACCAAATCGCACCGCTTGCGTTTCGTGTAAACACCCTCCTGACACAACGCGAAGAATTTTGCCAATTTTTGGAAATGAAAGGCTTATCCGCGTCCCTTTCCAAAATCGCACCTGATGGGATAGCACTTGAAAACCGCACAATCACAACTTTTGATGCTACTGGCGAATTGACGTTAAAGGACATCCTTAACCGGAAGGACCTCTATGTCCAAGATGAAAGTGCCATGTTAGTGGCACATCTACTCTCGCCGGAGGACGCCGAATTCATAGTAGACCTATGCGCTGCGCCGGGTGGCAAGACGACGCATCTGGCACATCTCATGAAGAATACCGGAAAAATTATCGCCGTTGATGCCTCAGCAGAAAAAATATCGTTGTTGCAAAAAAACTGCCGACGCGTCGAGGCACACAACGTTGAGACCCGTGTCATGGACGCGACAAAAGCCGACCTCAAGTTTATCAAAACAGCGGATGCCGTGCTTATTGATGCCCCTTGTTCAGGATTCGGGACGCTTCGGCGGCATCCTGACATCCGATGGAACAAAACGCTCGAACAGATTCGTGCTCTCAGCGAGATACAGTATAACCTGCTGAAGAACGCAGCAACACATATCAAACCGGGGGGTATTCTCGTCTACAGTACATGTAGTATAGAACCGATGGAAAACGAGAAAGTCATCCAGCGATTTTTGGCAAATTTTCCGATGTATAAGATAGAAAACGCACAACGCTTTCTACCGGATGTTCCCTCAAGTGCGATAACACCACAAGGCTTTGTCCAGACATTTCCTCATGAACATGGGGTCGATGGAGCGTTCGCGGCACGTCTCCGAAAAGAAGTTTAAAAGTGTGTGAAAACATGGAGGGCGGATCTACGGAAAGGCACGTCAATATTCTTGGGAAATCCGCAGAAACACCGGATTTAGTCCGGGAATAGACTAAATCGCTTCCTCTTATTACATTGCCAAGACTCTAAGCAAAACACCCGCCTTACCGAACCGCAAGAAAAATAAAAAAAGTTGATTTTAGGTTGTACGCCATTACTGATAGACACCGATGCGCGCCTACTCCATTAATCGATGTTGTCTCGGAACTGCTGGACGCAGGTGTAAAAGCCATCCAATTGCGTGAAAAGGATTTAAGCGATATTGCGTTAATTAAATTAGCAGAACCGATTGCGGCGGCGTGTTATAATTACAAAGCAAATCTTTTTATCAATACACATATACATGTTGCCAGTGATGTCGGTGCCGCGGGGGTTCATCTTCCAGCGAATGCGGAGCCCGTAGGTTCTGTAAAGGAAACCGAGACAGGTGATCCCTGCTATATTGGGTGCTCGGTGCACTCTCTTGATGCGGCAAAAAAACGGGAAGCAGAAGGTGCTGATTTTCTGACCTACAGTCCTATCTATCCAACAGCAAGCAAACCTGGATACGGTCCCGCTGTCGGCACAGCGAGGCTTGCTGAGGTGGTTGAAGGCGTGAAACTGCCAGTCTTCGCATTGGGAGGCATTACACCCGTACGGGTGCCTGAATGCTTAACTGCGGGAGTTTTCGGGGTGGCTGTGATGTCAGGTGTTATGCCACCCAAAGGGGCAGGCACACAAGCGAAACGTTATCTTGACGCTTTATGCTAATATCATAGGTTGGATAAAACGCAGTAAACTTAATAGTAGGCTGAAAACATGAAACAGATTTTATCAATTGCAGGCTCAGATTCAGGTGGGGGTGCGGGCATACAAGCGGACATCAAGGCGATCTCGGCTAACGGTGGCTTCGCTATGTCAGCGATTACCTCCGTTACAGCACAGAACACGGTCACTGTCACGGACGCTTTTGACTTGCCTATTTCACTGATTGAAGCACAGTTAGACGCTGTTTTCACGGATTTTGAGGTCGCCAGCGTCAAAACGGGGATGCTCTCTTCGTCAGCGATTGTCGAGGCGGTTGCGGGGAAATTGAGAGAATATACACCACCAGCCATTGTTGTAGATCCCGTGATGATCTCCAAAAGCAAATTTCCACTGTTAAAAGAAGAGGCAATTGATAGCCTCAAAACAGCGTTGATTCCGCTTGCGACACTGATTACGCCCAACGTTTACGAAGCAGAACTCCTCGCACAACAGGACATCCGAAACATAGACGACGCAAAAAATGCCGCAAAAACGATAGCGGCATTCGGTTGTCATGCTGTCCTTGTCAAAGGTGGACATCTTATTGGAAACAAGGCAACAGATGTGCTTTACCGCGACGGTCAATGGACTTTTTTTGAAGCGGAACGAGTTGAGACAGAAAACACACACGGCACAGGTTGCACCTATTCGGCAGCAATCGCGACACAACTCGCACATGGCGAAGATTTGAGTGACGCGATCAATACGGCAAAGGCGTATATCACCGGTGCTATCCAGCACGCTTTGGATATCGGACACGGACACGGTCCGACGAACCATTTTTTTAAGGCGTAATTGCGCTGACTACAAGGACTGTCGCCCCTCAAATCCGTCTTCAATCTCATGCCAGTAGCGGACCTTCTTTTCACCCATCCGCCAACAGAGGTAGACCTCCTTGCCGTCGCGGAGATGTGGGAAATCGACTAATCCTGGGTCGAGCCCTTTCAGATGACACCCGCGTGCCTCAATCCGATCCAGAATTTCCTGAAAGCGTTCAGTCGCGTTAAGCAAGGCGGGTGTATGCTTACTGCCACCGTTGGAGGAAACCACCTCCAGGAGTGGGGTAATTTCTGCGTGAAGTCCTGCGAGTTGCGCTCTTATCGCTCTTAACAGTGAAATTTCATCAACTAATTCGGGGATACATTGATTTGCTTCTTCGAGCGTAAAATATCGCTTTTCCTGCATCTTTAAGTCTCCTGATGTTCATAGAGAGAATGTATATTAAATTTATGCGAGTACTGCTCTAAAATTTACACCGAATTGCAAGCGATGTCAAGGAAGAGTTATCAGTTAACAGTTATCAGCGGCAAGAGGCTTTTGATAAATAACGATTCTTTCTCACCATCGTCAAACCATTGAGGTACTCTCGATAAAAGAGAATGCTAAAGTATCGCAACCCTCTTTAACTGATAACTGAAAGCGCAGCGTACTGACGGCTAACAACTATATAACAGCAAATTCCGTCGAAATGGAAAACGAAACAAACTCCGTAGAAACAAATAATCAGCGTGTTACCCGTGCAGCGGGAGTTGTCAGCATTGCTGTGATGGGGTCGCGGATATTGGGTCTCGCTCGCGAAACGGCGATAGGTTACTACTTCCCCGCCAAAACCAGCGCGGACCCTTTTTATCTTGCCTTCCGTATCCCAAACTTTCTACGCGATATGTTCGGTGAAGGGATTTTGAGCAAGGCATTTATTACCACATTCCTTGCGACAGAGGCTGAAGATGGCGAAGAAGCAGCGTGGAATCTTACGAACCGCATCTTTAATCTAACGTTCCTCGTTTTACTTGGTATCACAGCACTCGGTATCATCTTCGCTCCTGTTCTTGTCGATGTGTTGGCACGAGATAACTTTGATAGAAATTTAGACACCATAGAACATTTCGGATTTGACAGCAAAATTGAACTGGCAATTTATCTCACGCAATTGATGTTTCCGTATCTACTCTTCGTGTCGTTTGCGGCAATTGCCATGGGGTTATTGAATAGCAAGGGACGGTTTGGTATCCCAGCCTGCGCCTCCACCTTCTTTAACGTAGGCTCTCTCGCTGTCGGCATAGGTGGCTACTACTTGTGTCCACTGGTAGAGATTCACCCGGTAACAGGCATGGCTATGGGTGTAATTGTCGGCGGCATCGCCCAATTCCTAATTCAGGTGCCGTCTATGTATCGGGTTGGTTTTCAGTATCGTCCGCTGCTGAGCCTTCGGGATCCGAGAGTCCTCCAAGTTGTTCAGCTCATCGGGCCTGCTGTATTGGGGGTCGCGGCGGTGCAAGTGAATCTACTCACGAACACGTTTTTTATTACTTCAGGTTCCGGATGGTTGACTTGGATCAGTAGGGCGTATCGTGTTATGCATCTCCCGATTGGGATATTTGGCGTTGCGATTTCAACGGTGGCACTGCCACAACTCGCGAGGTTTGTAACAGCGGGGGAGACAGAGAATTTCCGTAACGCGCTTTCTCACGCCCTCCGCTTAATGCTTGTTCTGACAATTCCGGCTGGAATCGGACTCATGATATTGTCGGCACCGATCTGCCGTTTGCTTTACGAATGGGGTGCAACCGTTGAAGAAGACACAATCGGAACAACCGGGATCTTATTCGTTTATGCCTTCGGCCTCTGCGGATTTTCGACCCTTAAGATTGTTACAGACGGGTTCTATGCGCACAAAGATATTCGCGCGCCCGTTATTGTCGGCATTTGTGCCGTTGTGCTCAATATCTGCCTCAACTATCTGTTCATCTATCGCGAATTTTTCTTGGATCCGCGCGCTGTCGTATTTTCAACGGTCTTGACAGTGACGTTGAACTGTACCGTCCTACTGCTACTGCTTCGCCGCAAGGTTGGACGGTTGGGGCTTCGATCACTTGCCACACTGACGCTCAAGATTTTAATCGCTTCAGCGGTGATGGGAATTGTTTGCTGGCTGACAAATAACGTCATTGAGAAGGATTGGCTCGGTACGGAGGGCATCATACCACGCACCATTGGGGTGTTTGCCCCCATCGGATTGAGTCTGCTGGCACTTGCGGGAATGTATAAACTTCTGAAGGTCTCGGAATTTGACGATATTCTGAATATATTCAAAAAACGATTCGGAAATTAATTCAGTTTCTCACAGGAGGACACTTTGCTAACGAAACGGATAATCCCATGCTTAGACGTGCGCGCGGGGAAGGTCACCAAAGGCATCGCTTTCAAAGGCAATGTCGATGTCGGTGACCCAGTCGAGATGGCACGGTTTTACTACGAAGGCGGTGCCGATGAACTCGTCTTTTATGACATCACAGCGAGCAACGAACGACGTGATATTATGATTGATGTCGTTTCGGCAGTCGCCGCCGAAATTTTCATCCCATTTTCTGTCGGCGGTGGGTTACGCACACTTGAGGATATGCGCCGTGCCCTGCTCGCAGGTGCAGAGAAGGTGAGTATAGACTCCGGTGCTGTGCGGAATCCTGAACTCATTGTGGAAGGTGCCCGAGCGTTCGGTAGTCAGTGCGTCGTGCTGAGCATGCAGGTGAAGCGAGTCCCGAAAAGCGAACAGATCCCAAGCGGCTATGAAATTTTCATAGACGGCGGGAGAACACCGGTCGGTTGGGACGCATTGGAATGGTCATCGCGTGGGATTGAGTTGGGTGCTGGCGAAATCGTCGTCAATAGCATCGATGCAGACGGCACGAAAGCTGGATATGAACTCGAATTGACGGGTGCTATTGCGGATCTGGTGCCGGTGCCGGTCATCGCTTCTGGGGGTGCCGGAAACCCACAGCATCTACGGGATGTCTTCGTCGAAAGCAACGCCGATGCCGCGATTGTCGCTTCTATCACACACTACGGCGAATTTACGATCGAAAACATCAAAACCTATCTCACGGATGAGGGTGTAAGCGTTCGAGATACATGGTAGGAGTGGCGGTCAGCAGTCAGCGGTCAGCCATCAGAAGGAGTATCTCGTGGTAAAAAGCACACAACTGTCACAGACCGACAGCCGATAACTGAAAGCTGATAGCCACAATATATGGAGGAGATATGGAACCTAAATTACCTGATTCAAGAAATGAAAACATTTTAATCCACGTTAACGGTGAATTGTTACCTCGTGAAGACGCGAAGATCTCCGTGTTCGATAGCCTCGTCCAAGGTGGAGATGGCGTATGGGAAGGCTTGCGTGTCTATAACGGAAAAATCTTCGCACTGGATGCCCATCTGGATCGACTCATAGACTCCGCGCACGCCATGGCGTTCGCAGGCATTCCGACGCGTGATGAGATCAAACAAGCGATTTTTGAGACACTCCACGCCAACGGTATGCGGGATGGTGTTCATATCCGTCTAACGCTCAGTCGCGGGAAAAAGGTCACCTCCAGCATGGACGCACGCGTCAATCAGTACGGTACTACCTTAATTGCGATCGCGGAGTGGAAGCCGCCTATCTATGCCAGCAGCGGTATCCGTTTAATCACCTCAGCGATCCGACGGAACCCACCGCAGTGTGTCGATTCCAAAATCCATCACAACAATCTAATTAACAACATCCTCGCCAAGATTGAGGCGAATGTCGCTGGTGTGGACGATGCGATCATGCTCGACATCTTCGGTTACGTTTCAGAGACGAATGCAACAAACATCTTTCTCATAAAACGTGGAGAAGTCCTGACACCACACGCTGATAGCTGCCTACCGGGGATCACACGTGGCACGGTCATCGGTATCGCCCGCAAGGCGGGTATCCCGTTGACGGAGCGCAACGTTTCGTTGACTGAGGTCTACACCGCAGACGAAGTCTTCACGACCGGTACCGTAGGTGAGTTGAGCCCGGTCTTAGAGGTTGATGGCAGGAAAATTGGAGACGAGGGGATACGTCCTGTGACAACGCGGCTACAGGAACTTTACGCAGAACTGACCGCCAACGAAGGTGAACCGTTGCCATAGGTGGGATTTGATAAAAAGATGGGAAATGGAATTAGGAAACAGATCCGCCAGCAGATTCACAAGATTCGGCGATAGGTTCTGATCGAATAGGAGTTTCATTGGTGTAAACAACTATCTGCGATTTTTTCCAGTCGGCGGCGTACGCAAAACAGGCGCGAATATCCGTTTCAGTTAAATAAGGAAAATCACTAAGAATTTCCGCCACTGTCATACCTGATGCCAGATATTCAAAAATATCATAAACGGTGATCCGCATGCCTCGAATGCACGGTTGCCCGCTACGTTTTCCTGGTTCAACGGTAATAATGCCTGTGTAGTCGTTCATTGTTGTTACCTCATTGGTAATACCAAATCTAAAAAATAAATTCGCATGTAAGAGATTTGAAACTCTATGAAGCCGCATGTAAGAGGCACAGTAAATTGCGCTACTACGAACCTGTTTTTCGTTAATGAGAAACGATTATTCAGAAATGGTATAAGTTTCAAGTTTACTTATTCTAAAGTATACACGAAAAATTTTGAAAAAGCAAGCGATTCAGATTTCTAAGCATTCCCTATCACCCATTCAAATTTCAAGGCGCACAAAAGCGAGATACGCGCCCGACACAAGCACTGTCAGAAACAGCCCCAATAGTAGTAAATCCATCGCTGCAGTGTTGAAATCACGGTTGAGACTGAGTCTATCTTTAAATTTGGGGATCGCCTCTGGGCTGACAGGTTTCTGCGACATACCCTCCTGAATCCCAACGACATGAAGACTCTCTGGATCCGCCCTATCTGTATCAATAACAAATTCTCGGTATTCACGGGCGTAACGCTGTACATTCTCGATAAATTGCAGATGCCGCTCAAATCCCGTCCCAGCAAAAGATTCAAAGAGGCGTCGCGTAATCGCTGTCGGTGAAATACGGGTTATCGCACGCGCCCGTTTTCCTTGCGCAATCTGCTGCTTCAAATATGCTTCGTTGAAACGTTCATATTCCTCTGCTTCTGTGGTAACATACTCCCCAAGTACATGCACTGACGGCGTAGTCTGGGAGTCTCCGTATTTATTCCGATATGCTGCGCGTGCCTCATCTGCGAGTTGCATACGCTGTGTCCAAAATTCCATGTACGCGATCGGGACCGCCGTGCGACTGCCGATAGATGCCAACGTATTCGGTATAAATATCACAAAACTGACCCAGATTAACAGCAGCACGACGAGACTTACACCACTCTCTCGTACCGCTGCGGAGATCAGAAGTCCCAAGGCAATGAAGAGACAGGTATAGAGGATAATAATACCGTACAAGATGCCTAAACGTCCCCACGCCTCGGCATTGAGTTGTACTGCGTCTGAGGTAGAGATAAGGAGTAGGTTCATCAACACTGCAACCGCGAACGGAATATTGATGCTGATGAATGCCCCTAAAAACTTGCCGACCAAGACAATGTGCCGCGGGATAGGGTTTGCCAATGTCAATCGCAATGTCCCGCGTTCCAGTTCGCCAGAGATTGCATCAAAGGTGAACAGGAGCGCGACAAAACTCAGCACATAGCCGACAATGAATGCCCAATCGAGTGTTGTAAAATCGGGACGAATGTTAAACAGATGTGGTGTATCTTGTGGATACATCATCCGCCAGAGGGGTGTCATGTTGGCGATGCTGGGACCGTAGCTCGCTCCGCTGGTGCGCGTCGGTAGGAACGCCTCATCGCCTTCTGCACAGAAACGGAGCGGTGAGGGTGCCTTATGGAGATCGCCGGATCCTTGCGTCGCGAGGTTATATAAACTGGCACTACGCGCTGCTAATGTCTTTGTAGCATCAGCAACGGCGTTGTGATATGCCTGTGTTCGTTCCGGATGTTCGCGCAAATGCACAATCGCATTCGTCAACATCAAGGCAAGTATCAGAACCGTCGCTAATGCGAAACGGAGGCTATTCAGGTTGTCGTAGAGTTCACGCTTTGCGATATACCACATAAGTAGTCAGTTGCCAGTTACCAGTTAGCAGTAACAACCAGTTAACAGTTTTCAGCCTCCACAGTAAAGAGGTTAGCATCTTCCTCTTATCAGTTACCAGTTAGCAGTTCCCAGAGAAGAGGGTTTTTATGAACCATTTCCTTCTTCTCTTAACTGGCCACTGGTTACTGGCCACTGGAAACTGTTAACTACTTCACACTTCGCTTTTGATGAAAATAAGAACTATTGCCATGAACAGGACGAGGTTACAGATTAGCAGTAGAAACATATTTGGTAATGCCCGATTTGCATTCGTTCCGACATCGCTTCTCTGAAAAGTGAACTGCGGGAGTGTGCTCCAATCCACAGCCCCTTTATCGGCGATAAACCACTCACGTGATGAAAACACGTCTTTCGCGTGGAGGTAGTCAATCACAGCTTTTCGATACCTTCGCGCTGCGTGAAAAAAATCTCGGACACCTTTTAGATCAGTGCCTGCCCATGCTTGCGTCGCTGCATCATAAACACCGACCGGTGAAAATTTCAACAATATCCTATCCGTTGCGGCTTGTCGAACGTAAATTTCATCAAGTGCCTGCTTGCGAATGCGCCACGTCTTTTCTACGGTTCGGGCGGACAGGGGTTCAACGAAATCATAGTATCTTTTAGCACTCGGGACGTACTTCTCAAATTCTGGATGGATTTCCGAAATAAGACTTATATTTTCGACGTAGGACATAAGGGTTACGGGATGTACAAACGCGTAACTATGCAGCCCTAATGCTTTGCTAAATTCGGATGCTTCTCCAGCGATCCGCTCCTTTTCAAGGAACTTTTGACGTTCCCTTTCATATTCATCTAAAATCTGTTGAATCTGATCTTCAACAATCTTCGTGCGTGCTTGGATGTCGCCTCCGAGATTAACCGTTGCCCGAATCAGGTTCGGGTACACGAGTATCAGAAAGCCCCAAACAAACATCGCGAGCATCAGTGCCGTGCCGGTTCTACGCGTCGCTACGGAAATCAGTAACCCGATGAGGTAGAACAGGGATAGATACGCGAACGATGTAAGAACAATTCCAGCAATCCGGAGGAAATCGGCAGAGGACAGCGGAATTGAACGCGTTAACAATATTAAGGCGAAAAGCAGACTTAATATCAGCGGCACCAACAGACACGCCATCGCGCTGATATATTTCGCAAGTAAAATCTGTCCGCGTCCGATGGGCTGTGCGAGAACGAGACGCAGCGTGCCGCGTTCACGTTCTCCAGCAATCGCATCGTAAGCGAATATCAACCCCATCAGACTGAGGACCACCTCAAAGATAAAAACAATATCAATTGAAGAAAAAAAGGCGATAAACGGATTGTCAGTGCCGTGCATTTGGGCATTCCACAGCGTCGGCATAAATCCGTGATAGATACCGACGAGGTTGCCTAAACGTTTATCCAATCCTACATTGAAAATACTCAACGGATTCGGGGCGCGATCCACCAATATGGTCATCGTAGAATAAGTTTTTGCTGCCCGCAGTTCCTGATAATGCGTTCTGACAGCATCATTATAGCTTTCCAACCGTTGTTCATAATCTTGGATAAGCACTACCGTGTTTGCCACAACGAGCAACAGCGTGATAAGTAGCACCGCAGCGAAACGGAAGGTCATTAGATTGTTAAGCAGTTCCCTGCGAATGAGTGTTTTAAGCATTTTGAATTACACCTCAACGCGCACGAACGCAAGATACGCACCTGACAGAAGCACCACAACGAACAACGCCAACAGCAGTATCTCCATCGCAGCCGCGTTGAAATCTTGACTGAGGCTGAGTGTGTCTTCAAACCTCGGAACTGATTTAGAATTGATAGACTGCTGCGACATCCCCTCACGAATACCGATAATATGAAGACTTTCGGGATCCCCTCTATCGGTGTCAACGATGAATTCACGGAATTGATGGGCATAACGTTGTACGTTTCCTGCAAATTGCAAATGTCGCTCAAATCCGGTTCCAGCAAACGCTTCAATAAGGTGCTGCAGCAGTGTAGCAGGTGAGATGCTGGCGATAGCGTGCGCTCGGTGCACCTGAGAAGTCCGGTACTTTAATCGTTCTTCGTGCCTGCGTTCCTCTCTTTCAACGTGTTCGGTGTAAAACTCGCTTTTCGCCCTTAACGTGTCATCGTCCAATTTACTGGACCAGAGCCACTTTTCGTATTTATCCCATAAGTTCTCTTGAACTGGGTTACGCTGCTTCCAAAATTCATCGAAGGACACGGCAGGTGAGAAGCCGCTTGCAATCGAAGCAAGAGTGCTGGGCATAAAAACGACAAAGGTTACCCACGTCAAAAGAAGTATCATCAGACTCACCGCGCTCCGTTGCGCACGCGTGGAGATTAACAGCCCTAACGCCACAAATAGACTCGTGTATAAAAGTGCGAGAAAGAAAATGATACCTAAGCGTCCCCATGCTTCTGTCGTTAGGTGAACAGCATTTGCAGTAGAAATTAATAAAAGGTTCATCAACACAGCAAGTATAAACGGGATGCTAATACTGAGCAATGCCCCTAAGAACTTGCCGATAAGGACAGTGTGTCGCGGAACTGAATTTGCTAACATCAATCGGAGTGTGCCGCGCTCGCGTTCACCAGAAAAGGCATCAAAAGTGAACAAGAGGGCTATCAAACTCAAGACGTAACCGATGATGAATGCCCAATCCACTTGTGAAACGTCCGGTCCCACGTTCTTATTCTGGAGGTTGGCATCCGGATAAGACAGGCTCCAGATACCTTCGAGTAACACGTTATCGTCTGAATCGGTCGCGAACACAGGTGGCTTTCCCACTTTGACCGTATCTGGTAAAAGGGATTCTCCTCCGTTTGCACAGAAGTGAAGGGGAGACGGCTTTTTGTAGAAGTTCCCCGGTCCGTATTGTGCCAGTTTATAGAGGCTGCCGTCGGCGTGAGCTGTTAAGCGATTCAGAGATTCGATAACAGCACCCTGATACTCCTGAACCCGTTGCGGATGTTCCCGGAGATGCCTAACGGCATTGGTCACCATCAGTGCTATCAGCAACACGGTTGTTAGGGCGAATCGGAGGCTATTGAGGTTATCGTAGATTTCACGCTTTGTAATATGCCAAATCATTTTTTTATGGCTGTCGGCTTTCAGCAATCAGCCTTCAGCAAAGAGGGATTGTGCCATATTAGTAGGCACAATCAGTAATCAGTAACTTGCGAGAGTCAGCACACGAGCAACTGCCAAATATGTTTCTTAACTGATGGCTGAAAGCGCAGCGACCTGACCGCTGACAGCCATTTTACACTTCACTCTTGATGAAAATCAGAAATATTAGTGTGAATAGAATTAGGTTGATCGCCAGCAATAAAAATAGATTTGGTAACGCTCTCTTTGCATTTATGTCTATACCACTTCTCTGAAAGGAGAAGCGAGGGAGCGCGTCCCAGTCAGCTGTGCCTTCGTCGGCAGCGAACCATTGTCGCGATTCAAATATTTTTTCGTCATAGAAATAGTCAATGACTGCGCGTCGGTAACGTCGAACCGCGCTGAAAAAGTCTTGAATACCCTCTAAGTCGGTGCCTGCCCAAGCTTCTGTTGCCCCATCATACAACCCGACGGGTGAAAACTTTAACAGCATTCGACCGAGATTCGCGGGTTGGATGTAGACAGTCTCTAATGCCGGTTCCCGGACAAGCCACGTTCGGTTTACGGTATTGACAACCTCTCTATTGTGGAAGCCGTAATAGTCCTGTACGAGTGGTACATGTGGTTCAGATTCTGCCTTAACTTTTCCAGCGTAGAATCCGCTTTGGTAGAAATAGAGCAGTGTTGATGGATCGTCTTCATCCCTTAAGAAGGAGTATTCACCCCCTTTCAAGCGAAATCCCCAAGTTTCGCCGTCACGCGATAGGGGACCGAGGACGGCATCATTACGGAGAAATTGCTTATTTTCCCTATCCAATGCTTCCCACATCTGTTTAATCTGATTGTAGGCGGAGGTTTGCGTCTCCGGTTTCGGGAGGATGTCAACTGCGGTAAGAATCAGATTTGGATAAACGAGCACTAAGAACCCCCAAGCGAACATGGAAAGCATGAGCGCGGTACTGGTTCGACGCGTCAGTGCGGAGATACACATCCCGATGAGGTAGAATAGCGACACATAAAGAAGTGAGGTCAGGATAATCCCACCGATGCGAAGAAATTCATCGGCGTTCAAGGAAACCGTAGTGGATGTCGTCAGCAAGATGATGGACAGGAGAAGGCTCATTAGCAACGGCACAAGTAGACAGAGCATTGCGCTGATGTACTTGGCAAACAGGATGTATCCTCGCCGAATTGGGTGCGTCAGCACGAGGCGTAACGTTCCGCGTTCACGTTCACCAGCCAGAGCATCGTAAGCGAAAATCAGCGCGAGCAGACTCAGTACTCCCTGAAAAACAAGCGCGATATCAATTGAAGTGAAGAGGTTGAGAAACGGATTATCCGCCCCGTGCTTATCTGCATCCCAAATTGTCGGCACAAAGGCGTGATATACAGCAATTTCGTTACCCACCTGCTTATCTAATCCCAAATTGAAGATGCTCAACGGGTTCGGGGGGCGATGGACAACTAAATACATCGCGTAACGGGAGTAGACTTTTTCCTTGCGTAATTTTTGGTGACTTTCCTTGGTAGCCGTGTTGTAAGCGGTTAGGCGTTGTTCATAGTCCTTGAGGAGCACAACGGTATTGGCGACCACAAGCAAGAGTGTGATGAAGACTGCCGCTGCGAATCGAAATGTCATAAGATTATCGAGGAGTTCTCGACGGATCAGTGTTGTCAGCATCAGGTTTTCCCCTATCTACAAGTTTACCAGTTCTTTTCCTTTTCAGCAAATGCAAAACGCTTTTAGGTAGAGCCATTCAGTTTTCGGTTTTCTGTCCGTTTGTGCCGAGTGTTGAGACGCGAAAATCCCTTCACAGAAGAGGGAGTCGGGATTCGGAGATCCCTCCTACAGAAGTCTCAAGCCTTAGGTGCTGACGTAGCAGTATTTGATCGGTTGCTCCATTATATTGGAACCCAATCTACGTCTTTTCCTTCATTAGAATTTCTTTAGAGGGGAAAAATCTACAAATTTTGAAAGGATGTGGTGTTAGCCTATGAGTCGGGATATAAGCAGACGAAAACGTATAAGTTGAAAGGAGTGGAAAAGAAAAAAGAAATAAAGGAAAAGTGGGCCTACCTGGAATCGAACCAGGGACCTCGCGCTTATCAGGCGCGCGCTCTAACCGTCTGAGCTATAAGCCCACAAAAAGGAGAGATGTTTGCGAAAAGATAGTTTCGTTTTCGTTTGTCAAGAAGCACTATTAAGTATACACGCGAAAAAAAGATTTGTCAAATTAATTTGTCAAAATCCGGTTTTGATCGCTCCCCAAGCCGTTGCCAACTTCAGACGGGGTGAAACAGGACGAACCTTATCAATATCGGCGATACTTTCGACAACAACCATATTATCAAAATAACTGACACCGCTGGTAATTCCCATCATGCCAACGGGACCCGTTTTGAAAGTATCATCATCAATTTCCACAATAGGCTTCTCATTAAGATGCCAATCCGCGGACGGTAATTCTTCATCCCGCTTCCTGAGATACATCTGGTGTTGTCCGCCTTTCATAACCAGTCGATGGGTATACCAGACGTTGTTTTCATTAGGAAACTGCCCGGTTCCGAGTAAAGCCCAGGCACCCGCTTTCCGTGTATAAATCTGAATATTGGATCCGCCAACGCGACGCGTGCCGTGAAAATGCGCCTCAGCCCCTTTAAGTCCACCTTCCGCTCGGTAGACTGTGCCCACAAAACTGTCATTTTCCCATAACCAATCAAAATCCCAAATATAATCCCGCCATTCTTCTCTTCCATCTGCTTTCGGGATGTAAAGCCCAATACCAGTAGTTTTAGCGGCTTTGTTTTTCGGATCGGCAGGGTCTTTTTCAATAAGGATTTTTGAGTTTCCCGAGTTAAAGTTAAGGTGTTCCCACCTCGCCGGTTCTTCGCCAATTTTATCCTGTTCAAAGTCATCGACAAAAAGAATTTCCGTATTTACGATGCCAAGCCCTGTTAAAAAGAGAAGCATTAGGACAAATACCGCAGTTCTCATTTCATCTCTCCTTTGGTTGTGCGAGTGGATCAAACACTGACGAGGCAAATTGGGAAACGGAGAAATTAAACTTAAATTCTTTTATGTAAGTTCAGTTCTAAGGAAAATCAGATTGGGGTATAAATAAAAGGAAAATTGGATTGGTGAGTATAGCAAGAGGTTGCTGTATGAAGAAGAAAATGTTCCTGAAAGTTAAATAGTGTTGGTGCGTGTCATATAAGGTAAAGAGCTGAACATAAGGATTGTGTTAGAATACTTATGTTAATGCTCCTTAGAAAGGAGGTGATCCAGCCGCAGGTTCCCCTACGGCTACCTTGTTACGACTTCGCCCCGGTCATCGGTCTCATTTTAGAAAGCTCCCTCCCGAAGGTTGGGTCACCTGCTTCGAATGCTACCAACTCCCATGGCGTGACGGGCGGTGTGTACAAGGGCCGGGAACGTATTCACCGCGACCTGCTGATTCGCGATTACTAGCGATTCCAACTTCATGCAGTCGAGTTGCAGACTGCAATCCGAACTGGGGTCGGCTTTTTGGGATTTGCTCCACCTCACGGTTTGGCGTCCCTCTGTACCGACCATTGTAGCACGTGTGCAGCCCAGGGCATAAGGGCCATGCGGACTTGACGTCATCCCCACCTTCCTCTGGCTCGTCACCAGCGGTCTCTTTAGAGTGCTCAGCATTACCTGATGGCAACTAAAGACAGGGGTTGCGCTCGTTGCGGGACTTAACCCAACATCTCACGACACGAGCTGACGACAGCCATGCAGCACCTGTCATAGTGTCCCGAAGGAAAACTATATTTCTATAGCGGTCACTGCGATGTCAAGCCCTGGATAAGGTTCTTCGCGTTGCTTCGAATTAAGCGACATGCTCCACCGCTTGTGCGGCCCCCCGTCAATTACCTTGAGTTTTAACCTTGCGGCCGTACTCCCCAGGCGGGGTACTTAATGCGTTAGCTACAGCACAGAGGGAATCAACACCCCCTACACTTAGTACCCATCGTTTACAGTAAGGACTAGCGGGGTATCTAATCCCGGTTGCTCCCCAAACTTTCGCGCATGAGCGTCAGTCTTAGACCAGAAAGCCGCCTTCGCCACGGGTGTTCTATATGATATCTAAGCATTCCACCGCTACACCATACATTCCACTTTCCTCTTCTAGACTCAAGTAAGGCAGTTTCAAACGCAATGGCTCGGTTGAGCCGAACCCTTTCACGTCTGACTTACTCTACCGCCTGCACGCGCTTTACGCCCAGTGATTCCGGACAACGCTTGCCCCCTACGTATTACCGCAGCTGCTGGCACGTAGTTAGCTGGGGCTTTCTACTATGGTAACGTCAAAAACGTTGCTTTATCGGCAACGACCAATTCATCCCATAACACAGAGGTTTACAACCCGAAGGCCTTCATCCCCCACGCGGCGTCGCATCGTCAGGGTTTCCCCCATTGCGAAATATTCTCGACTGCAGCCTCCCGTAGGAGTTTGGGCAGTGTCTCAGTCCCAATGTGGCTGACCATCCTCTCAGACCAGCTACCCATCGTCGCCTTGGTGAGCCGTTACCTCACCAACAAGCTAATAGGACGCGGGCTCATCTCCGAGCGGCAGCCGAAGCCACCTTTCATTCGGCCGACCAAAGTCAACCGAGTCGTATTTGGTATTAGCGGCCCTTTCGAACCGTTATCCCCATCTCAGAGGTAAATTACCCACGCGTTACTCACCCTTTCGCCACTTTCCATCGAGCCGAAGCTCGATTTCTCGTTCGGCTTGCATGCCTAATCCACGCCGCCAGCGTTCGTCCTGAGCCGGTATCATACTCTCCACAAAAGTTTTGAAGTACATCTTCAAAGAATTGAAGTGCACTCACAAGTATTGAAGCACATCTTCAAAAGAATTGAAGTGTACTCACAAGCTATTAATAGGCACGTCACGTTCACTATTTAACTTTCAAAGAACAAGTTCACCTTTCTTTCAAAAGGTAATGTTAATTATACACCCTCAAAACAGGTTTGTCAAATAAAATTGTAAGAAAAAAGCATAATTTTGCTCTCAAAACCCCTTTTTTAGCAAATTTATTACTTTTTTTTCAAGAAAAAGTCTTTTTTAGGGATCTGAAGCGTTTTTGCCTAATTTTTACGCAATTCCGCGCGCTTCAGGCGCGTTGCTTGTTCCACACCACCTGCCACTTTCTGGATCTTTACGGCCAATAGGTTATGCTTTTTCCAGCCGATTCTGATGGATCAACATATTTCGCCAGATCGCGCAACGCAACAACAGTACAATCGTTGTCCCGAAGATAATCCATGTATGTCTTAAACAGCTCAGGCGAAACATCAACCCACGGGTGTTCAAGTGCAGGCACACCATGAAACGTCAGGACAGCGATTTTCCCGTCCTGTGCCTGTTCAACCGCCCAGACCAAATCCTCGAATCCGTAGTTCGGACCAGGGACACCCGTTGACGGAACGACCAAAGGATGATGGACACTCGGATCGTAAACCGGTCCACGTCCGCCTTCTGGATGATACGGAAACTCCGGTCCAATGCCACGTCGCGCGAAACGATACCCTTTTTCTCTCAACACTTCTATCACTTCCGGTCCGCGACAATCCGCAGGATAGCCAAAGGTCTCAGGGATAGGAATACCGTATTCCTCGCATCGTTTATCAATGTGTATCAAGTCCGCCAGCAACTCTTCTTTCGATTGTGTGTTGGTATGCTTATGATGACGGGTGTGGTTCCCTATCTCAAAACCTTCCTCGTGCAATTGACGGATCTCTTCCCATGTGACATAGTGCACCTTGCTGTTGAGGAAATTTAGACCTTCAGTGATGTAAAACGTTGCCCCAAAACCGTAACGCTTCAATAGCGGTCCAACATAAGTATAATCCGACTTGTTACCGTCATCAAAGGTGAGGACAACCAACCTATCAGGGATAGGTTGTAAAGCTTGGGACGATTCGTGATTTTCTTTTTTCATTTTTGCACCTAATGATTCACAGTAGATTTTACAATTATTGATATAGCGTGCCCGGCGAGGTTAGGAAACCTCGCCTACCGAGAGTAGGTATTTTTTACCGAACGCGCTTAACTAAAAACCCCGAAATGTTCGGGGTTTTGTTGAAAGATGATAGCGGCACACAAAGTTGATATTTATCCATATCGTGTATCTATCCATCAGCAGGCTTTGCCCTGCGACGATGGAAAGCAGGCTGGACATCCATGTCAATTGCGTTCCAGTAATACTTCAGCGGATCGTCCGTTTCCCATTCCGAATAGACTTCTTCCCATTTCGCACACCCCAGATGGACGCTGAGAGCAGCTTCATCAACGGGTTCACTGACCGACTGGTAGCGAGCACTCGTTGCAAGTCTTATGCGATCCTCGGTCATGTTGTCGCGACCTCGGTGAATCGTTAAACTGTGAAACATGACGACATCTCCGCACCTGAAGGGGTGCCAAACCCATTCCGTACTGTCTTCGAGCAATTTCCATGAACGGACATCGTTGTCCTTTAGGAACCCGCGACGGTTCGATCCACGCGCAATTGCCAACCCCCCTAACTCGGCATCACAATCTCCGAGGGGTGTCCACACCGTCCATGTATCTTGTGCCCCGCGAACCGGATGGAAGTCCTGATGCGGAGGCGTGGTATACTGATGTTCTCCTGGAAAGATGGCGTGACAAATGTGACGGGGATGGATGAAAACAGGCTCACCGAACAGGACTTCCAGAACACGCACGATACGCTCGTGATGGGGAAGCGCGTGGAAGAGTCGGAGTTTCTGAACGTCAATGTAGAAACGTCTGAAGGTCTCGGAGCCGTCCTGTTCGCAGATGAAAACGCCCTTTCTACGGATACCGGCATCGGGATGGGTGTCTGGTTCAAGGAGTTCGTGCTGCTCTGCCACATGGAGCACCTGTCGACGTAGCTCAAGCACGGGTTCTGTGGGGAGCAGCCCAGGAAAGAAGAGATATCCGTTCTGGCGACCATGCTCAAGAAGTCGAGAACGGTCGCTGATTAAGTCTGTGCAATCTATGAACGGCGATTCAGCGTGCATTAGAATTGTTCCCTTTCAATTTTATCGTAGCGCCTTGAGTTTTCCCCATGTGACCGGCAGAGCATCAGCGGGATTCACTGCAAAACTGTGCCCCACGGTTGTAACCAACACATTGTCATACAAACTATGTTCACCACCACTTGCTCTGAAACCTATACCGCCCTTGTCATTGGTTTTATCTTCCCATGTGCAAGCTAAGTCGAGTTCCTTACCCTGTTCACCCAAATAGAGATCGTAACGCTCACCTTCGGCAACGATTTTTATCGTATACCATTCGCCAAGTTCAGGGTGCAGACCCGATTCATTTTCCAACTTATCATCATCCTTAACGATATAATTACCGCCAACTCTCGTAAACCACCAAAATTGATTACGATTATCTGCCACAATTTGAACCAGCGTACAATTGTTTGGGTCTTCAGCACGCACGACCCAATTCGATGCCCAGAGCGGGTTTATCATGTGAAAATCGACATAGAATTCAAAGTCAGTGAAGTCATCTTTGACACTCATCCCGACTTCTCCGCCGTTAACTTCCAGTGTCCCGCCATCCAAGTTCCAGCCTCCCGTAGGTGCCCATTTATTTTTGTCAATCTCTGCCTTCTCAAAGTCATCCTCAAACAGCACGTCCCCAAGACAAAGAGGCGCGTAGACTAAGATGAGTATGAAGAAAAAGAATGTAAAGTTGCTGAATTTCATCACGACTTCTCCTTTCCGGTTTGAATCAGAAAACACACTTGTCACGCCAAAATGTTCAAAACGGTGTAAGGTTTTAGTGCAATGGTTCTGCAACACCACCGCCGATAGCAGGGAGGAAATGGATTTCTGCGTCGGTGTCAACGCGTTCGAGGAAGGATCCCCGAGTGAGGAGACCGTTGATGTATATGGCGATGCCGGGCTTAAGACGATCTTCTTCACATAACCGTTCTTTCATACCCGGGTAGCGACTTTCTAAATTATCAATCACTTCACGGACAGTCGCCCCAGTGAGAGTAATGTTCTCCTCGCCGCCTGTAAACTTACGCATGAGGGGTGGAATAACTACGGTTGGCATTTTTTTAGTGGCTATCGGCTGTCAGCAGTCGGCTTTCAGTTGGGTAAAGTTTTAACGGAAATCCGTCACGATTTGGAGGAAATCGCGAGTTGGAACTCGCTCCTACAAAGAAAGTAGGCACAAGACCTACAAAGAAGGGGTAGGCACAAGACCTACCCCTACAGAATCGGGGTTTCAAAACCCACTCACGCTAAATTTTGCCCATGGCTTTTAGGAGCCGATCAGGCGACATCGGGAGTTCTGTCATCCGAACGCCGATTGCATCATAGATAGCATTGGCAATGGCAGCCATTGGTGGCACAATCGGCACTTCACCGACCCCGCGCACACCATACGGATGTCCCGGATTCGGGACTTCAACGATGACAGCATCAATCATAGGTAAATCTAAGCAGGTCGGCATCCGGTAATCAAGGAAACTGGCGTTGGTCATGGTGCCTTCGTCATTGTAAATGTATTCCTCATTCAATGCCCATCCGATCCCCTGAACAGCACCACCCTGTATTTGCCCTTCAACGTAGCTGGGATGGATGGCTCTTCCCGCATCCTGGACTGCGGTATAGCGGAGGATCTCGACTTTGCCGGTATCCTCATCCACTGCTACATCTACCATGTGCGTTGCGTAGGCACCCCCTGCCCCACCAGGATTCACTGTTCCACTACCGACAATCGGACCGCCAGTTTCACCGAGCCGTGCACATAGGTCGCGGAAACTAATCTGTTCTTCTTTGCCGTTGATGCATGAAAACTCGCCATCTGCGAACTGCACGTTGTCTTCGTCAACTTCCCAGAGTTTCGCGGCGCGAGCACTCATCTTCCGCTTGACATCCTGTGCGGCTTCATACGCGGCGTAACCGGTTGCGTAGGTCGTACGGCTACCGCCCGTTACGGCGGTGTAACCGACAGAATTAGTATCAACAACGCTTGGGTTGACCGATTCGGCGGGGATACCGAGGACTTCCGCCGCCTGCATAGCGATTGACGAGCGAGTGCCACCGATGTCTGTGGAACCTTCAATAAGGTTAATCGTGCCATCGGAGTTGACATTAATCGTCACGCTGGACTCCAAGCCGATATTGAACCAGTAACCGGAAGCGATACCGCGACCGTGGTGCTTCTTCCCATTCGGTGCGGAATAGTGTGGGTGCGCTTTCGCGACTTCGAGCGTTTCAATACAACCGATGCGCGGGTGAATGGGTCCGTCTGCGCGTCGGTCGCCCTCTTTCGCACCATTGAGCAACCGGATCTCAAGTGGATCAATGCCCAGTTTTTCCGCGATCTCGTCAACAACTGTCTCTGAACCGAAAGCGGCGTTTGGTGCCCCGGGAGCGCGGTAGGGCGCGGTTTTCGGTTTATTGACAACGACATCGTAGCCGTCAATGATGACGTTTTCAATGTTATAGGGTGCAAAGATACACATTGCGCCAGGTCCAACGGGGGCACCGGGATACGCACCTGCTTCAAAAGCGAGATACGCCTCAGCGGCGGTAATCTTACCTTCTTTGGTCGCACCCATCTTGACCCGGACGTAGGAGGCGGGTGTCGGTCCTGTACCTTCAAATACCTCTGTACGACTCATGAGGACTTTGACCGGTTTCCCTGTTTTCTTTGCCAGCAACGCGGCAACGGGTTTGATGTATACGCTAATCTTACCACCAAAACCGCCGCCAATTTCCATCGGAACCACCTTAATTTTGGAAATAGGATATTGGAGGATTTCGGCGACCTGTTCACGAACAGTAAACGCGCCTTGTGTGCTACACCAAATCGTCAGTTGACCATCTTGATTGAAATGCGCCGTGGCGTTGTGGGGTTCAATATAACCCTGATGGACAGTGCCTGTAACGAAATCACGTTCAACAACAATATCCGCTTCGGCGAATCCTTTCTCAGGATCACCTAATTGATGCTGGATATGACTTGCGACGTTACTCGGTTCGTCAGCCGTCTCGCCCATTGAGGTGGTTTTCAGGGTTTCGTGTAGGAGCGGTGCGTCCGCCTCCATTGCTTGGCGCACCTCTAAGACAGGGGGTAGCACTTCGTATTCGACATCAATGAGTGTGCAAGCTTCTTCTGCGATATGCGGACTTGTTGCGGCAACAGCGGCAACAGCGTGCCCTTTGTACAAAACCTTATCGCTTGCCAAGATGTTGTCGCAGAGATATTTGAGATTCACCGCACCTTCGCCTAAGTCTGCGACTCTGTCCTCAGCTTCAGGCAAATCTTGAGCGGTAACAACGCCTTTAACGCCCGGATAAGCTTCGGCACGACTGGTGTCAATTGATATAATTCGCGCATGGGCGTGTGGGCTACGCAGGACTCTCCCGTGCAGGAGTCCGGTCATTTGAAAATCTGCCCCGTAAAGTGCGCGACCGGTGACTTTGTCTACCCCGTCATGCCGGATGGGACGGGTGCCGATAACTTTATATTCTTTCTTTTCAGCCATTACGTATATACCTCCAATTCATGAGACTACGTTTGTATGAAGTTAAGCAGAGGTTTCCTTGGCGGCATCCATCACCGCTTTGACAATTTTATCATAGCCGGTACAGCGACACAGATTACCCGCTAACCAGTACCGAATTTCATGTTCGGTTGGATTCGGGTTGCTATCCAATAGTGCCTTGGTGCTCATAATAAAACCGGGTGTGCAAATACCACATTGGAGTGCGGCGTTTTCCAAGAATGCGTCTTGGATAGGGTGCAGCTTGTCGGGTTCCGCGAGACCTTCTATGGTTTCGACAGATTTGCCTTCAGTCTCTACACCGAGGACGAGACATGAATTGACGAGTCTCCCATCGAGGATGACACTGCAAGCTCCGCAATTTCCGTTGTTGCATCCCTCTTTAGCACCTGTAAGGTGGAGTTCATCCCTGAGAACTTCGAGGAGGCTTTGCCGGGATTCGCAGAGAAATTCTACTGTTTCGCCATTGATAGTGGTTTGAACGTGCGATTTTCTCGCCATAATATGGTTCCTTTCACGCTTCTAACGATTCGGGCTTCGTTCCGTTTCGTCCGTTGTCCAAAATGGATTGCCGTTAAAAAATCAAAAAAATCTACGCTGCGTCTCGGATTCTCTGGATTGCCCCGTTGAGTGCGCGTCGCGTCAGCACACCGACGAGGTGTGTCCGCTGCTCGGCAGTCCCACGCATATCGCTAATTGGGCGTGCGATGGCTTGTGCGGCTCGTGCGGCATCATCAATCGCGGCATCAGAAACCTCGCGACCGGCGAGTGACGCGCTCGCATCTTCAGCAAAGAGCGGTGTGGGTGCGACAGCAGCGAGTGCAATACGGGCAGAGACAATTGTCTGTTTCGCAGCATCAAGTGTCACAGAAGCTCCGGCACCAACGACAGCGATATCCATCTCATTACGTGGGATAAACCGGAGATAGAAAGAACTGGAATTGCTTGCGGGTGCTGGTATCTTCAGAGAGACGAGCATCTCGCCGGTTTCCAGAGCGGTTTGCCCTGGGGCTGTGCAGAACTGTTCGACAGGTAGTTCACGCTCACCGTTGGGACCGACAATGACACACGTAGCACCGAGTACAATTAGCGGCGGTATGCAATCCGCAGCGGGTGAGGCGTTACACAAATTACCACCAACACCAGCGCGTCCTTGAATGGCGGTGCCACCGATAATTTTGGTTGCATCGATTAAACCGGGATAGGCATCACAGATGGCATCAACGGCGTAAGTCTTATAACACTCGACTGCAGCACCGAGTGTTAAGCCGGCGTTTGCATCGTAATCTAAGACGTTCACCTCTGGAATGGATTTGACATCAATCATCAAGCCAACGTCTCGACGTCCCTCTCGGACATTAACGATGAGGTCGGTCCCACCCGCTAAGATGCGAGCTTTTTCCCCGTTTTCATTAAGCAGGGCAACGGCTTCCGGTACCGTTTTCGCGGCAACATAGGAAAAATCTTGCATAAACGGTATCTCCTTTCATTAATATAAGTGGAATTCACAAAGGGCTGAGGCGCGGAGACCTCGCCACAGAAATTGGTATCCATGAGATAGGTTTTAAAGATATTTATTTTGAACTTCACTATAGCAAAAATTCGGTTTTAAGGCAAGTTTTTTTGTGGGTATACCAGAGGTATTCAATTATCAGTTATTAGTCGCCAGTAATTAGCAATCAGCCGTTAGTTTTCAGTAGGTGTAGGTTCATGAAGCTTGAGGAGGGTTAATTGAGCGATGGGCAGTGCCTATTGTCTGAATCAGGATTCACAGGATTAAAGGATTTACAGGACTATGGACATTTCTTGGCGGTTAAGATATTAGTTTTCAGTTGTTGGTAGGGCGAGGTTGGGAAACCTCGCCAGTGGAGAAAGGACAGGCTAAACTTGCTCAACGCTCAGGGTTGCAGGCTCACCATTCAGTTTTTGTACAACAGTGAAAGCATTTTCACTCGGAGTGTCCACGACTACCGATGTGAGGGTCTCGTGGAGGATATAGTCCCGATGCGTCTGAAATGCCTCATCCACAAGCTCGGAAGTGGTATCGAGGCTGAGTTTAATCCG